>Ga0072500_147270_pt1 | contig 57215 bp, 55 predicted proteins | sample GBScelen77Swater_FD_63803 | JGI IMG/M metagenome (GOLD analysis project Ga0072500, IMG submission 63803) | Hot spring microbial communities from Great Boiling Spring, Nevada - cellulolytic enrichment S 77C v2 (version 2) | ecosystem: Environmental > Aquatic > Thermal springs > Hot (42-90C) ...
AATGGTTCATGGTATTTGATTACTGAAAAAGAAGATGAACAGTCTCTAATAATAAATGGAAAAAGAGAAGGTTGGTTTGATAAAGTATATAATGTAACTTTTACAGATGATGGGAAAAGATATGCATATATTGTACAGAAAGAACTAACTGAGGAAGAATTAGACCCATTAAATCCATTTAAAGAAGGAAAATTTTATGTAGTTGTTGATGGTGTAAAAAGTGAGGAGTTTGATTATGTAGTTTATGATTCGTTGAAGTTTTCCCATGATGGGAAAAGATTTGCGTATATTGCTAGCAATGGTGGCAATTGGGGTAGGTATGGATATTATACTGGTGGGAAATGGTTTGTGGTTGTTGATGGAAAGAAGAGTGAAGAATACGATAGTATTGACTTAGATAGTGTAAACTTCAGTTCTAATGGTAAGCATCTTATATATATTGCTAAAAAGGGTTATAATAAATATCTTATAATTAATGGAGAAAAAATAGAAATATATGGAAAAATAAATAAATTGTTATTTAATTTTGATGAAAGTATGTTTGCTTTTATTAATAATGACCATATTGTAGTTGATAATCATAAAAGTAGACGTTATGATGATGTTTATGATCTTAATTATTTAATAAAAGAAGATACATTTTTAGCTTTAACAAAAGATGGTAAAGATATCTTATTAGTAGAATATACAAAATTAGAATATACGAATAATCAATTATTCAATGAAAAGAAACATTACAAAAGTTTAAAAGATGTCAAAAAATAATTTTTAATTTAAACTTTGTTAAGGAGGGGGGTAAAAAATTTTTTAATACAAAAATGATGAGTCAGGCGAACTTTAGAGATTAATATGGAGGTGAAAGTATGAAGAAATCTTATTTTCAAAAGATGAGTACAAAAAGCTTGCTTCGCATGCAAGAGGCCGTGGGTTCAAATCCCATCGCCTCCACCAAAACAGGAGAAATAGTTTATATCAATATCTTCGCCATTTTAGTTATTTTATTAAACAACCTTTATTGTCTTAATTTTTAAAGAAAGCAAACATATTATGAAAAACCAGTTAAAAAGCTGAGGTTTGCCTATCTTTATCTTTTAGCTTTTTGGATCTATATTAATTTTTAATCAAGATGTATAAGAGCCATATTGTTCCTATGAATTACCTCTTCGTAAGAGTTATCCCCTAAAATAGCTTTTATTTCTTCAGAGTTTTTTCCAATTATGTTTTGAATTTCATTGCTGTCATAATTAACAATTCCTTTACCTATTTCATTTCCTTCTTCATCCAATATAGATACTGTATCCCCCCTTACAAAATCACCTTCAATCTTTTTTATCCCAACTGGAAGTAAACTCTTACCTTTTTTAAGAATAGCTTCTTTAGCACCATTATCTACATAAATCTTCCCTTCACTTTTCGCCACAAATAACATCCAGTGCTTTTTTCTACTTAGATGTTTCTCAGGAGGATAGAAAAAAGTTCCAATTTTTTCATTTTTTAAGATAAGTCTTTCCAAAATATTTTCAATATCTGTTTTTGTTAGAATCATAGGTATCCCAGCCTCTGTAACTATCTTGGCTGCCATTAACTTTGTATACATACCCCCAGTTCCCTTACCAGGGCCTGCATATTTTTCAATATTTTCATTTATCTCATAAACTTCCTTTATCAATTTAGCATCATTAGATTTATTGGGATCTTCTGTATATAGACCATATACATCAGACAATATAACTAAAACGTCAGCATCTACAGCACATGCTACTTTTGCTGATAATGTATCATTATCCCCAATCTTTATTTCTTCAACTGCTACTGTATCATTTTCATTTACAATAGGAATAATCTTCTCTTCTAAAAGAGTCTCAAAGGTCTGAGATATATTTAAATACCTCTTTCTATCATAAATATCTTCTGCCGTAATAAGTATTTGGGCTATAGGTTGTTTAAAAATAGAGAAAATTTGTGCATAGTATTGCATTAACCTTACTTGTCCCACAGCAGATAATGCCTGCTTGGCAGGAAGATCCTTTCTCTTAGAGAGACGAGTTATAATTTCTCTTCCTGAAGCAATAGCTCCGGAGGATACCAATATAACTTCTTTACCAGATCTTATAAGTTTTACGCATTCTCTTGCTAAGGAAAGGATCTTCTCTGCCGATGGATTTCCCTTCTCATCAGTAATACTTGAAGTACCAACCTTTACAACAATTCTTTTCCAGTTATTCATCCTCTTTTATTTCTACCTTTCCCACTTTTTTTGCCTTTCTTTTTATATCGATCCTTGGTAGCATAACTATATGACCACATTTTTCACATTTTAATTTAATATCAACACCAGAATAAAGCACAATCCATCTATTTCCACCACAAGGATGTTTCTTAGGTAGTTCTAATATATCACCTACTTCAATTTTCTCTATCATTCCTCTTCTTCTTCTGCTCTTGGTTTTGCCTTAGCTATAATCTCCTCTTGTATCTTTGCTGGTACCTCTTCATAATGTGAAAATTTCATAGAATAAGATCCTCTACCTTGAGTAATAGATTTAAGAACAGATGAGTATCTAAGCATTTCAGCCAAAGGTACAAGAGCCTTTACCACTTGTAGTTTACCCAAGGAATCTATCTGGGTTACTCTCCCTCTTCTACTATTAAGGTCACTTATAATATCACCTGTATACTCACTTGGTGCTGTAACTTCTACACTCATTATTGGTTCAAGAAGTACAGGTTTTGCCTCCATAAAACCTTTTTTGAATGCTTTAGCAGCTGCTATCTTAAAGGCCATATCTGAAGAGTCTACTTCATGATAAGATCCATCGAATAAAGTAACTCTAACATCTACTACGGGGAATCCAGCTAATACTCCTTTTTCCATTGTTTCTCTAACACCTTTCTCAACTGCAGGTATATAGTTCTTAGGAACAACTCCACCAACAATCTTGTCTACAAATTCATATCCAGCACCTCGAGGTAGAGGCTCTAACTCAAGCCATACATGACCATATTGCCCTCTACCACCTGTCTGCTTTTTAACTTTACCTTCAGCTTTGACAGTAGCTCTAATAGTTTCTCTATAAGCTACTTGTGGTGTACCTAAGGTCACATTTACCCCAAATTTTCTTTGCATTCTCTCTACTACTACTTCTAAATGAGAATCTCCTAACCCATAAATTAATGTTTCATTGGTTTCCAGATTTCTTTGCACCCTTAAAGTTGGATCCTCCTCTAAAATTCTTGCAATTGCAGAACTCATCCTATCTTCATCAGCTCTGGTCTTTGGAACTACTGCAACTGCAAAAACAGGTTCGGGAAATTCCACTGGAACTACCTTTATTGAATTATCTTTATCACTCAAAGTCTCATTTGTGCTTGTTTCTTTCAATTTTGTTATGACACCTATATCTCCAGTATTGATCTCTGTTGCAACTTCCTGATTCTTACCTCTTTGATAGAAAAGTCCACCTATCTTTTCCTGTACTCCTTTATTTACATTGAATAATGGAGAATCTGGCTTTAACACTCCTGATAAAACCCTAATGTAACTTATCTTACCAACAAAAGGATCTGCAGAGGTTTTAAAAACAAAAGCCAAAAGGCCATTCTTTTCTCCTATTCGTACAGCTTTTGTTTCCCCCTTTTTAAGATCTTCAACAGGTATAGCTGGTCTTTCTAAAGGATTTGGGAAGAAAGCAACTATTGCATCAAGTAACTTTGATACTCCTACATTTTTAAAAGAGGATACAGGAAAGATTGGGAATAATTCTCTTCCTATAAAAGCCTCCTTTAAAGTTTTAGCTATTAATGCACTTTCTATCTCTTCTCCTTCTAAATATTTTTGAAGCAACTCCTCATCAAACTCAATAATAGTTTCAATTAACTGTTGTCTATATTTTTCATAATCCGACTTAAGCTCTACTGGAATATCAGACTCTACTGGTTCACCCTTCTCATCTTTATAAATATATGCTTTACCCTCTAAAAGATCTATAATACCATTAAAATTACCTTCTTTACCAATGGGTAAATATATAGGAATTGCTTTGCCTCCAAATCTTTCTTGAATAGCTTTTACATTTTCATAGAAATCAGCACTCTCTCTATCAAGTTTATTCACTACAAAAGCTACTGGTAACTTCTCTTCCTCACCTATCCCCCACACCTTTTCAGTCTGAACCTGAATTCCAGAAATAGCATCAATTACAATAAGCATACTATCTACTGCTCTTAAAGCACTCTTGATTTCTCCTATAAAGTCTGCATATCCTGGTGTATCAATTACATTAATTTTCTTTACCTTCCATTCCAAGGGTAGAACTGAAAGACTTAAAGATATTCCTCTTTTTATTTCTTCAGGTTCAAAATCAGAAACCGTATTACCATTTTCAACTTTACCTATTCTATCTATTACTTTTGCAGTATATAAAATTGCCTCAGCTAAACTTGTTTTTCCTGCACCTCCATGCCCAAAGAGTCCTACATTCCTTAAGTTTTCAGTTTCATATTTCATTTTTCTTTCATAACCCCCTTACTTCTTTTTGTTTTAAAAACTTCCAATTTTAAATTATATATCACATAAAAGAAAATTACATTTTATAAAATCCCAGTACTTCCCAGCCCCCCTTCTCCTCTTTCCGTTAAAGGAAGGCTTTCCACTTCTTCCCATTCTACCCTCGGATAATGAAGAACAAGAAGTTGGGCTATTCTCATACCTTTTTTACCGTAAAATGGCCTTTGTGAAAAATTGATAAGATTAACTAAAATTTCTCCTCTATAGTCACTATCAATAAGTCCTGGAGTGTTTAAAACTGTTATACTTTCCTTTGCCGAAAGTCCACTCCTAGGCAAGACCAATGCCAAATATCCTTCAGGAAGGGCAATTTTTATTCCTGTAGGAATTATAATTCCTCCACCTATCTCATTAAAGGGGGGAAGTACAAAATCAACGCGAGAATACAGATCTAAAGCAGCAGATCCAGATGTAGCATAAAAAGGAAGTGATAGTTCTTTATCTATTCTTTCTATAAGTACTTTAACCTTCATATCTCTAATATGCCTTTGCAAATAAGGCTTTAATTTTTGTTTCCTTTCCACAAAGAATACATTTTCCTTCTTCCTCTTTCCAATCAAGGGGTAAATTTCTTATTGTTGCTCCAGTTAATTCTTTTATCTTTAACTCACATTCTCCGTCTCCACACCAACTTGCTTTAACAAACCCCCTTTTTGTATCCATAATTTCTTTAAATGTATTAAAGTCTCTTACATTATGGAAATTTTCTTCTCTAAATTTTAAAGCCTTTTGGAAAAGAGTTTTTTGAATATCATCTAAAAGATTACTTAGCTCTTCCACCATATTTTCTTTTTTATACGACATTTTCAATCTTAAATCTCTTCTTGCCACAAATATTTCTTGCTTATCTACTTCCTTTGGACCTATTTCTAATCTTACTGGAACACCTTTAAGTTCATACTCATTAAACTTCCAACCAGGAGTATGTTCCTCATCCTTATCTACCTTTACTCTAAAGTATCTCTTCAAGATATTATATATTTCATCTACATAATTGTAGACTTTTTCCCTTTCAGCATCATTTTTCCATATCGGTATAATCACTATTTGATAAGGAGCAACCCTAGGAGGTAATACAAGGCCATAATCATCACCATGAGTCATTATCAAAGCTCCAATAAGCCTTGTAGACACTCCCCAGCTGGTTTGCCAAACATATTTTCTCTCTCCATCCAAATCTTGGAACATAATATCAAATGCCTTAGCAAAATGCTGACCTAAATTATGAGATGTACCAGCTTGAAGGGCCCTTCCATCTGCTAAAAGAACCTCTATAGAATATGTGTGTAAAGCACCAGCAAATTTTTCATTCTCCGTTTTTTTACCAGCAATTACTGGAATAGCTAAATCATTCTCAACAAAATCTTTATACACAAAAAGCATTTTTAATGCTTCTTCTTCTGCTTCTTCAAGGGTTCTATGAGCGGTATGACCTTCCTGCCATAAAAATTCAGTGGTTCTTAAAAAGGGTCTTGTTTCTTTTTCCCATCTAACAACATTAGCCCATTGATTTATTAGTACTGGTAAATCTCTCCATGATTGAATCCATTTAGCATACATGCTGCAGATTATTGATTCTGAGGTAGGTCTCACAGCAAGAGGTTCAAAAAGATCCTCATCTCCCCCCTTTGTAACCCAAGCAACTTGAGGTGAAAAACCCTCCACATGTTCTGCCTCTTTTTCCAAGAAGCTCTTTGGTATAAAAAGAGGGAAATATGCATTTTCATGACCTGTTGCTTTAATCTTTTCATCTAAAATCTTCTGTATATTTTCCCATATAGCATATCCATAAGGTTTTATTACCATACAACCTTTAACAGGAGAGTAATCCACAAGTCCTGCCTTTAATACCACTTCGGTATACCATTTTGAAAAATCATCTTTTTGAGATGTTAATGCTTCTACAAATTTTTTTTCCATAAAAATCACTACCTCCTATATCTCAAATCTTATTTTTAAAGGACCACTGTTATAAGTATCCTCTTCAACTATCACTTTTAGGATAACCTTTTTACCCCTCTCTTTAATTTTATAAGCAGTATCATAAAATTCATCAAAAGATATTTCACCAACAGTATTTGATAATGGATCAGGAAGTATTCCTTTTTGTTGAGCTATTTTATTAACCTCTGATAGAACCTCTAATAGTCTTGATTCAATCTTATCTAAACTTTCACTACCATCAATAACTTTTAGTAATATTACCTCTCCTGTCTTATATACTAATTTATAAGGAAAAATTTGGAAATATACAATAACTGGTTCACCCTCAAATATGTTTGCTAGAGAATGTACCCTTACCAATTTTTCCTCTGTAGTTTTCATTTCCTCTAAAAGTTTTTTCCATTCCGCTTCTGGCACCCATACGTATCCTTTTTCTTCATTTCCTGCTCCTCTTTCTCTTGCTATACTTTCAATTAAAGAAAGAAGTGCTTTTGCCTCTTTTTGTATATCATCACCTGTTTTACCTCTAATAATATAATTAAGTATCAATTCTCCTCTTTTAAATATAATTCCTTCTGTACGTAGACTGGCTATAGTAGAATTCAAAAACTGTAATTCATCAAGTAAATATTTTTTATCTTTCTCCAAAGATTCTTTTTCCTTAGATAATGTGGCTATTTTTTTAGAGACTTCGTATATAGACCTTTGAAGCTTCTCATTTTCTTTCTTTAATCTCTCTTTTTCCATAGATAATTTATTAAGTTCTTTAAGTAATTTTTCTCTTTCCATTTCCAAAATATGAATTTTATTTTTATATTCCTCTAAATCTTTTAGAGCCTTATCTCTACCTTTCTTAACTTCTTCATACCTCTTTAAAATCTCTGTATATTCTTTTTCCTTTGACTTAATCGAATTTTCTAAAGAATATATTTGTTTCTTTAATTTTTCCATTCCAAATAAAGCTACTCGAACATTTTCCGAAATAACAGAAAGCACAACAAGAGAGAAAATCATAATTAAAATGCCAGTCAAAATACTGATTATACGAGAAGTATATTTAGGCCTAAGGCCAAAGAGAGAAAGTTTCTTTTTCCCTGCTTTTCTACCTACATAATCTCCTGCATATGCAATCAAACCACTTGCAAGAATCAATATAATTATTAAAAAAAATCCAGACATTAAAGATTAAACCTCTCTCCTAAGAAAAATCTTTTTGCCATATCACTATTAACTATTTCTTCTGGAGTACCGGAGATAAGAACCTCTCCAGAAAATATTATATATGCATAATCTGTTATAGCTAATGTATCTCTAACATTATGATCAGTAATTAATATACCCAACCCCTTTTCTCTTAAATAGGAAATAGTTTCTTGTAAATTTTGAACAGTAATAGGATCAACCCCTGCAAAAGGTTCATCTAAAAGTATATACTTAGGAGAAAGGGCTAAAACCCTAGCTATTTCAACCCTTCTTCTCTCTCCTCCAGAGAGTGTATACCCTAAATTTTTCCTAACTTTCTGTAATCGAAATTCTTCTATTAATTCTTCTAATCTCTCTTTTTGCTCTTTTGGGGTTAACTTTGTTAATTCTAATACCAATTTTATATTGTCTTCTACTGTAAGCTTTCTAAATATTGTAGGATCTTGGGCAAGATAACCAATACCTTTTCTTGCTCTTTGGGGCATAGATAAATGTGTAATATCCTCGCCATCAAGTAAAATCTTACCCTGATTAGCAGTTACTTCCCCCATAATAGTATAAAATGTAGTAGTTTTTCCTGCCCCATTTGGTCCTAAAAGCCCAACTACATTCCCAGGGGTTACACGTATAGAGACATTTTTAACTACACATCTTTTTCCGTAGTATTTATATATACCTATGGTCTCAAGTGCCATAATTTAATGTTAAGAAAATTTTAACAATATGTCAATTTATCTCAAATTTTTTAAAATTCCAAATATGTTTTTATATCCTTTTCTTTGAACAATACTCAAAGTCATAAAGTATTCCTTAAGGGCAGAGAAATATCTATTTTCTCTTAAATATAAGGCACATAAAAGAGCGTGAAAAACCTCATTATCTTTATTTAATTTTAATCCTTTATCTATTAATTCTTTTGTCTTATTTAAATTATCTTTTAAATAGTACAAATATGCAAGAAAAGCTATTACCCAATCATCGTTAGGTTTTAAATCATATAACCTTTCAAAATAAAAGATAGATTTATCATAATCTTCTAAGAAATAATACAAAAATGCTAATTTATATAGATTGAATATACTACTATCTTCTTCCTTTATATCTTTTTTTAGGTTTTTAAGAAAGTTGGGATCAGTAGCAATAAGCAAATTATATGTATTATAAAGATTCTCTAAATCTCCTAAAGCCCCATATACTACCATAAGATTAAAAAGAACTTTAGAATTTTGAGGCTCTTTTTTTAATTGCTGTTCAAATTGAGTTTTTAAATATTTTAGATCATCAGAAGATAATGATAGAATAATAAAAAAGATAAGAAAGATTATAGATAAGTAAAAATTTTTAAGTATCTTTCTTAATATCAAAAATTCTCAGCTCCTTTAAAATTTCAGTAGCAAGGGCTAAAGCTAATTTTCCATCCTCAAGGGTAACTTCAGGATCCGACCCCTCAAGAATACAATTCACAAAATGTTCAAGCTCTAATCTCAAAGGTTCCTCTTTCTCTAAAACTGGAGTCTCTATAGATGTTTCAACTTGTTTTCTATTCCCATGAATTATAGATATGCTTTGTTCCATATAATCTATGCTTATTAAATCCCCATTCTTCTCATAAATATCTAATCTTCTAATCTTTTTAGGAGTTACCCTACTGGCAATCAGATTTACAAGAAGATTTCCCTCAAAAACAAGTTCTACATTTGCAAAATCTTCATAAGAAGTATAAAAAGAATAACCATATCCTTTTATGTCTAATATTTTTCTACCCTTACCTAATACATAAAAAAGTATATCCAAATCATGAATCATAAGATCCATTACAACCCCCACATCAGTTATCCTACCGTCAAAAGGACCAGATCTTTTTATCTCCATGTAAAAAGGATCATTTATATATCTTTTTAATTCTTGAACAGCAGGATTAAATCTTTCTATATGACCTACCTGTAAAATAAGATTTTTCCCACTGGCAATCTCTAAAAGAGTTTCCGCTTCTTTTAAAGTTTGAGTTACAGGTTTCTCTATAAAAGTATGAATACCTCTAAGCAAAAAGTCTTTTGCTATCTGAAAATGAGTATTAGTAGGAGTAACAATACTAACAGCATCAACCCTATCAAGTAAATCTCTATAATCAGAAGTTACAAAAGGTATATTATAAATAGAAGCAATCTCTTTTGCTCTTTGTAAATTTAAATCTGCAATTCCTACAATTTCTACTTTAGGAATCTCGCTGAAAATTCTTACATGATGTTGCCCTAAATATCCTACTCCAACAACTCCTATCTTTACCTTATTCATCTCCTATATTACTCTCCTCAAGTTGCCATTTTATTATTCTTGCATAAATTCCACCCTTCTTCAAGAGATCTTCATGAGTACCCTCTTCTACTATTTCTCCATTTTCTAATACAATTATTCTATCAGCTTTTCTTATAGTAGATAAGCGATGAGCCACAATAAAAGCAGTTTTTCCCTCCATAAGATCTTTTAAAGCTTCCTGTACATAGGCTTCTGATTCTGAATCTAATGCTGAGGTAGCTTCATCAAGAATTATTAATCTTGGCTTTAAAAGAACAACTCTTGCAATAGCAATTCTTTGTGCCTGTCCTCCCGAAATACCTACCCCACCTTCTCCAATTACAGTATCGTATCCATTTGGTAGATTCATAATAAAATCATGAGCCCTTGCAATTTTAGCAGCCTCTATAATTTCATCTAAAGTTACATTTGGGTTTCCATAACTTATATTATCCTTTACTGTACCATAAAAAATAATAGTCTCTTGTGGAACGAAACCTATTTGAGATCTTAAAGATTTTAAACTCACTTCTTTTATATTGTACCCATCAATTCTTACTTCTCCTTGAGTGGGATCTATAAACCTTGGAATAATATTTACCAGAGAACTTTTTCCTGCACCACTACTTCCAACAATAGCAATTTTTTCTCCAGGATTAACTTTAAGATTTATATTCTTTAAAACCCAACTCTTTCCGTCATATGTAAAATATACATTTTTAAATTCTACAAAACCTTTTATTGGAGGTAGAACTATTGGATTTTTAACCTCTTCTACTTCTTTACCTTTATCCAAAATCTCAAAAATTCTTTCTAAAGCTGCATAGGTTTGCCTAAGTCCTGAAAACACTCTAAGAATAGTTTGAGTAGGATCCAAAGCCATACCCACATAAGTAAGAAAGGCTACAAATGATCCCATTGTTATCTCTCCTCTTGCTATCTTTCTTGTACCTAACCAAAGGATAAAAACAAGTGCTAAAGCACTTAAAAAGCTAGCAAGAGGAATTTGAAATGCTGTAAGTCTTGCAATTTTCAAATTTCTAAAAAAGTTTTTCTCGTTTTCTTTCTTAAATCTTTCAATTTCTTTTTCTTCTTGAGAAAAGCCTCTTACTATTCTTGCTCCTTTTATACTCTCCTGTATAAGTTTTGTTAAATCTGCTACCTTTTTTTGTACAGACATGGACCATTTTTGTATTTCCCTACCTATACCAGATATAGAAAAAACAAAAAGAGGAATAACAATAAGAGTTGCAAGAGCAAGTTGCCAATCTGTGATGAATATTATAACAAGTACTCCTGATAAAAGGACTATAGCATAAAAAAGATCTGCTATGCCTGATAAAAAAGAAGTTTGTATCAATTGAGTATCTTGAAGAGTACGAGCTATAAGATCACTACTTCCCCATCTATTTAAATAATCTAAAGAGAGATATTGAATCTTCTCGAATAATTTTTCTCTTAAATCTGCTACTAATCTATGACCAATAAAAGAAAAAATATAAATCTGACCATACAAAAAAATACTTCTTGTAAAAAGAAGAAGAATAATTATAAAGGCTAATCTATTTAAAACATTTAAATCTCTAATATGAGAAAGCTGATCCAAAAGTTCTCCTAAGAATTTTGGTGCATATAATTGAGCACCATTACCAACTATAATACAGAAAAAACCTATTATAAAATAAATTGCATATGGTTTTAAAAATTCAAATAGCCTTTTCAAGTACTTCATGATAAAAATCCTTCCAGATCAACTCGGACGATAGATAATTCTTATTAAACTTTTCTTTTAACTCATTATGTATATTTAAGATTATCTCCCTTTCAACAATTAATCCTCTTAAAAATTCTAACACATCCTTAAACAAAAATTTACCTACTACTTCAGGTAGTATTCCAGGATATAGCTTATTGGGCAAGGCTAAATATGGATTTCTATTTAAGTAGGCTTTTATAATAAAATCTCGTATTCTTCCCTTAAACAAATTACCAATCCCTTCAAGAGGAAGATATTCTGGTCTATGAAGAGGCAATATTACTAACATAGGAATCTTCATATATGCAAGTTGCAAAGTATTGGTACCAGGAAGTGTAATAGCAAGAAAATAACCATTCACATCTCTCATATCCTTTAGATCTCTAAACTCCATAGGTAAATCTTTCCAAATAGGTTGCAGTTTCTCTAATATTTTTCCCCTTTCTGATGGATTTAAAAAGGGAGAGAAAAATAAGGTGAAGTTAAGATCTGGAAAATCTTTTAAAATTTCTCTTGCTAACATGAAATAAAATGGCAAATAAAATCTCAACCCATAGGTCCTACTCCCCGGAAATAAAGCAATTTTATTATTGTTAGAAAACCCATTATTGGGAAGAAAATCAAATCTTAAATCTCCAACTACTACTGCCTTTTTATATTTCAATACTTCAGATGCATAGATCCTATTATAAAATCTTTCCCAATAAAAATCTTTCTCCAAGTATGCTAAAGATTTACTTTTCCACCTTTTGGCAAGAGCCAAATTAAAAAATAAATCTCCTCCTATATGGAAGATTATTGTGTTACTTTCTTTAACTTTAAAAAGCTTCCAATATTCATTTGGTAAGATTATATCTTCAAAAAATTCCCATGTTCTTACAACTCTTTCTTCTTCTCCTGATGCAAATTGACAAGGATTTAATATTAAATAATATGACAAATTTTTACTCCAAAAAGGCTCATACTCCCTTATCCACTGTACCAATGGATAGAGCCAGCCTGCTATTTCTCCAGGCCCATTAGCTATGAAATAAATTTTCATAAAAGATTTAATATAAAATCAGAAATTTTATCTAAAACCCCAGGTTTTCCAATTATTTCAGAGATTCTATCAAGATCTTTTAACATTTTTTCTCTTCTATCGCTATCTTTCAAAAAATCATCTATATCCTTAACAACCTTGTTTATATCTATATACTGCACATACTCAGGAAATATACGTTTTTCTAAAATAATATTGGGCAAAGCAATATAAGGATAATGAACAAGTCTTTTAGCAATAAAATAAGTCAATGGAGAGATCTTATAAAATACAAAAACAGGTGTCTTGAGAATGGCAGCCTCTAAAGTTACTGTACCAGAGGCTACAAGGCTTATGACAGATGCCCTTAAGATCTTTTGGCTTTCATTTCCTGACACAACTTTCACCAAATTCTCCTTCCCTTTAATGATAGAATATAATAAATTAGAAAAATTTTGACTTGCTAAAGGAATAACAAATTTATATCCTGGCAATTTCTCAGCTATCTCTAAAAAAATAGGAGTAAGTTTTTTAATTTCCTGTACTCTACTTCCTGGGAAAAGTCCTATAAGATCATTTTTTTTGTCTATATTTGAATAAACTGAAAGATAATCTATAAGAGGATGTCCAAAAAAAACCACATTATCTCCAAATGATTTATATAAAGAATACTCTTGAGGAAAAGTAGCAATTATCCAATCCAAATTTGAAAGAACTTCTTTAGCTTCTTCTTTCTTTCCCCATAGCCAATATTGTGGAGCAAAATAATATACAGTTATTATACCTAAACTTTTCGCATATTTTGCTAATGGGAGGTTAAAACCTTGAGCATCAATAAATATAGCAAGATCAGGTCTTGCCTCTCTTAATAAATTTTTGGCTTCTTGCTGTATTTTTAATAACTTTGGAATATAAGGTAAAGGTTCAACAAAACCAACAGTACTATATCTTGTTAGATCCCATCTTACATCTAAGCCTTCTTCCTTCATTCTTTCTCCGCCAAGGCCAAAAAAATATATATTTTTTTGTTTTTGTTTTAGCGCATTTATAAGCTTTGATCCATGTAAATCAGCAGAAACTTCTAATGCTGAAAAGAATATTTTCATTCTTCATTCCTCCAAGATGCATCAGCAATTCCTCTTTTCGAGCCTTTAACAAAATCAACCAACATTTTAGCCTCTTCATATTCTATCTTAGATATTGCCTCTAATCTTTTCTCAAAAGATAAACCTTTATCATATAATATATGAAAGAGTTTTCTAATTATTCTAATCCTATCACTCGAAAAACCATTTCTTCTTAGACCTACCACATTAATACCATATATTAGAGCCGGATTACCATCACATAAAGAAAAGGGAGGAATATCTTTAACCAACTTAGATAATGCTCCAACCATTGCATAACTACCTATCCTTACGAACTGATGAATCCCTACAAGACCACTTATAAATGCCTTGTCTCCAATTTCCACATATCCAGCAAGTTGTGTGGCATTGGCTATTATAACATCTCTTCCAATTTTAACATTGTGAGCCACATGAACATATGCCATTAAATAACAATTATCACCTATGATTGTAGCATTACCATTACCAGATGCCCTATGAAATACACAATATTCTCTTATTGTTACATTATTTCCTATTATAAGAAAACTTTCTTCTCCTCTGAAACTCAAATCTTGAGGAATATCACCTAAAACACTTCCTGTATGTATATGACAACCACTACCTATAATGGTTCCTCTTTTAATATGAACATTGTTTTCAATTTTTGTATAATCTCCAATTCTTACCCCATCCTCAATTACAGTAAAAGGACCAATCTCTACATTTATACCTATTTCAGCCTTACCACTGATTATAGCAGTAGGATGTATTGATACATCCTTCATTCTTTTCCTCCTAATGCAATAGTAATTTCTCCGTCTGCCACAATATTATCATCTACTTTACAAATTGCATCAAACTTATATATATTCCTTACTGTTTGCTTTAGTTTTACTTCTAAAACTATTTGATCACCCGGAATTACTGGTTTTCTAAATTTAACGTTATTCACCCCTGCTAAATACGCTATATATTCTTTATCACTTTTATCTTTTCCATAGCTTAGAAATAAAAATATACCTGCAGACTGTGCCATAGCTTCAATTATTAATACTCCCGGCATAATAGGTCTTTCAGGAAAATGTCCTACAAAAAAATAGTCATTATACGTAACATTTTTTATTGCTTTTAACCATTCCCCTTCTTTAAAATCTAATACTTTATCAACAAGAAGAAAAGGGAAACGATGAGGAAGAATTTTAGTAATATCAATATTATTCACATCATCACCCCCTAAGTAGATATGACATAGCTTTCATATGTAGCGAGTGTCCTGATCCAATAGATATAATTTTTAATTTTAATCTTTTACCTGAAAGGGATATATCACCTATTAAATCAAGAATTTTATGCCTTACTGGCTCATCTTTGAAGCGAGGTTCATTAACATATCTACCTTCTCCCACAAGAAGTGCATTGTTAAGATCAGCACCACTTATGAGTCCTTTTTTAACAAGCTCCTCTACCTCATAATAAAACCCGAAAGTTCTTGCTGGAGCAATTTCAGTTTTATAATCTTTAAGATCTTTTAAATAAAATGTTTGCCATCTTAAAAAGGAATTAGGAAAAGAGATAGCACAAAGTACTTGAAATCTGCTTGAGGGAAAAAAGAGAATTTCAGCATTTTTAACCCTAAAAGAATATGGTTTCTCAATCGTCAATTCATCTATTAAATCATCCTGATCTTTTACTAAATCCTCAAGAATTTCTACCCAATAAAAAGCACTGCCATCTAAAATTGGCACTTCGTCTCCATCAACTTCCACATATAAGTTAGAAATTCCAAGGTAATATAATGAAGACAAAAAATGTTCAACAGTAGAAATCTTTTCGCCATCTTTTTCTAAAACAACTCTACGTGAAGTTTCTACTACAAACTTATAATTGGCTGGAATTTTTACTTTATTCTTAATAAACAAAACACCTGTATTTTCTGGGGCAGAATGTAAATACATTTTAGTATAACAACCAGTATGTAGGCCTTTACCTTCTACCTTGACAGATTCTTTTATTGTTCTTTGTCTAACCAAGTTTATCCCTCAACTTCTTTATTTCTTCCCAAATCTCAGGAAGTCTTCTCATAATAGCTTGTACTCTCATCTCTTCCCTATGAGGTCTGGCGGGAAATCCAGAAACTATCATGTTATCAGGTATGTCTTTAATCACACCACTCTTAGCAAGGATGGTTACGTTATTGCCTACTTTAACATGATCAGAAACACCGCTTTGACCTGCCATGATTACATTATTTCCTAATTTACTACTTCCAGCTATACCACTCTGACTTACTATAACGCAATTCTCTCCTATTCTTACATTATGTCCTATGATTATCAATGATCCTATTTTAGTACCTTTACCTATGCGTGTTTCTCCCAAAGTGGCTCTTTCAATAACCGTGTTTCCTCCTATTTCTACTTCATCCTCTATAACCACCTTACCAATATGAGGGATTTTGTAATGCTCTTCTCCATTCCATACATATCCAAAACCATCTATTCCAATACTACATCCTGAATGAATTATAACTCTATCTCCAATATAGCAATGGTCATAAATAGTTACTCTTGGATATATGATACAATTCTCACCTATTTCCACATTATTTCCTATTACTACTCCTGAAAATATCTTTGATCCTTTGCCAATCTTTACATTATCTCCTATAACAGTATATGGTGCTATTCCCACATCCTCTCCTAATTGAATCCCTTTGCCCATAATAACTGTAGGATGAATATCTTTAGGATATACCCGCCAATCAAAATACTTTAATAATTCTGCCATTGCAAGTTTAGGATTCTCAACCCTTATATGTGGCTTAGAAGAAGACCCACCATATGGAATCACCATTGCTTTTGCCCCTGTTTTTTCAGCTACTTTTATATCATCCAAATCAAATACAAATATAAGATCATTATCTCCTGCTTTGTCCCATTCAGAGATCTTTTCTATATATACATCTTCCCCAACTAACTCTCCATTAATTATCTTTGCTATTTCACTAAGATGCATCTTTATTCACCCTTTATTTATTCAAATTTTTTAAAACCTCATCAGTAATATCAATCCCACCCCATATTCTTATCTTCTTTTCGATAACCACAGAAAGCTTCTTGATCTTTGCTATATTTTCAACTTCTTTTAAAATTTTATTTTTTATATCTTGTCTTGCTTTCTCTACATATTCTCCTAATTTTTTCTCTTCTTTAGCCCTTAATTCATTAATCTCCTTATCAGTTTTTCCACTTTTCTTGGCATCAACTACCAATTTCTCAATTTCAGACTGTCTTTTCTGTATTACAGTTTGAACACTCTTAGTATATCTGAAATCAAGAAATACCTTTGAATAATCTATATATCCTATATTAATACTCTGTTGAGAAGAAATAATAGAGAAAGATGAAACAAATATAATGTATACAGATAAAATTATCTTCAATAGCCTTTTTTTCATGTCTATTTACCAGAAGATAGAATATTTATAACTTTATCTGTAATATCTACTCCGCCCCAAATTACAATCTCCTGACCTTGTACATTCTTTGTAAGTACTGCTATGTATCCCTCTTTTTTAGCAAGATCAGAGAATATTTTATCAAGAGTCTTTTTTAAGCTATCTAACACTTTTTCCACTGCTTGCTTATAAGGTTGAAGTTCCGCATCATATTGGGCCGATAGTTTCTTTATTTCATCCTGAGATTTTCCAGCCTTCTGAGCTTCATTAAGCTTATTAAGCCTATCTTGATATTCTTGTTGATATTTATTATAGGCATTCATAAAAGGAGGATAACTTCTTAAAAGTTTATCTTCATCAATATATGCTATTTTCAGAGAAGTCTGAGTCTGTGCTCCAACAATTTTAATACCAACAAAGATGAATGAGATTGCAATTAGTAAAAATACTATGAACAGACCATATTTTTTCATTTTCCTTACCTCCTAAAATTCTAATTTTGATTTGATATAAAAATTTCTTAAAGATACAAGATCACTCTCTAATCCAAAGGCAGAGAATAAGGATTTTTGAGTAACTGAAAACTCCACACCAAAAAATGGATTAATTCTAATATCACTTGCAGACACTAAATCTCTTGGATTAAAACAGCTATCACCTCCCACAGATAGAGTTAAATATATCCATTTGTTTAAGGGAAATGCATAAGTAATCTTTAAATACAAAGATCCATCCTCTGGTGAATCTCCAAAAGGATATCTTATATCCCCCATTAAACCTAATATACGTTCATTAAGACCCTCTCCGTATCTTATAAAATACTTACCTGATAATGAGGCTAAAGAATAATTATAATTAGAGCCTCCACCATGAAAATCTATGCCAAAATTAAAATAGCTTCCAGATTTATAAACACCATTCTCTTCTAAAGTTGCATCTTGAGTTATATCAAAACTCAACACTTTATCATCAAGATTCGGATTATTTTTAAAACCAATTTCACCTACTATATTATTACTACTGGAAAGAGTTTTATTAATACTCAATCCCCAATAATTATCTCCAAAATAAACTTTTAAAAACTCCCGTTGCCAAGAAATAAGGTAGTCAAAAGATCCTCGCATATTGTTAGAAATGTTTAACTCTAAATTGCCATAATTACTCAAATAGTAGCTAAAACGTAAATTTACTCTCTCATTTTTTTCATAAATCAAAGAAACTATTCTTGGTGATAGATATTCAACATTAAGATATAAAATTGTATAAGCTCCTTCAAAAGCCCATTCTGGTATTATTTTTATCCTTATATTCTTTTTCAAAAGTTTCTGATTAAGTTCATCTATTTTCTTTAGATCAAGAGGATCTCCTATTGAAAGATTCAAATTCTCTTCAATAACCTTCTTTTCCCATTGATTACCGCTTATTATTTCAATACTACCTATAATAGGAGCCTCTTTCCAAATAAATGAAAGAATTCCATCTTTAAAAATATATTGAGGAGAAATTTCTAAAACAAAACCCTTCTTTCTATAAAGATCCTCAATCTTTTTGCAATCCTCTTTAACTTTATCCTCAATAAAAAATTTGCCTTTGCCACTATAAATAACTTTCTGAATAGCATTAATTGTTATAAGCTTTATATCTGGAAATATTATGTCAGCAACAACAGGAAATTCTTCCACCTTTATGATCAGTTCATAACCACCATCTAATTTTTTAAGATCATAAGAGACAGATTTAAAATAACCACTTTCCTTTAACTTATTTAGTTGACCTTCTATATACTTTCCATTATAAGTATTTAAAACTTTAATGTTTAATATATTCTGAACCGTATCGTAAGAAACATTTTTCAAACCTATTATAGATATTCCCTGAATAAAATAATTTTCATCAGCAAAGGTAAGGTTTAAAGTAATTAAAAGAAATAAAGAAAATATTATTATCCTTTTCAAAGAGATCCCTCCATTCATTAAAATATGTCTCCAAAACTAAAATGAATTCTCCACTTAGTATTAGGATCCATTGGATCATTACCAAAATTATATCCAAAATCAAATCTTATTGGAATAATTATAGTTTCATACCTTAAACCAAGTCCTACGCCAGTATAAAGTTTAATATCAGATAAGGAGGAAATATCTTTTGAATACCATGTACTTCCTGTATCTAAAAAGAAAACCCCATAAATTCCATTCCCAAGAGGAATTCTATATTGGACATTAAAAAGAGCAAATGTATCTCCTTTAAATTCATTATCATAAAATCCTCTGATAGAACTTGAGCCACCTAAGGTAAAGAGTTCAGTAGTTGGTATATTACCCTCCCCATATCCTAATCCTAATCTAAATGATAAAACTTGTCTATTTTTCTGCTCTATAATAGTTAAGGTGGACTCTCTATTAGTGAGAGGTATATGCCACTGAAAATCTCCTACATATTTGATAAAGTTAGCATCACTTCCACCACCAGCAAATTCTAAGTTTACATATTGTCTATTTCCTTGTGTAGGATTTAAATAAAAATCTCTAGAATCTCTTATTAATCCTATCTTAAAACTCCCTACACTACTCTTAGGATTAGAGTTATCCAAATAAGTAATCTCTTCATATTTAAAACCAAAAGAAAGGCTCCAAAGTCTACCCAAAGGATAGGAGAATGAAAAAGCACCCCCAGTCTTTTCAACGGTAGATGTTGTTAAATCTGTAATAGTTGTTTTTTTGTCATAAATATCCAATTGAAAAGAATTTCTCCCTCCTAAAAACCAAGGATCACTGAAACTTAACTGATAATTGATCTTTCCTAAACCTGTTAATGATAATTGTAAACTTAAACTTTTAGCTTTCCCAAATAAATTGCCTTCTTTATACTCCACAAAACCATATATACCTACATCCGTCGCATACCCACCACCAAAATTAAAAGATCCGGAAAGTTTTTCTTTTGCAACATAAATAACCTTTACCATTTCCTCTGAACTTCCCTGTTCGAACCTAACAGATACGTCTTCAAATATTCCCACATTATATATATTTTGAAGATCCCTTTTTATCTTTTCCCAATTAACAGGTTCTCCAACCTTTAATGAAATTTCCCTCTTAATCACATTCTTATCTGTCGGTCTTCTTAGTACAGCTAAAAATCCTAATACCGAAGTTTCTGTAGCAGGAACAATTTCTACTCCAATGTCTTCTACTTTATACTCCTTAAAGGTAAATATCAATTCACCATCTTCAGTAAAAGAGAAGGATTGAAGAACTGTGAAAACATACCCTTTTTGTTGGAGGAAATTTTGAATATTAATTATATCCTTTTTTATAAAATTAGTATTAAAAGGGCTATCCTCTTTTGTTAACAATATAGTCTTTAAGTAATCAATTGCTACTCCCGTTAATCCTACAAAACTTATCTTTCTAACTATAGGATTTTCCTTAAAAATAAAAGTAAGAGATATCTTATCTTCATTGGTTATGGATTCTACATCTACATCTTCAAAATAACCTAATTCTTTAAATTTAGAAACTTGTTCATCAATCTTATCTTGCGTAATAAAATCCCCCCTATCTATTATTCTATACTTGTCAACCTCGGATTCTGCAACTTTAGAAAGTCCTTTATAACTAATATTCTCTAAGATAGGACTTTCCCTTACTATAAAAGTCACATAAGCCATATTATTAGGTGACACCACATATTTTATATCTACATATGAAAAATAACCAGAATTTATTAAGAGATTTTTTCTTTCTTCAACATATTTTTCAGATAAGAAATCCTTTGAAGTTTTTTTAATTATATTAAAAAACTTATCCTTGGACACATTTTTTAAACCCTTTACATCGATCAAAACTATCCATGGATTTTCCTTTAAGTTAATATCTAATCCAGCAGCATTGTTTCCAAGATTAATTGTTTTAAAAGCTATTTCTTTAAAATATCCTGTATCCTCTAATCTAGATCTTAGATTGTCTAAAAGCCCTTGAGACAGATAAACCTCTGTATTTAAAAATATAGAATTTCCTTTTATATCTCCCTTAAATCCTATTACTTGCATTAAATCTTTCATCTCTAATTTATTTAGACCAGAAATCGAGATTTTAGATAATAACGGATTCTCTTTTAGATTTATATTAAGTGATAACTTATTATCCTTTTTTTCAATTTTAAAATCTACTTCAGAAAATAAACCACTATACATTAACATTTCTTTCTTCTCTAAAATTGCATCTTCCGATATAAGCATGCCTTCTTTTAACCCTAATAATTCTAACACTCTCTCCTTAGATATTCTATTTAGTCCGTTTATTTGAATGCTATCTAAAACTGGATTTTCTTTAAAATAAAATGTCAAAATTACACCAGAATCTATTTTTTCTTGTGTAATATCAATATCAGAAAAATAACCTTTAGACATGAATTTTCTTCTCTGCTCCCAGATAAGCTGATCAGTAGTCCATCCTATATAAGGAAGAATAACTGAATCTTGAATATCTTTTAAAGCTAGTTTCTGTAAGCCTTGAAATCTTACTCCATTCACAAATATAAGAAAGGGTGATTCTACCACATTTATTTCAAGAATAATTCCATCCTTCTGGGAGATCTTATTCAACACAACAGAAATGAAATAAGAAGAATCCTCCAATTTTTCTTTTATCGCATTCAGTTTATCGTCAGAGATATATATATTCTTTCCTATTCCTGCTATCTTTAATATCTCTTGAGTGCTTATTTTTGTATTGCCCTTTACTATAACATCTATTACTTTATATTCTGTCTGAGCGAATACTAATACAGAGGAAAATATTAAAAAGAAGAATAAGGATAAAAATACTATCTTTTTCAAAGCTAATTCACCTTCCTTCTTAAAACTTTGTAGAATATTCCATATTAAAATTGAATTGTTTTCCCTGAGAGGTATAAAGCTTAAATTTCAAATCATTACTTAATTTATAGCTAAATTCACCACTCCACATCCTATCTCCCCCTAAAGAATAATTTAATGTGAAATATAATCTATCCCAAATTCTCTTTTCAAGAGTTAAGCTTTTCCAAATCGGTAATAAACCTTGTATTTCATAATCTACTTTTAAACTATCAAGACTAAAGATATTAGATATCTCTGAAACAATAGGATTTAAAATAAAATTTCCAAAAGCAGAGCTTATAACTCCTTCTACTCCTATAGGAATGCTTTCTATAATACTTGAAAGAGTCCAGGTTTCTGATTGTGCTATAGGAAGATTTTTTTGTCCCACAAGAAGAAATAAAATTTCTCTAAAGGTAAGAGGGGGATCTGAAGAAAACACAAAAGAATTATTTCCCATAAAACTATAACCTTTCAAATATATGATATATCCCTGTAGGATAGTACTAGCAGAAATTTCCCAAATATTCTCTTCAAAACTTAAGCCAGGAAACTTAATATATCCATTATTCACAATAAAAGAATTACCTAAAACATTAATATTTCCACTATTAAAGGATAACTTTCCATCCAAAATTGGCTTTGCACTATTACCTTTTACTGCAAGATCCCCCTTAATTGACAGATATAAAAACTCATTTTCATAAAACATAACATTATCTTTAAAGGATATTTTAAGATCAAAATCTAATGGAAGAGAAATATTAGGAATCTGTGTATTTAACTGCGGATATTTAACATGGGTATTAAAAACTATGCAATTTCCACTAAGAATATATCTATCTTTTTTCTGATAAAACATTAAATCCCCAGATAAATAGCCCTTTGCCATATCAGGTATGCAAAAACAAATTTCTGAAAAATCAGATTTTATCATTATATTTGGATAAACTTTACCTTTTAAAATAAGATTATTATTGTCTCCACCTAAATTTAAATTATTTAATAAAATCTCACCATTTTTTGCAATCATATCAAAACTTACATACTTAAATTTTTTTTCTATATAATTAACCACAATCGGATCTTTCCATTTAATATCACCTTCAATACTTTGAAGATCCTTATTACCCTTTATACTGACCCTTAATTCTCCCTTAGTTATATCTCCGCTTTTTAAAATTCCTTTCGGTAATAATGAATTAATAAAGAAAATATCAGGTAATGATATGTTAAATGTAAAGTCATTCAAAGAAAATTCTCCTTTAATTTCACCATTATCTTTTGACAATCTTGAGATCGTTCCTCTCAATAAATATCTACTCTGGATGTTATAAATATTCATGGATATATCAAATGGCATAAATCCAGAGATAACCACATCCTTGGTATTTAATTTTACATTATTCACTTGAAAACTCTTCATCTCCATATTACCAGATAACATTCCACTTACAAAATCTATATTCATATTTTTCAAAAAACTAAGATTAATATTTTCAAAAGCCCAAAATCCATTTCCAGAAAAATCTATGTTCCCTTCAATTTTTCCAGCCTCTTCTAAATAAACCCTTAAAAATACTTCTCCTTCTTTTAAAGAAATATTAGCGATGAGATCTTTTAGTTGAAAAACGTTATGCTTATCTATTTTGAGATTAATATAATCAAGATCCTTGTTGACTTTTCCAATAAAAGATGAATTTAAGAGAGAAATCTTAGAATTAATATAAAGATTAAAATCATTATTTCCTTTTAAATCAAATACCCCATCAATTTTTAAATTAACTAATGAATAATCAAAAACAATCTGGAACTTCAAAAGATCTTTGTAAGTTCCTTTAAATACAACATTATTTAAGTTTATATTTCGAATGCTAAAAGTCTTAGAAACCCCAGAGAAATTAATCCCCTCATTAGCAAAATCTATTTCTAATTGATCAATTTTTCCTAAATAATCATTAAGAGAAGAAAGATCTAAATTCTCACAGATAATTTTAACCTCTTTTTCTTTCAAGTTCACATTACCAGCTAACTTTCCTCCAAGAATATCCCCATTTAATTTCATATTATCCTTTTCAATCTCTACACTAAGCTTAACAAATTCATTTCTCTCTCTATATATAAAAATCTCTCCTTTTAGATTTACACTATCAAAAGAAAACTTTCCAACTCCTTCTAAAGAATATGGTCCAATAAAGCTGATATCTTTTATCTCTTTAGAATTTGAAAGATCTAATGTTGCTTTTATATCTTCTATATTCATGCCGTAAAAATCTAATTTAGGAATTTTAAAGAGTACCTTATTTCCTTTTATTAATACATTTCCTGAAAGCTCAAAATCCAGCAACTTAATATCATTAAAATCTATGTTCCCATCACCCGAAATATCATAATAACCTTTTATTGATCCCTCAAGAATTTGCCCATCTATATTAAATTTGTTATCCCTAAAGCTCCCATGTATATATCCAAGTTTATTTTTATTAATTAAAAGATTTTCAAGTAGTATATTTCCTTTTTCTAAAGAAAAAACAAAATTACCTTCCAAACTACCTATATTATCAAGTTCTGAATAAAATTCTCCTGAAAACTTATTATCCATGGTTAATTTCAATTTTTTAACCTTACCACCCAAAAAATCAATATTTTCGCCCCAAAATGAAATCTTCCAATTGTTAAAATCTCCTTCTATTTTTGCATTCAAAAAGCAATCTTTATCCACACTCAAAAAATAACCATCAACACTTCCACTACTATCTAAATTCAAATCAAAATTAGAAACCTTAATTTCAAAATCTTTATATTTTAGACTTCCTATTTTTGTATAAAATTTCAACTTCCAAGAAGAAAAATCTCCTTTAAAATAAAATAAACTATTAAAACTAAACTCCTCTCTAAAAGATAATCTTCCTTCCACTTCCCCATTCATATTTAAAATATTTAACTTTCCCTTTCCTAAAAATAAACTATTATTATATTTTCCACTTAAGGACAGGCTTAGATTCTTTAAATCATGACCCTTTAGATTTATGCTGACTATTCTCAATGGAAAGTTTTTGATAATAAGATCTTTTCCATAGAGAGATATATCAAAATAGGGATTCTTTAAAATATTACCTGAGATCTTAATCCTTATCAACAGATCTCCATCAATATCTAAGTTGGATAATTGATGAATTGAGGATTTAATTTTCAATATTTCAATATTTGATGAAAGGAGAGAAATGTATCCTAATAGATTTTTAGGATCATATTTACCGCTTACCCAAACATATCCAAAATCATCAGTAAGTAATTTACCATTAATATTAAAATCTTCCGTAGTAGTTTTGTTTATACCTAATACTCCTTTTTTAACATATATCCCTGCGGATATACTAAAAAACTCTAACCTTAGCTTTTTTAAAAAAAAACTGAATTTCTCAATAAATCAAAATTTAAGCTTCTTTCCTCATTTTCCAAAGAAAAGATAATTTTTTCAGCAGAATAATCTCCCATTTTTCCATTCTCTATTACTCCATCAACAAAAACCTTCCATCCTTTACTAGCCTCTTTATTCCCTTTCACAACTAAAGAACCTTTTCCTTCTATATCTGGTAGGTTAAATAGCTTGGATATCTTTTCTAATCTTATGTTTTCAGCACTTAAGTAAAACTTGCCAGAATTCTTTTCAAGTTCATAATTCATATTTCCTGATGCCTTACCAATTTCCAAATCACCAGTAAAAGAGACTAAAAGCCCAGGTATCTTAGCATCCAGATTTAAGGCTATATTATCAAATTTGATATCATAAATAGTTCCATCTTTAATATACACCTCTCCTGAAATCCAGGGTTTATCCCATGAATTTTTAATAATTAAATTTCCTTCTCCCTTTCCCTTAAGTTTGAGGGAACTATTAAGAAACTCTTTATCTATTTTCTCTCCATTAAGGTTCTTAAAAGATACTTGGATATCAGGATCTGGTGCTACTTTCCCACTGAAATTTACAGAAGCTTCAAACCAAACCCCATCTCCTTGTACAACTGATATATTTTCATTATTTATTTTTACCTTCATACATACATTCTCTATTGTTCCTGGAACACCAGATATGCTTCCTTTTACCTCTTTTGTATCCATCTCTCCACTATAACTCCATTTATCTTTGTCCCCTTTTGTATTAAACCATCCAGAAAAAGTTCCCTTTTCAACCTTAAATATATCAGGTAGAAATATAGGAGCCCATATTGTAGCATTAGTATTTTTAAACTCAAAAGTTAAATCTCCCGATAATTTGGAAAAATTATAATATCCATAGGCTTTTATGTTTTGTCCATCAGCCAAGATTGTAGCTACATCATAATTTATGACTTGATTTTTATAAGATAAATCTCCATTTACCTTATTTATCTCTATATCTTTCTTAAGCTTCAAATCCCTGATTACAAAAATTCCATCTTTTATTTTTCCCTTAATTTCAATATTGATATTTTGAGAAGATGTTCCAGATTTTCCAATACCAGGAATTTCAGGAAACTTCCATTCCCCTTTTTCATCATGTATTATTATTATTTTGGGTTTTATAAATTCTAAAGTAATAGGAGAAAGCTTTATAGCATCTCCCACTGAAAGGCTTACATTGGTAAATAACGCAAAATTTCCAAGCTCTAACTTTGCAATCTGTATCTTATTCGGAAAAATATACCTTACATCTTCTACCTTAAAAGATTCTCCAAAACTTCTATTCAATACATAAACTACAACATACTTTACCCATAATGGTGATGTTATGTATATAATTCCTATTAATATAAAAACTATACTAAAGACTAAGATCAGAAACTTTTTTACCTTCTTCATAACTCACTCTCTTAACATTTGCTCCTAATGTAGAAAGTTTTTCTTCTAAAGCCACATATCCTCTATCTATATGTTCATCCACATCTAATACCTCTGTAACTCCTTCTGCCACTAAACCTGCAAGCACTAAGGCAGCACCCGCTCTTAGATCTGTAGCCTCCACAGGTGCTCCTTTCAATTTTTCAACTCCCTGTATCAAAGCTGTTCTTCCATCTATACTTATTTTAGCACCTAATCTCAACAATTCTCCTACATGTAAAAATCTATTTTCAAAAACAGTCTCAACTATCAAACTTGTACCCTGAGCAAGGCTTAAAAATACCATCATTTGAGGTTGAAGATCTGTAGGAAAACCAGGATAAGGCATAGTAGTTACCTCTATCCCTTTCCAAACCTTTTCTCCTTTAACCCTTACCTCTCTATCCCTTATTTGCAAAGAATTTACACCAGCCTCTTTAAGCTTAATAAATAAACTTTGGAGATGTTCAGGTTCTATATTCTTTATTACTAAATCTTTTCCTATCATTATTCCTGCTATTATAAAGGTCCCTGCTGCTATCCTATCAGGAATAATTTTATAATAATCAATGGGTTGTAATTCTTTCTTACCTTTTATATATATGGTGGAAGTGCCTAAGCCTTCAATTTCCGCTCCCATGCTTTTTAAAAAATTTCCAAGGTCCACAACTTCAGGTTCACAAGCTGCATTCTCTATTATAGTTTCTCCTTGAGCTAAAACAGCAGCCATCATAATATTTCTTGTAGCTCCTACACTTGGTTTATCAAGATGAATTTTGGCTCCCTTCAACCCCTTTTTTGCTCTTGCACAAACAAAACCTTTATCTACAGTTATCTCTGCTCCTAAACTTTCAAAGCCTTTTATATGAAGATCCACCGGTCTTAAACCAATTCTACATCCACCTGGATAAGGAATCTCTGCTTCTCCAAAGTAAGCAAGTAGAGGTCCCATCAATTCAAAAGAAGCTCTCATTCGAGAAACTAATTCATAAGGAGCTCTATATCCCTTTGGTTCTCCTTTAATAAGTACCTTATCTCCTTCTAAAAACTCTACGCTTAATCCTAAATATCTCAGTATTTCAGCCATTGTTAAGTTATCTTTTACAGGTGGAACATTATCCAAAATAAGATCTCCAGAGTTTAAAAGAGAGGCAGCCATAATAGGCAGAGAAGCATTTTTACTTCCCCATATATCTATTTCACCTTTAAGCTTATGTCTGCCTTCAATAATAAACTTATCTCTCATTCCAACTTTATTTAAAGTAATATTATTTGGTTCCAAAAAGTCTGTCTCCTGCATCTCCAAGCCCCGGCACTATATATCCGTGATCATTTAGATACTCATCTACAGCAGCAGTATAAATTTCCACATCTGGGTGAACCTCTTTAAAAGCCTTAATACCTTCAGGAGCAGCTATTATACAAACAAATTTAATGTTTTTAACTTGCTTTGATTTCAAAATGGATATGGCTGCAATTGCTGATCCACCAGTAGCAAGCATTGGATCAACTACAATTACTTCTCTTTCGCTTATGTCTTCTGGTAGCTTAGTATAATATTGGACTGGTTGAAGTGTATTTGGATCTCTATAAAGTCCTATATGACCAACCTTAGCTGAAGGAAGAATTTGTAACATACCCTCAGCCATTACAAGACCAGCTCTCAATATAGGCACTATCGCTAAGTCTTTATTGTTTAAAACTTTTCCCTTTGCTTTACCAAGAGGAGTTTCCACTTCCACTTCTTTTAATGGTAAATCTCTTGTAACTTCATATAGCATAAGGCTTGATATCTCTGAAAGTAATTCTCTAAATTCTTTGGGCTGTGTATTCTTATCTCTTAATTTTGTAAGTTTATGTTGAACTAAAGGATGATCAACCAATTTAACCATTTAATTAATTCTCCTTTCTATAAATTGGAAATTGCTTGCAAAGCTCTTCTACTTCACTTTTTACCTTTTCCTTTACTTTATCGTCCTTTATGTTTGATAAAACCTCATGAATAAGTCTCGCAATATATCTCATTTCACCTTCTTTCATACCTCTTGTAGTTAAAGCTGGTGTACCAATTCTTATACCACTTGTAACAGTAGGCGGTTGAGGATCAAAGGGTATTGAATTTTTATTCACAGTAATACCAGCTTCTTCTAATGCTTTTTCAGCTTCTTTTCCAGTAATACCCTTATCTCTCAAATCTACTAACATGAGATGATTATCAGTACCACCACTTACCAATCTATATCCAAGTCTCATAAGTTCATCAGCAAGAGCTTTAGCATTAAATATAATTTGCCTTTGATACTCTTTAAACTCAGGAGACATAGCCTCTTTAAATGCTACAGCTTTGGCTGCAATTACATGCATAAGAGGACCACCTTGAATACCTGGAAATATAGCCTTATCAATCTCCTTTGCAAACTCTTTTTTACAAAGGATAAAACCTCCTCTTGGCCCTCTTAAAGTTTTATGAGTAGTACTTGTAACAAATTGAGCATAAGGGACAGGAGATGGATGCAACCCTGCAGCAATCAGCCCTGCAATATGTGCCATATCAACCATAAGATAAGCACCTACATCCTCTGCTATACTTGCAAATTTTTCAAAATCAATAATACGAGGATACGCACTTGCCCCAGCAACAATAAGTTTTGGCTTTACTTCCTTTGCCAAATTCCAAACAGCATCATAATTTATTCTCTCAGTGTCTTTATCTACTCCATAAAAATAAAAATTAAAAAATTTACCAGAAAAATTTACAGGACTTCCATGAGTTAAGTGTCCCCCATGTGCCAAATTCATACCTAAAACCTTGTCTCCAGGATTTAACACTACAAAATAAACAGCCATATTTGCTTGACTTCCAGAATGAGGTTGAACATTTGCATGCTCAGCACCATAAATAGCCTTTACTCTTTCTCTTGCTATATCCTCTACCCTATCCATATAAAGACAACCACCATAATATCTTTTTCCAGGATAACCTTCAGCATACTTGTTAGTAAGAACAGAACCTTGAGCCTCAAGAACAGCTCTACTTACAAAATTTTCAGAGGCTATAAGTTCTAAATGATACTCCTCCCTATATTCTTCACCCCTTATTGCTTCATAAATTTCAGGATCTACATTAGGTAAGTACTTCACAGCTCCTCCTCCTCAATCATAGATATTTTTTGAATTCTTAATTTATGTCTTCCACCAGTAAACTCAGAATTTAGCCATACTTTTACTATCTCCTTTGCCAAATCATAACCAAGGATTCTCCCTCCTAATGCCAAAATGTTTGCATCATTATGTTCTCTACTTAATTTTGCCTCATAAGGATCTCTACATAAAGCAGCTCTTATACCTTTTACTTTGTTAGCTACAATACTCATACCTATACCTGTACCACAAATTAATATACCTTTTTCAAAACCCCCTCTTGCCACAGCCCTTGCTACTAATATCCCATAATCAGGATAATCTGTTCTTTCTGCCGAATAAGTTCCAAAATCATGATAACTAATATTCCATTCTTCTAACCATTTTTTTAATTCTTCTTTTAATAAATATCCTGCATGATCAGCCCCAATTGCAATCTTCATAGATCTACCCTCACCATCATATTTTTGATTAAGTTTTTTAATTCTTTTTCTATCTTATTACGAACTTCTCTATACGTCTCTATATCTTTACCATATGGATCCAAAATATCTTCATCACTTAGAGTAGATATTTTGTAGCTATATTTAGGATAAACACTTTTTAAAATCTCAGCTTGTTCTTTTGTCATAGTAAAAACACAATTAGCTCTTTCCATGAGTTCATTATCTATTTTTTTAGAAGAATGATTTGTAATATCAACACCTATCTCTTTCATTACTTCTTGAGAATATATAGATGCCTTATTTCCTTCCAAAGCAAATATACCTGCCGAGGAAACTTCAATTTCTATATCATACTCTTTAATAAGCTTACGAAAAAGATATTCTGCCATTGGACTTCTACAAGTATTTCCTGTACAAACGAATAATATCATCACTATTTATCACCTGCTGCTCTCTTTAGTCTATCCATAATTGCAAGACCTATTCCCTCTTCTGGATAAGATTCCGCAAGAATAATATCAACTTCCTTCTCCAATCTTCGTAAGGAGGGAAATAAATTTAAAGCAATATTATATAGATCAGATCTACTTCCTATAACATAAATTTTAAGATCTTTTGGATAAACATCTTTGGTTTCTTCTGAAGCAAGAACTCCCACTTTTTTACCTTCCTTTATCCAAGATTTTATTTTATTTTGCCATATTTCATTAAACTCTTCAATAATGTATAAAGGTACCTTAGGAGCATAATGTCTATATTTTAAGCCAGGAGAGGGAATATCTTCTTTTTTTACTTCTTTCCAAAAAACTATTTTTTTCTTTAATACTTTCTCAATTTCTTCTTTTGGACATGCTCCAGGCCTATATAAAACAGGTGGATCAGTAGTTATATCCAAAACTGTAGATTCTACTCCAAAACTTACATCTCCCCCATCAATTATTAAATCAACCTTATCTCCTAAATCCTCAAGAACGTGTTCAGCCTTAGTAGGACTTGGTCTTCCGGAAGCATTTGCAGAAGGAGCAGCTATTGGCCGTCCAAAAAGATTTAGAAGGGTTAAAGCAACCTTATTTTGAGGTTCTCTTATACCCACTTTGGGACTTCCACCTGTAACTATATCACTAACTATAGGTGATTTATAGAAAATTAAAGTTAATGGCCCTGGCCAAAAAGCTTCCATTAATCTCTCAGCATCAGGTGGAACATCATCCACAAGACTATAGACTTGCTCCATATTTCCTACATGAACAATAATGGGATTATCAGGTGGCCTACCTTTAGCTTCAAAAATTCTTCTAACAGCCTCTTCATTCAAAGCATCAGCCCCAAGACCATAGACAGTCTCTGTAGGAAAAGCCACAAGACCACCTCTTCTTAATACTTCAATCGCTATATTTAAAATCTTTTCATCTGGATTGTTTCTATCTACCTTAATTATTTCCACCATATTAATTTGATCACTCTATTCTTTTGGGAAAGATCTTTGTATACATGAAATTCAAACTTAAGAAAGGTTCTTTTAATCAATTTTACTAAATTGTCATAAATAAACGGTGAAATTTCAAAAATAAATACACCTTTATCCATCTTTTTCAAGTCCTTAATAATATTCTCATAAAAAACACAACCATTCCAACCACCATAAAGAGACTCCCAAGGCTCTCTTTTAACTTCCTTTTGAAGAAAAGGCATTTCCCAAGAAGCAATATATGGTGGATTACTTAATATTAAATCAAATTGTAAATTTCTCATGATAATAGGGTGTAGATAAGGTCCTAAGAAGAATTTAATCTTATCTATAACCCCATATTTTTGAGCATTAATTTTTGCAAATTTTAGAGCAAAAGGTGATATATCACACGCATAAACAGTGAGATTGTCAATTTTCTTAGCTAACGTTACTGCTAAATTACCACTACCTACCCCGATGTCAACAATTTTTTTTGAAGAATAACTTTTGATAGTATCAATAGTCACATCTACTAATAATTCCGTTTCATTTCTCGGTATCAAAACCCCTTTATCTGTAAAGAACTCATAATCATAAAAAAATTTTTTCTTAAGGATATAACTTATAGGTATTCCTTTTTTCCTTAAACCTAATAGTTTTTTAATCTCCTTTACCTTTTCTTCTTCAATAAAATCTACCGTATAAATAAAGCTTCTATCTTTATTTAGAACGTAGGATATAAGTAATTCAGCCTCCAAATATGCAGAATCTGGATCTATGTCTTCTAATTCTCTTTTTAACCAAAATAATACTTCTCTAAGAGCCTGCACTTACTTCTTCAAAAAGTTTTTTAATTTGCTCTTCTTTTTCAGCAAGGATGAGCCTATCTATAAACTCATCCAGCTCTCCTGATAACACTTCTTCTAATTGGAAAGATGAATAATTTATTCTGTGATCTGTAACTCTTCTTTGTGGAAAATTATATGTTCTTATCTTTTCACTTCTTTCCCCACTTCCTACTTGAGCTCTTCTTTGAGAAGCGATCTCATTTTCTTTTTCCTTTTGATAGTATTCATACAATCTTGCTCTAAGAACTTTCATGGCCTTTTCTCTATTTTGATGCTGAGATCTCTCGTCTTGACATTGAACCACAATTCCAGATGGTATATGGGTTATTCTTACTCCTGATTCTGTCTTATTTACATGTTGTCCTCCTGCCCCACCAGATCTAAAAGTCTCAATCCTAAGATCCTTAGGATCAATTTCTATTTCCACTTCCTCCATTTCAGGAAGAACCGCAACAGTAGCGGTAGATGTATGAATTCTTCCACTTGACTCAGTCACAGGTACTCTCTGAACTCTATGCACTCCACTCTCAAATTTGAGCCTACTATAAGCACCTTTACCTTCAACAATAAATATAATCTCTTTATAACCCCCAAGTCCTGTTGGGTTAGAACTCACAATATCTACCTTCCATCCCTTCTTCTGGGCATATCCAATATACATTCTAAAAAGATCTGCAGCGAAAAGGGCAGCCTCCTCTCCTCCAGCTCCTGCTCTTATCTCCATAATAATGTTTTTCTCATCATTAGGATCCTTAGGCAAAAGAGCAGATTTTAATTCAAACTCCTTTTGTTCAATCTTTCTTTCTATTTCTTCCAATTCCATCTCAGCTAAATTTCTAATCTCTTCATCATTTTCTTCTCTTAATACTTCTTCTAAATCTTCTTTTTCCTTCAATAATTTTTTATAATCTCTAAAATTCTCTACTATTTCCGTAATTTTTGCTCTTTCTTTAAGAAGATTCTGGTATTTGTTAAAATCATTAATTACCTCCTGTTGAGCTAAGAGATCCTCAATCTCATTAAATCTTTTTTCTATTTCTTCTAATTTTTCAATCACTATATCTTGAAGCATTTTCCTCCAGTGTCACCTCCTTTAAAGCTACAATTGCTGTTTCTAATTGCATATCATCTGGTTCTTTTGTTGTAAAATACTGCATCCATAACCCTGGTTTAAGCAAGATTTTCCAAAAAATAGAATCAATATGCTCAGATCCTAATTTTATTATCTCGTAAGATATACTAAAAATCAATGGGATAAGCAAAACTCTAGTAATAATTCTTAAAAGAAAAGGCTGTTTACCTAAAAAGGCAAAAATAACTATACTTACTATCATTACTACCAATAGAAAAGAGGTTCCACAGCGGGGATGAAAACGAGGATATTTCCTGCAATTCTCAACTGTTAATTCTTCTCCTGCCTCATAACAGAATACCGTCTTATGTTCTGCACCATGATATTGGAAAACTCTATAGATCTCTTTTATCTTACTTATCAAATAAAGATAAATTACAAAAATAGCTAATCTTATAATTCCCTCTAAAAGTCTCAAAATTATTAAAGAATTTATATATACCTCTATAGGTTTTAATATAAGAAGGGGTAAGACAATAAATAATGCAACAAAAAGAAGAAATCCTAAAATTAATGCAATACCTATCTCGGCATTACTGGTTGGTTTTTCATCTTCCTCAAAAGCAATCGATGTGGAATAATTCAATGCTTTTATTCCCCAAAAGAGAGAATCCATTAAAACCATAAGACCTCTTAGTAAAGGTATTCTTGTCCAGTTTTTAAAAAAGGGCTGTAATCTCTCTTTCTTTACAATAATTTCTCCCTTTGGGTCTCTTACAGCAACAGCAATATCTATTCCCTTTCTCATCATTACTCCCTCGTAAACTGCTTGTCCACCAACTAACTCTTTTTTATTCTTCATCTTTATCTCTCCTTAAAACTGTATGGCAATTTCTACATCTTGCTTCATAGCTTTCAAAAGCTCCTACTAAAATAATTGGATCGTCATAGTATGCAGGTTTTCCATTAATTATTCTTTGAGTTCTACTGGCTAAATTTCCACATTTCATACAAATAGCATGAAGTTTATCAACGTATTCTGCTACTGCCATTAAATATGGCATAGGGCCAAAAGGTTCTCCTCTAAAATCCTGATCTAAACCTGCCACGATAACCCTTTTCCCTTTATCTGCTAATCTCTGGCAAACTTTTACAATTCCCATATCAAAGAATTGTCCTTCTTCTATAGCTACAACCTGAGTATCCTCGTCTACATACTTTTCTATGTCTGCACTATTACTCACAGCTATCGCCTCTATCTTCAAACCTGTATGAGATGTTATATAATCTTTATCATATCTTGTATCTAAACTGTGCTTAAAAACTTGCACTTTTTGTTTTGCAATTTGTGCTCTTCTAACTCTTCTAATTAACTCTTCACTTTTTCCACTATACATTCCTCCACAAATAACCTCTATCCACCCTGAAGGCATATTCATAAATTCCATAAATTATCACCTTCTCTTAGGAATACAGCTCTTTCCCTCAGGACATGTACCTCTAAAACAAGACGGTCCTGCATCTTCAAATATATTAGGTGCTACTTTTTTAACCAAATCTAACATTTCCCAAGCCATCTCCCTTATTTCCCATTGGGCAGAATTACATGTTCTTAACGTAAAAAAATGAAGTAGTTCTCTGGCATTCATAGTAACAATTATTTTAGATTCCACAGCTTGGGGTAATAGATATCTTGCATCCTCCTTAGGAACTCCCATTTTTACAAGTTCCTCATAAGCATTAAAGGCTTTATCTAAAGTTTCTTTATATACTTTTTCCCTCTCCTTATCTATCAATATAGACTCAGGAATTACATATTCTTGCCTTATTTTTACATACCTCTGACTTTGTTGTGAATAAGATGCAATCCTATGTCTCACTAACTGATGAGTAGTAACTCTTGATATACCTTCTATATAAAAAGTAAAATTAGCATGCTCAAATATGGAAAAATGTTGTAAGGTTTTTGCCTTTTTTAAAAGACGAGAAATCTCCTCAAGAGTTAGTTTTTCTTCCAACTCTTCAATATTTCCTTGATAATGACATAATCTCATAGCCAGAGCACATACTTTTTCGGGCTCTGGCGTATAAGCTATTAGTTTTACCCTCAATTTTATTTAATTTCCCAATTATATTTTTTAGTAAATCTTTCTACTCTTCCCTCCGTATCCACAAATTTTCTTTGACCTGTAAAGAATGGATGGCATTTAGAGCATATTTCTACTGTCATATATTCCTTTGTTGATAAAGTCTCATAAACAGCCCCACATGCACATACTATCTTTGCTTTTTTCAATTCAGGATGAATACCTTTTTTCATGTTTCCTCTCCTTTCTTTACTATAAAATTTCCAAATTTACATTCTGAAAAATTATACCATAAAAATTATAAGGAGGCAGAAAGAAAATCTTCCTGCCTCCTTTTTACTTACCTTTACTTCAATTTAAATTAACGAGGCTCAACTATAAAACGGATGGCTGTTCTTTCTTCTCCATCAATTTGTACATCAGTAAATGCAGGAATACAAATTAAGTCAATGCCACTTGGAGCTACATAACCCCTGGTAATAGCAATTGCTTTAACTGCTTGGTTGACAGCTCCAGCACCAATTACTTGGATCTCAGCACGTCCCTTTTCACGAATTACACCTGCTAATGCACCAGCTACTGCATTAGGATTAGATTTAGCGGAAACTTTTAATACTTCTACCATAAACCTACCTCCTTTATATGTTCTTCCCATGGCAGACTTTTAAATTTTAAATTTCTCCCCTCCTTTGTAACCTGATAATGTTTTTTGTCTTTCCATTTACTTCTTCTACCTCTATAATCACCCCTTCCACTTTAAAAAGTCCTTTTTCTGGTACATCAAATTTTTGAGGTATTTGGAGAAGAAATTTCTTAAGAACAGCCTCCTTATCTACACCTAATATAGAATCGTAAGCCCCACACATACCTAAATCAGATATATAACCAGTTCCCCCTGGGAGAATTTTCTCATCAGCTGTCTGAACATGTGTATGTGTACCTACTACTGCTGTTACTCTTCCATCTAAAAAATATCCCATAGCTATCTTCTCAGACGTTGCTTCAGCATGCATATCCACTACTATTATTTTAGTATCTTTTTCCATTTCTTCAACTATATTATGCACTACTGTAAACGGATTTTCAATAGGTTCCATAAAAATACGTCCTTGTATATTAATTATACCAATTTTTTTGCCATAATATGAGACTGTAATATAGCCTCTACCAGGAACTCCCGAAGGATAATTAGCAGGTCTTAATACTCTCTCGTAATTCTCTAAAACAGAGATCCCTTCTTTTTTATCCCAAATATGATTACCACTTGTAAAAGCATCTATACCATAATCCATTAATTCTTTCAAAACACTTTCAGTAATACCAAATCCGGTAGCAGCATTTTCAATATTTGCAATTGTAAAATCAATTCCATATTCTTTTTTAATTTGAGGGAGAAGAAGCCCTACACCTCTTCTCCCTATTTTTCCTACTATATCACCAAGTATAAGAATATTCATAACTTATTTTGCGTACTCTACAGCCCTTGTTTCTCTTATTACAGTAACTTTTATTTGACCAGGATATTCCATTTCTTTCTCAATTTTTTTAGCAATCTGATAAGCTAATCTAGTAGCTGTCAAATCATCAACTTCTTCAGGGCTTACTAACACTCTAACTTCTCTTCCTGCCTGAATGGCATAAGCCTTTTCTACACCAGGAAATGACATAGCTATCTCCTCAAGCTTTTCCAGTCTCTTTATGTAAATTTCTATGCTTTCTCTTCTTGATCCAGGCCTTACTGCAGAGATACTATCCGCTACTTGAATTATAACATCTAAAGTCTTAATAAGAGGAATCTCTTCATGATGAGCTGCTACTGCATGGATCACATCTGGATGCTCTCCATATCTCTTTAAAAGATCAGCTCCTAAGGTTGCATGCGATCCCTCAACCTCATAATCTATAGCTTTTCCTATATCATGTAAAAGCCCAGCCCTCTTCGCTAAATTTACATCCGCATGTAATTCTGCAGCAATAATTGCTGCAATTTTTGCAACCTCAATTGAGTGCTGAAGAACATTTTGTCCATAACTGGATCTATAATAAAGTCTTCCTAAAACCCTTACTAAATCAGGATGTAAATTTTGAAGACCTACTTCTATTGAAGCTCTTTCTCCTTCCTCTCTTATCTTACTCTCTACTTCTTTTCTTGCTTTATTTACCATTTCTTCTATTCTTGCAGGATGAATTCTCCCATCTTTTACTAATCTTTCTAAGGCAATTCGAGCAATTTCTCTTCTTACTGGATCAAAGGAAGAAAGAACCACAGCCTCTGGAGTATCATCAATTATAAGATCTACACCTGTCAAAGTCTCAAAAGTTCTTATATTTCTTCCTTCTCTACCTATTATTCTTCCCTTCATTTCTTCACTGGGCAAACTAACAACAGATACTGTAGATTCCACAGTATGATCCACTGCACATCTCTGAATTGCTTCCGTTAAAATCTCTCGAGCCTTTTCATCTGCTATCTCCTTATATTTTGCCTCTGCTTCTTTTATCCTCATAGCTATATCTCTTTGTAATTCTTCTTCCACCTTCTTGAGAATAATATCACGAGCTTCTTCTCTACTCATCTGAGCAACCTTTTGAAGCTCCATAAATGCTTCTTCTTCCAATTTCTTTAGATTTTCGAGTTTTTTATCTATTTCTCTTTCTTTATTGGAGAGAATTTCCTCTTTTCTCTCTAAATTTTCTTCTCTTTGAAGAATTCTCTTCTCCAAATTGAAAAGCTCTTGTCTTCTTTCCTTAATTTCCCTTTCAGTCTCAGACCTTAATTTAAAAATTTCTTCTTTAGCTTCTAATAAAGCAGTTCTTTTCCTTTCTTCTGCTTCCTCTTCAGCCTTTTTAACTATCTCCTCTGCTCTCTTTTCTGCGACTTGTATTGTTTTTTGCTCAATATTTTTCCTTATAAGATACCCGAGACCAACTCCTATAATAAGTGTGATTAAAGCTATTAATATGCTAATTTGAATTCACCTCCTTCCATTTTTCAAGCTCTTTTTCTAATTCCAAAATTGCTTTTTCCCATGTTGTCTCCTTTACTATCTTACCATACTTAAAAATTATAACTCTTTTATTTGAGCCTGCAATTCCTATATCTGCCCATTTCGCTTCACCAGGACCATTTACTTCACATCCCATTACAGCTATCGTTATATCTAATGGAAAATCCTTAAATCTTTTTTCTATTTCTTTAGCTACTTTTTCTACTGGAAAATGAGCTCTTGCACACATGGGACACGAAATAACTTTTATACCTCTTTGCCTTAATTCTAAGCTTTCCAATATATGGTATGCTACTTCTACTTCTTTTTCTGGAGAAGCAGAAAGAGAAACCCTAATTGTATCACCAATACCCTCATAAAGTAAGATACCAATTCCTACTGCGGACCTAACACTTCCTGGAACAAGTGTACCAGCTTCTGTTATTCCTATATGGAGAGGATATTTTACTTGGGAAGAAAGTAGCTTATAAGCCTGTATAGTCAAAGGAACAGATGAAGATTTAACAGACACAACTATATCAGTGAAATCATTCTCCTCTAATAATCTAATCTCATTTAAAACGCTCTCTACCAATGCCTCAGGAGTAACTCCACCATATTTTTCAAGAATCTCCCTGCTCAAAGAACCAGCATTACTACCTACTCTTATTGGTACGCCTCTTGCTTTTGCTTCCTTTGCTATTAAAGATATATATTTAGGATTCTTAATATTACCTGGATTTATTCTCAATTTGTCTGCCCCTTGCTCCAAAGCTATTAAAGCAAGTCTATAATCAAAGTGTATATCAGCAATAATAGGAATAGGGCTCTTTTTCTTTATCTTTCCCAGAGCTAAAGCTGAGTCTTTATCAGGTATTCCTAACCTTACTAACTCACAACCCTTCTTAGCCAATCTTCTAATTTGTCTAAGAGTAGACTTAACATCTACTGTAGGAGTCTTAGTCATAGACTGTACTCTTACAGGATTATCTCCACCAATCTCTACATTTCCTACTTTTACTACCCTTGTTCCTCTTCCCATCACTTTCTAAGTCTTAACACATCAAAGAAAGTAATAATGATCATGAGAAATAAGAGAATTAGTAGACCTATCCAATGTACTATTTCTTCTTTTTTAGTTTCAATAGGCTTTCCCCTTATTTTCTCAAGAATAATAAACAATATCCTACCTCCATCTAAAGCAGGAAATGGAATTAAGTTAAATATCCCCAGTTGTACACTTAACAGTGCTGTAAAATTAAGATAATATACAAGCCCTAAAGAAGCTACTTCTCCCGTCATCTTGGCAATACCAATCGGACCTGAAACTGATATCCCTTGAGCTCCTGTAAAAAGTGCTTTTAATACAAAGAAAATAAGCAAAAAAGCATTGATTAGCATAGCAAATCCATTTTTCAGTGCTAATGTTATAGGATATCTCTTAGGGATTGATCTAAAGACAATACCTATAATACCTCCCTTTCTCTCCTCATCCCATTGAGGTATAACCCTTAAAGTAATTAGTTTACCATCTCTTTCCACATCCACTGTTATTTCTTTTCTATCATTAGGGCTTTTTATAGATTTTGTAATAAGATTTACTGCATCCTCTATTTTTTCTATTTTTATACCTTCTATCGAGATAATTTTATCACCTGGTAGAAAACCTGCCATTTGAGCTGGTTTACCTTCTACTACTCTATCAATTATAGGTATAGGTTGAGGAATTCCAATTAAAAAAATACTTACAAATAAAAGAAAAGCAACCAAAAAATTAAAAAAGGCTCCTGCAAAAAGTATTAAGAAGCGTTGCCATGGAGCCTTTTTATAGAATTTTCTTTCTTCTGGAACCTCCTCTTCTATTGGTAACTCTAAATCATCAACACCAGCCATTTTCACAAAACCACCAATAGGAATCAACCTCAATACAAATTTAGTCTCTTTACCTTTGTATTCATAAAGCTTAGGGCCAAAACCAATAGCATATTCAAAAACCTTAACCCCAAAAAGTTTAGCTAATATAAAATGTCCAAGTTCATGCGGTACAGTAAGTATAGCAAAAAGGACCAAAAACAAAATAATATCCATCTATTTTTTCACTCCTTTTTTATCTCTTCTCCTAAAAATCTAAAATTCTATTCAATAATACAGGTTACTCATAAATTTTTCAACCTCGTCTAAATTAGGGGGGTTAGCACCACGCCTTGTACAAGTTAAAGCAGCTACACTGTTAGCAAAAATAAGAATATTTTTTAACTCTTCTAAAGAAAGATTGGATATTTCTTTTTTAACTGTTTTGCCAAGCTTATATAAATAATATAAAAAGCCCCCCATAAAAGAGTCTCCAGCTCCCACAGTATCTATAACCTTTACCTTCATACCTGGCACTTTAACATAATTAGATTTTTGATAAGCAACAGATCCATCCTTTCCTAAAGTAACCACAAAAATTTTAACTCCCAAATTAATAAATTTCTCAGCAATTTTGTCTAAATCCTCTTCTCCATATAACCACTTCAAATCTGCCAAACTTACTTTTAATATATCCACCCTACTTACCCAATTTTCAAATCTTGATAAATACTGTTCCTTATTCACAATTAGATTTGGTCTTACGTTTGGATCAAAGGAAATTATACAATTTTTGTAATTTTCAAAAATCATTTTTTCAAAGACATAACAACCAGGTTCTCTAATCATTGATATAGATCCAAAATGAAGGATTTTCACTTTTTGTGAATCAATAAAAGGAATCTCTTCTTCTTTAAGCATAGTATCAGCAGTATTATCCCCATAAAATATAAAATAAGGTTCACTGTCCTTTAATATTACAAAAGCTAAAGTAGTAAGGTATTTATCTCTTAACACAAAAGATGTATCCACATTATTTTTTATAAGATTAGAATAAAGAATCTCCCCAAAAGGATCATAAGAAATTTTACCAAAGAAATATACACGTGCTCTAAGCTTTCCAAGGGTAATAGCAACATTATATGGAGATCCTCCAGGATTAGGTACATACGCATATCCATCTCCTAAAGATATAGGCGTAAAATCTATTAAGGATTCTCCAGATACTAATATCATATTTTCTTTAACCTCCACATAAAAAATATTGTATTTAATTATAACCTATGATAGAATAAAACTAACACGAGTTAATATAAAGAGGTAAGGAGAAATGTATATAGATGATAAAATTTTTGGAGATTTAGAAAAAAAAGAATTTTTATCAAATAGAAAAATAGAAGAGCTTGAAAAGTTTCCTTACATAGAAATAATTCCTGAAGATCCAACTCCTAAGGATGAAATTAAAGTTATATTTACTTGTACTCCATCTCAGAATTATAAGACTATTTATTATAAAATAAAATCCCAAACATCAGAAATACAAGAAGTTTCAATTGAAATTAAAGATGTGATTTGGGATAATGATTTTTTTAGTTTTTTACAAATCTTAGAAGCCCAAATTCCTCCTTTGAACAAAGAAGGTATAATTGAAATAACATTAAATCCGGAAGATGATTATGAAAAAGATTATTTTTCCTTTTCCATTGATGAATTTGAACCACCAAAGTGGTCCCAAGAAAGCATAATATATCACATCTTTGTTGATCGATTTGCAAAAGATAATTTTGAAGTGAGTTTATCTAATAATCTAAAAGAGAAACTTGGAGGTAATATCAAAGGAGTTATCAATCACCTTGATTATATAGAATCCTTAGGTATAAACACAATTTGGCTTTCTCCTATATTTAAATCAACTTCTTATCATGGATATGATATAGAGGATTATTTTGAAATTGATCCCGCATGGGGTAATAAAGATGATCTCAAAAAATTAGTTAATGATGCATTTGAAAGAGGAATTAGAATAATTCTGGACTTTGTACCAAATCATTTATCCTATTTAAATCCTATATTTCAAGATGCATTGAATAATAAAGATAGTAAATACAGAAATTGGTTCATTTTTAAGGACGATAATTCTTATGAATCATTCTTTGGAGTAAAATCCATGCCACAGATAAATCTAAAAAATAGAGAGGCAAGAAAATATATTATAGATGCAGCTAAATATTGGATTAAAAATTTCGGAATATCTGGATATCGATTGGATTATGCAATTGGACCAGATATCAATTTTTGGACTGAATACTATTATTCCATAAAAAGAGATTTTCCTGAAACTTTTCATTTTGGGGAGATAGTAGATACTCCCGAATATGTAAGAAGGTTTATAGGGAAAATGGATGGAGTACTTGATTTTTACCTTTTTAAATTAATAAGAGAGTCTTTTATAGGTAAAAAATGGAAATTAAAAGAATTTTTGAAAATTATAGATTTAAGATATAAATTTTACAAGAATCATATAAGGCTAATTTCGTTTTTAGAAAATCACGATTCTAATAGATTCCTTTTTGTAGCTAATGACAAAAGATTATTAAAAATAGCTTCCATATTTCAATTTTCACTTAATGATATACCCATAATATATAATGGACAAGAGATGGGTGCTAATCAATATAGAAACATGTTAGAAGGAAACAGGGCTCTTCATGAGTATGTACGACTACCTATACCCTGGGATGAAACCAAACAAGATTTAGAACTTATTGAGTTTTATAAAAAACTATCAAGAATCAGAAAAAATTATCCAGCCCTATATAAAGGAGATTTTACTTTAGGCCCTATAAAGGATATTATTAGCTTTTACAAGATTTATGATGATCAAAAAATACTGGTAATAATAAATAATACAAAAGATGAAAAAAATATATATCTTAATGGTGTTTTCAAAAATTTATTTAATAACAAGATTTATAAGAATGATTTGATAATTCATCCTTTTGAGGGTTATATACTTCTTGAGCTAAATCACTAATTTTCTCTAATTTTACATTGTTAAAAAATCCTTCCTGATAAAGCTCTTTTAACACCTTTATGGTCTTTGGTCTTAAATGAAATATGAATATACCCCAACCTTTCCTCTCAGCTATCTTAATAGCTTGAGAAAACCTGTATTTTATTCTATCTTCTTGATTCTCATGATCTATAAATAACATATTTTCTAAAACAGGAACTCCCACTTTATTACCGATTTTTTTCCCTACTGAATTTAAAATAGTTTTACTATCCAAAAAGCTTAGGCCATATTTTTTGAAAACCTTTAACACTTTCTCCATAGTTTCATCGTCTTTTGTAACTTTCGATCCCATATGATTATTAACCCAACATATTTTAGCATCTCCAAATCTCTTTAGATGAAGGTTCACAATTTTATCTATTTCCCCTTCACTCATACCACTCATTATTGCTTCTGAAGTTAAATATTTTGCATCTTTCGGATAAGTAATTGATTCCATAGGAATATGCATCATTACTTCCCAACCCTTTTTGACAAACTTATATGCTAAGTCCTTTGTATGTGATGTAGGAATTATAGAAACATTCAATGTATAAGGAAAAGATAATAATTCTTCAACCCAATAATTATCTTCCACTAAATCATCTACCACGAAGGCTATTTTGGGCTGAGATGACTTATGAGATATGTAAATTGGAAAATATAAAAATATATTATCAAGCTCAATTGAATCACCATTAGGAAGATCTATATCTGAACTTAAAATATACTTTTCATATTTAGAAGATATGGTTCTCCTAATGTCATAATTTTTAATTATTTCTTTTCTAATCTGAGTATTATAGACAGTTGATCTAAAATAAACAGAATATAACTTCCAATTTATAATATAATCTCCAGTTTCTCTTCTTTTTCCCTCTATTATGTATCTTTCTATAAAAGGCTTATATTCAGATAAAATTTTATTTATTTCATCTGATTCAACATTTATTTCAATCCTATTTTTCACAAATTTTTTATCATCTTTTAAAACTTCCTCTTTTCTGTTTTCCTTACATCCATAAAAAACCAATAGAAAAAATAAAAATAAAATTCCTATCTTCCATATCTTTCTTTCCATAATTTTTTAATCCTTTCTTTTATTATTTTCTCCTTTCCTTGCTCAGTTGGATTATAAAAAACCTCATTCACATCATATGGTAAATATCTTTGAATTACAAAATGTTCCGGAAAATCATGAGGGTACAAATAATCAGGAGAACTTCCCCATAAATGCTTTGGAATCTCTGACACTCCTTTCTCCTGTATGTAATTCATGGCTTTTTCTATGGAAGATATCACACTATTACTCTTTGGAGCGGTCGCAAGGTATATGGTAGCTTCAGCTAAAGGAATTCTTGCCTCTGGCATACCTACCACATCCACAGCATAATATGCAGACTGAGCAATCAATAAGGCTAAAGGATCTGCCATTCCTATATCTTCAGCAGCATGGATTATAAGTCTTCGAGCAATAAATCGCGGATCTTCTCCTGCAAGAAGCATCTTAGCCAGATAATATAAAGCAGCATCGGGATCAGAACCTCTTATGCTTTTAATAAATGCTGATATAGTGTGATAATGCTCGTCCCCTTTTTGATCATATCTTATCACCCTTTTCCCTATTACCTCTCTTACCACAGATGCATCAATAAGGACTTTTCCATCTTCATCAGCTTTTGCAACAAAGGAAGCAATTTCTAAGGTATTAAGAGCAATCCTTGCATCACCATTGGCAAACCTAACTATTTCATCAACAGCATCTTGAGAAATTACAATGTTTTTTCCTCCTAAACCTCTTTCTCTATCTTTTATTGCTCTGTCAATTAATATCCTTAGTTTATCATCCGTTAAGGGCTTCAGTTCTATAATCCTACAACGAGAAAGAAGGGTTGTATTTAAAGCAAAAAGAGGGTTTTCAGTAGTAGCACCTATAAGAATTATTATACCTTTTTCTACAAAGGGTAGTAGCACATCTTGTTGTAATTTATTGAAATGATGTATTTCATCAAGAAATAAAACAGTTTTCTTTTTATAAAGTTCAATATTTCTTTGAGCTTTTTGAAGGGCTTCTTTAAGATCTTGTACTCCAATTATAGCAGCATTTAATTCTATAAAATCAGCATTTATCTCCTTAGCTAACAGAATAGAAAGGGTAGTCTTTCCAGATCCTGGGGGGCCAAAGATAATAAGGGAAGGTAAATAACCTTTTTGAACTGTCCTTCTTAAAAAAGATCCTTCACCTATAATCTCCTCTGCACCAAGAAATTCATCAAAACTTCTTGGCCTCATTCTGTATGAAAGAGGTTGAAAACTATTATCCTCTTTAAATAGCTTTTCTTGCCTATCCATCTAAGAAGTGCCTAAAAACCACCTGAAAATTTTTTATTATATCTCCCTTACTTTGCATTATATAAATCCCATTATCAAAAGCGTATACACCATCTTTTAAAGAGAAGACATTTATTTTTTTACTTTTCATAAATCTTCTTTCTAATAGAGAACATATATTTTCAATTATATTTCTTTCTATTTTTAATGTTGTATCAATAAAAAATATTGTAATCTTTGGTTTTAATACTTCTCTTCTTCTTAAAAATTCCCAAATTTCTCTTAGTCTTATATTATTAGGAGGACTTGTTTTACACTCCACATACAATAAGTTATTCTCTAATATGGAGAGGATATCAAAGTCTCCTCCACCTTTAATCTCCTTTATTTTTATTCCCCAAATCGTGGGCATATAAAATTCTCTTTTAAATATCTCTGATATGAACCACTCTAAAGTTTCTCCAAAATTATCCAAATAAAAGTAAGAAAACAAATACTGATCTTCTTTTAAACTTTCTATAATATGAGCTTTCAATAAAAAATTCCATTGTTCTTCTACTTCATCCTTTTTCCAGCGAGAAAAAAGAGTTTCACAATCAATATAATCATCTTTTCTAAATAGTAAAAGATCACCTAAAAAGCGTCTAAATCTATAATTAAAAAGTCTTTGATAATATTCGTCTAAAAACTCCCCTCCTTTAGGTACTATCACCCTCTCAATAGGACATTCTTCTATTATCTCATATCCTCTACGCCAAAGTGCTCTTCTTACCTCTTCAGAATTCATTAAATCAATCTTTATCTTCCTCTAACATCTTTAGAATTTTTTCCAGTACTTTATCTTTGTCATTATCCCTTTCCTCTTTTGTATAAACCCTAATCACTTCATCTAAAGATACTAATTCTCTTCTTTCTTCGTCATATTCTACAATAAGCTTACTTAATGGTACATGATGATCTACTACTACTCCCTTCCCCTGCTTAGTTTCTACAATACTACCTTTGGGAGGCATCTCTTCCTTAATTTTTTGATATGTTTCATATTCATAAGCTAAACAGCACATGAGTCTTCCGCATATTCCAGATATTTTTAATGGATTTAAAGCCAAAGATTGCTCCTTTGCCATCTTAACAGAAATAGATTCAAATTCTTGCAAAAAAAGATGACAACACACTTCTCTACCACATATTCCTAAGCCTCCCATATATTTTACTTCATCTCTTACTCCTACCTGATGTAATTCAATTCTTGTTTTATATTGTGAAGCAAGATCTTTTACTAATTCTCTAAAATCTACTCTATCTTCAGAAGCAAAATGTATCGTTATCTTGCTATAATCAAAAGTTATTTCACAAGCAAGCATTTTCATAGGAAGAGACATTTCATTTGCCTTTTTTTGAGCATACTCTAAAATTTGTTTCTCCTTTTCCCTATATCCTCTTATCTTCTCTAAATCTTCTTCTGTTGCTCTTCTTAGTATAGGTTTTAAGGGAGATGGAGGTTGAAAACCATCTGGAGGCTCAAAGGGTGGAATTGCTACTCTACCTGCCTCTGTTCCTTGTACAGTTTTAACAATTACCCAATCTCCTACTTTTAAATTCAAATCATTAGTAGAAAAATAATAAACCTTCAAACTTCTTAATCTAATACCTACCACATATTCTTTAGCCTTAATTTCTTCCATCATCCTTTTATCCCTACTCTCAAAAATAAGGTTTCTATTGTAAGAGTCAAATTTGCATTATTTCTAATATTCCTAATAGCATCCTGCGTCATTCTAAAGAAAATTTTCAAATCCTCTAAGGAATATTCTTGAGATTTTCTCGCAATCTCTATAGAAAAATCTTTCTGAGTTATAAAATCCTCTTTCTGTAATAGTTTCCAGAAAAACATATCTCTCCACCAAAAAAGAACTAATTCTAAATAATTAATTATCTTTTCATTATCCTTTTCTTCTACAAGAAAATCAACTACCTCAAATGGAGAATATAATTTTTCTTTCTTTAGTAAAGTTAAGTATTTAAAAAGTTCAATTCTTTTATTCCAATTTTCTTCTTCATTCCAATACAAAGCCTTTCCAACACTTCCTTGGGATAAAGATATTAATATATCAATTCTATCTTCTGGAACTCTATCTTCTATAATTTTTCGGACTTCTTCCTCGTTAAGATATGAAAAATTAATAATCTGACTCCTTGATATTATAGTAGGAAGAAGAAGCTCAGGACGATAAGCTATCAATATAAATATGGTATATTCCGGAGGCTCCTCAAGTATCTTCAAAAGGGCATTTGCCCCTTCATTTCTCAATTGATGAGCATCGTCTAAAATAAAAAACTTATAATTACTTACATAAGGCTTTAAATAAGCTTCCCTTCTCAAATCTTTAATCTGCTGTATCTTATACCACATTCCATCAGGTTGAAGATAAAATAGATCAGGATGACTCAATTTCTTTATACTTAGACAAGTCTCACACTCCCCACATCCCTCAAAAGGTTCTACTTTACAATTTAAAGCCTGAACCAAAGAAATAGCTGTTAACTTTTTACCTACCCCTTCAGGACCCACAAAAAGATAGGTTTGGGATACTTTGTTCTCCTTAAGGGATTTCCTGAGTATTTTTATAGCTAAATCCTGACCTATAATCTCTTTAAATGCCATCTCTAAATCTTCTCAAAATAAGCCACATCTACAGCAAACACAATGGCTCCGCCAACTTTTACCTTAACAGGCATTGGTACCATCCTTAAAAGTTCTACAGAAGGAAGAGGAGGAATAATTATTTTTTCTCTTTCCTTACAATTTTCTTTTAAAACTGTAATAAAATCCTCAAATTCATCATCTTCTACAACAGTCATTATAGTAACACTACTTTCTTCTAAAAATCCTCCTTTACTTCTGAAGAAGGTCAAGGAAAAGTTCTTCTCTAAGAGAATCTCTCTAACTTTTTTCCAGTCCTCTTCCTGAATAATAGCAAAAACTAATTTCATTTATCCACCTCTAAAGATATTTTCTTTCCAAATAAGCAATGATGTCTTTACTTACTTCTTCCTTTGGTCTATCTCCAGAAATTACTACAAATCTATCTTTTTCAATTTCAGCTATTTCTAAATATCCTTTTCTTACTTTATTATAGAACTCTAAATTTTCCCTTTCTATTCTATCAAAATTCTTTTTTCTACTCAAAGACTTATAAGGATCTATATCAATAAGAAAGGTTATATGGGGTATCAAATTGGAAGTCGCAATCTTATTAAGATCAGATAATATATTTATTGGTAAACCTCTACCATATCCTTGGTAAGCTATAGTAGAATCCATATAACGTTCACATAGAACCCAAAACCCTTCTTGAAGCTTTTCCTTAATCTTTTCTGTATTTTCTACTCTTGATCCTATATAGAGAAAAGCTTCGGTCCATGGTCTTAATGCTAAATCTGGATCTAAAAGGATAGACCTTATTTTTTCTCCTACCTCTGTTCCTCCAGGTTCTCGAGTTACATAGACCTTTACACCTTTATCTTCCAAATAATTTTTAAGTATTGAAATCTGAGTACTTTTTCCAGATCCATCTAAACCTTCAAAAGTTATAAATACAGATCTTTCCATTTTTATAAATCTATGCTGGGAATATTTTTACTTTTCTAAAGGGCTCCACCCCAACACTCTCAGAATGTAAACCATATTGTTGAATAAGTTGATGCTGTAATCTCCTTATATAGGCAGGTTGAGGAGACAATTCATAGGGTTCTTCATGGGTAAGAACATATTCAATTCCTTCTTGAGCTTCTCTTAAGGCCTCTTCTTCTTCGCTACTCTTTCCTCCTACAGTTTTAATACCAAATCTTTCTCCTAAAAACCTTTCAATTTGTGTCACAGTATTACTTCTTAATACTGCTATATCTATCTTTCTTTTTTCTGCCTCTTTAAGTAAATCCTTAGCCCTCTTTTGATGAGCTTTCAATATAAGTAAACAATTTGCTTCTGATAAATTTTTTACTATGAAAGCTGGTACACCAAGATTTCGAATGGCTTTTTCCAATCTATTTCTACTTATACCATAAGGATAAATTTTAAGGACATCTGTCTTTTTATCTATCTTAACGACTGACTCCTCAGTCTCTTGAGAAGAAATTTCCAGTACAGAAGCCTCAACCTTTTTTACTTCACCTTCTGCAGTCCTTACTCTTATCTCTGGTCTTATAATATAACCTCTTAATAATGCATCTACTGTTTTTGCTACATCATGATGAATAGCCAGCTTATCCCTTTCTTGTATCTCTACTACAACTTGAAAGGTTGGAGGAGCTTTTCTCTCTAATACCGTTTTTTGGGTACCTCTTCTTTTTGCCTCTTCATCACTTAAAGTTACAACTTGTATACCACCCACAAGATCCGATAATGTAGGGTTTAATAAAAGGTTTTGTAAGGTTATTCCATGAGCAGTACCAATAAGTTGTACCCCTCTTTCTGCAATAGTTCGAGCTGCTTTTGCTTCAAGCTCTGTACCAATCTCATCAATTACTATAACTTCTGGCATGTGATTTTCTACTGCCTCTATCATCACATCATGTTGTTTTGAGGGATTTGGCACTTGCATTCTCCTTGCTCTACCAATAGCAGGATGCGGAATATCACCGTCCCCACCAATTTCATTAGAAGTATCTATTATTATTACCCTTTTACCTAATTCATCAGCTAAAACCCTTGCGGTCTCTCTAAGAAGGGTGGTCTTACCAACTCCAGGTTTTCCTAATAGTAGAATATTTTTTCCACTTTCTATAACATCTCTTATTATATCTACAGTACCTAAAACTGCCCTACCCACACGACAAGTTAAACCTATAATTCTTCCATGTCTATTTTCAATAGCTGAAATTCTGTGTAATGTTCTTTCTATGCCAGCCCTTTTATCACCACTAAACTCGCCAACTCTGGCAATAATATAATTTAAATCCTCCTCTGTAGTATATCTTCCTTCAAAAATAATAGTTTTTTTATAAAATCTCGCTTCTATTTCCCTACCAAGATCTAATACAACCTCTATAAGATCCTTAACATCAGAATCCTTTTCCAATTTTTCTTTAATATCCGCAGGAAATATAGATAAAAATTTATCTAAATCATCAACTATTTGCTGAACCAAAATTCTATACCTCTCCTTCTTTTTGAATTTCCTTAAAAGCTATTATACCCCATGATCCTGGACCTATATGTGAAAGAATAGTACAACTAAAAGATCCTATATAAAAATCAGTAATTCTAAATATTTTCTTTACTTCTTCTGCGACTTCTAAGACTTCTTCATAATTATCAGAATAAGCTATAGCTATTTTTACAGGAACATCCCCCACTCTTTCCTTAATTATTTCTATAATTCTTGATTTCACTTTTTGTTTTGTCCTAACCCTTTCAACTGGCTCTATTGCTCCATCTCTAAGCTCCAAAATAGGCTTTATCTGTAACAAACTTCCCATCCATGCTTGGGCTGCGCCTATTCTTCCTCCCCTATAAAGGTATTCCAAAGTATCTACTGTGAATTTTACTTCGGAATTTCTGAACATAATCTCCGGAATATTCAAAATCTCATTTATACTTGCTCCCTTTTCTATGGTCTTAGCCAACTCTATAACTACAACACCAAGAGCAAGTTCTGTAAGTTTTGAATCAATCACATATATTTTATCACCGTAAGGTAAAAGCTCTTTTGCAGCATTTGCAGACCCAATAGTTCCACTTAATTTAGAAGAAATATGTATAGATATAATCCCCTCTAAATCTGGATTCTTCTCAAATATATTTTTGTATGCATTATAGAAATCTTCCACAGAAGGCTGAGAAGTTTTCGGGAATATATTGGTTTCTCTTGCCTTTTTAAAGAAAATTTCAGGCGTTATATCTATACCATCTCTATACACTTCTTCCTCAAAAGCAACCTTTAGCGGTACGACTGTTATATCATATCTTTCTACATATTCTTTTGGAAGAGCAGCTGTACTATCAGTTACAATTTTAAACATATTTTCCCCCCTAAATTTATTTTTAAGATCCCTCAGTCTCTTCAGAAACAGTAGTTTCCTCTGTATACCTTTGTGGGGTTACTATGGCAACTATAACATCATCAAGAGGAGTTAATACCTTAATTTTATCAGGGATATTTAAATCCCTCACAGTAATCGCATCTCCAATATCCAAATCCGAAATATCTACTTCTATATTGGTAGGTATATCAAGAGGTAAAGCCCTAACTAAAATTTCTTCCACTCCATGTTGTAACAACCCACCCTGTTTAACTCCTTTTGGCTCTCCTTTAAGAACCACAGGCACATAAACATCTACTACTTCTTCCAATGTTACAGCATGAAAATCTACATGTATTGGTTCATCTGTTAATGGATCAATTTGTATATCTTGAAGTAAAGCAGTCTCAGTAACACTGTTATTACCATCTTCTACTATTATTTTAAGTATATGCTGTTCTTTTGAATGCCCTCTTTTAATTAGATCCCACAATGCCTTTCTTTCTATCAATATATGAACATTTTCCTTCAAGTGTACCCCATACATTACACCTGGTACCAACCCCATTCTTCTATATTTTTTTGCAGATTCTTTTCCTAATTTCTCTCTTTTTTTGACTTTTATTTCAACCACATCCATTTTCTTAAACCTCCTTAAATCAATTTTTTTAATCAATTTTTTAGTCAAATAATGAACTTAAGGAATCCTTATTTGAGATCCTTTTAATAGCTTCTCCTAAAAGATTACCTACTGATATTATAGTAAGCCTTGGGACCCTCTTTTCTACAGGAATTGGTATTGTGTTAGTTACTACTAATTCCTTTATCTCAGATTCTTCTAATCTCTTATGGGCATCATTTGTTAAGATACCATGCGTAACAGCTGCATAAATATCTCTTGCACCTCTTTCTCTTAAAAGCTTTGCCGCTGAAAAAAGAGTATTCCCTGTTGTAATTATATCATCACATATAATAACATCTCTTTCTATAACATCTCCAATTATTTCCTCAACCTCTGCCACCTCTGGAGCTGGTCTTCTTTTATAAATTATAGCAAGAGGAGTATGTAATCTTTCTGCTAAAGCTCTTGCTCTTGTAACACCTCCAATATCAGGTGATATAACAACAGGATTTTTAAGATTTTTATCCTGAAAATACCTTGAAAAAAGAGGTAAAGCTGTTAAATTATCAACAGGAATATCAAAAAACCCCTGAATCTGACCAGCATGAAGGTCCATAGTTACAACCCTTGAAGCCCCAGCAACTGTAAGAATATTAGCTATAAGCTTAGCAGAAATAGGCTCTCGAGATTTAGTTTTTCTATCCTGTCTTGCATAAGCATAATATGGAATTACAGCTGTAACCTCATCTGCAGATGCCCTTTTTAAAGCATCAATTATTACTAAAAGTTCCATAAAGTATTCATTCACTCTGCTACCAAGAGACTGAATTACATATACTTCTGCTCCTCTTACACTTTTTGAAATCCTTGCATATATCTCACCATCTGAAAATCTTCTTATTTCAATTTCTCCAAGCTCAATACCTAAATATTTAGCTACTTCTTCAGCAAGTTCCCTATTAGAGGTCCCACTATACAAAGCTAAACATTTATGTGCCATACTTACTCTCCTTTAACTCTTTTATTTATATTTATATATGAGTAAGGCCCAATTATTGCTCCCTTTTTAAGATTAATATCTCCAAATATGAAAGAAAAAGGATATACAATAACATCATGCTCTATATTAGTTTTTTTTCCTATTACAACGTTCTCCGGTTCTATCATAATAACACCATTTTCCATATGTTTTTTATTTATTTTATTCTTTAATATTTTTCTTAAAAATGCAAGCTCTTCCTGAGTGTTAGCTCCTAACACCTCTTCCTTATTTACATGAAAAACACCAACTTTTTTGCCTTTTTTAACAAAATATCTAATCGCATCAGTTAAATAAAATTCTCCTTGAGCATTATTGTTAGATAAAAGTGGTAAAATTTCTTTAAGATACATCCATTTAAAAACATAAATAGATGTATTAATCTCCTTGATATTCTTTTCTTCTTCATCTGCATCTTTTTCTTCTACAATTTTCAAAACATTACCATTAAAATCACGTACAACTCTTCCATATCCTTTAGGATCTTCTAAAAAAGTAGTTACTAAGGTACAATCATTATTTTTTTCTATATGTTCCCTACACAAATCTCTTATCGTATTTTCTTCCACTAAAGGTACATCTCCTGGAAATATTACCAGATTACCACTAAAATTACCAAGTTTTTCTTCAGCCCTTTTTATTGCGTCACCTGTACCTAAAGGAACATCTTGAACCACCATGTGATCATTATCAGAAATTAATGCTTTTATTTTGGGGCTCACAACTAATATATAATTTTCACCAAAAACCGACTTTATTGTATCAAGTAAAAAATCTAAAAGATTAGATTCATAGAGGGGATGAAGAACCTTTGGAAGCTCAGTTCTCATCCTTTTACCTTGTCCTGCTGCTAAAATTATAGCCTTAAATCCATTCATGCTTAGGTGAATTTTTATAATAAAAATTGGCTGGGGAGGCTGGATTCGAACCAGCGAATGGCGGATCCAAAGTCCGCTGCCTTACCAGCTTGGCTACTCCCCAGTGCCAAAATAATTATATATTATAGTGAAAAAGAGGTCAATAAATGATAAAATAATTTTCAAAATGAAAGTCAGGATTAATACAAACTTTAAAAATTTAAGAAAAGTCTATAAAAATCTGATTGAAAAATCAAAACACAATATAGTTTATCCTCTATTATTATTTATAATTATCGACCTTTTAATCCTCTTAATTGATTTTATTATTACCCCACCTTTAAAAATAGGAGATATAGCCCCTAAAAATATAGAAGCACCAAGAACTATAATATATAAAGATGAAGAGGAAACAGAAAGAATAAAAAATCTCCTTCTTTCTCAATTCAAACCAGTTTATACTATTGACCAAAATATTATTTTACAGAATATTAGCAAGCTATCAGAATTAATGATAGTTACAGAAGAATCTTCAAATATAACTAAGTATTTTTCTTCTCTTCCCTCATCAAGAATTAACCTAATTAAAAAGAAAATAGAGAAATGGTTAATAGAAAATTATACAAAAGGGATTAAACCAGAAGAGACTGATGAGGTAAAACAAAAATTTATAAATTTCCTAATAGATGAAATTTATATACCAGCCCAAATAGCCCAAGAACTTTCAGAAATACTGATAGTTCCTAACATGTTTATAAATGAAAAAGAGACGGAAACAAAAAAACAAGAACTATTAAAGTCCATTAAACCTATAGAAAGACTAATTACAAAAGGTGAAATTATTGTTAGAAAGAGTGAAAAAATAACAAGAGATAAATTTATAATTTTAGAGGCCTTAGGCTATACCCTTTCTCAAAAAAACATATTAAGACTTATAAGTCTTTTTTTAACTTTATCAGCCCTCCAATTATCCATTACCATTTTTACGAGAAAATATTTAATAATAGAAAAAAACTTAAATATTTTTCTATTGATGAATTTTTTATTTACTCTATCAATACTTTCATCTAAGATTTTCTCTTTCTATTCTCCCTACTTAAATCCTTTAACTTCATATTTATTCATTTCTACAGTTTTATTAGATTTTCCATTATCTTATATTGTTTCTCTAACAATAATAGTAAGCTCTTCTATTTTCTCCTTTTCTTATACTATCCCTATTTTATTGTTCTTTGATTTTCTTATCATAAATAACAAAATTAAAGAATTAGAAAACAGATCAGATTATGTAAAGATTGGTTCTCTTATATCACTAATTAGAATACCCTTTATTGTTTTTGGCAAGCTTGTTTTTAACGAGTCAGATTTGACATATACAAACATGATTTATTCATTTATTAACCCTACCTTATCAGCTATTCTTTCAGTGGGAATAATTCCTCCCATAGAAGAATTATTTAGAGTAGCTACACCATTAAAATTATTAGAAATGACAAATCCAGATCATCCCCTTCTAAGAAAACTCCTTATGGAAGCACCAGGTACTTATTATCACAGTTTAATTGTAGGAAACTTAGCAGAAAGAGCAGCTAAAGAAGCTGGAGCAAATGAGAGAATAACAAGAACTGCAGCCTTATATCACGACATAGGCAAAGTAAAAAGACCTCAATATTTCATAGAAAACCTTCTTCCAGGCCAAAATAATCCTCATGAAAATTTATCTCCCTATATAAGTGCTCTTATTATCAAATCACATCCAAAAAATGGAGCGATAATTTTAAATAATTATAAGTTTCCCAAAAACATTATAGATATTGTTGAGCAACATCATGGTACAAGCCTCATTAACTATTTTTACAATAAGCAATTACAGATTTCTAAGAAATATGTACCTGAGGATGATTTTAGATATCCTGGCCCAAAACCCGAATCTAAAGAAGCAGCTATAGTGATGTTGGCAGATAGCATAGAAGCAGCCACAAGAACCATTACTAATATTACTCCAGAAACTATAGAAAAAGTAATAAGAGAAGTAATTAGAGAAAAACTTATAGATGGACAATTAGAAAACAGTAAACTAACCTTAGAAGAATTAGAAAAAATTGCTCAGAGTTTTATAAAAACAATTATTGAGCTAAGACACCCAAGGATACCATATCCAAGTTTTAAACTTAAGGAAGAATAAAAAAAATCAACAAAAAAAAAGAGGCTCTCTGGCGATGACCTACTCTCCCACCCCGTTGCCAGGGCAGTACCATCGGCGCTGGAGGGCTTAGCTTCCGTGTTCGGAATGGGAACGGGCGTTTCCCCTCCGCTCTAATCACCA
>Ga0072500_156547_pt1 | contig 55787 bp, 51 predicted proteins | sample GBScelen77Swater_FD_63803 | JGI IMG/M metagenome (GOLD analysis project Ga0072500, IMG submission 63803) | Hot spring microbial communities from Great Boiling Spring, Nevada - cellulolytic enrichment S 77C v2 (version 2) | ecosystem: Environmental > Aquatic > Thermal springs > Hot (42-90C) ...
ATCTGGCGATAGGGATCATTGAGAATTTGATTGACCCAGCACTTGGCAGTAGTCCAGTCGAGAGTGGCGCCGGAGTTCTGCTGGAGCAACTCCTTGGTGTTCTCCACGAGTTCTTGCTTGTAAGGGGCGGGGCTATCCGCGCTGTAAACCCATACCCTACCAGTGCCACCCCATCGAGCGACGCGACCAGCCCGCTGAATAAGCGCATCTACTGGTGCTACTTCGGTTAGAAGCAAGTCTGCAGAGATGTCTAATCCCACCTCCACAACCTGGGTGGCGACAAGTAAGGCTTTTGTGTCCGGTTGAGCGTTATTTCCGAAGTGATGGTTGACCCAACACTCTTTCACCTTGCGGTCATTTGGCAAAAACCGTGAGTGCAAGAGATTACACGCATAGCCTTTAGACTGAGCATCCGTCAAAACCCGACGGTAAAGCTCAACTGCTCGGTCCACGGTATTGCAAACCACAAGAATACGATTGTGCTGTCCCAGGACTTGCTTTACCCCATCGGGGCTTAATGGGACCTCTTTCCATTCGACAGTCACCCGTCGTTGAACGAACTCACCGCCCGCTTCCACGATCTCGGCTCCCAGCTGGTTCTTCCAGTAATCTACGACGGAATCCGGCAATGTAGCCGAAAGCACTGCGTAAGGGATACCAAGGCGATACAGACGCTCACAGATCAGCCGCGTGGCTTGAAGCGCCAGCTCAGGGTCAAAGAGATGTATCTCGTCAAAGACGGCAAACGAACTCATCACGGCTCCGGCGGGAATATTGCCATGCCGTATAGGGAGCGTCAAAGGCGTACATGCGTAGGACGTCACCACTTGGTCAATCGTCGCCACGACGGTATCAGCGGCGAAAAGCACTGACTCAGGACTTTCCCCGTGCTGCAGGCGCACCTGAAAGTTTGAAGGTTTGCTTAGCTTTTGCGCATAGCCCTGAACACGATTCGCTATTTGATTGGCCAGGGAACGGAGGGGAAGGGCGTACAGCAAACGACCAGGGATCACTTGCCCTCCAAAATGCAAGAAAGGTAGCACGACGGCTTCTGTCTTGCCCGAGCCTGTAGGAGCTCGGAGAAGAACTGGGTTGCCTTGGGACAACGCGTTCCAAGCATCCTGCTGATGCTGAGCAGGAGAGCTTATACTACACTGGTTGTAGAGAGTATACATGTTCAGCTGATTCATGCTCCATTTCTCCTCATCCGGAAACGGTGGATTCCGAGACAGAAAGACTTTCCTCAGTTACTCCACCCCTACGCAAATACGCGTTCATGGCGTAGATGGAAAGGAGCGTCTTGACGCGCACCCAGGGGACGCCGGCGATGCGCTCGCCGCGCTCGATGCGCAAGATCGCTTCCGGAATCGTGACCTCAAGCCGAAACTGCGCGTCGTTGAGCACCCGGTAGAAGTCCTCCGGGTTTTTGGCGTTGCGCAGGGCATAGAGCAGTCCCATCTCGTTGTGCGCCTGGGCTGCCGCGCCCAGGGAATGCCCAAATCCTGCCAGGATGCGTTGAAACTGCTCGTCCATTTTGAAGACCTCCCGCAAGTATTGGTTCAACACTTCTATTGTGCCCCGAACCAAGGGACGGCGATTGCGCTCCTCTTCTCGAGCGCGCACGTCAAAGAGAAATTGCTCGATAAATGGCGCGGGGTCGCCAAATTCCAAGATTGCCCAGGCGACACGGTCGCGCCAGATGCTCTCTCGATTCTGCCCTTGCTGAACCCAGAATTGACCGAAGATCAGCCCCACCTGGCGATGCGGATTATCCACCCCGAGCCTCTCAGCAAGCAGCTTCACCCAGCCCTCGTAGAGCCGAAAAAGCCGCTGCAGTTTGGAGAACTCTCGCAAGGCTTTCATCTGGAAGGCTTGCCCAGGGGTGCCCGTGATGGCGTAGAGCGTGATGGGCGGCGGTGGCTGGTCTGTCGCTCCCAGGAGTGTTGCCAGAAGCTCGCGCCCTTCATCCGTAAGCCTATCCGACCGCCGTACGTGCTCAAAGAGCGCCAAAAGCAACCCCAGCGTGGTCTCGTTCCCATACGGACCTGCAAACACGACGGGGGCTGTGCCGCCTTTCTCGCCCTTCACTCGCAAGTACTCCAAGACCTCCCGATGCAGCCGCTCCATTTCCCGCAGCCCAGAATGGAAGATGAAGAAATGCAAGGCATCGCGCCCCTGGGCTTTCCAGAGCCATCCCAGATATCCGGCAAGCCCTGCCAGGGCGCACCGGGCGCACAGCCGCAAGCCGCGCTTGGTGCCGGGATAGAAGGTGCCGAACTTCTGTGGGTCCACCACAAAGGGGTACATCCACATCGTGGCATCCGTCAGAGGCGCCCTCTCCCCGCACAAGTCGCACACATCCGGTTTTTTGCCGAGCTTGAGGCTCAGCTCAAACCTTGGCGGCTCCAGGAAAATAGCATCGTCCGGCTTTTTCGCCAGGCGATTTTCCAAATAGGCAAGGTCTGCCCGCAGCTTCCGGAGTGCAGTTTCGCCCTCCCCATTGCGCTCCATTTCCTCCAGCTTCCGTCGGAGCTGGTCACGCGCTTGCGCGGTTTTGATTTTACGAGCTACACCCGAGACCTTGATAAAGAGGTTGGTCGGATAGACCCAGTTGACCTTGTCGTACGGGCGAATCTCCTCTGCCTGCTCGTCGTAGTACTCGCCCTGATTTCCGCTCGACTGCAGGAGGCGACTCTGGAGCCAGCGCAGCACCTCCTCGATGGGATGCTCTCCCTCCCCAAACTGCCAAAGGAGCACGACAAGCCCGGTATCTACCCAGAAATTCCCCACGGCGTGGTCCCACGCAAGCCGCACCGTTGCAGTGGTGAGTACTCGCTCCATCGGGTGATATCGCTACGTGCTGTGGTCAAAAATACAAACTTCGCCGGTGACGGGAGAATCGTACAGGAGCCGGCGTGCCGTGCCGTGCAGAGCATGGGCAATCGCCAAGTACATCCAGATCGGCGCCTGCCCGGTGAGCACCACTTCATTGCCCTCGCCGGCCAATTCTTTGGCGCGTTCGATGTAGAGGGGTAGTTCATCCAGCCGTGCAGTGTTCTCGTAGAAGGTGCTCAAGTCAATGACCACGCGGGTATTAGGTAGGAAAACAGCTGGTGCCGATTCAAGCAGGACTCGGAGTCTCTGCGGGATTGTTTTCGCCTCCTGCTCAATTGCGTAGATACTACGGGCGTCGCTACTCATGGCACAGTGAGCAAGGTCGTTGCGGAGATTTCCCAGCTCCTCCCACAGTCGTGCAAGTCCGTCGCTGTAAGGGGACTGACGGAACCATTCCGGGAGTTCGGCATCCTCACCACGCCATCGGGCAGCGGCAGCTCCAAGTGCTCGTTCTACCTCCGCTCGGTTGTTCCGGCGGAGCCAGTCCTGGATTCCCCGGCAGAGGAGCACATACGAGACCACCCACTCCCGGGCAAGCGTGACGGCTTGCACCACAAGCCCCTTTCTGAGGTAATACTCAACAAGCCTCAGCTGCCTTTCCAGGTTTTCTCGACTGAGTGTGTCGGATTGGGCAAAGGCCAGGGGTTCCAATTCGTTCCGGATCTGCCCGGCAAGGAGAGCAAAAGGTTTGACCCACCTTTCAAGCTCTGTCTGAGCTTCATTGAGAAGGGGCTCCAGCTCGTACGCAAGACGTAAGACCTCTTGAGGACGGCTCAGATGTAGCGCTCGGGAGAGCGCACGGAGTTTTAGCCCCAGCGTTTTGAGCTTCACCGGTGTTCCCGTGCCCATGCGGTGCAGGGTTTGGTGGGTGGTGATCATCCTTTCGGCGATAAGCCCAGCATCCCCACGCTCAAGTAGAGCCTCGGCTCCGCCCAGCCAGTCCAGAAGTTCCAGAAGGGGCGTCAGATCAAAGATGGGCGCTCGGTCCTCAGGTTGCGGCGGTGTGCGAAGTGGCTCGCGGGCTTCGAATGCCCCGTAGACGATACGTTCGATCACTACGCCTTTGGTTTTCCGCAGATACGCAGCTATCGGGAAAACGAGCATTGGAATAGAGCGGAAAGCATGGGTGATATCCAGCAAGATCGTGTCGCCCTCATCCACTTTGGAGGCTACACAGTCGAAGATCTCCCACAGCTGCTGTTCGGAACGCCCTTCGGGGATATCTACCCATTCCACCCGATCGCCGAGTTTGTCCTGTAGCGTTTCCACATACGTCGGTTCCGACTTGGAGGCACGGGAACTTTTCGCCCTTTCCGTCACGAAAACGATGACCTTCTCCGGCTCAAAGATCTGTGCCAAGGCTTCCGGGAAGAGGCGGGTCGTATGCGAGCGCTCCTCCCACACATAGGTCACCGTCTCGTACCTGCCGGCGCCCAGGAATGTCAGCGCCTTCTTTGCATGCCCTTCGTGAACCATCGCTCTATCTCCTGCCGAGCGTACTGCAGTTCTCCAGGGGTCTGTGCTGTCGTTGCAAGCAGAAAGCCAACATTTGCAATCCCTGGCACCGCAAAAGCAATTCTGTTGGGGAGCATCACGCTGATTGTCAGCTTCTCCCCCCACTCAATGGTCTCTATGCTTTCGACAAAATCGAAGCGCTCCTCGATCTCACGTGCCCACTGCTCAAGCACCTCTTTCCTCTTCGTGTCCCCGGGTACAGTAATTCGATATCGGCATGCCCCCCGACGTGGTCTTGGTCGGACCTGCACTTCCTCCAGGAGGTAGCGTATTTTATGCCCTATCGGGGTAACCACACGACCGTTGAGCAACCCGTTCTGTTCCAGCAATTCTCGGATCTCTGCACGCACCTCCTCGCCCCTAAGTCCCGCCAGGATATCCTGTAGGAAAGGGAACAAGCCGATGAACGGCAAGTCCACGATCCGCATTTGCTCAATCGGTGGATGAAGCAGGTGCAGTTGCTCTTCGAGAGGCAACCTCTTGAGGATGCTGATGTGTGCTCGGCTCTCTACCTCGGGACTCTTCACAACGACATGGAATAGCCGTTGAGCCCCATAGAACTGCACAGCCAAAGCCATCAGTGCCGACATCGCCTTCCGTCCCCCTGCGATCGAGACGTAGATGTCGTAGCCCTGCTTACGGTAATCCCGAAGCACCGAACAGGCATGGAACATAAACTCCAGCGCTGCCTCCTCGGAATCAACATCCTCCTGCGTCCCCATGACCCGCTCCCCAAGCAGTATTGTGCGCCCCTGATAGTACTCGGGGAGATGGGTCCGGAGCAGCTCTATACCCTCCCGCACCTCCTTGCCTTTACTGGCAAGCACAATGACGGCGTCAATCACCACTCCTTCGGCTCGGAGGCAGTCGAGCGCTCCGGTTACAACTGCGGGTGTTTGCCCAAGTGTTGCAAGCAGCAGCTTCGGCATTGCTCACATCCTCCGATACTTCCAATTTCAGGGTTTGGTCTGGGGATGTTACTGGACACTCTGGAGCAAGGCTTTTAGCGGGCAAAATAAGGCTTTCCCCATCTGCCTCTACCCTTGCTCAATGGTGGGACGAGACGTCGTCAGCTTACCTCTCTCTCCATCCACCGTTCTACCTCCTGCCGGGCACGTTCCAATTGCCCAGGCGTCTGCGCAGTGGTTGTGAGCCGGAAGCCGATGCCGCGTACGCGACGTCCAGGCAAATACACAACCAGAAGGTTCGGAGCTTCAGCTTTGACCTTGGGCTGACCCTCTCGCCAGCCGATATCCTCGATGCGCTCCACGAAGGAGAAGCGATTCGCTAAACGCTCAGCCCATTTCCTGGTCTCCTCGGCTTCCTTCGGTTCCTTTTGCGCCAAGTGAATCTCACACTCGCCGGCACGGGGTTCGGGTAAGGCTTCTACGCTTTCGAGCACCTGCAAGACCATCCTGCCCAGGTCGGTCAGACCTGCAGTAGTTGCTAAACCGTTTTGCTCGAGAAGCCTCTTGACCTCGGGAGGCGCTGTCCTACCTTTCAGGGCGGAGATGATGTCGCCCAACAGCGGAAAGAGCCCGATGAAGGGGAGATTGACCAGCTTGATCTGCTCTACTGGCGGATGGAGCGCTCGGCTTTGCTCTTCTCGGCTCTTGTTTTTGAGCTTGAGAATATGCCCCTCTTCCTCTAAGACTGGGTCCTCCACAAGCACATGGAAGAGGCGTCGGGCGCCGTAAAACTGCACGGCAAGCGCCAAGAGCGCTGACATCGCTTTGCGTCCGCCGGCGATGCACGCATAAACTTCCCATCCCTTTTTGCGGTAGTCGCGGAGCGCTGAACAAGCCTGCTCCATAAACTCCACGGCTGCCTCGTCGGAATCCACGTCGTAGAATCTGTCCAGTATCCGAACATCGTAGAGCGCCACTTTGCCACTGTAATGCGCCGGCAGATGCTCGCTTAGGAGGCTCACAGCATCCTGGGCGTATGTGTCTTTCGTGGTGAGGAGCACCACAGAGTCAATGTCCACGCCGTCTGCCCGAAGCCGGTCAATGGCTTCGGTAACGACCGCCGGGCTCTCTCCGAGGGTGGCGAGGAGAACCTTCTTCATGGTTGACTCCTAAACTCAGTAAGACGGCTCTATAACATTCAAGCCTCGTATCCACTCAAAGTCTTTCCGATTGAACGTGCAGACAGGTAAACCCTTTAGCAATGCTGTAGCAGCGATGAGCATATCGCATATAAGAGCCCCCATGCGGCAACGGTCCTGAGGGGGAGTGTAGCGCAAGCAGTAATCTCTTAGTAATTCACTGGCCTTTGTTGCAATTCTCCTATTGATGAGAAGTACATAGTGTATCTTTCTGGCTTTTCTCATTTGAGCTATTCTATCTTCAAATTCACGAACTCTATCAACTCTCGACCCGGGCAAACCCGCAATCCCTTTATACCGTTCCATCAAGGAGACAGCTGAGACATACACTTTACGTCTATTTGACACAGCTTCTTCCCACCAGGATATGCACTCGTCATCACCGTTGTCATAGTGCATCAAAAGCATACTATCCACCAGAAACTTATTCGGTAATTGCTGCCCTCCTTGCAACAATGGCTTGCCGTGCATAGCCGAGCACCTCAGCCAGTTCCTTGTCCGAAAGACTTTCCAACTCCCTACGAAATAAAGAGACTACCTGAGAAATCGAACGGTATGACTGTTTTGGACCCGGTCTTAGAGAAACCGAGCGTTGCATAACTTGAGCAAATTGAATTCCTCTCTTCAATCCGTACTTTGTCACATACGAACACCATTTCGACCACTCTGACGAAGTAATCCCAACAAGCTTCCCTGCTATTTTCTCTCCAAGATCCACCTTCTCATCCGTCGTCATCAGTACACCTCCTTGGGGCATGGTTCGTTTTGTGGCTGGAATCCCTGCTTAAGAGCCTTCCATGACTCTGAGTGCAGAAGCTCGCTCTTTTGGCATTCCTGCAGACAGCGGAACAAGAAGGGAAGCACGTCCCTGCCCGTCATTACCTGAGGAGCGAGCAGTCCTCCCAGCTTGCTATTCCAGAGGCGCAACTGGTCAGGGATAAACTGTACTGAGCCGAAGCAACGCGGCTTGGCACCACCGATCTTAGGTGCGAAGGCTATGGTTACCCGCTCGCCCTCCACTGCCCAGCCTAAGGCGTGGAAGAGCAATCCCAGTTCTGCTCCGGTGAGGTTCTCAAATATCAGAGCTCCACGGAACTGCGCTTCCCTGCGCACAGCCTCCACGAATCGGAATCCCGACTGCGGTCGAGTGTCGCCCACAGCTTCAAACCTCTTCTGCTCATAGAAACGACGCCTTACAGGATCGTACCGCTTCGGCTCCCAGAGCTCCCCGATTTTGACGATCTCGGTCTTTACATCACCGCTCGGCAAAAAGTCCGAAAAATGCACGCGCCCTCGGTATCCTGTGGTCCCGAAGAGCCGGCAAGCAGGGCAGAGCGAGCTGTTTTCATTCTGGAATTGGCAGGGTTCGTGGCGACGCGAACTTATCCGTTCTCTGCGGTGTTTTTGGGATACACACGAATTGGAGATCGCCTCGACGATGGCCCGGATGGCGCCCTTGATGCTGGTCCCTGGCACGCAAATCTGCCCGTCGCGGCGGTAGAAGGTGTACCACACATCGGGGCGGTCGCCTCGAGCGTTCGGGTCAAACTCATACGCCCCGGAGCCCACAAAGAGATACTCCGAGACCACCGTGAAGGTGAGCTCCAACCGCCCGGTGAGACCGGAAAATTGCTCATGCGTTACAATCCGCCTACAGTCCGGCGCCTGAGAAGGGATAGGCACCAACACAAACGGCTTCGGCTCTGCATTAGGATTTCTGGGCATAGGACACCTCCCGTGGACTAACGAAGGTTACGATACCGCTTCGCAAAAACACGCTGCACCGCAGTTGGACACCAGAGCGACCACCGCCGGGATAGGCAGAAAACTGTGGGGCAAAGCGCTTATCGTCCAAGTCCACAAGCCGGAGCGTGGATTCACTGCGTTGCCAGTCTCCCTCTGCGGGTTCGAACTCCGGGGGCAAGTTCGGTATCTCCACATCGCTCAAGACGAGTACTCGGAAGCGCCCTTCAGCAACAGGCTCCCAGCGGACCTCCAGGCTGGAGCTAAAGGCGCAGCCTGCTTGCCGAGGCTCTATGCCTGCTGGAAAATCGAGCTGCGCCAAGTCCCAGCTCAGCAGGGTAAGCCCCGGAAACGAGTGAAGTAGCGAGCGGAGCGCATCCGCAGCAAGTTCGCCACTGTATACCCATCCTTTGCTCATGCCGCCTCCGAAAGCTTTTGGAGAGATGCGATGGCTTTGTCAGCGATGTTGTTCCAAGCTTCTGAGCCGTAACTACGCCGGACAAAAATCCCACGCTCGCTCTCCGCTCCCTCGGGCAAGCCTTCCAGTTTGTCGTCAGGGGAAAGACCGTAAGCCCTTCCTTCCTCTTCGCTCACAAAAGCACCAACACCCCAGATGGTGTCTTGGGAGAGCCCAGCTTGCCTTGCCATCTCCACTATCGCCTCCGCGACATTGACGCTCACTTCGCCAAAGCCACGGTTCTTTCCGAAGCCGACTTTGACGAGTCCGTCATTGAGTGCCTGAAGCGTGAGCGCTACCAGCCCCAGTTGCCAGATTTCAAAGTTTTCCAGCACGAGCGAGGTCTTGAACTTGCCCTGCACGAGCACCTCGATGTCAAAGGGTCCCACAGCCACGGCATTGGTCAGGCGCGAAATCGCCACACCGTAACGGGTCTCGGTCTTCACCTCGCCCTCGGGGAAGGCATCGGTGAAGGAGAGCCGACCGCGCAGGCGCGTGTTGCCGTAAATCTTGCAGGCACGGCAGGAGCTGCGGTAAATGACGGCGGGATCATCCTTGTCTCCAAGACGACGTCCACAGTATCCGGGGCTGGAGGGGAACGGCTCACATGCCCAATCCGCGCTCACTGTGCGCAGGACCTTTTCCGTAAAGCTCCGAAAGGTGCCTTTGAGCGAAGAGCCGGGGATGAAGACGGTTTCCCCTCGTGGCGTCATCGTGCGCACGAACTGCATGTCGGGAAGCGATGGGTTCGGCGAAGCGATGCCCGATTTGATGAGCAATGGCGCCCGAGGCTCGATCACAAGCTCCAGTTTCAAGGCATTCCAGCGACGCTTATGCATGGCTCCCTCCGTTGAGTTGGTTGCTGAAGCTCTGGAGAAGCTGCGTAGCCTCCATTTCTTCGGGCTGTGCTCCCCCACTGAGGTACGCCACGAGTCTGTCCTTGCCGATACGCTGGACCTTGAGGTTCACGAGCTCGCCCCAGCCGGGTCCGCGTGTAGTCTTGCCGCCAATGGGAAGCTCTCCCATCTCCATGGCTTTCAGCGCCAGGAGCAGAAGCCCGACCTCCCACTCCTCGGCATTCTCCACGACGATGGTGATACCGAATTCTGCGCCGGCGGGCACGGTCTCGAAGTCGTATTTGATGCCCGTTTTGGCAGAGCCCAGGTCGCGGTCGATTCCCACACCGTCTCGCACCTCCGTGAGACGCAGGAGACTATCGCGATTTGCGAGCATCGCATCCTGGAACGCCACCCGCGATGCCAGCCAGGGCGAGCCAAAAAGCCGGCAGGCGGTGCAGGACTCGTGCCAAATCAGTTCGGTGAAGCGCGCATCATCCTCGCCTGCTTTTTCGAGGAGCGCCCTTTTGCGCTCGCCCGTGACGCAGCGCTGTCTTTCATCCAGCGGATCGCATGCCCAGAGACGCTGTCCCTGACGTTGCTGTTTTAGCTCATCCATGGTGCGGAGTACGCGCTCCACATACGTGCGCACCACGCCCTTGAGCGAAGAGCCGGGGATGAAGGGTACACCTTCAGGCGTCTTGATGACGGGTAGATCCGAACCTGTCGGCATGAGCGATGCTCGGCTCCCTACGGACAGGGCTGTTTTCATTCGCAGGGTAGCGGTGATAAGCCAGCGGTTTTCAAATTGCCAGAAGCTTGTCATGACTAACCTCCCTGTAACTTTTTCTCTGCCACAAACTTCCGCACTAAGAAGCCTAAGTATAGTCGGATCAGCTCCATGCGCGCCCACCGCAGCGATTGGGGATCACTACGGGTGAGTTCTTCGGCTTTCCGCCCTAACTCCTGGAGGTCCTTTCGAATCTGACGCCCTACTTCCACAGGGATCTTTTTCCGCCCCATTTGGTAGGCGATGAAGTTCTCCAGCACAGCCACCGAGTCCGTGGCAGAAGCCAGGTTCTGTAAGTTGCGGAGCTGGGATTCTTCCAGGTCTGTGCTTGCCGCGTTTGTGTTGGTTACGCAGCTTTCGGCGATCTGCACGATTTCGTCCAGCTGCTTCTCGATTTCCTGCAACAGTTTGGCTTCGGCAATCATACCGGCATCACCTCCTTGTGGAACGGATGGCAGATGAGGATTTCGCCCAGCCCTTCGTCGGTGCGTAGCCCAACGCCCTGGGCTTCGAGGGATTCAAGCCAAGAAAGCAACTCTGGGTCATCGGGTGTTTTGTCCGCTCTGAAAACGTACACACTGCCCATCGCCGTACCCAGATGAGTAGGCTTGGGCAGCCCCCATGCCGTAGAGAAACCGCCGACGAAGGTCGGCTGCGTTGCCCAGAACACAGGCTCCAGCCACCGCCCATTGAAGTTGAGCCAGAGCTTGAGCGTCGGCAGCCCTTGCGGGTCACGCAGAATGGCAGTGGCGAGAAGGTCTACGCTGAAATAAGTGCCGGATGGCTCGTCAGGCAGTGGTGGAGAGGCATTTCCCTGCTGAGCAAGAGCTGCCAGGTCCCGCCACACCTCTCGGAGCTTTGCATTGAACTCATGCAAGCGCTCTTGGAGCGACGCTATGGAAGGCTCGGTCTCTTTGAGTTGCGCAGTACCGAAGCCCCGTGTCGTGAGCGCACCGACGCCGACATGCTCGATGGCTTGCTTGAGTTCCTCTACGATCGCATCGTCCTCCGCCCAGAGCCGTCCCACAAAACTTCCCACGGGACGCATGCCGACCACTCGGTAGAGCATCCCCTCCTGAGCAGCGCGGCGATGGCGGCTCAATGCAACCTTGGTCTGAAGCGATTTCCGCGTTTTGATGCTCTGCCACCCTTCGGGAAGAGCAGCATAAAACCCGCTTACTCGCTCCATCCGTCCGCCACACTTCTCGCCATCCTTCTCGTGGGTACAGCGCAGGAGCATAGGCACGGGAAAGCGCGCCCCAAGCTTCTCCAGCTCCGCATACGCCAGGGCAATGAGCAGGCTATCCCGGATGCCGTGACCGGGCTCTTCGCCCTTTGAGCTTTTAGGGATCTGCCGAAAGCCGTTGTGGAGCTTGCACTCCAGCGCCGTCATAGGAAAGGGCAAAGACCATACGCGCTCGGATAGCGTCGGGAAGAAATTCCCGAAGCGGACCTTCTGCACCAGCGGGAGGATGTTGTGCGCTTGTCCTTGAAGCTTGAGCCATTCTGCTAAGGCACCGCGCAACACGCTTCCCGGCACGTAGTCACGGGTATCCAAATAGTCCCCACGCGGCTTCACGGTGCCGGTGCGCAGCGGCTTTTCGGGCGTGAGAGAGAGGAAGTACTCGGTCATGAGCCAACCTCCGCTTGGTCACCGAACTGCCGAATGTGCTCAGCGAGTTCGTTTTCGCTTATCTCTGCACCATTCACCGTGACCCTCTGCTGCATAAGGCGAATCCATCCCAGCCCCCGGGAGCGCGCAGCACCGATGGCATAGCCTGCCTTTGCAGCCAGCACAAGGAGTGCTGCAGCTTGAAGCGCTTTATCTGGCGAATCGAACCATCCCTCTATCCGAGCGTGCACCTGACGCTGCCAGGCAACCTCTGTGGAAAACAGCCGCTCCTCGTAGGCGGTCTTGCGGTGGCGACTGAGGGAAACATTCATGCGCACATCCGTTGCCGAGCCATCCAGGATGGCGTCGGAGAAGTATAGCGGCGAACGCAGCCGCGGAGCACCGAACACCGCGCACACGGGACAGGAGCCGCAGATCGTATCCGCACGGGAGCTATCGCAGACGTTCTGCCCCAATCCTCGCAGGATACGCTCCGCACTTTCCCGAAGCCAGCCCTTGAGCGTCGTTGCTGGTACAATTGGCTTTTTACCCTCTCGCCAATCCACCACAAGTGCTTTATCTGCCCACAGCTTTGCCTGCTCGCCCGTGACGTGCACGCCAGAGCTAAGCTCAAAGACAAGCTCAATCTGCAGGTGATGCACCATTGGCTCCTCCAGTCGGGTAATGCTTCTCGGCACCCAGTTCGATGAGCTCCAGCGCATCCAGGAGCGTCGTCTTCCAGCCTTTCCGAGGCACATTGCGCCAGAACCAGAGTCCATCTACCCCAGAGCCCAGAAGTTCTCCTAACCCCTCAAACACCTGATGGAGCTTTGCCTGCTCCTCCTTGCGCCGAGCCGCTTGGTACAAAGCGTAATTGAGCGACACATGCACGCCTTTTTCTAATGCCTCCGCCAGCGTGCGACGTTGAGTCGCTGGAAGTTCAGCGAGCTTCCGAGCCAGGTTGGTCAGCTTTTCTGCATTCTCCCGAGTGTATGGGCGAGCGGTCAGCATAGCGGTTTGTTGCTGAGAATTCCGCTTGTACAGGGCGTCCAGTACATCATCTGCCCTCTCCGAAATCACCGGTGCCCGAAGCCAAAGATGGCAGAGCGTGCTCGTGCGGCACTCCCGTGCGAGCTTCTTGGCTCGTTTGAGAAGCCCTTCCGCCAGCGTAAAGAGAAAGCCCACCGGATACTTCATATCCGCGATGGCAAGCCCAGCTGAAAGAGTCAGCGAAACGGGACGGCGCAGAACGCCTTCGCCTAATCGCTCCTTGAGCTCCTGCTCAAGCTGTTGAATGCCTGCGTGAGTTTCAAACTCCTTGAGCACCTGGAGTGCAAGCGCCCAGCCGTATTCGGCGGGAACAATCACCACCACATCATCGCCTCCGAGGGCAATGATTTCGAAGGGAAGGGGCTGGCTCGAAGCCTTCAGGCGCTCTTCGCCGAAGACTCGCCATATCGCCCCAAACAGGGCTTCCTTGGTGGCAGATTCCAGCACTTGCGAAAAATGCCGGTATGATGCCGGTGAGGGCATGAGCTGCAGCAGTTCGCCCATGTTATTCCCATCGGCGTAGAGGAGAGCGATTCTTCCGCCAGAGCCAGCGAGGGTGTCCAGGTCCTCAGCAAAGCGGAACTTTCCTTCAAAGCCGCGCTCTTGCTTTGCCCATTCTTCGAATGCCCTCACAAAATCCCGGCGTTTTTGCCTTCCCTTTTGGCGCTTCTCGTTGCAGACTCTGCAGAGCCACTCTGCTTTTACGTCATCCCATGTCTCTGCTGCACGCTTCCCACAGGAGTCGCAACGCCGGTATACGGGCAAGGTCTCAAAGAACGGAGCGCTCTCTCGCTGGCGCTTTGCTTGCTGGAGCTTGCCCGTGAGAGCAGAGACCAGTTCGCCGAAGTTCTTGCGCTTCGTGCGGTCGGTGAGCAGGGCTTCAAAATGGCTGAAGAGCAAATCGGCTGCCACTCCGCGACCAGAGAGGTTTTGTGCCTGATCGTCGGCGTATGGCGCTAGCCCACGCGCGAACTCCCTATAGCCGAGCGGCTCAGAGGAGACCACCGTCACCGTTGCGACCTGTGTTCTCTCCAGGTACAGCCTTTCCACTTCTTGCTTGAGCTCCTCTGCCATGCTGGCGGGCACGAGAGCCAAAAAGCCCCCACCGCCGCAGTAGATGAGGCACTCCTCGACGAGCTGAGTGCGGAAGAGCTCGCGGATATCTCCTTCCAATTCCACGAGGATTTGGCTTGCGCCGCGGATGTCGGGAAGTGCCTGAGTTTCGTAGACGTAGCTTTTGATGGCATCGGTATCCCCCATGAGCAGGCAAAGGGGTGGCTGCCCCGCGAAGAGCTCGTGCTCCAACGCTTCGGTTTCCCGGATGACTCGCACGAACTCCTGCAAGGTGGAAGCACGTCCCTGTTCCGGGCGATCCCCAGCCGAGGCGTAGCTATCCGCCAAGCACACGAGCTTTTCCAGTGGTGTCTGCGGATTGTCCCGCAAGTGGTGCCGAGCAACGGCTCCCAGGATGACTTCTCGGAAGTCCCCCTCCACATTCTTTATGGAGAGCCACTCAGTCGCATACTCCACTCCCCGCTGCACGTGGAGCCGATACTCTGTCTCCCCCTCACGCGCCTTTCCCAAATCGTGCAGAAGTCCACAAAGACAAGCCAAATACCGCAGTTCTGATGGCTCCAGGGAAAGCCCGCAAATCTCCTCGGCTGTTTTCCCCCGTTGCAGAAGCTCTTCAGCAAATGCAGCGGCAATCCCGCCCGTGAGCACCAAGTGGTCGTAGAGTGAGACCCAAGGGATACGGGTATCGGAGAGCATGTAAGTCTCTCGGCGCAACCGCTCCCCCAACACTGACTCGAACTCCTGCACAAGTTGTCGTGCTCGCATGTGTTCCTCCCACCAATGGCGCTGAAGGTATAGCCTGCCTCTGCCGTGTTCTTCACCGCCCTCTACAGCAAAGCCCCTATCCAGCTACCGCCTGCCATGCAATCGGTGCACTACGAATTTACACATCCCCCTACAGATGCACACTATCCCCACTGGACGTTGCCCCACTTATCGCGCCCGAACGCCAACCACAGCACCCGCGCTCAGGTGCGCCCGTAGGTCCAGTGCAGCATCCCGGCGGTGAAGAGAGCGCCACCGACGATATTGCCCAGCGTCACGGGAATTTGGTTCCACATCCACCACTGCCCAACGGTGATGTTTGCCCCCATCAGCATGCCGGCGGGGATCAGGAAGAGGTTGACCACGGAATGCTCAAATCCCAGTGCAAAGAAGGTGAAAATCGGCATCCACATTGCCAGGGTCTTCCCTACAACATCCTGCGCCGAGAGTGCCAAAAAGGCTGCCAGGGTGACCATCCAGTTACAGAGCACGGCTTTGACGAAGGCTACCCAGATACCTTTCGCACCGAGCTCGGCATAGAACAGTGTCTTGTGCTCAGCAACCCGGATCAAGCGCTGCGCCCAGGGCTCAAGCGTCGTCCCTGCTGCTGTCCAGGCAACGGCAACCAGCCACGCCAGGAGCACCCCACCAACGATATGCGCTACATATGCCAGCGTCCAGTTCCTGGCAAGCTCGGGCAGTCGGATGCGCCGCTTCCACAAAGGCAGCAGGAGCAAGGCGAAATTGCCCGTGACCAACTCCAACCCCAGCAGGTTCAGCATGACAAAGCCCACTGGGAAGACCAAGGCACCAACCAGTGCTATCCCTGTCAACTCCGCAGAGTAGACTGCCAGCGCCGTTGCAAATCCCAACAGTGCCGCCGAGAGGAAGGCGCGAATGCCGATATCCCGGATGGACAACCGCGCCTTCCGCTCCCCCAGCTCGGTCGCCTGGCGCAGCAATTCGTCTGGCTTTACGTACATTGCTCCGTCCTCCGACGCTGCCGAGCAAAGGTCCACCAGACCGCTACGACACCTGCCAGCGTTGGGGCAAATAGAAGCAACATGCCCCATTCCAATGTGAGCGCCCCCGTTTCGGGGTTATAGCCGTAGCAGCGGAATGGTAAATCTGCTGTGGGCAAAGGATACGCCAGCACAGGGTCCCCCCGCAACTCTCGCAGAATTGCCCGAAGCTCTGCCGTACGGATGAGCGCGCCTACATGGACTCGAACAACCCGCCCGTTCCGCACGCCGACGACCATTGCGGGGTGGTCATATTGGTCGGTCCCAGCAACCGGGGAATACCAAAAGCCCACCGCCTCCAGCAATGGGGCAAGGGCACTGGGCTCGGCTGTAGCAAACAGCCATCCGTCCCGTCCTATCCCATTCCTACGGGCGAAGGCTGCAAGCTGCTCTGGAGTATCAGCAGAATCGAAGCTCACCACCAGGATACGGTATTTCCTCCCCACACCGCCCACCCGCTCCGCAGCGTCCCTGAGCTGGAGCAGCAACGGCGAACACACGCCCGCGCAGCGCGAGAAGGCAAAGACCAGTAGCAGCGGCTTCTCCCGCCACAGCGCAGCGAGCGTTTGTACCGCTCCATCGGCACTCTGCAGTCGGGCATCTGGCAGTAGCCGGTAGAGTACCTTCCCCTCCTGCGGCATGAGGGGATCGGCTCCGGCAGCTTGCCGGCGCTCCTGGGCGCTTGCAATCGTCAATCCGACGCAGAGGAGCCCTGCGCCCCAGCCAATGCCGCGCCCCATTGCTTCCCTACAGTCACCAGGTAGAGCAGCACCCCAAGGACCACCAGCGCGATGAAGAATGTCGCAATTCGTGCCAATTGTACCCCAAGCTCTGCATCCGGCGGGTATACAGCGTAGCGGCGCGGCACACCGTTGGCACCGCTCAAGTAGAACATCAGCACAAAGCCGTAGCCACCGACGAGGAGCAGCGCCATAATCGCGCGCCGCATCCCTGTGCTTTCACCCCTGCCCGAAAGCTCCTGCACCAGGTGTGCCACAAAGCCCAGCACGATGAACACAATTCCGGCAAGCAAGTACGTGTGGAAATGCGCCGGTACCCAGAGCGTGTTGTGGAAGCGGAAGTTGAACGCAATCGTGGAATCCAGCACCGCTGCAACGCCACCAATTGCCCAGCCCATGGTGCCCCAGAACATCAAGCTCGATGCCAGAGTCCAGCGCACCGGACGGCGGTATACCTGCGAGAGCGTCCCCAACAGCGTCACCACCGCCGCCGGGATCGAGACCCCGTACGAAGCAAACTGCCCCACAACGCTCAGCCACGTCGGCTGCGCAAAGTCCATGTAGAGGTGATGGAAGTACGCCGTCAACACCAGCAGCAGCACCAAGTTCCACGCAACCACCAACGGCACCCCCGTCTTCCAAGGCTGCCCACTGTACTTGGGCAGCGCCGAATACAGGAAACCGATCCCGTGGTACATCGCCAGGTTCACCAACGTATGCCCGAAGAAGAAGATGAGGTTCTTGACCAGGAGCGGGTCCACCATCGAACCGCTGAAGCGATGCACCAGCATCAACGCCAGCATCACCACAGCAGCCAGCAGCGCAATGATACCCGCAATGGCGCAGACCGTTGCCACCAGTACGACCGGCGGAATCTCTGGACTCGGCTCCCCTTTGCGCAGGTACTGCCATCCGAGGGCAACTTTGAGCGGATAACGCGCAGCAATTGCCCGCAACAGCTCCAGCTCCCAAATCACCCATGCCACTCCCAGTACTGCCACCGCCGTCAGGAAAATGTCGGTTGCCGTACCTGACCAGGCTCCCGAGGGCACAAAGGGCAAGGGATAGAGGAAGTACCAACCCGGTGCAAAGCCGTTGAAGAAGTTCACCACCAAGAGCACCACACCCACAGCGGTCAGCCCCGTCGACAACCACAGCCAACGGGTCTGGAACTGCACATGTGGCGATACCGCCCACAGCAGTGCTACAAACGACGCCGCGTAAATCAAGCCCACCAGTCCCAGTCCATGCAGCGTCATCGAAGCGTAAAACCACTGTGGATTCGGAACCAACTCCTGCAACCATCCCGCCTGGTACATGCGCATGAAGACCCCCAACAACCCCAGAAGCGGAAAGAGCACCAGGAACAACCCGCCCCACAGCCATGCAAGGTGCCGTATCCCTGGGCTCTCCGCCAGTTCTCGCTGCCGTCCAAGAGCGAGCTCTGTCATGGCATCCTCCGCTGTGAAGAGGAACTTACCGAGGAGAGTTCTTGTGCAACGGCTTGAAAAGTGCTTTGCATCACGTGATGCGCCGTTCCGCAGTACTCCAGGCACAGAATCTTGTAGCTACCGGGCTTGTGCAGCCGCACAAAAAGCCGGTTGACATACCCCGGCATTGCCTGGGTCTGCCCTACCAGCTTGCCATCGGGACCGAAGATCGCCACGCCGTGATTGACATCCAAGCTGGTCACGCGGAACTCTACCCAGCCCCGTACAGGCACCTGCGCCTGATACCCAAGGGCATTGCTGAACTCCTCCTCATTGCTCACCGGCTGCAAGGACTGGGCAAAAGCAAACTGCTTTGCCGTCACGTAGACCACAGCATCGGGGATCTGCCCCTTTGGGTACGGGGTTCGGGGCACGGTAAGGAGGAACGTTGTCCCCAGCACCACCACCATGGCGATGAACAAGGGCTTACGGAAGCGTGTCAGCGAAGCCGCTGCACCTGCTGAGCCTTTGCTCGTGCTCCAGACATAGATATACACCCCCGCAACCAGCAAGGCGATCACGAGCCAGAGAAGCAGAATTGTTGTCGGCGCCATTGCTTTGCCCTCCTATGCAACTTCGCCGACGCAAATATACAACGAGTTCGGCTGACTTTGGTCAGTCCAGGTGCTGATGTATATTGCTTCCCGAAATGCAGTCCTCCTGGCACCCCGTCTCCGCCGCGGGACCCTGCTCGGAATGCAGGGATGGGAAAGGACAGCGTTAGAGTTGGAAGTTGCGCAGGCGGTAGCTGAACTGCAGCATCACATACCGGCGCAGCACTTGCGTGAGGCTATCTTCGATGTATTGCCCGCTTACCGAACGGCTCACCCCCGTGTTCTGCCCCAGGATGTCGGTGATGGCAAGGCGAAGCTCAGCTGCGTTCCCCTGCAGGAAGCGGTATCCCAGCGCCGCATTCCACAGGAGGATGGGGCGGTCCATCTCGCCTCCGAGCCCGTTGTAGTTAGTGTAGCCAAGTTGCGTTGCAACCACCCACTGCTGCCAGGGCAGCAAAGTGATGCTGGCGTTGGCTTGGTGCTGCACGTAGACACGATTGTCCAGCGTTGCAGCATCGGAATGCACACGGCTATAGCTGAGCGTGTACGAGAGGTTGAAATCCACCTCCTGGCTCCAGTTGCTGCTCAGCCCCAGCCCAAGCGCCGGAGCAAGCGCGCGCGAGGCAATCTGCACACCGTTGACCACTGCAGGCGTCTGGGTGTAGTCGAGCGTGAGATTGAGCGTGAGCGTGCTGCGCAATACCGGAGCCGGCACCCCCAGTACCCAAAATGTCCGAGCACTCCAGTAGCCATCGAGGTTGACCGGGCGGGTGTACTGCGCCCCCGGAGGCAGACGGAGATCCGGTCCCAGCACCGTATCCTGGGACGTGATAATGGTCTCGGTGCTGATGTACCGCTGCCCGTACATCAGGCGCAGCATAGCAAAGAGGAAGCCCCCACTGGTCAGCTGTACCTGGTGATAGCGCGCAAAGAGCATGTGGGTGTAGGCGGGGCGTAGTTCCGGATTGCCCGAGCTCAGCGTCAGTGGGTTTGAGTTATCCACCGCCGCCTGAAGCTGCGTAGCTGTTGGAAGGGTCACAAAGGGACGGTAGACCGCACGCAGATTCCGCGTGCGCGAGAAGTTGTACTGCAGCATCAGGAAGGGCACGAGATACCCGAAGCGGCGCTCTACCTCCCAGGGGGTACCGAGCTGCTCCCGCGCCGAGAGGCGACCCCATTGGTAGTCCAGGCGCGCTGTCCATTGCAACCGCGAGGAGCTGTACTGCGAGGAGATCCCAAGCTGCTGTTGGAAGAGGTTCCGGCGCAGTGCCGAGCTCAAGGCGCCCATGCGCAGCAGGTCGTTGCCGGCGGAGTCAAGCTGCCAGGCTTCGCGGTTGCTGTAGCCCCACTCCCAGCCAGGGCGATAGAGCAGTTGTAGCGTCAGGAGGCTATCCAGCGGCTCGGAATAGCGCAGCTCCGCCGAGAGCGTTGTCGTACGCCCATCCACGGCAGTTCGCTGCCCGAAGCTACCCATTGCGGGAGATGTGTCCTGCACATCGAGCGCGCGCGTTATCCACTGCGTGGAGCGCTGTAGCTGGGGTTGGTGTTCCGCCTCCAGCTCCACCGAGAGGGAGCGTCCAGGAGCAAACCGCCGGACCAGCAGCAACCGTGTTGAGCCCTGCAGCAGCTCCGCTTTCGTTACACTGCGGTTGCGGATGCTGGCAAGCGTATCGCCTGTGCTCTGCAGCATCCATCCCCACTGCTGTGGGGAGCTTTCCGAGGGCTGGAAGACCACCCGCGGGGTCAGCAGCAGCGTAATGGCTGAATCCGGAGTCCACTCCGCCCGCAGGTTCAGCCGGTGGGCATTCAGGATGCCCGAACCCCAGCTCTGCTCGCGGTAGAGCGCGGCGCCGGCACTGTCCACAGTGAAGTACTGCCGCCACAACTGTGTCTCGGCTGAATTGCGCAACTGGTTGAACACGTAGCTTGCCGTCACATCCAGCCAGTTACCCCAGCGATTGGAGTACATCAGCCCCAGGGCATGCGTGGTGTTGACACCCGACTGCTCTGGGATGAAGAAGTTCTGAAGCTGCGCAAACGGTCCACCCCTTCCGCGCATCCCTGGCGGAGGTCCAGGGAAGCGCCCGCCCTGGAAGAGCATGCGCATGACCATGGGTGGGGGTCCTCCGCTGGATGCCTGACCGGCGAAGTTCACAATGCCGAGAACGTCATCCAGGGAAAAGTTCTGCTGATTGATGTTGTTGCTCATCCCCACAAGCGACATGCGCAGCGTATCGCGGAAGAAGTTGAGCGTGCCTCCGCTGTGGTAGCGCGAACTGCTCCCATAGCCGCCGTAGAGCCGCCCGAAGCGCCCGGTACGCATTGCCGGGTTGGTGATGATGTTGATGGTCTTCTCCACCGAGGAGGGGTCGCGCACCCCCGTCAGCCGCGCCTGTTCACCTTCGCGGTCGAAGATCTGCACCGCTTGCACTATCTCTGCCGGCAGGGTCCGCAGCACTGCCATCGGGTCTTGCCCGAAGAACTCGCGCCCATCCACCAGGACTCGACGCACCGTTTCCCCGTGCGCGGTCAATTGCCCCTGTTGGACGTTCACACCTGGGAGCTTGCGCACGAGCTCCTCGGCGGTGGCATCGGGATTGACCTTGTATGCAGAGGCGGCGTACTCGACCGTATCCTGCTTGACCTGTACGCGCTCCTGCACGGCTTCGACGGTGACCTCGCCCGTCTGGATTGGCAAGCTCTCCATGAGCAACTCCCCCAAATCAAGCGATTGGCGCACCTGCAGTGGGCGCTCCAGCGTGCGGTATCCTACCAGGCTGATGCGCAACCGGTAGCGTCCCGGCTCGGGAAGGGCAACTTGGAATTCCCCCCGCGGATTCGCCACCGCGCCCCATCGGCGCGCCGTATCCGGAAGAGAAAGGAGCTGAACCGTTGCCCCAGAGAGCGGGGTTCGCTCGCGGGCATCGAGCACACGCCCCCGCACCAGGAGTTGTGCCTGCGCCCAATGCACAAGCACTCCGGCACTGCAGAGAAGCGCTCCAAACCAACGACGGTATCCGCACATGGCAGACTCTCTGGCTATCCCACCAAAAGGCTTTAGACACCTGTGAAGGCTCAAGGTTTAGCGCTGCTCAAAACCCCGTCGCGCAGGAAGAGGATTCGGTCAGCGGTAGCGGCGATCTCCTCACTATGCGTTGCCAGGAGGAGTGTCAAGCCGAACTCGCGCCGCAGCTCCTGCAGGAGTTGCAGCACCGCTTGGGCATTGAGCGTATCAAGGCTTCCCGTGGGCTCATCTGCCAGCAGCAGCTTTGGGGAGTTCATCACGGCTCGGGCAACGGCAACGCGCTGCTGCTCGCCACCGGAGAGCTCCGCTGGACGATGCTGCGCCCGGTGCCCCAGCCCAACGTGTTCGAGCAGCTCCAACGCACGCCGCCGCGCCTGCCGCCAACCCACGCCCGCAATGAGCGCCGGCAGCATGACGTTCTCCAGTGCCGTCAGCTCCGGTAGGAGGTGGTAGGCTTGGAAGACGAACCCCAGCACACGATTCCGCAGATAGGCACGCTCTGCCTCGCGCAGTGCCCCATACCGGTAGCAGCGCCCATCGAGCCAGAGCTCAATCTCGCCGCGATCGGCAACATCGAGCATTCCCAGCAGGTGCAACAGCGTGCTCTTGCCCGCCCCGGAGGGTCCAACCAGGGCAACGAATTCCCCAAGTTCGAGTTCGAGCGATACCCCACGCAGCACGGGAGTATCCTGCGGAGCGCGCACGGAGTAGCTCTTGTACAACTGCTGCGCTCGCAGCACCGTACTCATCGGCACTGCCGCAGAATGCGCAGGTCGTTCTGGTAGAGCAGACGGATATCGTCCAGCCCCAACCGCAGCAGCGCAATCCGCTCAATGCCCATGCCGAAGGCGTAGCCGAGGAACTCCTCCGGGTCAATGCCGCCGTTGCGCAGCACTGCTGGATGGACCATCCCGCAGCCGCAGATCTCCAACCACCCATTACCCTTGCAGACTCGGCATCCGGCACCCCGGCACAGAAAACAGCGGATATCCATCTCTGCGCTGGGCTCGGTGAAGGGAAAGAAGGAGGGACGGAAGCGGTACTCGGTGCCGGGACCGTAGAACGCCTGCGCAAAAGCAACCAGGACGCCTTTGAGCTCAGCAAAGCTCACCGAACGGTCAACCACCAGCCCCTCGACTTGGTGGAACTCCGCCAGGGAGCGTGGAGTGATCTCCTCGTTGCGGTAGACCCGACCGGGCACAATCGCCCGAATCGGCGGGCGCAGCGCGCGCATGAGCCGAATCTGCACCGGTGAAGTATGGGTACGCAGCAACCATTGCCGATCGGGCGTCAGGAAGAAGGTGTCTTGCATATCGCGGGCGGGATGCTCCGGCGGGAAGTTGAGCGCGGTGAAGTTGTGCTCGTCATCTTCGATATCGGGTCCTTCGGCAACCTGGAAGCCCAGCCGGGTGAAGATGGCGACAATCTCATCGAGCACCTGCTGGATGGGATGGCGTTCACCGAGGAAGGAGCGCCGTCCGGGCAACCAGAGGTCAAAGCGCAGCTGCTCTTCGGCACGCTCCTGGAGCAAGCGCTGCAGCGTCTGGTAGCGCTGCTGGACGAACTGCTCCAACTCGTGCAGCAGCCGCCCTACAATGGGTTTCTGTTCTGCGGGAAGCTGGCGGAAGCGCTCGCGCAGCTGCCCAAGCGTACCACGCCGGACCAGATGGCGTTGCCGGAACTGCTCCAGCTCCTGTAGCGAGGCAATCTGAGCGAGCTCCTGCTCGAATTGCGTCCGGAGTTGTTGCAGCTCCTCCTGCATGGTCTTGGGCAGGCGCGCTTCGAATCAGGAAAACGCCCGGCGCACCAGCGCACGGAAGACTTCGGGCTGATTCATGGCAAACTCTGCCAGCACCTTGCGATTGATCTGGATGTGCTTGGCGCGCAGAGCGTGCATGAGGCGGGAGTATGTCGTGCCCTCCTGCCGGGCAGCCGCATTGATGCGGATGATCCAGAGCCGGCGGAACATCCGCTTGCGCTGGCGCCGGTCACGGTAGGCATACTGGAGCGCCTTGGCAACGTGGTCCTTTGCCTGCCGTAGTAGCTTGCTGCGCGCACCCCAGTAACCTTTGGCAAGGCGTAAGATCTTCTTACGCCGCTTGCGCGAAGCAACTCGATTCCGTGCACGCATGGGGGTTGCTCACTTCTGAGCTCACATCACCGTAGGGCAAGCATCCGCTCGACCCGACGCCGATCGGCGCTGCTCACCAACGCCGGACGGCGCAGGCGCCGCTTCCGTTTGCGCGATTTCCCCAGTAGGAGATGGCTCCGATAGGCGCGCTGCCGGCGAAGCTTGCCCGTTGCCGTCAACCGAAAGCGCTTGGCTGCAGACCGATTCGTTTTGACCTTCGGCATCGTCCTCGGAAGGGTGCGTTAGACCTTGTTGTCACTACGCTGCTCGGCTTCGAACTTCTGGATTTTGAGCCGATCGGGCGCCACAATCAGCGTCATCATGCGCCCTTCGAGTTTGGCGGGCTGCTCCAGCTTGGCAAGGTCCTCAACGGCTTGCCAGAAGCGCTGCAGCAGCTCCTCCCCCCGCTCCGTATAGAGGATCTCCCGCCCGCGGAAGAGCACTGTTGCTTTGACCTTGTGTCCATCGAGCAGGAACTGCCGCGCATGGCGGACCTTGAAGGCAAAGTCGTGCGTGTCCGTGTTGGACTTGAAGCGAATCTCCTTGAGTTGGTGCTGGTGCTGTTGGCGGCGCTGGTAGCGCTCCTTCTTCTGCAGCTCATAGAGGAACTTGCCGTAGTCCATCAGTTTGCACACCGGCGGCGTCGCCTGAGGGGCGATCTCAACCAGGTCCAGTCCCTGCTGCTGTGCCAGTGCCAGGGCTTCACGCCGTCGTAGGATCCCGATGGTCTTGCCTTGGGCGTCCACCACCCGCACCTCCGGTGCGGTGATCTCTTCGTTGACCCGATAGCGCTGCTGTGCCACTACTGGCGCCCGATTCGCTTGCTGCTTCAACTCACCCTCACTGCTGTGACTTTCCCGCTTGAGCCCTGCGGGGAGAGTGCGGAAGGAGGGACTCGAACCCTCACGGGTTTCCCCACACGCCCCTCAAACGTGCGCGTCTACCAATTCCGCCACTTCCGCATGTGCAGTGCAAAATTACAAAGCTGTGTGCAGACACTGCCCGCCATGCCTGCAGTGGCAGCTCTCTTGGCACGGAGCTTGTATATTTGCACGGTGGGCTTAAGGTCATGGGAACGGGAGGGCTGCCCCATGCACAAAGGCGCCATCGTGCTCTGCCTGGGAATTGCCTGCTGGGGATGCGCCAGCGCCACCCCCTTCCAGCAACGATGGACGGTGACGGTCGAACCCAGGCATGCCACGCGCTTCCCCGATGAGTTCGCCGAACTCGATGATGACCCCTCGGCTCCAGCCCAGGATACGCTCCTGCAGCGCTCCCTTGAGCAGGCACGCTCATCCTACCTGCAAGCGCTCCACTTCATCGAACGGGGCGACACTGCCCGAGCCGTGCTCGCATTCGAACGAGCGCTGAATATTTTGCAGCCCGTGGCAGAGCTCCCCACAGCAAGCCGCTCGGAGGAGTTTCTCGACCTCCTGCAATCGGTCATCGAAGACTACCAAAGCTACGTCCGCTCCGAGGAACGGGATGATCTTGGTTCGAGCTTCCTCCTTATGCGGCAGCGGCTGCTGGAGATGATCGAACGCTCCTACGTCCAGCACCGCGTACAGCCCTTAGAGCTCCCCACCAATGCAGGGGAGCTGCCCCGGACGACCGTCCCGCTGGTGCTCAACGAGTACGTGGAACGGGCACTGGAGTTCCTCACCACGCGCGGATACCGCTTCATGCGTGCATGGCTGGAGCGCAGCACGCGCTACTTCCCCATGATGCGCCGAATTGCCCGCCAGGAGCAGATGCCCGAAGAGCTCATCTACTTGTCCATGATCGAAAGCGGGCTCAACCCCTTTGCCGTCTCCTGGGCAGGCGCTGTGGGGCTGTGGCAGTTCATCCGCTCCACCGGTGAGCTCTACGGACTGCGCGTGACACCGTGGATAGACGAGCGGCGCGACCCGGAGAAATCCACCCGTGCGGCGATGCGCCATCTGCGTGACCTGTACACGCAATTTGGGGACTGGCACCTTGCGCTGGCAGCCTACAACTGCGGCGCCCAAGCTGTCCAACGTGCCCTCCTGCAAGCCCGCCGTGCCGACAGCACCGCCACGCATCTTGGGTATTGGGAGATTCGCGAACTCCTTCCGCGCGAGACGCGCAACTACGTCCCCCTCTACATCGCCACGACCCTTATCGCACTCAATCCCGAACGCTACGGCTTCCCGACCAACCAGCTTGCCTACCACTCTGAATACGCCTACGAACTCTACGAGCTTGCCGAGCCGATCAATCTCTCTGCCCTTGCCCACTGTATCGGCATCAGCATTGACAGCCTGCGCCAGCTCAATCCGGAGCTGCTCACCCTCTCCACGCCGCCGGACATCCGCCCCTATCCGCTCAAAGTCCCCCCAGGGACCACCAGCCGGCTGGCGCAGTGCCTGTTAACCCTTTCGGAGGAGGAGAAGCAGCCCTGGCTTGTGCATACGGTACGCCGCCACGAAAGCCTCAGCGACATCGCTGCCCGCTATGGGGTCTCCCCACAGGAGCTGCGCCGTCTCAACCGCCTGCCCAACGGGCGCGTGCGCGCTGGGCAGCGCTTGCGCATCCCCGTTACTCCGGAAGCCTTGGCGGCTCTCTCGGAGAATTCCCCGTCTGTAGCTCCAAGCGCTACTCCGGCAGCGAATTCTGCCCCATTGGGCACCCGTACCGTCCGCTACCACAAGGTTCGCAGAGGCGAGACGCTCTTTCAGATCGCCACGCGCTACGGCGTCAGCCTCGCCGAGCTCAAAGCCTGGAATGGACTCTCCGGCGATCACCTCCGCGTCGGGCAGCGGCTGCGCATCTATTTGGGCTCTGCTCCCGAGCCCTCGGTGCTGCTCCATGTCGTGCGCCGGGGCGAGACCGCAACTGCCATTGCACAGCGTTACGGCGTGACTGTCCAACAATTGCGCCAGTGGAATCCGAAAAGCTTCCGTAAGAAGCAACTCCTGGCAGGGGCAACACTCCGTATCTACCGCACCGGCACAGCTCAGGCAACTTCGGCAAAGCCCAAGGTCTACATTGTCCAAGCCGGAGATACGCTCTTCTCCATCGCCCAGCGCTTCGGCGTAAGTGTTGAAGAGCTGCGCGCCCAGAACGGATTGGAAGGTGACCGGATCCAGGTCGGACAGCGCCTGCAGATCCCATGAGGTCGTGAATCGCGAGACCTGCCGCACCAGTCGTGTACTCAAAACAGTACAACTGTGGACATCCCAACGATGCTGCCGACGTGCAGCGCCGCAATGTATGTCGCCACCGTCACTGCAGCACTTTTTCCACTGCTGCGGAAACGACGCAACCATGAGCCCTTCCTCTCCCTGCTCTTTGAGCATCTCCCGATGGCGGCTGCCATTGTGGATGCCTCCGACCGAGTTCTGGCAATCAATCCGGCATTCACCCGACTCTTCGAGTACACCGAAGCCGAAGCCCTCGGGCGCTCAATCGAGGAGCTTATCGTCCCGGAAGAGCTCCGCACGCAAGGGCTGGAGTTCACCGAGCGCGCACTGCATGGGGAGCTGATTAGCACGGAGAGCGTCCGCTGCTCCCGCTCTGGAGAGCGGATTCCGGTCTGGATTATGGGCATTGTCCTCCGCACGCCTCTCCGTCGAAAGGGGATTTTAGCACTCTACCAGGACATGCGCCCAATCCATCGGCAACGGCAGCAGCTGCAGCAACTCCTGGAGCAAACGCAGCAGCTCATGGCTGCCCGCGACCGCATGCTGGCAACGATCTCGCACGACCTGCGCTCCCCACTGGCAGCAGCACAGGGTCTGTGCCAGCTCATCCTCTCGGAAGCTGCCGATGCTGATCAGGTGCGCGCCCACGCAACGAAGCTCGCTGAGTTGCTCGACTACCAACTCAAGCTCATCGGCGACTTGCTGAGCTACTTCCGCACCCATGCAGCGGAGGAGGTCGAACTGGAGTTGGAGGAGTTCGACCTATGCGAGCTTGCCGTGCAAGTGCTCGATGCACTCACCTTGAGTGCTTATCAGAAGCAAATCCATCTCATCCCACGGTTGCCCGAAGAGCCCATCCCCATTCGAGCCGACCGGTACAAGCTGCAGCGTGTCCTGACCAACCTGTTGACCAATGCCATCAAGTTCACGCCCAACGGAGGGACGGTCGAGCTGGAGGTCACCACCGATCCCACGCTGCCCTACCCAATCCTCGTACGCGTGCGCGACACAGGGGTTGGAATCCCTTCCGACCTTCTCCCGAACTTGTTCGAACCCTTCAGTGCTGCCGTCAAGCCGGGCACTGCCGGCGAACGCGGAACCGGACTGGGCTTGGCAATCGTCAAGCGATTGGTCGAGCTCCATGGTGGCGCCATCTCCATCTCCTCTCAGCCTGGCATTGGTACCACCGTGGAAGTTCGTCTCCCTCCCTCCCCACCATCCCCTCCGTAAAGGGCTGGATGTCTTGCCGTAGTATTTTTGTAGCTGCGCACTGAACCGTCTGTCTAACGCCTTGTGCACGCCGATGAAGTACTCCGCGTGTGTCTGTGCTGCACTGCTGAGCCTCCTCTCTGTTGTGGCTCAACAGGATGAACTGGACTTGAGCCAGCTGGAAATTCCGCAAGCCCCCGAGGAAGCCAGCATTCCCTACTTTGGCATTGGTGGCGGCTTTGCCGGTATTTTTCTCTTCCCCACCCTCGACGAGCTGAACCGGAAGACCACCGACTGGGCAGTGGGGGAGTTCTCCGCCCCGCTTTTCCTGAGCGGAGCCGAGGGCTTTACTGCCATTGGTATTGTGCCAAATGTCCGAGTCGGCATCTTTGGCGTGGGTGGGAGCAAGCAGTTACAATACCCCCTCTCGATTGCTGGCACAGAGGTCACCCGCACCGTTGAGCTCTCTGTGGGCATGACGGGACTGAGCTTGGGATACGCTATTGTGCCCTTCCGTTCGTTTACTCTGCTGCCTGTGCTTTCGGCAGGATGGGGGATGTTGACCATCGAGCTTGCCCAAGCGCCTGCGACCACGCGTTGGGCAGAGATTAAAGCCACTGCCGACAGTGTTACGTTTCTGCATCGGCTGGCGGCATCGGCATTGTTTGTACATCCGCAGCTCTACGTCGAATACGCTCCGCTGCCCTTCCTGGCGCTGCGCTTGGGCGGGGGATATGTGCTCTCTTCCATGGGCGAGTGGAAGCACAACCGCATCGCTCGGGTGGAGGAGGTTCCCTCGAAGGTCAACTTCTCCGGAGCCTCTGCCCAGTTTGCCATCTTCCTGGGGCTTTTCAACTGAGGCGTGGGCCCGTAGCTCAATGGTGAGAGCAGCGGACTCATAATCCGTTGGTTGCAGGTTCGAGTCCTGCCGGGCCCACTGCAGACCTCTATACTGCTGCCCCCTTGTGAGAGTGGGGACGCCCTGCCCCTCTGTGCACCATCTACCGAAGGAGCTGGCGGAGCTGCTGCAACTCTTGTTCCAACGCCTCCAGTCGACGGACAAGCTGCGCTATGCGTTCTTGCTGCGCTTTGAAAGCTTCCACCAGCACGGCAACGATACGGGTATAGTCGACTCCTTCAATCTCGCCTGTTGTGGGATTGCGCTGGACGATTTCCGGAAGCACATCGGCAACTTCTTCGGCAAGGAAGCCAATGTCTTCGGCGCCACCGAATTCGGGCTTCCAGCGGAAGCGCACCCCGCGCAGACGGTCGAGCAGTTCTGCTGCCCCTTCCAACGGGCGGATATCTTGCTTGAAGCGCCGCGTCGATTGCGCAATCAAGCGCTTGTGGACAATGAGTTCGCCTGTAGGCTCCAGGCGTAGCCACGGCTGGTCATTGGCGTAGAAGAGCAGCGGGGCATTTTCACGCTGCCGGAGAAATGCCGTCCCATCGCTGCCGATGCCAATGTCGAAGCCGTCGGCGGCAGCGGTACCGGTAGCAGCGCCGGCGGTGAACTTGTGCACACTTCCCGCATCCCCGTTCTGGTGGAGTTGTGCTTGCGGTGTGGAAATCCCCAGCCCAAGGTTGCCCGAAGAGCTCAGCCGAAGCCGTTCCAGCGGCGTTGTGCTCCCCGCTGGGGTCACCCAGAAGGAGAGCTCCGTCGGGAGCGAAGAGCTGCTCCCGCTGCCGCCGCGCAGCACTCGTATCTGCGCCTGCGCCGCCGTCGTGAAGTTGTCACCGAAATCCAGGCTTGCCAGCACTGCTCCCGCCGAGCTCAGCGATGCCGTCTGCCGCAACAGCACTTGCACTGGAGCACCCGCGCTTGTATTGCGCACCTCCAGGTCTGCTGCCGTTGTCGGCGGGATAGTGCCTGGGGTGATAGCAACGGGCTTTTCAAACCATGCCCCGTAATCTCCGCCAATGGTGCGCACGCCAAAGGTCTTGTTGTTGGTGGCATGGTAGCCCAAGAAGGCTGAGACTGCTGTGTAGCCGCTGCCACTTAGGTCGCCCCGTACCGCTGCATACGCAGCGGTCGTACTCGAGGAAGTGTGCACTGCCCGAATGGCATCAAAGCTGGCGGCTGCGCTACCCACATACAATCGGGCTCCGGACCCTGCCGTCGTGCCAATGAGCACCATGCTACTGCCAGCTCCAGAAAAGCTCAGCGCCTGTCCGGCAAGGGCTATATCCGTATTGCCGACCAACGTGCCTCCGAGCCGGATCTCGGAGCCGACCTTGGTCAGCCCATTGGCAGCGCCGATGGTGACCAAACTTGCCGGATCCACCCACGTCGGCGTTGCGCCAACACCCTGTGAGAGCAGGATCTGCCCCGCGTTTCCAGCATTGCCGCCCAGCAGCAGCTCCCCATTGAGCTGCAGCCGGTTGACGATCATGCCGGGGAGCTGTGCCCGCAGTACATGCACGGTTGCAACCAAGTACACGATCACGCCCCACCGCATTGGAAGCCCCTTGTGTGGTGATACATCCGGCGTGGCTGCTCGCCGAGCTACTCTGAAGCAAATTTAGCGAGCGCCCGGCTCCCGCGTGCTTCACTGCGGAGCTCTATCTTTGCATCGACTTCCACCACCGAACCACTGTGCGATGGAGGCGCTGAGGAAAGCCCTGCGTGAAGCCCCTGCCCTCCGATTTTGTCTGCTCAGCCTTGCGGCAGCCATCGCGCTCCTCCGGCTTGGCTGGAGCTGGGAGCGGGCACTAACGGCGGCGCTACTGTGCAGCTTGGCGCTGTGTGGAGCTGTCCTCCTGATATTGCGGCGCCGAGAGCTGGCATACCTTTGCTCGGTCGGTGCCGTTGCTCTCTGGTGGAGCATGCACTGGCGCGAAACGCTTCCGGTGCGAATCCCACACCGGCTGGAGCCAACTCCGGCTCTGCTCGCCGGACAGATACGCCAGGTGCTCCGCGATGAACCTCCGGTGTTCCGTGCGCTGGTCGAAGGCGAACTCGATGCCCAAGCGCTCCCACCCGTGCGCACAAGGGTGTTGCTCCACGTCTTTGGAACCGACGGCACCGAACCATGGCGAACGCCTGGCGAATTCCTGCGCGCGCAAGTACGGGTTCGCCCTCCGACTCCGGCGCAGCTCCCCACAGATTTCCCCGAATGGGAATACTGCGCTCATCTCGGCGCGCAATGGGTTGCCACCGCTCATCGCGAAGGTGTTGCACTGTGGGTTCGGGAGAGCTCATGGTCGGCACTTCTCTCCCGCTGGATTGCGCAGCAGCGACAGCAGATACTCCACGCAATCGCACAGCTCTACCCTGAGTGGCTTGCCGGAGTTATGGCAGCCCTGCTGTGCGGAGACCGTTCGAAGCTGCAGCCGGAGGAGCGGCGTGCGTTTGCGCTTGCCGGAGTTGCGCACGTGTTAGCCGTCAGTGGCTTGCACGTCGGTATCCTTGCGGCGGCGATTTCCATCGCACTGGGGTTTGTGCCGTGGCAAGGAGTGCGCTGGGGGATCTTCTGCATTGCCCTTGCTGCCTTTGTGCTGTTGACCGGGGCACAGCCCTCAGCGGTGCGGGCGGGCATCACGGCAGCGCTTGCATGGGGGATTGCCCTGCTTCAGCGCCCGGTGATGCTGCCCAACCTCGTTGCCGCCGTTGCCCTGATGACGTTGCTGCTGGAGCCCGCTCAGGCGTTCTCCAGCTCCTTTCAGCTCTCTACGGCGGCGATGCTGGGGATTGCGCTCCTTTACGAACTACTCCGACAGCGGCTTCAGGAGCTACTCCCTTGGGTGCCGGCTGCCGCCGTGCAGTTGAGTGCCGTCAGCCTGGCAGCCTCCACGGTGAGCGCACCGCTTGTTGCCCTGCACTTCCAGATGTTCTCGCTGCTTGCCGTTCCGCTCAACCTCATCGTTGTCCCACTGTGTTCGCTGGGGATGCTTGCGGGGATATTGAGCCTGCTGGCATATCCGCTCAGCAGCACCATTGCTGGACTGTACGCCTCCGCCGCACAGGCGTGCATGCTCCCGGCGATAGCATGCGTTCACACGGCAGCGCAGCTCCCCATTGCTGCTGTGGAGGGCTGGAGTAGTGTACCCTTGGCAATCGGAGCCCAGTGGGGGCTCCTTTGGCTCTTGTGGGCACCGAATCCCCGAGTTCTCCTGCCGCGCGCGCTAACCGTTGCTGTGTTGACCCTCCTTGGAGTGCTTGCACTGCGCCCACACCCTTCTCCGATGCTCCTACTGCGGGAGCACATCTTGCTGCGGCAACTTCCACTCGACACGGGCACGCTGCTTGCGCTGCTGGACCGGCGCCCTCACGGGAAGCCCCGCCCCGACCGCGCACTCGAACGCTACGCGCAGCAGCTTCCCGGACGCCTGTGGATTCTCTATGCCGGCAACCACAGCGAATACGCTGCCGTGCGGATTGCCCGAGCTCATCCACGATGTACGGTGGTGCAATTGCCGGAGAGCTTCTTGCGCGGGTTCTTCGCTCCTTTGGGGCATCTCAGTCGTGCTCGCACTGCTCCCATCGAGGGGCATGGGGAAGGCGCGCCCGGCAAAACAGCGCCACCACACCCTCGCCAAGCTCAATCCGAACAGGAGTAACGCGGACCACATTGCGAGCACTCTCTCGAACACCCCACTGCAAGCACTCATCGGTGAGCTCCCATACCAGCCCACGGGTCCGCACACTGGCAACCGGCTGCGGTACAAGCGAGAGAATTTCGCCCACTTCCAGGGCAAGCTCGACCGATTCCCACAGCAGCAGTCCATACCGACCACTATCGTAGAAGCACAGCTCCAGCTCCCGGGCATGGCGGAGTGCGACACTCCAGTTGATGAGCGTATGGTCTGGCTCGCGTCCTTGGAAGCCGACAATGAGCAAGCGCCGCCATCCCTGCTGGTGGCAGAATTGCAGGGCTTTCTCGAAATCGTTGGTCTCCTGCTCGGGAATCTGGATCAGGCGCGCTGACTGCAGCATGCGGGCTTCGGGAGCTCTCCAGAACGCGTCGAGATCCCCTATGATGACATCGGCTCGGAGTCCATAGGCACGGAACAGCTGGATTGCGGCTCCATCAGCAGCCACAATTGGGCAACGTGGCATGCGCTGGAATAGCTCCCGTTCGGGAATGGTGCCGTCCAGGCACACAACTGCGTCGAAGGCGGCATCAAAGCTCAGGCAGCGCATTGCCGCTCCCAGCGGTCGAAGATCTCCAGCAGCAACTGCACTCCATCGGTTAAGGCAGCCGGACCGGGCTGCAGAATCACCTCCGCCGGTAGCTCATAGACGTGCCCGCTCTGGACTGCGGGGATGGTCTCCCACCCCGGGCGGCGGCGGAGCCGTTCGGGCTTGAACATCTTTCCACACCAGGACACCAGGATGATGTCCGGCGCACGCTGCACGACCTCCGCCGGGTCAGCCACGATCCGGCGCCGTGCATCGGGATACACGCTGAGCTCTGGGAAGATATCCTCACCTCCACACAGGCGAATGAGTTCGCTGACCCAGCCGATGCCCGTAATCAAGGGGTCGTCCCACTCCTCAAAGTAGACCCGTGGACGGCGGCGCCGTTGCTGCCCACGCCGTGCAGCGTGGCGCAATCCTTCCCGCAGGGAACGCACATATGCCCGCGCCCGGGCAGCTCGCCCTACCAGTGCCCCAAGGCGCACGATCATGGAGAGGATTCCCTCAATCGTGCGCTGGTTGAAACAGACGACCTCTACACCGTTGCGAATCAGCTCAGCACAGATGTTCGCCTGCAAGTCTGACCACGCCAGCACGACATCGGGCTGCAGTGCCAGAATCCGCTCGATATTCGCATCCAGAAAGGTGGACACCTTCGGTTTCTTGCACGCCTCCGGTGGGCGCTTTGTGAACCCGGAAATCCCAACGACCAGATCCCCAGCACCCAAGGCGTAGAGCGTCTCCGTCGTCTCTTCTGTCAAGCACACAATGCGCTGTGGTAAGCGTGGTCGGGGAACATGTCCGGCAACCATCGGGATTTCTTCGAGCGGGTCTACGAACTGGTTCGCCAAATCCCAGCAGGCAAAGTTACCACCTATGGTCACATTGCCGAAGCGCTTGGGGTGCGCTCTGCTGCGCGCTTGGTGGGCTGGGCTCTCCACGCTGCCCGTTTCGATACTTCAATCCCTTGCCACCGAGTGGTCAATCGCCGCGGCGAGCTCACTGGAAAGCACCATTTCGCTACCCCAACGCTCATGCAGGAGCTGCTGGAGTCGGAGGGCGTCCGCGTTGAGGACGACCGCGTAGACCTTGCGCGCTACCTCTGGGTACCTCCACACGCCGAACCTTGAGAAAAAAGGACCCCTGTGCCTGCAGGGCGCAAGCACAGGGGCTGGGGGGCGGTGTGAGTATGTGGAGGGAACCTCAAGAGGGCAGGCGGTTTTTTCCTGCGTCCTGAGGCTATAGACGTTAGTAGTCCATCGGTGGTGTAGCCGAGGACTGCTTCTCCTTTTCGGGCTTCTCCACCACCGTGGCTTCGGTCGTGATGAGCAAGCCGGCAACGGAGGCAGCGTTCTCCAGGGCGACCCGGGCAACCTTCGTGGGGTCAATCACCCCGCTTTCGTAGAGGTCCTCGAACTGCTCCGTTGCGGCATTGAAGCCGAAGCCATCCTTGCCCTCTTTGACCTTGGCGACAATCACCGAGGGATCCAGTCCGGCGTTGGCAACGATCTGCCGAATGGGCTCCTCCAGTGCCCGGCGCACGATGTTGATGCCGGTGCGCTGGTCCTCATTGGCAGGGGAGAGCGTATCCAGCACGTGGAGCGCCCGCAGGTAGGCAACTCCGCCACCGGGCACGATCCCCTCCTCGATTGCCGCCCGGGTTGCATGGAGCGCATCCTCCACGCGCGCCTTCTTCTCCTTCATCTCCACTTCGGTAGCGGCACCGATCTTGATGACCGCCACGCCGCCGCTGAGCTTCGCCAAGCGCTCCTGCAGCTTCTCGCGGTCATAGTCGGAGGTGGTCTTCTCGATCTGCACCTTGATCTCGTTGATGCGCTTCTTGATCTCCTCGGGCTTGCCGGCTCCCTCGACGATGGTAGTCGTGTCCTTATCAACGACCACCTTCTTTGCCACACCCAGGTAGGCAAGCGTTGCATTCTCCAGCTTGAAGCCCTTCTCCTCGCTAATCACGGTGCCGCCAGTCAGGATGGCGATATCCTCCAGCATCGCCTTGCGCCGGTCGCCAAAGCCTGGCGCCTTGACCGCGCACACGCGCAGCGTTCCCCGCAGCTTGTTGACTACCAGGGTTGCCAGGGCTTCACCCTCGACATCCTCAGCGATGATGAGCAACGAACGCCCCGACTGCGCAACCTTCTCCAGGATGGGCAGCAGGTCCTTCACCGCCGAGATCTTCTTGTCATGGATGAGGATGTAGGGGTTCTCCAGCACCGCCTCCATCGTGTCTGCGTCCGTGACGAAGTACGGCGAGAGATACCCCCGGTCGAATTGCATTCCTTCGACCACCTCCAGCGTAGTCTCGATGCCCTTAGCTTCCTCGACTGTTACAACGCCGTCTTTGCCGACCTTCTCAATGGCATCGGCAACGAGCTTGCCAATCTCCGGGTCATTGTTAGCGGAGATCGCCGCAACCTGCTCGATTTCTTTACGTCCCTGCACCTCGCGGCTGATACGGCGCAGCTCCTGCGTAATGGCAGCTACTGCCATATCGATGCCGCGTTTGAGGTCCATCGGGTTTGCTCCCGCTGTCACATTCTTGAGCCCCTCGCGCACGATCGCCTGTGCCAGAACCGTCGCCGTCGTTGTGCCATCGCCGGCAACATCGCTGGTCTTGGAAGCTACCTCGCGCACCATCTGGGCGCCGAGGTTCTCGATCGGATCCTCCAGTTCGATCTCCTTGGCAACCGTGACCCCGTCCTTGGTCACCGTGGGAGGTCCGAACTTCTTATCGATGACGACATTGCGACCTTTCGGACCGAGTGTGACCTTGACGGCGTTGGCGAGCTTGTCTACTCCGTTCTTCAGCGCTGCACGTGCTTCGGCGTCATAGAAGATGAGCTTGGCAGGCATGGCGTCCCTCCTGGCGTTGGTTCAACTTACGACTGTCCATTTGTGTTGATGATGGCGTAGATGTCGCTTTCGCGCATGATGAGGTACTCCTCCCCATCGATGGTCACCTCGGTGCCGGCGTACTTGCCAAAGAGCACCTGGTCACCGACCTTGACTTGCAAGGGGATCAGCTTCCCATCCTCGGTGAGCTTCCCCTTCCCAACGGCAACCACTTCGCCCTGCTGCGGCTTCTCCTTCGCCGTGTCCGGAATGATAATCCCGCCCTTGGTCACCTCCTCCGGCGGAGCAGGCTTGATGACGACGCGATCATACAACGGGGTGAGCTTCATGGCTGTGCAACCGAACTGTTCGACATACACCCTGCGCCGAGGCTAATGACGATGCAGCTCTTCGGTCTATTGTTAGCACTCTCATCAGATGAGTGCTAACGACCGGCTGCAAAATTACGGCAGATAAGCCTAATGCACAATCTCTCCTCCGATACCCGTTGCCTATTCCTCCGGCTGTCCCTGTGCCAGGCGGGCTGCTCGCAACCGCAGCTCCGCTCGATGCAGCTCCTGGCGTGCCTGCCGGGCTTCCTCCAGCGTTTGCGCAGAAGCCAACCGCTGCTGTGCCTGGCGAACTTGCTGCTGCGCCTCCTGCAAATCGATCTGCTCGGCAGGCTCTACCTGATCGACCAATACCGTCACGTGGTTGTGCAGCACCTCTACGAACCCGCCACCCACAACGTAGTACCGGGGCGACAGATCCGCCAGCAGCAGCTTGACTATTCCTGGCTCCAGCGAAGAGATAATCGGCGCGTGGTTGTAGAGCACCTGGAACGGCGAAACCGTCCCCGGCACCGTTACCGCTGCAACCGCCCCACTGTAGACACTGCCCTGGGGCGTGACGATATCCACCTGCAGGGCTTTCTCCATGGCTTAGGATGCCGCCGCTTTGAGCTCGGAGGCTTTGAGCTTCTTTGCCTTCTCCAATGCCTCGTCCAAGGTCCCGACGTAGCTAAAGGCTACCTCAGGCACATCATCCACCTCCCCATCCAGAATTGCCTTGAAACCGGCGATGGTGTCTTCGATCTTCACATAGCGCCCGGGCAAGCCGGTGAACTGCTCGGCAACGTGGAAGGGCTGGGAGAAGAACTTCTGAATCTTGCGCGCCCGGTAGACGGTGAGCTTGTCCTCGTCGGAGAGCTCGTCCATGCCCAGGATGTTGATAATGTCCTGCAGGTCCTTGTAGCGCTGCAGGACCTGCTTGACGCGCATTGCCGTTTCGTAATGCTCCCATCCCACAACCAGCGGATCCAGGATGCGCGAGGTAGACTCCAGCGGATCCACCGCCGGGTAGATTCCCAGCTCGGCGATCTGGCGCGACAGCACCGTCATTGCATCCAGGTGTGTGAAGGTATTGGCGGGCGCCGGGTCGGTGAGGTCATCTGCAGGGACGTACACCGCCTGCACCGAGGTAATGGAGCCGCGGATGGTCGAGGCAATCCGCTCCTCCAGTGCTCCCAGCTCCGTTGCCAGCGTCGGTTGATACCCCACAGCCGACGGCATCCGCCCCAGCAACGCCGATACCTCCGAACCCGCCTGAACGAAGCGGAAGATGTTGTCGATGAACAGCAGCACATCACGCCCTTCTTCGTCGCGGAAATACTCCGCGATGGTGAGTGCAGTCAACCCCACTCGTGCGCGAGCTCCCGGAGGCTCGTTCATCTGCCCGAAGACCAGCACCGCCTTGTCCAAGACGCCGGAGGCTTTCATCTCCAGCCACAGGTCATTCCCCTCTCGCGTCCGCTCGCCCACGCCTCCGAAGACGGAATAGCCACCGTGATGCTTTGCGATGTTGTGAATCAGTTCCTGGATGATAACCGTCTTGCCCACACCGGCGCCGCCGAACAGCCCCGTCTTCCCCCCGCGCGTGAAGGGTTCGATAAGGTCAATGACCTTGATGCCGGTTTCGAACATCTCCTTGCGGGTGCTCAACTCCACGAATGCCGGCGCCGGACGGTGGATCGGATAGTACCTCGTCGCCTGAATCGGTCCCTGCTCATCGATGGGTTCTCCAACCACGTTGAGGATGCGCCCCAGGACGCCGGGTCCGACCGGCACCTTGATGGGCTCTCCGGTATCGTAGACCTTCATGCCGCGCACCAGCCCATCGGTGGTATCCATCGCAATGGAGCGGACACGGTCCTCACCCAAGTGCTGCTGCACTTCGCACACGAGCACGTCTTCCTCCTCGCTTCCCGGGCGCTTGCGTGGAATCTTCAACGCGTTGAGCACCGCCGGAAGCTCCCCACTGGGGAACTCCACGTCTACCACCGGACCGATCACCTGCACGATGTAGCCAACATTCATCTGCACACCAATGGCGTTCGGCACAGTTCCAAAGTTGCAAAATTAGCACCGTTTCTGCTGCCTCAGCGCTCACCCGCCGTTGACAAGCGCCTTCTTGAGCTGCGAGATATGCCACGTGACGTCAATTTCTTTGGGGCACGCCTCCACGCAGTTGAACACCGTGTGGCAGCGCCAGACGCCGTTTTCCGTCCCTACAATCGCCAATCGCTCCTGGGTTGCCCCATCGCGCGGGTCGAAGATAAAGCGGTATGCCTTCAGCAGTGCCGCCGGCGCCAGGTAGTCCGGATGCGACCACAGCGAGGGGCACGAAGCCGAGCAACACGCACACAGGATGCACTTGGTTGACTCCATAATCCGCTCCATCTGCTCCGGCAGCACGCGGTACTCGCGCCCATCCTCCGGAGGCGCCTCGCGCGGCAGCAGATACGGCTTGACGGCTTCGTACTTCTGGAAGAAGGGCTCCAGGTCCACCACCAGGTCCTTGATAATCGGGAAGAAGGGCAGCGGCTCAATGACGATAGGTTTGCGTAGGTCTAAATCGCGCAGCAGCACGGTACAGGCAAGCGCATTGCGCCCGTTGATCTTCATGGCATCCGAACCACACATGCCATGCGCGCACGAGCGCCGGAACGTCAAACTGCCGTCCTGCTCCTCCTTGATCCGATGCAGGATATCCAGGACACGGTCGGTCGGGTGCACATCCTCGAGGGTGAAGATCTCGTAGTGCGGGCGCTCATCCCGTTCGGGGTTGTACCGCAGAATCTTGACCTGGATGCGCATGGACTTTCCCAGACTGCTGATGCAACACCGTCGCAAACTTACGAGCTTGCCCTCTCAGAGCCGCACAATCCCCCTCATGGTGCAATCCAGGCACTCCAGGCTCGTATTCAGCGCCGGATTCTGAGGTCGGAAACATGCTCGCCCGCATTGTGCTGATTGGACCGGCTTACCCCTTGCGCCGTGGAGGGATTGCCACCTATACCGAATCGCTCGCCGCAGCCTATATCCGAGCCGGACGGGAAGCGCTCATCTACACCTTCCGCTACCAATACCCTTCGTGGCTCTTCCCCGGGCGCACGCAGTGGAGTGAGGAGCCCCCGCCGGAGGGGCTTCCCATCGTAGCACGGCTGCATTCGTTGCTGCCGTGGAACTGGTACCGCACAGCGCTTGAGCTTGCTGCGCACGCTCCCGATGCGCTGCTCATCAACGTGTGGTTGCCCTTCTTTGCCCCATGCCTGGGCAGCGTTGCACGGATCATCCGCCGGCGGAGCCCACAGACCCTGTTGCTGGGCATCGTGCACAATGTGTCGCCTCACGAACGCTTCCCTTTGGCGCGCCTGCTGACGCGCTTTCTGCTGGATGGGCTGGAAGGCTTCCTTGCGCTCTCCCATGCCGTCGCGCACGAGCTGGAGCCGTTCCGCAGGCAGAAGCCGTACCGTGTGCATCCCCATCCGCCTTTCGATTACGGTCCCGCCCCAGAGCGTGCGCTTGCCCGCAAGCAGTTGGGGATTCCGGAATCCGAGCCTGTGGTACTCTTCTTCGGGTTGGTCCGCCCGTACAAAGGTGTTGACCTGCTTGCCGAAGCGCTGGCGTTGCTCCCCAATCCCCCGTTGACGCTCATCGTGGGCGAGTGGTACATGCCCATCGATACCTTTGAGCAACGCCTTCGCCAGTTGGGCTTATCGGAGCGGGTTCGCCTTGTAAACCGCTTCCTCCCGCAGCGGGAGATTCCGCTCTACTTTGCTGCAGCAGACCTGGTCGTGCAGCCCTACCGGAGCGCCACTCAGAGCGGCATCACTCCGCTGGCACTGCGCTACGAGCGACCGGTTGTGGTGACCAATGTCGGCGGACTCCCCGAGTACGTCCGCCCAGGGCAGACCGGCTACATCGTCGAGCCACGCGCAGAGACGCTTGCGGAAGCCATAGCGGATTTCTTCGGCAACGGGCGGGCACGGGAGTTTGCCCCACATCTGCGTGCCGCTGCACGGGAATGGGGCTGGGAGGCTGTGGTCGAGACACTCGATCTGCTTGCCGAAGACGTTCTCCGGTTGCGCTCGCGGCAATAGCTCACCGAAGCTACGGCGAAGCTGCTTTTCGGACTTCCGAAGGCTTGCGCCGAGAGAGCATCCCCCAGGTGAAGAGCCCCACCATCACGCCCCAGAAGAGCAGCTTGTACCAGGTCTGCTGTGGGATGTCCTCAGGAATCAGCCCCAGCTCAGGATGGCTCAGCGTGACGACCAGCAGCTTGAGCCCAATCCACCCCACGATAAGGTAGGCAGCGCGCTCCAGCTGCGGATGCTCTTCGAGCAGACGCACAAAGAAGCGCGCCCCCAGCCGCATCGCCGCCACACCGATAAACCCTCCCAGAATCACCACCGCAAAGCGTCCACCATCCAGCCCACCGACGTGCGGCAGATCCGTCGGTGGCAAGCTCTTCACCAGCGCCACCGCCGCCAGGATGGAATCCACCGCAAAGGCAATATCCACAAGCTCCACCCGCAGGACTGTTCCCCAAAAGCTCGGCGAGGTCTTGACCTGGCGCATCGCCTGCCCACCGGGTTTGAGCAAGTGTCGTAGGGCGACATAAAGCAGGTATAGAGCCCCCAACGCCTGGAATTGCCACACCTGGATGAGAATCGTGGCGAAAAAGATCGCCGCAAAGCGGAACACATACGCACCCAGCAGCCCGTACGTTAGCGCTTGGAGCCGTTTGCGCGGCGGCAAATCCTTGACCAACAGCGCCAGCACCAGCGCATTATCCGCCGAGAGCAGTCCTTCCAGAAACACCAGTACAACGACGGTCCAGGCGTATTCCAGCCACATCGCCTTTTCTGGCTATGACAACATCTCTCGAATGCGCGCCGAAAGGTAATCCATCACCCACACGACTGCTGCAATCAGCAGCACAATCATACCGACCTCTTGCCAGCGGGCAAGCCCTTGGTACTGCATCAGGAGTGTCCCGATGCCGCCACCGCCAACCAACCCGATGACGGTTGCCATACGCACGTTGCTATCCCAGCGGTAGATAGTGAACGCCAGAAACGGCAGCAACACCTGCGGCACAACGCCGTAGAAGACCACCTGAATTGGGTGCGCCCCGGTGGACTCCACCGCCTCGACCAAGCCCGGGTCAATGGATTCGACCTGCTCCGAATACAGCTTCGCCAACGCCGCCACCGTATGCAGCAGCATCGCCAGCATGCCGGCAAACGGACCGATACCTACCCACACGGAGAAGATCACCGCCCAGATGAGCGGTTCGACCGAGCGCACGAAGTTGATCCACACCCGCAGTACGGCGTAGAGGGCAAAGGTTACGGGATGAGCACGCATGAGATTGCGCGCGGCGAGAAAGCCCAGAAGCAGTGCCGGAGGCAGCCCCAGTACGGTAGCCATCAGCGCAATGTAGATGGTCTGCAGCATCGCCAGCAATGCAGCATCCAGAATCGAAAGCTCCGGGCGCAGGAGTGCCCCGAAGAGCCGAGCGGCACTCTCCAATCCTTTGGAGGAAAAGAACTCCACGGGCGAAACCCGTGCAACGCTCCAGCCGGTCCAGATCGTCAGCACCACCGTTGCCCAGACAACGTGCTGCGCCACCGCGCGCTGCCAGGGTCGCATGCTCTCCCGCCACAACAGCCACGCCCCCGGGGTGCTTCGTGCCAACTGCCCAACAAGGGCGAATCCTCCCGCGCAGCCTGCATATCCCAGCCACTCTGCCAGCGTGACCTCTCCCGGTGGGCTGCCTCCGAGAATCTGCCCCCAGACGATCCGATACACCACTGCCCCGATGTACGCTCCCAAGAGGGCGTCTGCAAGCAGTGCACGAATACGCAGCGCCAGGCTCATCGGAGCTCGACCTCCTCGGCTTCTTCGCCGTAGATGTGGCGGAATCGCTCAGGGGTGATCTCCTCGGCCGCGCCTTCGAAGACCAGCTCCCCACTACGGAGGGCAACGACCCGGCTGGCGTAGCGGCGCACCAGGCTCAGGAAGTGCAGGCTGCACACAATGGTTAGCCCGTGTTCGCGGTTGAGCTGTTCCAGGTAGCGCAATACCGAGTGCGCCGTTGCCGGATCCAGGCTTGCCACCGGCTCATCCGCCAGCAGCACCTGTGGACGCTGCATGAGTGCGCGCGCAATGGCAACGCGCTGCTTCTGCCCGCCCGAGAGTGCCCGAACCGGCTCAGCCGCTTTCTCCGCCAAGCCCACAATCTCCAAATTGTGGAGCGCCTCCTGCACAAGCTCAGCGCTGAAGTTTCCCAGCAATGACCGCCACACCGGAACCCGCCCCAGGGCACCCACCAACACGTTCTCCAGCACACTCCGCCGCTCGATGAGGTTGAACTGCTGGAACACCATCCCAATCCGCTGCCGATGCCGCCGGAGCGCCTCCCCTCGCAGATGTGTCACATCCTCTTCCTCGAAGTACACCCGCCCCTCGGTCGGCTCCACCAGCCGGTTGATACAGCGCAGGAGCGTGGATTTGCCCGAACCGCTCAGCCCAATGATCGCCAGGAACTCCCCGCGATAGACACGCACAGTCACGCTGCGCAACGCCTCGACCCCGTTGGGATAGCGCTTCGTCACGCCCAGGAGCTCAATCTGTGCTCTCATTGGCGCAGCAACTTCTCCACATCCCCGACGTATTGACGCAGAAGGCGGCGCAATCCATCGTAGTCGCGGTCATGCACCGGAGCAAAGCCCTCGACGCTGTAGATCTCGTAGAGTGCCCTCTTGCCCTGGGGCGTTGCTGCAAACTCCAGCAGTGCCTGGACCAGGCGCTCAAGGATCGGCTCGGGCAAATCCGCCCGCACGATGATGGGGTCGTTTGGGATAGAATCCGTCAGCGCCACGATCCGCACCTTCTCCAGCACATCGGGGAATTGGTGCAGTACCCGGGCGCGCGCATCGCGGATCTCGCCCGTGTGCGGATCGGGTGGGGAGTAGTAGGTCGCCCCAGCGTCCACTTGTCGCTGGTAGACCATCGTGACCACATTGTCATGGCGCATAGCAAAGACTTCCTCCGCCGGTCGAATTCCTTCGCGCTCCAAGAGGGCTTTGGGCAGGATGTAGCCCGATGTAGAGGCGGGGTCAACATAGGCAATTCGCCGTCCGTGTAGCTGCCGCAGCGTCGTAATGCCACTGGCAACATGCGCGATGATCTGCCCGCGATAGCTCAGCTCCCCGCCCCGCCGTACCACGCGCAGGACGGCTCGGGCTCCATAGCGCTCATGTGCCAGCAGATAGCTGAAGGCGTTGACGGCAGCAATATCGGCACGACCGGCTCCAAAGGCTTCCACCACGGTGATGTAGCTGGTCGGCACCGACGCCTCCACAACATAGCCCGTGCGCTCCTGCAAGAAGCGGACCAATTCAGCAGCACTCTGCGTAACCTTCTGCGCATCCACCGACGGCACGAGGAAGAGCCGAATGGGGCGCCCTGCAGTTCCCAGCTCTTGCTCCCGAAGGAGTGGCGCCACCGAAAGCCGCACAACCCCAGCGAACGCAATGGCACCGTAGAGCAGCGCCAAGCGTAGAAGCCGCTGCCGGCGTCTGTACGGCTGGAATTCCATAGCTTTGCACCCGTCTTGCACGGCAGTTCGTACACCAAATTACGGCAAACCATGCGACTCCTTCCGCTCCTGGCGCTTGCTCTTGTGCTCAGCTGTGCCCCATCGCGCGACCGTTCCGAGCCGGCAGCACAGCCTGAAGAGCTGCGCCTGGACACCCCAAGCGTCGCCCCAGCACCTGCGGCAGCCCCTGACACCGCAGCCGCACGCACCGATACCGCTGCTCAAAACGCGCAGCAGGATGCTGCTGCCAAGCCGAAGCGCTTGCCCAAGCCAGGGACCCAAACCGCTGCGCCAGCATCCCCTGCCGATGGCGGCATTGAAATCCGCACAACCAAGAAGCCGCGCGAAGGCGTTGCTGCCCCACAGCAATCCGAACCCACCCCGTCTGAGGAAGGTGGCATCGAAATCCGCACCGAGAAGAAGAAGCGTACACCGTAACGCTGCAACGGACACGATGAACCTCCACGAATTCCAAGCCAAAGAGTTGCTCAGCCGCTTTGGCATTCCGATTCCCAAGGGACGCGTCGTCAGCTCAGCCGAAGAAGCTGGTCGGGTGACATACGAGGAGTTCGTGCTCAGTGGCATCCCTGCTGTGCTGCTCAAAGCGCAGCTCCACGCCGGAGGGCGCGGCAAGGGGCACTTCGTGCATGCTGATACGGGCGAACCGCTCCTCTTCAACGGAACCCCCGTGCGTGGTGTAATGCCGGTGCGTGAAGGCAATATCGCCGACAAAGCCTATCGGCTGGCGCTGCTGATGCTGGGCAACCGATTGGTGACGGCTCAGACCGGCGCTGAAGGACGCCGCGTCCGCTACCTACTCATCGAGCAAGCCGTTCCGATCGCCCGCGAATTCTACCTCGCTATCACGCTCGACCGCAGCCGGAACCGTCCCCTGGTGCTGCTCTCCACCGAGGGCGGCGTGGAGATCGAAACCGTTGCCGCTGAGCGTCCCGAGGCAATCGTGCGCGAGCACATCCATCCGTTCTGGGGGCTGCAGCCCTTCCAGGCGCGCCGAATCGGCTTCCGCTTGGGGTTGGAGGGTGCACAGTTGAACGCGTTTGTGGAGCTGCTCTCCAAGCTCGCCCGCGCCTATGAGGAGTTGGAGTGCTCGCTGCTGGAGCTCAATCCCCTGGCGTTGACCGCCGACGGGCACTTCCTGGCACTGGACGCCAAGGTCGTGCTCGATGACAATGCCCTCTTCCGCCACCCCGATCTGGCAGCCCTGCGCGACACCGCCGAAGAGGACCCGCTGGAGCTGGAAGCCGCACGCTACCAGCTCAGCTACATCAAGCTCGATGGCAACGTCGGCTGCATGGTCAACGGCGCTGGACTGGCAATGGCAACGATGGATATGATCCAGCTTGCCGGCGGGCGCCCAGCAAACTTCCTCGATGTGGGCGGGGCTGCCAACGTGGAGCGCATCGCCCATGCCTTCCGCATTATGCTCTCCGATCCCAACGTCCGCGTTGCCCTGGTGAACATCTTCGGCGGGATTGTGCGCTGCGACCGAGTTGCCAACGGCATCGTCCAAGCCCTGCAGCATGTCCAGGTGCGCGTCCCCATCGTCATCCGGCTGGAGGGAACCAATGCCGAGGAAGCAGCCCAAATTCTGCAGCGCTCTGGACTGCAGTTCTACGTTGCCCGAAGCCTGGATGAGGCTGCACACCAGATTCGCCAATTGCTTGCCCAATTGGAAACGGCTCCCTCGAATGTGCCATCATAGCCTGCTGCCCACACCATGGCAGTGCGTGTTGCTATCAACGGATTCGGACGCATCGGTCGGCTCCTGCTGCGCGCTGCGCTCCAGCGCCGTGCAGCCCTGGAGTGGGTCGGCATCAACGACTTGACCGACGCGCCGACATTGGCGCATCTCTTCAAATACGACTCCGTGCACGGGCGCTTCTCCGGCGAAGTGCGCGCCGAAGGCGATCAGCTCCTCATCGACGGGCATGCCATCCCCGTCAGCGCCAGCCCCACCCTGGAAGGCATCCCGTGGAAGGACGTCGACATCGTGGTCGAAGCCACAGGGAAGTTCACCCGGCGCGCCGATGCTCAACAGCACCTGCGCTATGCCCGCAAGGTCGTGCTCACCGCCCCGCCCAAAGATAGCGCCGATGCGATCGTGGTACTTGGCGTCAACGAGCACACGCTCACAGGAACCGAGCGCATCATCTCCAATGCGTCGTGTACGACCAACTGCGTTGCCCCGATGGTCAAGGTCCTCCACGACGCCTTTGGGATCGAACGCGCCTTCATGGTTACCGTACACGCGTATACGAACGACCAGCGCATTCTGGACCTGCCGCACAAGGACCTGCGCCGAGCTCGGGCAGCAGCAACGAACATCATCCCCACCACGACTGGGGCAGCCCGTGCCGTCGGCAGCGTCATCCCCGACCTCAAAGGGCGCATCGACGGCTATGCCCTGCGCGTCCCCGTGCCCGATGGCTCGATTACAGATCTGACGGCGGTGCTCCGCCGCCCCGCTACCGTCGAAGAGATCAACGCCGCCTTCCGCCAGGCTGCCGAAGGTCCTCTCCAGGGCATCCTGGAGTACACCGAGGAGCCCATCGTCTCCAGCGATATCGTGGGCAATCCGCACTCGTGCATCTTCGATGCACTCTCCACGATGGCGCAGGGCACACTGGTGAAGGTTGTCGGCTGGTACGACAACGAATGGGGCTATGTCAACCGCATCGTAGACCTGCTGCTACGCTTGGCTGATTGAGTGGTTGAACCATTCGGGCAGGGATCGTGCCGCTGCGCTCGCTTGGCGAACTGCCAATTGCTTCCGCACGGGTCCTGGTGCGCTTAGACCTCAATGTCCCCTTGCGGGAGGGCGCCGTTGCCGATGACAGCCGCATCCGTGCAGCGCTGCCGACGTTGGAAGCGCTGCTGAACGCCGGAGCCTTGCCCATTGTGCTATCGCACCTGGGGCGTCCCAAAGGGCAGGTGCGTCCGGAGTACTCCCTGGCGCCAGTTGCGCAGCGGCTGGCGGTGCTTTTGGACCGCCCCGTGCTCTTTGTGCCCGATTGCATCGGCGAGGCTGTCTCTGCGGCGCTGCAGCGGGCTCAGCCAGGCAAGGAGGTTGTGGTGCTGGAGAATGTGCGCTTCTATCCCGGCGAGGAAGCCAACGACAAGGAGTTTGCAGCCCAGCTCCGGCACGGCGCCCAGGTGTACATCAACGACGCCTTCGGGGTGCTGCACCGCGCGCACGCCAGCGTTGCTGCCATTGCCGACCTCTTCGAGTGGAAGGGCATTGGGTTATTGGTCGAACGCGAACTTGCTGTGCTGGAGCGGCTGCGTTCAGCCCCGGAACGCCCGTACGTTGCGGTTATCGGTGGCGCGAAAGTCTCCGATAAGCTCGACCTGCTCTCGGCGCTGTTGGAGCGCTGCGATGCGCTGCTCCTGGGTGGGGCAATGGCATTCACCTTCCTCAGGGCACAAGGGCATGCCATCGGCTCCTCGGTGTACGAACCCGAACTGGAGCCCGCTGCACAAGCGATACTGCAGCGTGCTCAGGCGCTGGGCAAACAACTCCTGTTGCCCAACGACGTACTCATCGCTGCCAACGGGGACACCCGTGTGTGCACCGTAGAGGAGGGGATCCCCGAGGGCTGGATCGGGTACGACATCGGACCAGCGACGGAGCGCCGCTTCGCCGAGCTGCTGCACACAGCGCGCACGATCTTCTGGAACGGTCCCATGGGCAAGTACGAGGAGGAGCGCTTCCGCTCCGGCACCGCCGCCGTGGCGCACGCAGTAGCACGCGCAACACAGCGCGGGGCATTTACCGTTGTGGGCGGAGGGGATTCCATCGCCGCACTGCAGGCGCTGGGAGCAGATACCGCTGTGAGCCACTGTTCAACGGGCGGGGGTGCAACGCTGGCGTACTTGGCAGGCAAGCCTCTGCCAGGGCTGCGTGCGCTGGAGCAATCCTGAGCGCTACCTGACGTCTATCGCGTTGGCATCTGTCAACACGCTCGCAGGCGATGACACTGTACCGGTCGAGATTTCTGGGCGACACACCAGCGCTGCGCATCTTCATCCTCCTCAACATTGCCGTCTTCCTGCTGCAGCATCTCTTCCTGGGGCTGTTCCGCTACCATGGTGTGCCAGTCGGTGAATACATCGTACGCTACTTCGCGCTGCAGCCGTTGCTCAGCGGAGATTTCTACCCCTGGCAGTTGCTGACCTACCAGTTCATGCACGCCGGGCTGGACAACATCTGGCACATCCTCTTTAACCTCTTCGTGCTATGGATGTTCGGCACGGAGCTGGAGCTCCTCTGGGGAAGTCGGCGCTTTGCAACGTACTACCTGCTGTGTGGCATCGGTGCCGGCATTGTGCACCTGTTAGTGCAGCTTTTCTGGACCTACCCGGCGCCAACTGTGGGCGCCTCCGGAGCCATCTACGGTATCCTCCTTGCCTTTGGGCTGACCTTTCCGGACCGCCCCGTGCTCATGTTTCCCTTCTTCATCCCCATCCCCGCGCGCATCTTGGTGCTGCTGATGGCGGGGATTGAGTTCATCTCCGGCATCACCAGTGCGGGTTCTACAATCGCGCACTTTGCACATTTGGGTGGAGCCGCAACGGGATTTCTGCTGCTGCGCTTCGGTGACCGCTGGGGAGTGTTCGCCGCCGGTGAACGCTTCTGGAACTGGCTGCGCGAACTCTCTCATCGTCCCCATCGTCGTCCCTCTCCTCAGCGGCGCCGGGGGCTTACGCTCGTCCGCCCCGCACCCCCGGTAGAGGAGGTGCTCTTCTACTTCCACGGTACCCCAATCACACAATCCGACATCGACGCCATCCTGGACAAGATCGTCACGCACGGCTACGACAGCCTCAGCGAACACGAACGTCAAATCCTCTACGAGTTCAGTCGCCACGTGCACAACGGACGGTAGCCATGCAGTTTGAGCTTGGAGTTCTGGAGCAGCAGCCGATTGCTACGCGCCCCTTCCGGCGGCGCAAGACACGGCGCGTCATGGTCGGAAGCGTCCCCGTCGGCGGGAACGCGCCGATTTCGGTGCAGACCATGACCAAGACCAAGACCGCCGACGTAGAGGCAACGGTGGCGCAGATCCTGCGCTGCAAGGAAGCCGGCGCGGATATCGTGCGCGTGACGGTCAACGACTGGGAAGCTGCCGAAGCCATCGGCGAGATCGTCCGCCGTGTGGACATCCCCATTGTTGCCGACGTGCACTTCAACCACATCTTCGCCCTCAAAGCCATCGAAGCCGGGGTTGCTAAGGTGCGGATCAATCCCGGCAACATCGGCTCGCGCGAGCGTATCCGGCAAGTTCTCGAAGCTGCGAAGGCACGCGGCATCCCCATCCGCATCGGGGTCAACTCCGGCTCGCTGGAGAAGGACCTGCTGGAGAAGTACGGCTACCCAACCCCGGAAGCGCTCGTGGAGAGTGCGCTGCGCCATGTGGAGATTGCCCAGGATTTCGGGTTTGATGACATCATCATCTCCGTCAAATCCACCGATGTCCGCCTGATGATCGAAGCCTATCGGCTGCTTGCCGACCGGGTGGACTTTCCGCTGCATCTGGGGGTGACCGAGGCAGGCTTGCCCGGTACGGGTATCATCAAATCGGCTGTGGGGATTGGAACGCTCCTGGCAGAGGGCATCGGGGACACCATTCGGGTCTCCCTGACCGATGAACCCGAGCGCGAGGTCGAGGTCGGCAAAGAGATCCTCCGCTCGCTTGGACTGGCACAGCGGAGTGTGGAGATCATCGCCTGCCCCACGTGCGGGCGCATCGAGGTAGATCTCTTCCGCATCAGCCGCGAGCTGGAGGAGGCAATCCGCCGCGCCGGTATCCGCAAGCCGGTCAAAATCGCGCTGCTGGGCTGCGTAGTCAACGGTCCGGGTGAGGCAAGCGAAGCCGATATCGGGATTGCCGCCGGACGCGGCGTTGCGCTGCTCTACCGCAAAGGGGAAGTTGTTCGCCGGGTCAGCGAAGACGAAATCGTTCCCGCCATCCTGGAGGAGCTGGAGCGCTTCGAGCCCGAAAGCTGACCATGCCGGCACCGGAGCTGAGTCTTTCAGGAATGCGGGCGTTGGTGTGCGGCAGCACCCAGGGCATTGGACGTGCCATTGCCGTCATGTTCGCGCGCGCCGGTGCCGAAGTCACACTCCTGGCGCGCAATCCCGAACGGCTCGAACACGTGCGGCGCGAGCTCCCCACCCCCCAACAGCAGCAGCACCGCATCCTCGTGGCAGATATGGCAGAGACCGAACAGCTCCAGCGGGTGCTCCAGGAGCATCTGCAGCAGAGCGGGCTTGCCTACCACATTCTGGTGCACAACACCGGCGGTCCTCCACCGGGACGGCTCTGCGAAGCACCACTGGATGCCTTCGAGCACGCCTTCCGGCAGCATCTCTGGAGTGCCCACGTGCTCATGCAAGCGCTGTTGCCCGGGATGCGCCAGCTGGGCTACGGACGCATTGTGAACATCCTCTCCACCTCTGTGCGGCAGCCAATCGAAGGGCTGGGGGTTTCCAACACCGTCCGAGCAGCGATGGCGAGCTGGGCAAAGACGCTCTCGGTCGAGCTTGCGCCACTGGGCATCACCGTGAACAATATCCTGCCCGGCAGTATCCAAACACAGCGGCTCGAAGCGCTTTGGCGCTACCAGGCAGAGCAGACCGGCGTGCCGTTGGAGAGCATCTTGGAGCAGACGCTGCAGCAAATTCCTATGCGGCGAATCGGTCAACCCGAAGAGATTGCTGCGCTGGCGCTGTTCCTTGCCTCTCCACTTGCCGGCTACATCACGGGCGTGAGCATCCCCGTCGATGGCGGGCGCACGCGCTGCCTGTAGCCGCTACGGCGGCAACACGATGCGGATTCCCTCCAGGCTCCACCGTGCTTTGACCTCGAACGGTCCTGCACGAACGCTGCGTTCGGCAAAGCGGAAGGGAAAGGCATTGCCGGCGCTGTAGGCGCCGTCGCCATCGGCATCGCAGAAGACTTCCAGCGTGTATTCTCCGGCAGGTAATTCGCTCAGCGCCCATTGTCCGGGATGGCTCAACGCGAGGCGGCGGCGCAGCTTGCCCACGCGGTCGTAAAGCTGCAGCACGTACGGTCCACCGCAGCCGAGGCTATCGAGCAGCTCCCCACGCAGTTCGCCACAGGTGCGCGGATCGAGCGTTTGGAAAGCAAAGCGGAGGAGCGTATCGCGCAGTGGGCGTCCATCCAAAGCAGCCCTCGTGCGCAGGTGGAGCTGCAAGATGTGCCACTCCTCCGGTTGCCAGCGCTGGCGCGGGTAGATGCGCCACCGATTCTGCTGCACTGCCTCTTGCACGATGGGGATGGGTATCCCCTGCACCGTCTGCACCGTGCATTCCAGCGCTGCCGTATCCAGAGCAGCATCGGCGAAGAGCTCCAGGAGCTCGTCCAGTCCGACTCCGCGTGCGCTATCACCCGGCAGAGTCCACAGGCGTACTGCCTGTGTATCCGGTATCGGCACCGGGCGGAACGACAACGGCTGCAGAGCTTGCACGAGAGCATTCCCAGCGGTATCGCGCACACTGCCCAGGCGGATGAGAACGGCGTAGCGCCGGTTCGGCTCCAATGCCTGCTCCGACACCAGCTCCACCGCCGTTGGACGCTGCGGCACCTGTATCGCTGCCCGTACGGCAATGGTATGGGCTCCGGCACTATCGGCAAAGGCAAATCCCTCTGCGCGTAGTGATGCGGGATCGAGCGGCTCGCTCCATTCCAGCCAGACCCGTCGCTGGCTGACCGGGCGCACGTCGGAAAGCTGTGGTGGGGTTCGGTCCCGCGGTGCTCCCAAGCGCAGCCGCACAGTCACTGGGGAATCGGCGTGCACGATAACTGGATGGGTCGTCGTGCCCAGCGCATCGCGCTCCTCCTGGTAGAGCCCATCGCCATCCTGGTCACGTACGGCGAAGAGCCGATACTCCCCTGCAGGCAACCCCATCAGACGGAAGCTCCCCATCCGTCCCAGTTGCGTACGGTAGCGCGCCGGCGTGTGCGAAGGATTCAGCGTATCGGGCAGCACCCCATCGAGCCGATATGCCCAGATGTACACGCCCTGAGGCTGTGGGTCGAGCAGTTCGCCGAGAATTGCTCCTCGGTCCAGCTCCGGACCTGTGGAGAAGACCACGCTGAACGCCGTATCGGGGTGGTTGCCCGCCAGGTCGCGGTATTCCGTGCCCAGCAGCAGCACGTACGTCGTTGCCGAATCCAGCCCGCGGGGAAAGCGGATTGTCAGTGTTCTGCCCCACCAGTCCCAGGAGAACTCCATCGGCGCCGGTGGCTGCAGACTCAGCGCCGAGAGCACCGACGCTCGGTCCACAAACTCGCTGAAGTGAATCCGAATGGCTCGTCCGCTGAAATTCCGCGTGCCCGGTTCCGGCTCTACCGCACGCACGAAGGGAGGCTCCCGATCGGGCGCTCCGCCCGGCGGAGGGAGTGGATTGGCACATCCCCACAGCAGCAGTGCCGCAATCAGCGTCCGCTCCATGCGCTCCAGGCAACCGCTCCCATGTACAGCACCTCCATCACCGTGTACGCCAGCGCCACTGCCGGGACTCCGCCAACGGAGTAGCCCAGCAGCGTCACCGGCAGCATCGCCAGCACAATGAGCAACATTGCCCGCCCCAGCCGATACTGCGTCCCTGGCAGCGTCAGCACATATGCCTCCAGAAGGTGTGCAATCAGCACAGCCGGGAAACTCAGCAGCATCAGCCGCAGCGGCAGCACCGCCTCTTCGATAGCGAAGGTCAGCTCCATGAGCACAGGGGCAGCAATCCACAGTGGGAGCACAACGGCTGCAGCCGCAGGAAGGCTTAGGGCAATTCCCCGCCAAAGGCTGGCTCTATCGGGATTGCGGGCGAACTCCGGCAGCAGCACCACAAGCACCGCTCCCGGCAGCATCCGCAGCACCATCAGGAAGCGCTGCGCTGCCGAGTAGACGCCCACCGCCGCTGGACTTCCCACCCATCCCAGCAGCAGCACTCCGTAGCGCATGAAGAGCACGGTCAAGAACCCAAATGCCATCCAGCCGAAGCGCTCCCGCAGGAGAGCAGCAAGGCGTTGCAATAGCTCACCCACACCGCTTGGTCGCAAGTCCCAAATCCGCTGCAGCTCCAGCCAGGGATTCCATTCGGGATGGACTGACCGCAGTGCCTGCGCCCCCCAGGCAACTCGCGGAAGCGCCGTTGCCACCCCATTGAGCAGTACCAACAGCGCCAACGGCATCTGCGCAAAGAGCCCTGCAACGGCAGCGCCTGCTCCGATGGTGCTGCTTCCGGCGATAATCCATGCTGCCCGCTCCTGTTGCCCCACCCCGCGAAGCCCCGCCATGAGCGTATCTCCTACGCTGTGGAGAAGCCCCGCAAGCAGTGCAACCGCCGTCACGAACACCACCTGCGGATGCCCGCTGAGCGCCGCTACCGCCAGGATAGCACCGAATGCCGGCAGCCACAGCACAAGCTTTGCTGCCTGGGCTTTGGTCAATGCCGTCAACTCCCCTGTACGGGCAACCTGCTGCGGGAGCGTCAACTGATAGTTAGCATCGGTGAAGACCTGCGCCAGCGTTCCCAGCGCCATCGCAAAGGAGAAGATGCCCAGCTCTTCGGCACCGCGGAGCCGCCCAAGCAGAACCGAAAACAGCGCAATCCCCAGCACACCGAGTAGGTCCGCTACGAAATAGCTCCCAATTGCCCGCAGCAGCCACCCGCCCTTGCCGCCATGCGCCATCGTTTGCGCCGGACGCCGTATTTTTGCTTCCGCGTTCATGCCCATTCCACGGTAGCTCAACGGTCAGAGCACCTGGCTGTTAACCAGGGGGTTGTGGGTTCGAATCCCACCCGTGGAGCTCCTCCAATCCATCGCCGCCTGTGGACGTGCCGGAGCCCAAAAGGTTTTCCCCGCCGCGGCTTTAGCTTTCCCCCCAGCAGCCGATATACTCCTGCGTAGCGGCACCGCACGGTGCGCGCCTGGAGTGTGGAACAGTGTGCCGAGGACTATGTTCGTGCTGATCGGGCTGGCGGTGGTCTTTGCCAGCATCATCGCTGGCTACACCATGCACGGGGGACAGCTCCTGATTCTGTTCCAAATCAGCGAGTTCATCATCATCGGCGGGGCGGCAATCGGGGCGCTGCTCATCTCCAACCCGCCGGACATGCTCCGCCGCATTGTTCAGGGCGTCCTGGCAACGCTGCGCGGCAACAAGCTCTCGAAGGCAGCCTACCTGGAGCTGCTGCAGTTCCTCTTCGAGATCTTCCAATTGGCAAAGCGCGAAGGGCTCATCGCCCTGGAGCAGCACGTGGAGAACCCGCACTCCAGCGCCATCTTCAGCAAATACCCCACGGTACTTGCCAACCACCACGCCGTGGACTTCTTCTGCGACACGATGAAAGTCGTGCTCAACGGCGGGGTCCCGCCTCACGACCTGGAGGACCTCATGGAGCTGGACCTGGAGACCATTCACCAGAAGGAATCGCGCGCTCCGGCAGCTCTCATCACCATTGCAGATTCGCTCCCAGGGCTGGGAATCGTTGCCGCTGTGCTCGGCGTGGTCATTACCATGGGCAAGGTGGACCAACCCCCGGAAGTGGTCGGACACAGCGTTGCAGCAGCGCTGGTGGGGACCTTCCTGGGTGTGCTGCTCTCCTACGGGGTTGTCGGACCTATCGGGCGCAGCTTGGAGAATCTCCAAGCAGCGGAGCAACGCTACCTGAACTGCATCAAGGCAGCCATCCTCGCCTTTGTCAAAGGGGCACCGCCGGTGGTTGCCGTCGAATACGGTCGACGCGCCATTGACCCGGACTTCCGCCCCAGCTTCCAGGAGACCGAAGAAGCCATCAAGCGGGCACGGTAGCGAACATGGCAGAGCACAAAAGTGAACCGATTGTCATCCGCAAGCGGCACCGGGCAGCACACCACGGACATCACGGGGGTGCATGGAAGGTCGCCTACGCCGACTTCGTTACCGCGATGATGGCGTTCTTTTTGGTGATGTGGATTATGCAGCTTTCGGAATCCTCGCGCAAAGCCATCGCCAGCTACTTCAACGAGCCGGGTGCCTTCAGCTTCCTGACGGGCAAAGCGCTGCCCATTGACATCAAGATGCGCCCGGCACGCTACGTACTGGAGAAGGGTGGCGATTACTACGACAACTTCTCCGAGCGGGGCGGACCCTACCAGCCCTTCCCCGTCGGTATCGGAACCGCAGGGGTCAGCCCAGAACAGTGGCGCCAAGCCGTGCAGGATAGCAGCCGCGCTGCTGCCCGCCTGGAACAGCTTCAGCAGGAGCTGCAGGCAATGCTGCAGCAGCTCTCACAGCAGAATCCTGAACTGGGCGAGCTCCTTGCCTCTCTTCGGCTGGAGATGACCCCAGAAGGGCTCCGCATCGAGCTGCTGGAGACACGGGAGAACCTCTTCTTCCGTGTCGGCAGTGCCGAACTGCGCCCACCAGCTGAACAGCTCCTTCGCCGTTTGGGTGAGGTCATCGCCCGGTTGCCCAACCACATCGAGGTCGAGGGGCACACCGACAGCCGCGCTTACGCCCCCGGTTCGCGCTATACCAACTGGGAGCTCTCCACCGACCGCGCCAATGCTGCCCGGCGTGTGCTGGAACAAGCCGGTCTGTGGAAGGGGCAGGTTACCAGCGTCATCGGCTATGCGGCCCCCCA
>Ga0072500_143468_pt1 | contig 54068 bp, 54 predicted proteins | sample GBScelen77Swater_FD_63803 | JGI IMG/M metagenome (GOLD analysis project Ga0072500, IMG submission 63803) | Hot spring microbial communities from Great Boiling Spring, Nevada - cellulolytic enrichment S 77C v2 (version 2) | ecosystem: Environmental > Aquatic > Thermal springs > Hot (42-90C) ...
TCTTAAAATATAGCTTAGGTTTAAATCTTTCTCTATTTAATGATACAACTAACCTTTATTTAGATGTGGTAGATGTGGAAAAATTTTCAAATACAAAAGATTTGAATCTTTTAAGATTTGGCCTTGAACAAAATCTGGGAAATATATTAGTAATAAGATTGGGAAGCTCTGGAAATATTACAAATATACAAAACTATACCTTAGGCATAGGCTTAAATCTAAATCTATTAACTCTTAATTTTAGCACTTTTCTTGATAAGGAAGAGTCTTCTGAATTTAAATTAAAGTATAAACTAACAGGTACCCTAAAATTTTAAAACAATTAATAATCAATACCCCATCTCGCTTTAATTCCTTTTTGGTATGGATGTTTTATTTCTTTCATTTCTGTAACTAAATCCGCTTTTTCTTTTATACTTTCAGGCATATACCTTCCAGTTAATATTACTTCAAGATATTCGGGTTTACTATTTAGTAAATCTATTACTTCTTCCTCCCTTATTATCCCATGATATATAGCAAGACTGATCTCATCCAATATCAATAGATCATATCTATGGAAATTATTTAATACCTTTTGCCATCCCCCTCTCACCACTTTCAAATCCTTATCTGTAGGTCCTTCCTTTCCTATAAAGCATTCACCACAACCAAAACATTCAATAATATTCTCTCTTATGGCAGAAGAATAGATACAATCTCTTCCAAACTGCCAAAAATCTAAATTTTCTACTTTCTGAGCAAAGAGAAATTCTCCTGTAAAACTATTTCCTTTTACAAACTGTACAAAAAGTACCTTTAATCCATGTCCTAAAGCCCTTACAGCTTGCCCTAAAGCAGCAGTCGTTTTTCCTTTCCCATCACCTGTATATACTTGTATTAATCCATGTATCCTATTAGATGCAGACATAATATACGTCAATGATATTTTCTAACTTCTTTATTTTATTTAATACTTCTTCGCTTACAGGATTATCAATTACAAGTACCATTACTGCATCTTTACCTATCTCTTTTCTTCCTACCTGCATTGCAGCAATATTGATTTGATTTTCACCTAAAATAGTACCTACTTGACCAATAATACCTGGTTTATCAATATGAAATGAGATTAAAAGATAAGGGGCAAGAGCAAGATCTAAATAATAGTCTTGTATCTTCAAAAGTCTCTCTTGACCTCTACTTACAGTTCCAGAAAGTTCTATAAACCCCTTCTCCGTTTTCAATCTCAATTTTAATGAAGTTCTGTATGTATCTGTTTCTTCTGTCCTTACTTCCTTAATCTTTAATTTTCTATCTTTTGCCATAGGAAGAGCATTTATTAGATTTACCTCTTCACCTAATATAGGTTCCAAAAATCCCTTAACTACTGCAGACGCAAGAGAAGTCTCTATTTTATTAGCCAATTCTCCACATATTTGTATCTCTAATTCTTCTGGATTGGCATTAACAACTTGAGCCAATAATTTTCCAAGTTTTTCTCCAAGCCTTATAAAGGGTAAAATCTCTGGAGAAACTTGAATTGGTAAGTTAACAGCATGGGTAACAACTTCTCCTTTAAAGAATCTTATTATATCTTCAGCCACAATAAGAGCAACCTTTTCTTGAGCCTCCTGAGTAGAAGCACCTAAATGGGGCGTAAGCACTACATTATCTAAGGTTAGGAGAGGATTATCAGGCTCTATAGGTTCACTCTTGAATACATCTAAGGCTGCACCAGCTATTTTTTTATCCTTCAATACCTCATAAAGAGCTGATTCATCTACAAGTCCACCTCTTGCACAATTAATAAGATAAGCAGTAGGTTTCATGCTTTCCAATTCTTTTTTTCCAATAAGGTTTTTCGTCTCTTGAGTCAATGGTAAATGTAATGAGACATAATCCGCTTCTCTTAGAAGATAATAAAGATCATCGGTAAGCTCAACTTCAAGTTCTTTTGCCTTCTCTAAGGAAATAAAAGGATCATAAGCAATAATTCTCATTCTAAAGGATTTTGCTCTCTTTGCTACCTCAGATCCAATTCTTCCAAGTCCAACCAAACCTAATGTTTTCCCATAAAGTTCATTACCTATAAAACTTTTTCTTTCCCATTTTCCTTGTTTTAAAAGCCAAAATGCGTGAGGAATTTTACGAGAAATAGCTAACATTAATCCAATAGTATGTTCACAAGCAGCTATAGTATTACCTTCAGGTGCATTTATTACAAGAATTCCCTTTCTTGTTGCTTCTTCTACATCAATATTATCAACTCCTACCCCTGCTCTACCAATAACTTTTAAGTTTTTAGCTCTTTCTATAACCTCTTTTGTAACTTTTGTCTCGGATCTAACCACTAAAGCAACATAATCCCCAATTATATTGAGAAGCTCCTCTTTAGGAAGCCCCGGCTTATAATCTACATCAAAATATTCTCTTAATTTATTTAAGCCAGCTTCAGCTAATGGATCAGAAACTAATACTTTATACCTTTCCATTCTTCCCCCTCCTAATTAGTATTTTGGGCAAAAATTTCTTCCGCTACTTGTACTCCTTTACCTTTTATTCCCTTATATCCTACATTTTCTAAGGATATTTCTATTGCAGATAATGCTACTAATATATCTGTAGGTTCCACATAGCCTACATGTCCTATTCTAAATATCTTACCCTTTAAATTGCCTTGTCCTCCTGCCAAAACAATCCCAAACTTACTTCTTATATATTTTCTCAAATCATCGGGATTTACACCCTCAGGAGGAATTACAGGTGTAACTGCATCAGAAGCCCATCTTTCATCTGCAAGAAGTTTAGTTACACCAATAGCTTTTATAGCTTCTCTTACAGCCTTACCTAATAAACTATGTCTCTTAAAGTTATTTTCAAGACCTCTATTTAAAATATTTTCAAGTGACTTTTTTAAGGCAAAGAAAATAGAAACAGCTGGAGTAAAAGGAGTAGCTCCTTCTTCTAAAAATTTCTTTGCTTGTCTTAAATCAAAATAAAATCTTGGTAAATTTGCCTTCTCGTTAAACTTCCAAGCCAATTCACTTACCGATACCATAGCAAGACCAGGAGGGGTCTCTAAAGCTTTTTGAGAAGCAGTAACCACCACATCTATCTTGAGCTCATCTGTGGGTAAATCTATAGCTCCTAAAGAACTCACTGCATCTACAATTAAAAGTCTTTCAGGATTTTCTTTTACAATAGGTGCGAGCTCTTTTAAATTATTTGTAACTCCAGTGGAAGTTTCATTATGGGTCAAAAATACAGCTTTAACATTAGGATTTTCCTTTAAAGCTTTTTCAAGTACATCTGGTTCTATCCCTTTTCCAGGTTCGGTAACTATAGTTTTAACATTTAATCCATAAGCCTTACATATCTTTGCAAATCTCTCACCAAAAACTCCACAAATTCCTACTAAAACCTCATCTCCCTGAGAAAAGAAATTGGCAACTGCAGCCTCCATACCACCAGTACCAGAAGCTGTTAATATCAGTACATCATTCTCTGTTTTAAATACTTTCTTTAAAAGATCTGTGTTAGTTTTTAAAATGTTGGCAAACTCTGAGCCACGATGATTAATCATTTCTCTTGCCATCTCTAAGAGTACATCTTGTGGTACCGGAGTTGGACCTGGAATCAGTAGAAAGTTTTTAGGCATGAATCCTCACCTCCAATATTTTTTACTTAAATCATAATATAACTCCGCATTCTTCCTAATACTTTTAACTTCCTCCTCTGTGACACTACGTACAACTTTACCAGGTACTCCCAAAACAACAGAATAAGGAGGAATTTCTTTGCCTTGAGGTACTAATGATCCTGCGCCTATAATGGAATTTTCACCTATAATAGCTCCATCAAGAATAATTGCTCCCATACCAACAAGAGTATTATCACCAATTTTACATCCATGTAAAACTGCAGAGTGCCCTACAGTAACATATTTACCTATATATACAGGTTTTTCTTCATCCACATGAATAATAACATTCTCCTGTATATTTGAAAACTCATCAATAAAAATAGAGTCAAGATCACCCCTAATTACAGCAAAATCCCAGATATTAACCCCCTTCTTAAGTGTGACTTTACCAATAACGACAGCCCTATCAGAAATAAAAACCTCATCCCCTATTACGGGATAAAAACCATCAAAAGACTTTAACATAACTTAATACTCCTCAACAAAAAAGGGGAACCTCCTACGAGAATTCCCCTTTTCATCATTGAAAAGTTCTTGGTTTATATTCTAATATAAACTAATTTAAGGTGACAATAGAGTAAAGATTAAAATTTAATTAAGATGATAAATTTATATCAAAAAACTCAGATATTTTATCCTCTTCCAAAATTTCAGTTTTACCAAGCAACACTCCACCCTCTTCTACCGATATTTTCCCTCCCAGTTTCAAGTCCCCCTTAAATTTTCCTGTAGAAAGAATTTCTAAAGAACCTCTACAGATTATATTGCCAACCACTTCACCTATAATTATCACCTTATTAGCCTTTATATTACCATCAACAAATCCTGTCTTTCCTACAATGACTGCTTCCTTAGCCTCTATATCTCCTTTAAATCTACCATCAATTCTTAAAGAAGCTTTAGAAACAAGTTTACCTTCAAACTCTGACTGTCCCCCTATAACTGTATCCATAACTTCAGGCTTTTCTTTTCTCCCTAACATTATCTTCCTCCTTCCCTAAACTAATATAATTTACCAATTTTAATAATATCCACCGAAAGGTATGCGGATGGATTTACCGGATTACCCCCTCTTCTTACCTCATAATGCAAATGAGGTCCTATACTAGTTCCAGTACTTCCAACTCTACCTATAAATTGTCCTTTCTTCACATATTGGCCAACTCTTACAGCATAAGATGAGAGGTGAGCATAGTAAGTAGTAATACCTCTTCCATGGTTTATTTTTATAACTTTTCCATATCCACTTTCCCATCCCACATACGAAACTATCCCATCTGCAGTAGCATATACAGGAGCCCCCCAAAAAGTCACAATATCTATACCCGTATGAAATCTAGTCCTCCTAAATATGGGATGAAATCTCCAACCAAATCCTGAAGATATAAATCCAAAGGTAGGCCAACGGGAAGGTGTTACAGCAAGAAGACTCTTTCGGCGTTGTATCTCGTTTTCTACTCGTGCCAATTCTCTCTGTTTTTCATCAATTAATGTTTTTACTTCTATTATCTTTCTTTGAAAATCATATGTATCAATATCAGGTGCATAATCAATACCTAAGGAAACCACTTTTTTATCCTTGGGAGGAGGAAGACTTCCTTTTATACCAAGAATACTCTTAAGTTTTTTCTCTGTTTCCTCCAGTTCTTTTAATTTCTCTCTTAATATTTCTATCTCTTTAATTTGAGCCTTTTGTTTTTCCGTAACTTCTTCTAATATTTCCAAATGCTTAACTCTACTGAATTTGTTTGATGCAATCCTATATAGAGTTAAAGATGTACTAATTATACCAACAATGGCAAATATGACTAAGAGAATTATACTGAGATGAACCCTTCGTGTTTTTGCAGTAGAAGCATCATGGGGAATTATCATTATAGTAAAAAATTTTCTTTTCCACCACTTACTTTTTTTAGCCATATTTACCTCATATAGTTAAAAATTAAAGTTAACAAAGCAAATATTAAAATTTTGTAAAAAATTATACCAAAGAATACAAGATGTGTCAAGAAATAAGATTTTATCTTATTTACCTCATATTTACTTATGAAACAAAAAGAGTATAATTTATTAAAATAAGGTATCTATTACAGGAGGAACAAAAAATGACTTTGTTAAAGAACCTTGCAAACACGTTAACAATAACCAGATTTTTTATAGGATTTATCATATCGTATTTAGGGGTTTTAAAAAAGAAAGCTGGTTTAAAATATGCTGTAACTTGGCTAATAATTGCCTGGATAACAGATGTTCTTGATGGTTTCTTAGCAAGAAAGTCAAAAGCCCCAAAGGATTGGATTGGAGAACATGATCTCTATGCAGATATGACAGTATCGGCAGGAGTTCTTTTTTACCTTACTTCCTCAGGCTTTATATCCATAACCTTTTCTTTATCCTTTCTTATCATCTCTATAATTCTACTTACTTGGCTTAAGGCAAAAGCAATAGCAGATGGTATCCAAGCGGTACCATACGGATTGATGATTTATACTTCTATTAAAAATGATTTAACTTTAGGAATCTCTATTGTAATATATTTAATTCTACTTATAATTATTACATGGCCTCGGTTTCCAAAAGAAAAGGTACCAGAGTTTATTGAAGGAATAAAGAAAATATTCAAAAATGAAAAAAAATAGTAAAAGCCTCTTACATCTATCTTGGGAAACAGCTTTCTTTTGGGAAGGCTGTCCTTTATGCTTTTTAGTACAAAAATCTTTAAGAAGTTATATAGAAAATATATTATATGAAAGCGTTAATGATCCATCTCTGAGAGGAAAGATAAGAGAAAAAGGTGGATTTTGTGAGGAGCATTCTTTGCAACTAATTACCTTTAATGACCTCTTAGGTATAAGTATCATCTACGAAGATATAATAAAAAATTACACCTTACCAAATCTAAAAAAGAAAATAATAGCTAATAATATCTCTTGTATATTTTGCGAAAAGGAAAAGGAATACGAAAGACTATATATTCTTGCTTTAGAAGATGTACTTAGAAATAAGGATAGTTTTGAATTATGGAAAGAGAATGCCTATGACTTTTGCCAACCTCATAAAGAGATTATTAAAAATATAGCTCCAAATTTATATGCAAAGATAGAACCTTTCTCAAACACAAAAAGAAAAAAATACCCAGAACATATTTATAAAGCTTTCACATGGGATAGAGATTATGCAGAGCTTTTCTTAAAAAAACTTCAAATGATAAGGTATAACAAAGCAAAATGAAAGAATGCCCCATATGTAAAAAAATAAAAGAGGAAAAAGAAAAATTCTATAAATCTTTAAATAAACCCATTTATCTATGTAAAGAACATTTAAAAGAAGCCCTATTATTAAATCCCAGATTGTACCAAGACAAAGAAATTCAAAAAGAGGATATATGCCCAATATGCGAATTAGAAAAAAAGATTATTTCATACTATAATGGTGATTTCTCAGATCTTTGCCTTTACCATCTAAAAATTTTTGAAGATAAAATTCCAGAAAATACCTGGAAGATACTAATAAAAGAATGGGAAGATTATTTAAAACATATACATAATGTCATTGAAAGCTATAGTTATAACCAAACTCCATTAAAAGAAAATTATGTAATGGAAATATTAGATCTTCTTTTGGGAACGGGCAGAAAGATTAGATAATATTTTCTTAGCATAATCTTTCATCTCATTTAAATAATTTCTTTTCTCTTCTTCAGAAAGAGGAGCAAATTTCAAAGCATAATACAGACCAGCAAATTTTATACCATCTTCTCCCAAAGGGCGCATCATCTCATATAAACTTATATTATCCTTTATTAAACCTTTCTTTTTAAGCTTCTTTATAACTCTTCTAAAAATCCTATCCTCTTGAATAAGCCTAATCCTATCCATTAAATATTGGAAAAACCATATAATGAACAGAATAGATAAAGCAAATACAACATATCTATACTCTAAGGTTATCTTATATAAGAGGACAAATAAACCCTCAATTACCTTACCCATAGACGCAAAAAGTACACTTAATAGATTGACAGAGAGGGACTTATCTCTTTCTTCTATTAAGGGAGTGAAAGGTGTAGGATCAATAGGAATCCAACCTACTGGCTCTAAATAAACCTCTACCCAAGCATGTGCATTTTTTACCTTCACCTCAAACATTCCAGTCCAAGGATTCAAATCTCCAGGACCATAACCAGTAATAAATCTTGATGGAATCCCAATAATTCTTGCCATAACAGCAAAAGCGGAAGCAAATTGTTCACAATATCCCTTCTTTGTAACAAAAAGAAAATCATCCACTGCATCCATATCATCTGGAAGGGGAGGTATATCAAGAGAATACTCATATCTTTCTAAATACTTTTTTATTGCCATCAATTTATCCCATGGCTTTTCGTAACTCTTTGTAATTTCAAAGGTTAAATCATATATTCTTCTGGGAAGATTTGGTAACTGAAGATATCTTCTAAACTTATACTTGTCTGGAATTTTAGCATTTAGTAGATCCTTAGCTAACGGATAGATATCCTTATAAAAACTTGTATATATAAGACCCTTCGGTAAATCAAAAGGCGCTCTATATCCCTCTTCACCATCTATAAATATCAGGGGAGACGGGAAATAAAGTCTTTGACTATTATGGGGTAAAAATACTATATTACTTGGTATATCCTTTTCAATAAAATATGTAGCTCTATTTAACATACTTTCAGGGGGAGGATTATTCTTTAAAAGAAATGGCTGAGACATAGTAGTCACATCTTTTATTTCCTCTTCACTCTGATACCATCCAAAGCCATTGTATGTATCAAAAGCAATTCCTCGATGATATACCTCCCAGGAAGTTAGTACTCTAAATACTAATGTGGAGGATAACATTCCTCTTTGTCTTAAATCTACAAAAGGTGCAAACCCATAATATTCTTCTTTATCAAAAGGTAAAGGAGGGATTTTTCTTCCCTCAGGCAATTTATAGAGATTTGTATTTTGCATACTATAAGGTGAAGATAATTCTCCTTGAATATTTGTAATTCGTGTAATTAATTGAGACATTATATCTTGTCTAAAACCTATATGAATATTCTTAGGCAAGATGGGAAAAAGTAGAAAACCTATAAGTAATACGATAAAAAATGAGATTGCTACTCTTGAAAATGATGGTTTGTAATTATTTAATAAAAATAAGGTAATTACAAAACCCAAGAGATAAAATAATATAAAGACTATAAAAAGGCTTTCACGGGCAAAAATTCCTGAAATAACCATCAAAATTAAACTTATAAAGAAGGAAAAAGACAAATCAAGTCTTGTTGGTAAATCGAGGCTATGGAGAGTATTAAGATTTATAAGAAAAACTCCTAATGGTAACCTGGGATCAAAAGGATTTTTAATGAGTTCCACAAAAAACTGCCTTAAAAGATAAAGCATACCAATAGTCATAAATATTTTTAGAATTACATTATTCTTTCTCCTTCGAAGATAACTAAAAATATAACCAAAAGCTGTAAATAAAAGAATACCCCCAATATATACTGCAGAAAGATTTAAGAAATACCAAACCGAAAGGATAGACATAAAAACAAGGTAAAAGATCGCCAGTCTTATTGCAATAGAGTCTTCAATTCTATTATCTCTAACATCTATTCTCTTCCTTTCCATAACCTTAATGATTTTACTTCACTCCAATAAGTTTTTTCAAGCTTGTGTAATAAACAAAAACCTATTTAAAAATTCCTGAGGATCTTCTTTTAATGTATAGATCATAAAATTCTTGCTAAAAATATTCTCTTCATGAAATTCAACCCCTATAAAGTTTTTATGGCTAATTTTCCCATCCCAGAATAAGTAATCCAGTGAGAAAACCAAATCTACCTTATTATGATCATATGAACAATCTTCTTTTGAATTCTCCTTAAGATCCATTTCTGCCAGATAAATCCTTAGATCTTCTATATTTTTTAGATTAATATATTCTTTATCTGTCAAAGCCCTTATGAATAGTTTGGTATTTAAGAAAAAAGATAATAATGCAATAGAATGTACAAATCTTAAAAGCTCATCAAATTCTTTTTCTGCCACTTTATCCTTCTTACCTATTTTATTATCTATTAAAATATAAATTTCTTTTCTCGTTAACTTTTCAAAACTTTTAGAAAGAAGCTTTCCCTTTTTAGCAGAAGCCTTCCAAGCTATTACTTTTAGAGGATCTTGAGGTTGATAATCTCTCAAAGAATGGAATTCTTCTCCTTGTACAGAAGGGATAGAAAAAGAAGTTTTTGTACCCCCTTCACCAATAAGATAGAGATCCTTAGACAATGGATAATATAAAGGATAAACATATGAAATACCATTTACTCCATATTTCTTGTAAAGATATAAAAGTCCTAAGGATCCTGTAAATTTGACTCTCAATTTATTAAAGGATGTAACTCCCCTTTTCTCAAAATTGTACATCAAAGAAATTTCCTTTTTTTCTTTTCTACTTAATCCTCCCACAAAAACCTTATCTTTCCCTAAAAGAACATAAATCTGACTTTTAGGAATATTACCTTTATTCTCGATAAATACGCATATGTTTTCTGAAGTTCCTTCCATTACAAGTTTTGGAGTTTTAATCTCCAACGTCAAAAAAAGAGGTTGTAATATCAATTCTAAAAGATTCCATAGGAAAAGGCTAAAAATGAAAGAAGACATTAGAATTACTGGTACAGAATAAACATTAATACTCACCAATAGAATGATTACATCTAAAAAAAAGAGTAAAAATCCTAATGGTGTGAAATTAATATAAATCACAATACCCTTACCTTTGGTATCTTTACCTTCTTTAAAATATCTTTCACAAGCTCTTCTCTACGAGATCTGGTTGTATTATCTCCTTCCGCTGGCACTATTCTATGCACAAGTACAGGAATAACCATTTTAATTACATCCTCTGGTATCACATATTCCCTTCCATCAAGTAGAGCAAAAGCTTGAGATCCCCTCATCAAAGCAATAGAGGCCCTTGGCCCTGCCCCAAGGGAAAAATTAGAATCTTTCCTTGTAGCATCAGTTATATTTACAATATATTTAAGAATATCCCTATCAATATAAACCTCTTTCACTATATCTTGAGCCTTCAAGAGATCTTCCTTCTTCCATACCGGTTCTATTTTTTCAAGAGGATGGTAAAGTTTTTGATTTTCCAACATTTCCACTTCCTTTTCCAAAGGTAAATATCCTATAGAAAGGGAAATAAAAAATCTATCTAATTGGGATTCGGGCAAAGGATAAGTTCCAAAATGCTCTCTTGGGTTCTGCGTAGCAATAACCATAAAGGGTTTAGGTAAGAAATATAAAACACCGTCAATAGTTACTTTTCCTTCATCCATAGCCTCTAAGAGACCTGCTTGAGTCCTCGGAGATGTTCTATTAATTTCATCAGCCAAAAGTATATTAGTAAAAATAGGTCCTGGCTTAAATTCAAATTCTAAGGTTTTAGGATTAAAAACATTTACTCCTATAATGTCAGAAGGCATAGTATCAGGTGTGAACTGAATCCTCTTAAAATCTAATTCAATACTTTCTGCCAAAGCCTTAGCAAGTACAGTTTTACCAACTCCCGGCACATCTTCCAAAAGTACATTTCCCTTACTAATCAACGCTACAATCATATAATCAATTATTTCATCTTTTCCTATAATAACCCTCTTAACATTCTCTCTTAAAACCTTTATTTTTTCTATTATCTCATTTAAAATAGTACTCTTCATAATAACTATTATCCTCTCCTTAACCTATTAATCATGTGTCTTATAACTGCTATGATACCACCAACAGTCATGACAAAATTAAAAATGTTTAGATAAAATTCAAATGGGAAAAACCATTTAGAGATATAATGAATAAAAACCACTATCTCTAAAATAAGCCCCATAAAGAGGATAACTAATATTCCTCTATAAAATTCCATTCCATAACCTCCTTAAATATTTTCACAATTAAATTTTACACCAAAATCTTAACTTATTTACAGCCCTCTTTTTATAAACCTTTACACTACTCGGAGAAAGCCCTAAAATCTTTGCAGTCTTTCTTATGCTTAATTTATTGAAATAAACTAACATTACTATCTCCTTTTCTCTTTTCGATAAACAAGAAAAATCAATTATCTTTTCCTCTTGTACTTCTTCTTTGTAAACCTCAATTTCCCCTAATTCCTCCACATATTCTTCCTCATATCTTAATCTTGTCCTTATTCTTAAAAGAGCATAATACAGAGACTTTTTTAAGTAAGAAGATAACTCTCCCTTTTGAGGGTCATACCTTTTTAGGAGCTCTAATAATGCTAATTCACCTTCCTGTTTAAAATCCTCAAAATCTATATCCTTTGTAAAAAGAAGCCCTAAATATTTGTAAAGCAATGGTTTATAAGCCAAGAATAATATTTCTACATTCATTTTTCCCTTCCTCCCATAAAATTTTCTATATTATATTTACTATTTGTAAAATTATCAAGTTCTTTTTTATCTAATAGTAAATTTCAAAAATTGAAACTAAACAATAGTTGATCTAATAAAAAGTGATATAATAATTAGTTAAAAGAGAAGAAGGGAGGGCAAATCTTGATATTAAGCGATAGAGATATAAAAAAATATCTAAGAGAAGGAAAACTAAACATACATCCCTTAGATGACCCAGAAAAACAGATTCAACCATCTTCTGTAGATTTAAGATTGGGAAATATCTTCCTCCACTTTAAAGTTGAAGGTAGAGCATATATAGATCCTTCTCAAGATAAACCCCAAGATTTAATGGAAAAAATAGAGGTAGAAAATGGAAAACCCTTTTTCTTAAGACCTGGTGAATTTGTTCTTGGTACTACTATTGAGACAGTTAAACTGCCTGATGATTTAGTGGCAAGGGTAGATGGTAGATCAAGCCTGGGAAGACTTGGAATTATCGTACATGCAACGGCAGGATATGTGGATCCAGGTTTCTGTGGACAAATCACCTTAGAGCTTTCAAATATAAATCGGGTACCTGTTGCACTATATCCAGGCATGAGAATATGCCAAATATCTTTTTATACCCTCACATCACCCTCCGAGATTCCATATTATAAAAAAGAGGGAAGTAAATACCAAAATCAAAAAGGGCCAACTGCCAGTAGGCTTGATATAGATTTTTGCAAAAAGGAGGAAAAATAAAATGGAGTGGAGAAAAGTATCTTTTGGAAAAAGAGAGGTTTGTTATGAAATTACATTAAATAACTTAAAAATGATTGTTACTGCAGATGTAGGACCAAGGATACTCTTTTTTGGTTTTAAGGATGGCGAAAACGTTCTATTTCATGATGTAGAAGAAAAACTATCCATTGGCGAAATGAAACTTTACGGAGGACATCGTTTTTGGATATCCCCAGAATCTAAGGATACCTATAATCCTGATAATAGCCCCTGTAAAGTAGTAGAAGAAGAGGATAAAATAAGCTTCATTTCCTTTGACCCTATCACCCAAATGGAAAAGAAATTAAGCATTTTAGAGAAAAATGGTAATTTTATTGTAAGACATATCCTAACAAACAAAAGTAAAACTCTATATCCTGGAGCCATATGGGCTTTAACCTGTATTCCCCCTAAAAAGGGCATTATCTTTTTCCCATGGGGCACAAGAGGAGATTGGCAGCTTAAAAAGATTATTTATTGGCAAAAATGGGGTGAATCAAGTAGTACAAATATAAAAAGTAGTCAATTTGTACCAGAAGAAGATCTCTTTCTCATTTATCCTTCAGGAGAAGAAGGAAAAGTAGGTACCGCTGGTTACGAGGGTTTCGTTGGAGTTACAACAGATAATTATACTTTTATAAAGAAGTTTAATTATATAGAAGGAGCTCTTTATCCAGATGATAACTGTGCTATAGAAGTTTATACATCATCCAATTTTTGTGAATTGGAGACTTTAAGTCCCATGTATACTCTAATTCCAAATGCTGAGGTCATGCATGATGAAGAATGGATTCTACTTCCTTATAAAGTAGATCCCCAAAATGGGTATGAGGTGAGAAAAATCTTGAGGTGACCTAAATGGAAAAGAAATTTATAATAGTTATCTTTGGCGGATTAGGAGATCTAGCAAGGAATAAAATATATCCTGTACTTTATAGTCTTTATAAGAAGTATAGGCTTATAAATTGCACAAAAATTATAAGTACAGGAAGAAGACCTAATATAAATAAGGAAGAATTTTATAAGATATTAAAGGAATCTATAAAATCAGAAGATAATAATTTTTCAGCCCTTTTCGATTTTGTTAAATTAGATCTAGAAAAACCAGAAGATTATATTAACCTCAAAACCGTCATATCTAATTATAAAGATGATGAATATATCTTTTATCTTGCTACTCCTCCTTTTACCTTTGAAAATATAATTAAAAATTTAGGTGAGTTTCTAAAAGATTATCCAAATAAGAAAAAAATTGTTATTGAAAAACCTTTTGGATACGATCTTGAATCAGCAATAAAACTAAATAAACTTTTAAAGAATTATTTCAAAGAGGATGAGATATATAGAATAGATCATTTTCTCGGTAAGGAAACAGTACAGAACATCTTTGGCTTAAGATTCTCCAACATAATATTTGAAGGTATATGGAACAGAAACTTTATAGATCATATTCAAATCTCCGCCTTAGAAGACATAGGAGTTGAAGGAAGGCTCGGATATTATGATAAAGTAGGAGCTTTAAGAGATATGATACAAAATCATTTAATACAAATTTTATCTCTCATAGCTATGGAACCTCCATGCTGTATAGATGAAAAGGCAATAAGAGATGAAAAAGTAAAAGTTTTAAAAAGTATTAGAGAGATAAAATATGAAGAAGTACCAAACTTTGCAGTAAGAGGCCAATACAAAGGATATCTAATAGATGAAAATCTTAATAAATCAAACACGGAAACATATGCGGTAGTAAAATTTTATATTGAGAATATAAGATGGGATGGCATACCTTTTTATTTAAGAACAGGTAAAAAATTAAAGAAAAAAGAAACCTCTGTAATCATAGTATTTAGAAAAATCCCAGGCTTATTTTCTAAAATTTTAGATTGCATTCCCCAAGAAAATATTATTGGTTTTAAAATAGCACCTGAAAATAAAATAGTTTTAAATTTCCAACTTCGTCCCTTAGGAGGGAGTATACTCTCTTGCCCTATGCCTACATCTATGGAATGGAGCGGACCTAACACTGAAGCATATGAAACCCTATTTTTAGATATCATAGAAGGAGATCAAACTCTCTTTATAAGAGAAGATGAGATAGAAAAATCTTGGGAGATTGTACAACCAATATTGGATTTCTGGAAAAATGATCCCAATATCCCTATATATGAACCATACACTTACGGACCTAAAGAGGCGGAAGAGTTTATAAGAAAAGATGGCAGGGAATGGAGGTATCTTTAATATTTGGGAATAATAAAATCTATTAAATTTAAGAAAAATAGTTTTGAATATATCAAACCCTTTAGCATATCAGTAGGAACATCTGTCAGTACTCATAATATAGAAGTAATTTTAGAAACAGAAGAAGGATACACGGGATTTGGTGAAGCGTCTCCATCTTTTAGAGTCACTGGAGAAAGGGTAGAGTCATTATTAAGCTTAGAAAAGGCAATAAATGACGCTTTAAAAGGAGAAAATACCAGGAAATATAAAAGAATCTTTGCAAAAACAGACAAATTCTTTTCCCATCCAAGTTTAAAAACAAGCATACAATATGCTGTCCTTGATGCTCTATGCGAAGAACTTGGAATACATGTTTGCGAATTTCTTGGAGGAATGAAAGATATTATTGAAACAGATAAAACTATAGGTATAGCATCCATAGAAGAAAGAATTACAGAAGCAGAAAAAGCCTATAAAGAAGGCTTTAGAATACTAAAGATAAAAATTGGAAAGAACCTTCATGAAGATTTAGAAGTTATGGAAGAGATATACAAAAGAACAAAAGGTGCTACATATATTTTAGACGCTAATACTTCCTATACCCCTAAGTTAGCCATTCTATATACCCAAAAACTTTTCCAAAAAGGAATTGACATAGCTTTATTAGAACAGCCTGTTCCTATCCACGATAAGGAAGGTTTAAGGTTAGTAAGATTTAATTCTCCCTATCCAATAGGAGCTGATGAAAGTGCAAAAAATAAATACGATGTATTGGATTTAATAAAAAATGAGGCAGTAGATTACATAAATATTAAACTTATGAAATGTGGGATATCTGATGCTTTGAACATAGTTGAAATAGCTCAAGCCTCGCATATAGGCTTAATGCTAGGATGCATGGGAGAATCAAGTCTTGGGATTAATCAAAGTATTCATTTTGCTCTTGGAACAGGAGCCTTTACCTTTCACGACTTAGATAGTGCTTTCATGCTAAAAGAAGATAAATTTAGGGGTAAATATAAAGTAAAGATACCATATTACGGGGTTAATTAACCATATATATTATGTTATAATATATATGCATTTTATCCATCAATAAATCATAAAAGGGGGTGTAACAGTGAAGGCTGTAATACTTGCAGGAGGAAAAGGTACAAGACTTTGGCCACTTTCTCGTGAAAGATTTTCAAAACAATTTATTAAATTAATCTCTGACAAATCATTATTAGAACTAACTTATGAAAGAATTTTAGATCTAGTACAACCTCAGGATATAGTAACTATAACAAACAAAGAATATTTCTATTTTATAAAAAGTATAACAGATAAATTCTCCAGATATATGTCAAAAAATATAATATTGGAGCCTATTGGGAGAAATACTGCTCCAGCTATTGCTTTGGCTTGTAAATATATATTAGAAATACTACATAATGACACAGATGATGAGGTATTTGTCTTTCCCTCTGACCATTTAATAGAGCCAAAGGAAAAATTTATTGAATATATGAAAAGTGGCCTTTCTGCAGTAAGGGATGGATATATAGTAACCTTTGGAATTAAACCTACAAAACCAGAAACAGGCTACGGATATATAAAAGCAGGAGAAAACTTAGGTAAATACACAAAAGTAGAAAGATTTGTTGAAAAACCATCCTTAGAAACAGCAGAAAAATATTTAAAGGAAGGCTCCTATTATTGGAATGCTGGAATTTTTGCTTTTAAAATTTCCACCATCTTAGAAGAATTTAAAAAGCATTCTCCTGAAATTTATTCGAATCTTTCTAAGAGTTATAAAGAAATTATTGAAAACTTTGATTCAATGCCCAATATCTCTATTGATTATGCAATCATGGAAAAAAGTGATAAAGTAGCTTTGATCCCCATGGAAATAATATGGAGTGACTTAGGCTCTTGGGATTCATTCTATGAAGTAAAAGAAAAAGACGAATATGGAAATGTAGTTTTAGGAGATGTTTATACCTTAGACACTAAAAATTCTCTAATATTTAGTAATAAAAGATTAGTAAGCGTTATAGGGATCGAAGATGCAATAATTATTGAAACAGATGACGCCATACTTATTAGCAAAAGGGGTAAAGGACAAGAAGTTAAAAAGCTTCTTGAAAAGCTTGAAGGAGAAAAAAGAAACGAAATTATATTCCATACTGAGGTATATAGACCGTGGGGAATGTACAAAATTCTTGAAAAAAATAAAGGCTATATTATAAGAAAGTTAACTATTAACAAAGGAGCATCCCTAACTTATCATCTTCACAGAAATAGGTCAGAACACTGGATAATTATAAAAGGTACTGCAGAAGTAATAATAGATGATAGAAAATATTTTATATACGAAGGAGAAAGTATATTTGTACCAAAAGAGAGAAAGCACCAACTTATAAACGCAGAAGACACCCCTTTAGAAATAATTGAGATACAAAGTGGAGATATCTTATCCGATGAAGATATTGAAATATTTACCAGAGATGAAGAAGAATTAGAAGAAAAATTAAGGTAGGAACCGTCTGGTTCCTACCTTTTTATTATTTTTATCTCAAAATTACTTTTTCTCTTTTTACTCGATTCACTTCATAAAACTCTTGTGCAATATTTACACAATGATCACTAATCCTTTCTAAATCTATCAATAAATCGCTAAATATTATTCCTGCTATAGGATTACAAATACCCTTTTTAATTCTCTCAATATGGTTTTCTTTTGATTGCCTTACTTTATAGTCAATTCTTTCCTCCCTTAATAAAACCTCATCCAAATAAGATACAGTACTATCCTTTATCATACTGTAAGAATCTCTTATATTTTCATATAACAATTCTCTTAACTCTGATAAATCTTTCCATGCAAATTCTGTAAATTCTACTCTCTCTGAATTTTTCACCTCCACCTTTTCCATTACATTGGTAAGATGATCTGCAATTCTTTCCACATCGTCTACTGCCCTTAAAATTGCATTAAGCTCTTTAGCTTCCCCTTCAGATAAAGAGTCTGTAGAAAGCTGAGTCAGATAGTTTATAAGAGAAGCTTTTAAACCATCCGTGATATCCTCCATAATAAGCACATCCTTATAGTTTTGTGTGGAATTTTTAAAGAGTGCATCCATTGTAAGATTATACATGTCTTCAACTATTTCTGCCATTCTCACGAGTTCGTTTTTAGCTGCTTCTAATGCAGCAGATGGTGTATCTAAAAGTTGTGGCTTAAGAAAAGAAGCTTCTTTTTTATATACTCTCTCTTCTCCTGGTAGGATTTTCCTTATTATTCCTGCATATTGTTTAGTAAAGAAGATCCATATAAAAGCCCAAATCCCATTAAATATGGTATGAGCATTAGCTACTTGTCGTGCTACATCTGAAGAAGTCACAGATACCACTTTTTCAAAGAAATTCAAAAATGGAAAAATTAATAAAACTCCTATTACATTAAAAAAAAGATGAGCAAGGGCAGTTCTTTTTGCAGAAATATTAGTCCCTACAGATGCTAAAAGAGCAGTAACACATGTACCAATATTGGCGCCTAAAATTATAGGTACTGCTGAGGAAAAATCCATAGCTCCTTTTGCTGCAAGAGCTACTACTATACTTGTTGTAACACTACTGCTTTGTATTATTGCTGTTATTCCCGCACCAGTTAAGATACCAAATATAGGATATCTTCCCATGGCTATTATTGCATTGTGAAAAGGACTCCATGATCTTAATGCATGAAGAGATGACTCCATAAGAGAAAGTCCCATAAAAATCATACCAAAACCTAAAATAGCCTCTCCTATATTTCTTACATACTTTCTACGTCCTAAAAATAAAGTCAAGAATCCAATAAAGAGAAAATAAGGAGCTGCTGTAGTAAGTTTAAAGGCTACTAATTGAGCAGTAATAGTAGTACCAATGTTAGCCCCAAAAATTATCCCCAAAGCTCCCTCTAAGGTTAAAAGTCCAGCATTAACAAATGTAACAGTTAAAACAGTAACCGCACTACTACTTTGCACAATAGCGGTAACTAAAGCTCCGATAAAAAGTCCTCTAAAGGGTGAAGAATTAAGTCTTTCAAAAATACTTCTGAGGCGGGGTCCAACAGCTTTTTCAAGGCCTGAGCTCATTTGGAGGATTCCATAAAGGAAGAGGCTAAAACCACCTAAAAGAAGCCCTACTTCTCTGTAAGACAAAGGAAATCCTTCCATAGACATCTTTCTCCTTTATGTAAAAATTATATGACCATTCGTATTATACCATTAATAAATCACCTACCTTGATTTTTAATATATTTTTAATCATCTTTAAAGAAACTTTTACAATTTGTATCCTTCCCAGATAACTCTTAAGCTTATTGGCCTCTTCTTATAATATGGAGATTTTTTAAGTAATAAATATCTTATCGTTGGCCTAAAAAGTTTTATAAAAAACAATCTAAATCCTAGACTTTTCTTTACATCTTCCACATAATCATCTATGGTTCTCCTCTGATAATGCAAAAGTTCCTCACTTTCTTTAGTATCCATCCAATCAGTAGCAAAAGGAACATTAGAAAATGCTTCCTCTGGAAGCATTCCTACTCCTATTCCTTCCAATACTTTTTCTACTATCTCCCTATAATAATATTGGCATCTTGGGCCTCCCCCAATAAGTAACACTTTTCTCCATACATTCTCACTTCTAACACCTTTAGCAATTGCATACCCCACATCTTTTGTATGCACATACTCCATTCTGTTATTAAGAGGTACATCAAACATACCCACATCAAGCTTTAAATTAATAGGAAGAGAAGCTGCAAGTCTATATATACACCACTCTAAATTAGATTTTTTAATCATATTTTCACATTCAACCTTATGCCTTGAATAATGCTCAGGTGGATTTACAGGATCATCGGCTTTTCTTGGAGGATTAAGATGTTGAGTGAAACCATACACGTGTACAGAAGAGGTAAAGATTAACTTCTTGGGATAAGGTAATTCCTCCATTGCAGTGATTATATTTTTGGTACCTAAGACATTAATCTGATAAGCAATATCAGGTACCTTCTCAGATTCCATTCCTGTTGCAGAAAGTTTCGGAATAATAAAAGCAAGATGTACTACCACATCCTGTCCTTCTATACCCCTTTTTACCTCATCTTTATTTCTTATATCTCCCCAATATACCTCAATACTATCTCCATATTTCTTTTTCAAATTTTTAAAGATCCTCTCATTTCTCCTATTTTTTAAATCAAAACACCTTACCTTATCTCCCTGTTTGATCATCTCCTCAATAGCACTTAAACCTATGTTCCCAAAGGCACCAGTTATAAAAACCTTCATAACTTTGATTCCTCCTTTCTTATACTTGAAATTATCAAATTCACACCTTCTCTACTTATCCTTCCCCAATCGGAATCCCTATCAAAAATCTGCTGTAATATAATACCTATTGAATAAGAAATTATAAGTGATGAGAATACTTCTGAATCTATATCTTTAAAGCTTCCTTCCCTTTTCCCCCTCTCTATTAAAAGAGAAAAATACTCTTTATATTTTCTAAAATAGTCTCCAAGCTTATTAAGAATCCTTTCATCGTTAATTCCTTTTCTAAGAAATTCCAAAAAGAGATAAAATTTTTCCTTAGATTCTTTAAATATATCCTCAAAAATAATCGTGGTCCTTAATAACCCATTTATAACTTTGTCCTGCTCTTTAAAATAACTCTCAATTCTTTGTGAAAGATCTGAAAGCCATCTATCAAGAATCTCTAAAAAAAACTCCTCCTTAGTAGAGAAATAATGGAAAAAAGCCCCTTTACTAACTCCTGCCCTTTCACATATAAGAGAAACACTTGTAGCATCATAACCTCTCTGAGAAAACAATTCTTCTCCAGCCATAATGATCCTTTCTCTTGTATCCATTTTTTAATATCCTCCTTCATACCAACCAGTCGGTATTATATTATAACATAAAACACAAAATAGTTTAATACAAATTTAACTTATCTTTCTTGTTTTTCATACTTAATATCGTTATAATGATTAGTATGAAAAATATGATAAATAAAGGAGGTAAAACAGATTGAAAAGAAAAATATTCGGAATAGCTACTCTTAGTGAAAGAGGACAGATTGTAATTCCTCAAGAAGCTCGTGAAGAATTTAATCTAAAGCCTGGTGATAAATTAATCATAATGAGCTTTGGACCAAAAGCAGGACTAATGATAATAAAAGCAGAAGAATTATTGGAAATTTTCTCAGAAATTAGTAAGGATCTTTCAGAAATTGAAAAGTTTATCTCCATATTAAAGGAGGGAAAAAAAGATGAAGGTGATTGAAGTAAAAGACTTAGCAAAAACTTACTATTCTCCCTTTGGAAATATAGAAGCAGTTAAGGGTATATCTTTTGAAGTAGAAGAAGGAGAAATCTTTGGATTCTTAGGACCAAACGGGGCAGGAAAAAGCACTACAATAATGATGCTTACAACTCTACTAAAGCCTACACGTGGTACTGCTAAAATATTGGGATATGATATAGTTCATCAACCAAACCAAGTTAGACAACTAATAGGATATGTATCCCAGGATCTCACAGTAGATGACACCCTTACAGGATGGGAAAACATGTATCTTCAGGGTAGGTTCTATCATCTACCTAAAGAGGTAATAAAAGAGAGAGCTGAAGAGTTATTAAAACTACTTAAAATTTATGATAGGGCCAAGGACAAAGCAGAAACATATTCTGGAGGAATGAGAAAAAAATTAGATATAGCTATGGGACTAATTCATAGACCCAAGATCCTTTTTTTAGACGAACCCACATTAGGTCTTGATGTTCAGACACGACAAGATATATGGGAATATGTACAAAAAATAAGAAAGGAAAACAAAATGACCATATTTCTTACTACCCATTACATGGAAGAGGCTGACTCTTTATGCGATAGAATAGCTATTATTGATAAGGGAGAAATAAAGGCATTAGATACTCCTAAAAATCTAAAAAACTCTATTGGAGGAGATCTCATATTTTTAACCATTGAAGATAATTCAACAGAAAAATTAGAAAGATTTATAAAAAGGATAAAAAGTTTAGACCCTGTCAAAAATGTCAGTTCAAAAGACAGCAAATGCAATATAGTCGCTTCTAATGCAGAGAGCTTAATTCCAGTTATTTTCTCAATTGCTTTTGAGATAGATATTAACATAACATCAATAACCATGAAAAAACCATCCTTAGATGATGTATATTTAGCATATACTGGAAGAGAATTTAGAGATGAAGATGGTTCAAGAGAAGACTCTATGAGAATGAGAAGATTATTAAGGAGGACAAGATAATATGAAGAAATTAATCTACGATACTTATTCTGTAATGTGGAGAGAACTTAAACATTGGCTTGATCAAAAAGTAAGAATCTTAGTAACCATATTCCAACCATTAATTTGGCTTGCCTTAATGGGAAATGTTATGTCTAAATTAACTGATAATCCATTTAGTAGACAAGCTTTTGGAGGTGCAAACTATCTATCCTTTATGACTCCAGGCATTATAGTTATGACCTCTCTTTTTGGGGGAATATTTGGAGGTATTTCCGTGGTATGGGATAGAAGGTGGGGATATCTTCATAAAATGTTAGCATCTCCCATATCAAGGACTGCTATACCACTTGGTAAAATGCTTGCTACCGCCATACAAGGAACCTTTCAATCATTAATAATAATTATCATAGCAACTTTATTTGGAGTAGAATTCTCAACAGGAATTCCAGGAATAATAACCATAATACTTCTTGCTGCATGTTTTAACTTCACAATGGCAGGACTATCTATAGCTATTGCTTCAAGAATTAAAACCATGGAAGTTTTAACTGCAGTTATCAATTTCCTCACTATGCCTCTTATGTTCTCCAGTAGTGCCATGTTTCCAATACAAGTTATGCCAGACTGGCTTGCTACTATAGCCAGATTTAATCCTATAACCTATGTAGTAAACCCATTAAGAACTCTTGTAATTTCAGGATGGGAGATGGGAGATTTAATAAAAGGGTTCTTATATATAACATTTTTAGCATTATCAATGTTATTTATTGCAAGACATGAATTTAATAGAAGTATAGCTTAAATTTAAAAAAGAGGGGAAAGTAAGTTTCCCCTCTTTAAAATCTATTCTATATATTATAAATCTCAATCATTTTCTTAAGTTCCTCTTTTATAGAATCTCTTAAGGATTTAGGTTCTAAAACTTCAGCATGTGCCCCATAACCTATAACCCACCTTTTTATCTCTTCTTCATTAGCTGTAACCTCATATATGATACTTCCATCATTAAGTTCTTCAATTTTTTGTGACTCATGCCATATTCTTTCCCTAATCCATCTTGCTTGATAAGAGTCAAATTTTATTTTTATAGTAGTTGCGTTTCCTTTATATATTCTAAAAGCAGATTTAATATACTCATAAAAATTAAAATCCTTAGGCATCTCAAACTTCTCTTTTAAAATTTTTACACTTTCAATTCTATCTAAAGCAAAATCCCTAATCTCATTTCTTAAATGGCAAAATCCACAAAAATACCATATCCCCTCATAATTGTATATATGATAAGGATCTACTTTTCTTTCTTTTACCTCATCAGAAGAAATAGTATGATATTTTATTAATATTCTATTTTTCTGTGTAATTGCTCTAAAAATCTTCTCAAAAGTATCTTTAATATCAACTTTTGGCTTAATAAAGTTAAAAGGTATAGAAAGAGCCATTCGCAATCTTTCTGAAGATATAACTACCTTATCAGTTAATATGGCTTCTAATTTCTTTTGTAGGCTTTCAAAATCTTTTTCAAGAGGAGTATTTTTAAACTGGTTAATTAAATTGGCTGTAATAATAAGCGTAAAAATTTCACCTTCAGTTAATTTGGGAAAGAAAAATTCAGGTTTCTTTTCAAAATAATATCCATCCTTTTTTCTACTATAAAGAATCTTAAAACCTAAATCTTCTCTTAAAGTACGAATATCTCTCTTTATTGTTCTATCACTTACAGACAATTCTAAGTCTTCTTTTAACCTTCTTTTTATATCTTTCAAGCTTATATTATCACGTTCAGATAAGTATTTTAGAATAAGACTTATTCTTGCAAAAACTTTTCGAGAACTTATTTTTAAAGTCCTTTTCATTAAATTTATCTCTCCTATATATTACCTATTCAAATAATACAAAGAATAATTTAATATGGTTGCAAAAGATAACCACAATAAATATGGAATAAAAAGCAACCCTGCCCAACGATCTATCTTATAGAATTCTATAGTTGTGATTATAGCAAAAACAAGCAATAATAAGATTACAAAAAGGGCTAACAATCTTTTTTCATAAACGAAGAAGATTGGTGACCAGATAAAATTCAAAAACAATTGAATACTGAAAAATATTAATGCTAATCTAACATTTTGTCCAACTTTTAAAACTCTATATAAAGAAACTCCCATCAAGAAATATAAAATTGTCCAAATAGGGCCAAAAAGCCAAGGTGGAGGAGCAAAACTTGGTTTAACCAATTTATCAAATATTTCTTTTGCATTTCTGGAAAAAAATCCAGATATACCACCAACTATTAAAGGTATGGCTATACTCACAACTAATTTAGGAATATCCATAATATTACCCCCCAAAAATATATTATTTTACGAATTTAAAATATGCCTCCTTAAAAAATCTAATGCATTTATAGTAGTATATAATCTAATTCTATTTCTATCACCAGAAAGTTTCAACTCTTTATAATCCTCTGCTCCATTCATGTAGAGTCCCAAATAAACAAGCCCTACAGGTTTATTAGAAGTTCCACCCTCTGGCCCAGCAATCCCAGTAGCAGAAAGACCTATATCTGCTCCTGAGATCAAAGCCACATTTCTTGCCATCTCTAATGCACACTCTTTACTAACAGCCCCATATTTTCTCAAAGTCTCTTCCGAAACATTTAGTCTCTTAATCTTTGCTTCATTACTATAAGCAATAATTGCTTCCTTAAACACTTTTGAAACTCCAGGCACATTAACAATTCTTGATGATATCATTCCTCCTGTACATGATTCAGCAATAGCAATAGTTCTTCCCTTCTCCATCAATAATTTAACGACTACCTCTTCAAGAGTAACATCTCCTTCTCCATAAATAAAGTCTCCTAATCTTTTTCTTATCTCTCTCTCCACTGCTTCTATTAATTTCTCTGCCTCTTCTTTACTTTTTGCCTTAGCTGTTATTCTTAAAATAGCCTCTCCTTCTTTTGCATATGGAGCTATTGTCGGATTGGTTTGATTTTCTATTAAATCCTTTACCCTCTCTTCCATAAAACTTTCCCCTAAACCACAGATTCTTAATACTTTTGACTGAATAGTCTCGGAAGAAAGAGTAAGAAGATATGGTACCACGTATGTTTCAAACATAGGTATCATCTCTCTTGGTGGACCAGGAAGAAGAATTAATATTTTTCCATTAGTCTCCAAAATCAATCCAGGAGCTGTTCCCCAATCATTTGGTATCACTTTGCTCCCTTCAATTATATATGCCTGTTTTATATTTCCTTCTGTAAGAGGTAAACCTCTTTTTTCAAAAAACTCTTTTATTCTATTTAAAGATTCTTCATGTAGGATTAGTTTTTTACCAAAAAATTCAGCAGAAACTTCTTTAGTAAGATCATCCTTGGTAGGTCCAAGCCCTCCTGTGGCAATTACCATGTCACTTCTTGAAAAAGCAATTTCAAGAGCATTTTTTAATCTTTGAGGATTATCACCTACAGTAGTATTGAAATATACTGTTATACCAAGTTCAGCAAGTCGTCTGTTTAAGTATTGTGTATTGGTATTTAAAATATCTCCAAGAAGAAGCTCTGTCCCTACTGATAATACTTCACAAATCATATCTATTTTTCTTTCCTTTTAAAAGTTACTTTTACATGATATTATTATAATAGTTTACAATAATTTTTAATTATGGTTAATAAGGAGAATATGTTGAACTATCTTAATTTACTACTGAAGATTAAAGACGCAACAAAAAGGTCTGAAAATCTTGAAGACTGTATAAATAGAATAAATAATGAACTTAGACCTTATAAGCTAAATATTTCTTACCATTTAAGCTCCAAATATCTAAATTCAGAAAATGAATGCTCAAAATTGCTACAAACCGCTGAAAAACCTTTAACATTAATAATCAAGGGAGAAGAGAAGCTTACAAATTTAGACCTTAGCCTATTTGAGATTATCCTCCTTGAAATAAAGGAATTTTTAAAAGACTTAGAAGTTAAAAGTAAAAGTGAAAATATAAGAAAAATTTTAGAAAAGATATTAGAAGAAATAGAAAAAGTGGTAAGCTACACATCTGCAAATATTGGAATACTTTATGAAGATAAAATTAAATTTTTAGCTTTTAGAGGATATGAAAAATACAATATAGCAGATTTTATCAAGACCTTAGAACTGACAGAAAAAGAGTTTTACACAATAAAAACAGTTATATCCACTAAAAGTCCCCTACTTATAGAAAATACTGATGAATATCCGAATTGGGTATACATACCAGAAACATCATGGATTAAATCTCATCTGATAATTCCTATCATATATAACAATAATCTTATAGGTATTATAGGTCTTGATAGCGACAAACCCTATTCGTTTACTCAAAATGATATAGAAAAACTATCCTTCATGATACCTATTATCGGTCTTGCAATAGAAAATGCCAAGTTATACGAAATATTAGAAAAAGAATTAGAAGAGAAAACCATAGAAGAAAGAAGAGCAAGATCCTCATTATATCAAGTAATAAAAGTATCTTCCGAGCTTGTAGAACTAAAAGACCCATATACCTCTGGACATCAAAAAAGGGTTGCTAAAATATCTTCAGTTATAGGGAAACTATTGGGTTTCACTCAAGAAAGGATAAGGTTTTTAAATATTTGTGCTTTATTACATGATATAGGAAAACTTTCTATTCCCTCTGAGATTTTAAACAAACCAGGTCCACTAACTCCATTGGAGAAGAGACTCGTAAATACACATACAGAAACAGGCTATAATATCCTGAAAAGAATAAATATTTTACAAGAAGTGGCTCCTGTAGTATATCAACATCATGAAAGAATAAATGGATCAGGATATCCTTTAGGCCTTAAAAATGATGAGATTCTTATAGAAGCAAGAATAATAGGAGTAGCAGATGTGTTAGAAGCTATGACATCTCATAGACCTTATCGTCCTGCCCTACCCTTAGAAATTGCTATAGACGAAATTAAAAATAATAAAGGTATTTTATATGATCCTAATGTGGTTGATGCTTTACTATATGCCATAGACAAAGGGAGGATAAGACTATGAATTTAAAAGAGATGATCAAGGAAATACTTCCAGAGGTAATCGAGCTTAGAAGAAGCTTTCACATGTATCCTGAGTTAGGGTTTCAAGAATATAAAACTTCTGAGAAAATAGTAAGCTATCTTGAAAAAAATGGAATTGAGGTAAGGAAAAATGTAGCTAAAACAGGAGTTTTAGGCATATTAAGAGGGAAGGAAAATGGGAAGACTATCTTGTTCAGAGCTGATATTGATGCTTTACCTTTGGAGGAGTTGAATAATGTACCATATAAATCAAAGCACAAAGGAGTTATGCATGCATGTGGACATGATGGTCATACAGCCATATTATTAGGCACTGTCAAAATTCTTAGTAAACTTAGAGATCAATTAAAAGGAAATGTTAAATTTGCCTTCCAACCCGCTGAAGAGCTTCCTCCAGGTGGAGCGGAACTTATGATTAAAGAAGGAATCCTTGAAAATCCATATGTAGAGAAAGTTTATGCCCTTCACCTATGGAATCTTTTACCGAAAGGTAAAATAGCAATAAGAAAAGGGGTATTCTGTGCTCAAGCGGATGCCTTTACTATAAAGATAAAGGGAAAGGGAGGACATGGATCTGCACCTCATCACACTATTGATCCCGTTATCGTAACAGTAAATATGGTTCAAGCCCTTCAAGCCATCCCCTCAAGAGAGATAGATCCTTTAACTCCTTTTGTACTAAGTGTTTGTAAAATTCAAAGCGGTAATACCTTTAATGTAATTCCAGAGGAAGCAGAAATTCAAGGTACAGTAAGAAGCTTTGATAGAAAAATAGCAGAAAAAGTAAGAGATAGAATTAAAACCATATCTCAAAAAATAGGAGAAGCCTTTGGCTGTAAGGTAGATCTGGAATATCAATTTGGATATCCTCCAGGAAAAAATGATGATCATGAGGCAGAATTTGTTAAAAATATAGCAAAAGAAGTTATAGGTGAAGATAATATAGAGGAAATGACTCCCTCCATGGGAGGAGAAGACTTTTCATACTTTTTAGAAGAAAGGCCTGGAGCCATGTTTTTCCTTGGTTCAAGAAATGAAGAAAAAGGCTTTATTCAACCCCATCACTCAGCCTATTTTGATTTTGATGAAGAAGCCATGGCAATTGGTATAGAAATGTTTGTTAGAATAGCATTACAAAATCTGATATAATTTTTGTGAAAATAAAAAATGTTAAGAGGGAGGAAGTAATAAATGTTTAACTTAGATAAAACTATATTTAGAATGTATGATATAAGGGGAGAAGTACCAAAAAATTTAAATAGAGAAGTAGCCAAAACAATTGGAAAAGCTTACGCAGAATTTATTAAAAAAAGAATAAATAAAGAAGATCTAAAGGTTTCAGTAGGAAGAGATGCAAGATTATCTTCAAAAGAACTTTCAGAAGGACTAATTGAAGGTTTAAGATCTTCAGGGATAAGCGTTATAGATATAGGGCTCTGCCCAACCCCACTTCTTTATTTTTCACTTTTCAAGCTCCCTGTAGATGGCGGTATTATGATTACAGGAAGCCATAATCCACCTCAGTTTAATGGCATGAAAATCTGTGTAGGGAAGGAAACTATTTATGGTCCTCAAATTCAAGAGTTATATGAGATAGCAATTAATCTTAAAGATCAAATACCAAATAAAGAGGGCACTTATGAAACCTTTGACATCATATCTTTATACAAAGAATTTCTCATTAATGAATTTGGAAATTCCGCCATAACAAAACTCCCTAAAGGAAGCATAAAATTAGTTGTAGATTCTGGAAATGGATGTGGAGGATTGGTGGCTCCTGATGTACTTAGAAAACTTGGAATTGAAGTAATTGATTTATTCTCAGAACCTGATGGAAACTTCCCAAATCATCACCCTGATCCTACGGTAATTGAAACTTTAAAGACATTACGAGAAACCATATTAAAAGAAAAGGCTGATTTTGGTATAGCTTATGACGGAGATGCTGATAGGTTGGGAATCGTAGACGAAAAGGCAGAAGTTGTATATGGAGATAGATTAGCCTATATCTTTGCCAAAGGAATATTAAAGGAAAGACCAGGAGGAAAAATCATAGGAGAAGTCAAATGCTCCAAATATCTTTTTGACCTAATAGAAAAATTAGGAGGACTTCCAGTACTATCCCCTGTAGGCCATTCCCTTATTAAGAAAAAGCTAAGAGAAGAAGATGCACTTTTTGCAGGAGAAATGAGTGGACATATATTCTTTAATGACAGATTTTTCGGGTATGATGATGCCATCTACGCAACTTTTAGACTCGTAGAACTATATGCAATAGAAAAGCTTAATAATCCAAATTTTGTTTTCTCTGATTTTCTTAAAGAATTTCCCGAAGTATATGCATCACCAGAGATCAGAGTCCATTGCAGTGAAGAGAAAAAATTTGAGATCATTAAGACCTTCTTTGATAGATTAAAAGAAAAGTATCCTGAAATAGAAAAAGATATACAGAAGGTCATAACAATAGATGGTGTAAGAATTGAATTTTCTGATGGATGGGCATTAGCAAGAGCAAGTAATACAGAACCAGTAATTGTATTAAGATTTGAAGCAAATTCCCCTGAAAAATTAGAATTTTACCATAAGGTTTTTGAAAGTATAATCAAAGAAGCTTGCTAAGGAGAAGGGCTAAGCCCCTTCTCCTCTTCTACAAAGAAATAACTTTTCTTACATAACTTAGAACATTTTCGATTATCTCTTCTTCTGGTGAATCCTCATCCATAATAATTTCAAATATTTTATCCTCTATCTCTTTAAAATCCTTACCAAGAGCATTCGCAATATCCCTGGCACTTAAATTCCAACTATCCCCAAGAAGCATTTTAGCAATATTTAAATCTTTTTCAGAAAATAGTCTATCTAAAGGGAAACGAGATATAGAAAGTACATAAAGGGTAACAATAGTATTATTAAATACAGGATTTTCCAAAGAAGAATAGCTAAATACCTCACCTGTTTTTAGATCTAAAGCTACAATACCGTTCAGAGTAGGAGGATCATAATGTTCAATAGCCCGTCTCACTATATCCTCTATATTCATTCTCCTAACTATATTCCTAATAGATTTTTCTAATTTCTCTAAATCAATCTCTTTTCTATCCAACCTTTTCACCTAAAGGATCTTTTTTTAAATTCTGTATAGAAGATAAATAATATAAGAGTCAATAAAAAAAGATAAAAGTTCATTTGAGAAATAAGAACTAAAAGGCCTTTAAAGATCAAATAAATAAATGAAAAATTAAAGGAAAAAACCTTTAAAAACCTATAAGTAACAAAGATAAATAAAAAGAAGAAAATTAGTTCTAAAAATATTAAGAAGATAATTAAAATCTTTCTTTTTATTGCTTCTAATCTTAACCTTTTAAGTATATCAAGAGATACTCTCTCCCATTCCTCTCTTATTCCTGCCTCATAAACTTTTTCACTGATAATTTTTTCTACTTGTAAAAACTTATCAAATTCCTTTTTACACTCTTCACAAGATTGAAGATGTAAAAAGAAATCCCCATCCACATCAGGGTACAAAAACATTTTCTCTCTAAATTCTTCACAATTCATTTTTCTCTCCTTGTAAATAATTATATATCTTTTTTTTAGCCCTATAAATATGACTTTTTATGGTATTAAGAGGAATACTCAGTTTTTTACTTATCTCCTCATAGGAGTAGCCTTTATAATAATAAAAAATTAAAATTTCCTTCTCAATTTCATTCAGAGGTCTCCATATATCCTCCCTCTCTATTATACACTCAGGATCTTCTACACTCCCTTCTAATAATTCTTCCTCATAAACCCATCTTCTCTCTTTTTTTAAATAATCAATAGCAAGATTTTTGGCTATCTTAAAAAGATAATTCTTTGCTTTTTCTTCTTCTAAGGATACCTTCATGGCTTTCAGAAAAGTTTCCTGAAGGATATCTTTTGCTATCTCCTCATCCTTCAAAAATCTTCTCAGAAATCTGTAAATTTCTTCACCATAAATCTTAAAATATTTCTCAATATAATCCATTTAATAAAATTATATAACAGATATATAAATTTTCCAAAAATTGCATAAGCTCTCTTTATGTTATAAAATAAATGCTAAATTGCATGAAAGGAGACATATTTCTTGGATGACTATTACTTTTTCTCAATTGTAATACCCGCCCACAATGAAGTAGGATATGTGGAGTACACCATCGAACATCTCAAAGAAATAGATTATCCTCAAGAAAAATTAGAAGTAATCATAGTAGAAAACGGATCTACAGACAGTACCCTTGATGTAATCAGAAAATTTTCTCCTTCATGGTTTAAAATTATATCCATAGAGGAATCAGGTGTTTCTAAAGCCAAAAATATAGGCATTGAAAATCTCTCTGAAAACAGTAATTGGGCGATATTCTTAGATGCGGATACCTATTTTGAAAAAGATTTCTTAAAGGATCTTAACAAATATCTACATGAACATGCTAATGAAAATTTAGGATGTGGTATGGTATCACTCCTACCTTATCCAGATTCAAAAAAAGCAAGATGTTGGTACCATTTTTATAATTTTGCCAATAAGACCACAAAAACAACAAGATCTATACAGATAATAAGAAGGGATCTTTTAAAGGATCTCAGATATGATGAAAGCTTAACCTTTGATGAAGATACCATGATGATAAGACAATGTAGGAAAAGGGCAAAATATTTCTTCTTTAAGACTAATAAGGTCTACTCATCCACAAGAAGATTTGAGAAAAATGGATGGATAAAACAATTATTCCAATGGATGTACTATGCATCCCTGCCCTATAATAAAAAGAAAAAGATCAAATACAAAGTACTTCGTTAAAAAAGCCTATATAATAACTCCATTACTGTTCCTGATATTATAGGCACACTAAAATTATCATCAATAGGGTTTGGAACAGCTTCAACAATGGAAGCTATTATTGCTCCTATAAACACTAAATAAAAGGGTAATATATTAAAATACCAAAGAAAGAAAGCACAAGTTATACTAGCACATAGAAAACCGAGAGAACCCTCCAATGTCTTTTTACTACTCTTAAATATCTTTCTTTCACCAAAATTGATTCCAATCCATTTTGCCATCATATCTCCAAGGGATGTGAATCCAAGAGAAGCAAAAGAAATATTTATATCAAAAAGGACAAAACTCAAAAATATTCCAAGAAGAAAGTTTGTTATAGAAGAAACTCTACCCTTCTCTTTCTCCTTAAAAATTCTGAAGTTTTTAAAAAATTCAAACTGGAAAAAGTTCTCTACTTTCCATAATAAAATCCTTAAGAGATCAATTGTAAAGAAAAGAGCAAGAATTATGCCTATCAATATAATTACAAATATTCTGGAAAATATAATAGTAAGAGGTATAAAGAATAAAGCAAAGGGACGTGACATTATCCTCCAAAATGTATGTTTTTCAGTGTAAAATTTAAATCCATCCCTTATTAAGTTTTTAACTGCCTCCATAACAATAATAAAAACTAAAGAAAACATAAACCAAAAGTCTGCATTCAAGCCAATATTAAGCCCTACAAAAGTAACTATAATAGGAAACATGGTCATAGTAAATACATCACCCTTACCCTTTATGGCCATATTAAGCAATAAAGCATAAAGAATAATATATGATAAAAGATAAAAGACCTGCAATACTGAAAAGCTTTGGCAAATTACCTTAAAAAATATAAAAAAGAAAAGGCTTAAAGAAGTAGCAAACCCTCTTCCCCCTCTAAAATCCAAATAAAAGGGAAATTTATGCCCCAAAACAGCAGAAAAACCTGCCAAATATGTATAGGGAAGAGAATATTTAAATAGATAATTAACTATAAACATAGGTATAAATCCTTTAAGAACATCATATAAAGCAGTAATAAAGGCTAAGAATCCTCCAACTGTCCTTTTTACATTCAATGTGCCAGGATTACCATCTCCTACTTTCCTAATATCAATCTTTTTAATCCACAGAGGTAAAAAATAACCTGGTAAAAAGGAACCAAAAAGATATCCTATTAAGGACGATATAAGAACCCTAACTAAAGTGGTCATATTTACGCCCCCAAAAATTTTATTTCTTATTACTACCCTTTCTAATTCATTTTATGCTATACTTCCCATTATGAAAAGAATAAATCTTCCAAAAAAATTATTTTTTGATGGAGCTATGGGCACAGAGCTACAGAGAAGAGGTCTTCCTCTAGGATCTCCTCCTGAAATATTAAACCTTCAAAATCCATCCTTAGTTGAAGAAGTACATAGAGATTACATAAAGGCAGGAGCCATGGTTATAGAAACCAATACTTTTGGTGGTAATAGAATAAGGTTAAGAAGAGCAGGACTTGAGGACAAGATCGAGGAAATAAATAGAAAAGGGGTAGAAATAGCCAAAAAAGCATCAGAAGGAAAAGTATTCATTGCAGGATCAATAGGTCCCTTAGGTGAACTTTTGGCACCCTTTGGAGATATAAATGAAGAAGAAGCCGAAGAGGTATTTTCCGAACAGATAAAAATATTAGTAGATACTGGTGTTGATTTCATACTTATAGAGACCATGATTTCTCTACAAGAAGCCTTGATAGCCCTAAAATCTGCGAAAAAATACAACACCTTGGTTGGAGTAACTATGAGTTTTGAATGGATTGGAAATCAAGGAAAAACTCCTTTTGGGGATGAAGTAGAAACATCTATTAAAAAATTACAAGAAGAAGGAGCAGACTTTGTGGGAGCAAATTGTGGAAAAGGTATAGAAGATATGGTTAAGATCGCTAAAATTATACGAGAAACTACAGACCTTCCAGTACTTATTCAACCTAATGCAGGAATTCCTAAATGGGAAAATGGAAAACTTATATATCCCGCTACTCCCAATGATTTTAAAAAATTTGTAGAAGAGATGCTTAACTTAGGTATAGATTTTATAGGGGGTTGTTGTGGTACTACCCCTACACATATAGGTGTATTCAAAGAGTTCTATCCTATATTATAACAATCTTTAATAGCCTATAATTTCATATACCCTTGGAAGTATTTAATTCTTGATATTTGTACAAAATTTAGATAAAATCAAAAACAAAAAGGATTTGTTAAAAAATGCACGAGTGGGCTTTAGCAGAAGGTGTTGTAAACACAGCTTTAGAAATAGCTCAGAATAAAAATCTGAGAGAGGTAAAAACTTTATTGTTAAAAGTAGGAGAAATTCAACAAATAGATTTAGAAATTTTTGATTTTGCATTAAAAGAACTTTCTAAAGACACAATTTTAGAGAATGCAGAAATAAAATATGAGAATTTTACAGCTTATCTATTATGCAATTTTTGTGGACATAAATGGGCTTTTTACGAAAGTTTCAACCAACTTAATGAAGAAGAAAAAGAAGCAATTCACTTTGTGCCAGAAACCATCCATGTATATATTAAATGTCCAAAATGTGGAAGCCCTGATTTTGAAATAACAGAAGGAAGAGGAGTATTTATAGAGGATGTATTATGAAACTCATTGATCCCAGATTATCGGTAATTGAAAAAAGGTTAGAAAACGTAAAAAGAATTATACCTGTAGCAAGTGGAAAGGGAGGAGTTGGAAAAAGCATTATATCTGCACTTTTGGCCCTTTTGTTAAAGGAAAAAAATTATAAAATAGGACTTTTAGATCTTGATTTATATGGTCCTTCGTTACATATTCTTTTGAACAATCAACATTCCTTTCCCAAAGAGGAATATGGCCTAAAACCGGTAAATATTAACAATATTGATTTCATGTCCATCATTTACTTTACCCAAAACAAACCCCTTATCATGAGAGGGAAAGAATTAACAGACACCCTGATTGAGCTATTCACAATTACAAGATGGAATTCTCTTGACTTCCTTATTATAGATATGCCTCCTGGAATGGGAGAGATACTCTTAGATCTTATAAGATTAATCAATAGATTGGAATTTCTTATAGTAACAAACTCTACGAAAATTGCCATGGAAACAGTAGAAAAGCTTATAATATTTTTAAAAGATCAAAATATACCCATAATTGGGCTCATTGAGAACATGAAAATAGGAGATCAAGATTTTGTAAAAGAAAAATGTAATAGTTTAGGTATAAACTATTTAGGAAAAATTTCCTTCTACCATAAGTTAGAAGATTATTACGGAGATAATAAAGAAATAATAAATTCTCCTATCTCAGAAGAAATCTCTCAAATAGTTAATTTCTTTGTATAAAAATCTTGTATAAGAGAGAGGGTGGACTATGGAGAACATCAAGATTAAAGTAAATGGAAGTGAGGTAGAAGTTTCTCCTGGTAAAACTGTACTCCAAGTCTTAAGTGAACTTGGTATACACGTACCTGTGCTTTGCCATTATGAACCCCTTATGCCTCAAGGTTCATGTAGGCTGTGTGTAGTAGAAGATAGAGGTGTTTTAAAAACTGCTTGTACAACTCCTGTAGAGCCCAACATGGACATAAAAACCGATACACCTAACGTAATCAATTCAAGAAAACTGGTCCTACAGCTCCTATTTACCGAAAGGAACCATTATTGTATGTATTGTGAAGTCACTGGTGAATGTGAACTTCAAGATCTGGGATACGAATTTGGATTAGATCACTTTGAGTTTCCTACTTACGAGAGAAAATTCCCCGTAGACAATTCCCATCCCTTCATAATTATGGATCATAATCGCTGTGTACTATGTAGAAGATGTGTAAGAGCATGTTCTGAAATAGCAGGACACTTTGTACTTGGTGAAATGGAAAGAGGAATTGATACCATGATTATCGCAGATATGGACATACCCCTTGGTAAGTCCTCTTGCGTATCTTGTGGACTTTGCGCCCAAGTATGCCCAACAGGAGCTATCATAGATAAAAGATCTGCCTACTTAGGGAGAGAAGTACAATCGGATGTTATCTATACAAACTGTGACTTATGTCCTGTAGGATGTGGTATAGAGGTTTATAAAAAGAAAGGAGCAAATTTCATAGTAAAAATATATGGAGATTGGAACTCTGATGTATCTCAAGGAGTTCTTTGCAAAGTTGGAAGATATTTATCCCTTTATGATGAAAAGAAAAGACTAACAGGAATAAGAGTAAAAGATGATTTTGGATACAGAAAAATTAGTGAAGATCAACTTATAAAATTAGTAAAAGATAAGATAGATAAAGGAATCGCTTATGTAGATGGTACTTTATTTAATGAAGAACTGGAGCTTATTAAAGAATTATTCAAAGATAAAGTATATGCCCTCAATCCTGAGGAAATTCCCATATCATCTAATATAACCTTAAACGATTTGGATAATAGAAACTTCTACGTTGTTATTGGTACAGATCTCAATAGAGAATATGGTACCGTAGGATCCATAGTGAAAAGAAATGTTATAGGAAATAAAGCAAAACTTATGGTAATAGATAAGGAATTTAATAGTCTTGCTAAACTTGCTGATTATGTGTTTAACATAAAAGATATGTCCATGGCTTTGGAAATAATTAAGAAACAAGATGACGTAGTAGTTATATATAAGGATATAAATAGCGATGAAATAAAGCTCCTATCCTCATTAACAAATGCCAAATTCCTCTATCTACCAAAAGAGACTAATTCCTTAGGGCTTCAAAAATTAGGAATAAAACATAACAACATTACTGCTGAATATGTATTTGTATTCGGAAAGAATTTAGAAGGCTTAAAGAATCTAAACATAAAGGATTCAACAGTCTTTGTATTTACACCATATGAAAATGATGAAATTCACAAAGCAACTGTATTAGTCGGAATCTCTAACGGTTTTGAAAGAGAAGGAACTTTCTATAATTTAGAAGGAAAGAAGTTAAAGAGAGAAAAAGTACTAAGACCAACATATGACACTGTAGATTTAAAGACTTTCCTTTCACAAATCTTAGGAAGAGCAGAAAAAGTTTCTTAAAAAGAGGTGAAAACAATGGGTAAGATAAAAGTAGCTTCCATATGGTGTGAGGGATGTTCTGGATGCCATATGTCCTTCTTAGATATGGACGAAAGACTTGTAGAACTTATAAATAAAGGCCTGGAGATCAATGCTACTCCTATAACAGATTTAAAGATACCTGATGAAGGAACAGATATAGGAATAATTGAAGGAGCAGTAGCCACAGACCATCATGAAGAAGAAGTAAAAATGATGAGAGAAAAATGTAAATTTATAGTTGCCCTTGGAGATTGTGCTGTATTTGGTGGAATTCCTACCATGAGAAATTATGTTTCTGTAGAAGAACTTCTTGAAAGAGGCTATATTACCACTGAAAGTACAGTACAAGGTAAAATACCTTCTTCTGAAGAGCTAGGGAAACATCTTCCCAAAGTAAAAGCGGTAAATGAAGTTATAAAAGTAGATTTCTACATCCCAGGTTGTCCACCCTCAGCAGATGCTATTTATTATGTATTAAAAGAAATTTTAGAAGGAAGAGTACCTAAATTAGAAGGCGAACTTCTTAAGTATGAATAATGAGGTGAGAACTATGGAAAGAAAAATTACCATAAGCCCAGTTACAAGAATAGAAGGACACGCAAGAGTTACAATCCATTTAAATGAAGATGGAAAAGTGGAAAAAGCCTTTATGCATGTAGACCAATTTAGAGGCTTTGAAAAATTCTCTGAAGGAAGACATTTCTCTGAAATGCCAATTATAACACCAAGAATCTGCGGAATATGCCCCATTAGTCACCATTTAGCATCTGCTAAAGCTACTGATGAAATCATAGGAGTAGATATACCAAAGACCGCTAAACTTCTGAGAGAACTAATCCACATGGGGCAGTTTATTCAATCCCATTCAATGCATTTTTTTGAGCTTGCAGGGCCAGATCTTATACTTGGTTGGGATGCTGATCCCAAAATAAGAAATGTGGTAGGATTAATTCAAGCTAATCCTCAACTTGCTTTAAAAGCAGTAAAGCTTAGAAAATTTGGACAAAGAATTATTGAACTTGTAGCAGGAAGAAGAATACATCCCACATTTGCAATACCTGGAGGAGTAAACTCTGCACTATCTATCGAAGCAAGAGACGAGATATTAAAAGGAATAGATGAGATGATAGAGTATATAAAAGAGGGTATAAAAATAGCAGAGGACTTTATAGAGAAGAATAAAGAAACTTGTGACAAATTTGCCAGCTTCTCCACAGGTTATATGGGACTTGTAAAAGAGGATGGATCATTAGAACTTTATGATGGAAAAATAAGATTCATGGATAAAGATGGAAATATAGTAAAAGAATTTAAGCCTAAGTACTATCTTAAATATATTGGAGAAAAAGTGGAAGATTGGACATACTTAAAATTCCCCTATTACAAACCTTTTGGATATCCTGAGGGAGTATATAGAGTAGGACCTCTTGCAAGACTAAATGTGGCGGAAAAAATAAGCACACCTTTAGCAAATGAAGAATTCAAAAAATTCAAAACTCTTGGAAATGGAAAACCAGTTGAAGGATCCATATATTATCACTATGCAAGATTAATTGAAACCATCTATGCATTAGAAAGAACAAGAGAAATTCTTGAAGATCCGGAGGCAATGAGCCAAGATGTATTAAGGCTTGGAGAAGTAGTCAATGAGGAAGGAATTGGAGTAGTAGAAGCTCCTCGTGGTACACTAATTCATCACTATTGGGTAGATGAAAAAGGAACTATTGAAAAAGTAAACTTGATAGTATCAACTGGACATAATAACTGGGCAATGAATAAGGCAGTAGAAGAGGTAGCAAAAGCCTTTATAGATGGGAAAAATTTAAAAGAAGGGATGCTAAATAGAGTTGAGGGAGCCATAAGATGCTATGATCCATGTCTCTCCTGCTCTACCCATGCTATAGGAAAGATGCCCCTTCTAATAGAGCTTTATGATAAAGATGGAAATCTCTTGGATACAATAAAAAGAGATTGAAAAAAGTATTATTAGTAGGTTTTGGAAATCCTTATAGAAGAGATGATGGCTTAGGAATAAAGCTCCTGGACCTTATAGATGATAAGGTAGAAAAACTCAAGGTCCAGGAGCTTACTTTTGATATGGCAGAAATCCTTAAAGATTATGACATAGTCATATTCATTGATGCTTCCATAGAAGGAGATGAAATATCATTTAAAAAAATAACAGAAGAAAAGACTTTTTCCCCTCTTACCCACCACACATCCTGTGAAGAACTACTTTCCTGGACAAAAACTCTTTATAATAAAAATCCTGAATTTTATCTTCTATCCATAAGAGGGTATGATTTTGATTTTGGAGAAGAAATCTCGGAAAAGGCTTTAGAAAACCTAAAAAAAGGATTAGAATTTATAAAAGGATTTCTTGAAAATATATAATGGAAAAAACCTATAAAATAAAAATCTGGGGAATTGTTCAAGGAGTTGGATTTAGACCCTTTGTATACAGGCTTGCTAAAAGCCTAAATCTTAGAGGATGGATCTTAAACTCTACAGGATCTGTTCATATACTAATTCAAGGAGAGGAAGAAAAAATAAAAAAATTTTTAGATGATCTTGTAAAAGAAGCCCCTCCTCTCTCCAAAATAGAAAAAATTGAAAAAGAAGAAATAAATCTCTCAGAAAACATTATAGATTTCTCAATTATTGAAAGCAAAGAAGATACTGGATTTAACTTCATATCTCCAGATATAGCCATATGTGAAGACTGCTTTAAAGAAATGAGAGATCCAAAAGATCGCAGATTTAATTATCCATTTATAAACTGTACTAACTGTGGCCCAAGATATACCATTATTGAAGATTTACCATACGACAGAGATAAAACAACCATGAAAATATTCCAGATGTGTGAAAGATGCGAAGAAGAATATCACGATCCAGAATCAAGAAGATTTCATGCTCAACCTATATCTTGTTATGATTGTGGACCAACTCTCTGGATAGATGGAGAAGAAGCTTCAAACATTTTTGAAAAAATTGGAAAATACTTAGAAGAAGGAAAAATATTAGCTATAAAAGGGCTTGGTGGCTTCCATTTAGCCTGTGATGCCACTAATGAAAGAGCAGTTATAAAATTAAGAGAGAGAAAGAAAAGACCATCTAAACCCTTTGCCCTTATGATGAAAGATATGGATACGATAAAGAAATACTGCTATGTGAATGAGGATGAAGAAAAAATATTACTTTCAAAAGAAAGACCAATAGTCCTTTTAAAAATTAAAGATCCAAGAGATATATCCGAATATGTGGCTCCTAATAACAAATATTTAGGCATAATGCTTCCCTACACGCCTTATCATTATCTCATATTTGATTACTTTCCAAAACCTCTCATAATGACAAGTGGAAATATATCTGATGAGCCTATTATTAAAGATAATGATCATGCAAAGGAAAGACTTAAAAACATAGCAGATGTATTTATCTTTCATAACCGAAATATAGCCCACAGAGTAGATGATAGCGTAGTTTTTGTAGAAAACAAAGAATTGAATGTTATAAGAAGAGCAAGAGGATATGCTCCATATCCTATAAAAATTCCTATAAAAATAAAGCCTACTCTTGCCCTTGGTGGAGAACTGAAAAACACCTTTTCCCTTGGTAAAGAAAATTATGTTTTCATGAGTCCCCATGTTGGAGATTTAAAAGATAAAGATACCCTTCAGGTATATGAAGAAATAATTCAAGAGTTCATCAGACTATTTAGGATAGAGCCCGAAATCTTAGTACATGACTTACATCCCCAATATTTATCCACAGATTTTGCAGAAAAATTTAAAAAATATATGGAGGTAAAAGCCATTCAACATCATAAAGCTCACTTTTTCTCTCTACTTTTAGATAGAGGAATCACTGATAATATTATTTGTTTCTCCTTTGATGGTACTGGATATGGGGAAGATGGAAATATATGGGGTGGAGAAGTATTTATAGGAAATTTGGAAGAAGTAAAAAGAGTAGCTCATTTTAAATATTTTCCAGTAGCTGGAGGAGATTATGCTATAGAAAACCCAAGATTAATTGCACTATCTTATATAACCAAATATTTACCATCTGAAATTGAAAAAATATTTCCCCATATTGATCCATTTGAAAAGGAACTAATAAAAAGATTAATTGAAAAAGATGAAAACATATTTTACACATCATCTTGTGGAAGAATTTTTGATTTAGTCTCTGCCCTTTTAAGGATAAGGGAAAAAATAGATTATGAAGGTCAAGCTGCCATAGAACTTGAAATGGAAGCTATGGAATCTGACGAAGAAGACTTTTATCCCTTTAAAATGATAAAAGAAAAAGAAACATTTAAGATTGATATATATCCGACCATTGAAAAGATAATTTTAGAAAAAGAAAAGTATGAGAAAAAGGATATCGCTAAAAAATTTCATAACACCATTACCCAAATAATTCTACAAATCTCAGAAATATTAAGAGAAGAATATAAAATCAATAAAATAGGCTTATCAGGAGGTGTATTTCAAAATAGACTTCTTTTAAGAACAACTATACCCTTATTAAGAAATAAAGGTTTTGAAGTATTCACTCATAAAAATGTACCCACCAATGATGGAGGAATCTCCTTAGGACAGATTATTTTAGGAAAAGAATAAAATTTTATACTATTTACTTTTTTCTGTTTTTTAATATAATATAAAGTAAATAGGGTAAATAACAAGACAATTTTAAATGCACATTAGAAAAATCCTAACTCAGAAAATTCAATCCTGAAAATTTTCAGGAAATTCATCAATTTTAGATCTTTGAAAGGGATATAGATTTTCTCCTTTTAAAAGATTCCCTCAAAAAAATTAATTTTTAAGTTATATAAGGGGGGCTTATGAATAACTTAAAAAAATTAAAAACATTTTTTCTTTTTATAACTCTTTTTTTCCTTTTATCTCAGTTAACAATAGGGAAAGAAATCACAAACTCTGAAGATTGTATTCTATTTAAAGATGATTTCGAAAGAAAGGAAATAGGTACCAACTGGATCATTGTGGATGATGCTCCTTCTTCTGATTGGAAAATACAAGATGGAAAACTTGTTCAGAACAGTAACGTGTATAGAGCAGATAGTGAGTATGACTACTTTCAAGGTACCCACATAGTTACCAAAGAAAGTTTTTCAGATTTTATTTTTTCCTTTGATTTAACATCCACCGATGATGATGGAATTGGAGCTGTCTTTAGATATCAAGATAAAAACAATTATTATAGATTCATCATGGTAAAAGACCCCCAAAATAAAGGACCTTTTAGAAGAATTGACAAGATTGTTAATGGCAAACCATTTCAAGTGCTTGCTATTGATAAGAATAACGCCTATGAAGTTGGAAAAAAATATAGGATTACTATTGAAGCAGTAGGAAATCAAATTAAAGTATTCATTGATGACAAAGAAATTTTATCTACTCAAGATGCTACATTCACAACAGGAAAATTAGGTTTTATGACATATGCAAATACTGGATACTTTGATAATGTTTGTGTTTCTATAGTAAATAACAAAACCACATCTTCTGAAAATTTAACAAGTTTTAATTGGACCGGTACGTGGGATACAACCTGGGGAAAGATGTATTTAGTACAAGTAGGGAATATGGTTATAGGATATTATGAGCATGACAACGGAAAAGTTGCTGGTAAAGTAATAGATAATAAATTAATAGGTATTTGGTTAGAAGCTCCCTCATACTCACCCCCAAAAGATGGAGGAGAATTTGAATTAACCCTATCTCCTGATGGCACATCCTTCACCGGCAGATGGAGATATGGAAATTCTGGAGACTGGAATACTGATTGGGAGGGTAAAAAGATTTCTGATATTGTCCCATCTCAAGAATTTAACATCCGATCTGAAAAAGATTCAATCTCAAACATAATTGAAGCAAGTACCAAAGAAAAAACAGTTATTTCTCCTGAAGAAGCATCCTTTTATGATAAGGGAGAAAAAGCCATTCAATCAGAAATGAATATTGGTCCTTCTGGTGGTGAGATAGTATTATCAGATGGAACAAAACTTTTAATCCCTCCAAATACAATCAAAGAAGATACAAAAATAAGCATAAAATCAATCACAAATCCAATATTTTACTCAAAGGAGGCAAAAGGGATTGAAATAAGTGGTATCCAAAAACTTTTAGGTGAAATTACTCTTGTTGTAAATGGGCCAAAAGCTTTAACAAATGATGAATTAAACATCTTTGGCTACGACCATATAAATAAAGGGAAACTTGATTTAGAATATGAATATAATCCTTCCACAGGAATTATTTCAATAAAACTATCACCCTCTTTAATATATAGGTCATCTCTGTCAAATATAAAGTTATGTTACAACACATTAGAAAAGATAAGCGCTGATTCTAATACTCTTAGTCTAAAAGATAGACTATTCATATATATAGGATATATTCCTAAATACACCCCAAAACAAAAAGAAAAGATCATAAGAATGCCATACTATGAACAGATTGGAGGATCTTGCGTTTCAACAAGTGCACTAATGTTTCTTAAATTTTCAGGAAAAGATATTGAACTATATGACATTTTAAGAGAGTTAGGAGCAAATGATTCTGATTTTGGCTTAGACGAAGATCAAATTGTATATTCACTGAAAGACTATCTTAGCAAAGAAACAGGTTTTACCGCCTATTCAGTACCTATATTTAAGTTAGATCATTTAAAATGGAGGGTTCTTTCTGAAATAGATAAAGGACATCCCGTTATTTTAAGCTGGGGAGATCATGCTGTAGTATTACTTGGATATACCGAAAATGGAGAAAAAATAATCATGCATGATCCCCAAAATATTTCTCCAGCAAACAATGAAAACGGAACTATGTACACCATCAGAGATTGGAACTTTATAAAAAATAGACATAAATTCCCAACTGAAAAGTATATAATTATAGTTGTAGACGGAAACTTCGCTACAAGCCCGTCTTTATCCTTGGAATTACCTGCAAGAGATGAAAAAGGAGCAATGACTACAGGAGATATATCATTCCTTGTTAGAAATCCCAATAATCAAAAATTAGTACCTTTTTACCAATTACAAATAAAACCATCAGAAAGTAAAGATGGTTATATATGGGTTAAATCAACAGGTGATAAATTAGAAATAATACCTCAAGATGCAGAAGTTTTAAATTTAAAGCTATACATTTATAACGGCTCAAATTACAGCAGAGATATTGAAGTGTATGCCACAATTGATGAAGGAAGATATGGAATTCCAGGAAAGCGTATAACCTACAATAGAGCTAAATTTACCATACCTGAAGCAAAGTTTAATGAGGCAAACTATATAACTTATAATCATCAATTTAAACTTGAAGATATAAGAGATTTAACACTTGGAGATAAAGACGGAAAACAAGAGATATTAATAAGAGTGGGATTATGGGAAGGAGATTTAGTAAGAGACTCCTTCTCTATAAAAGCAGTTATATCGCTTATTCCAAAAGTTCTATCAATAGAACCAAATACAGGATCTCCTGGAGATATAATTACCATAAAAGGTCTTGCTTTTGGAAAAAATCAATCATCAAAAAGTAAAGTTATGATAGGAAATACCACAGCTGAAATTTTAAGTTGGAATGACAAAGAGATAAAAATTAAAGTTCCTGAAAATGTTCAAACAGGTCCTGTAGTGGTATATGTTGGAGAAAAATATACTTATGAATCAAATAAAGATGTAAATTTTAATGCAAAGACAAAAGTTAAAACTCCTCTAAAAAGAAATTTAAATGGTATTCATGGGTTAAGTTTTACATTACCCGAGTGGGTCCATAGAGAGGGCAAATGGTATATAGAAACACCTGCTGTCGTTTACCTTAAATTTTCTGACGGTAGCATAGAAGGGGTAAAAGGAGAAGGATATCATACATCTATAGCTTCCGGATCTTACAATGATGAAAATTTAATGGTTTATTTTGAATGGAGTTTCTTTGATGATGGCAGAGATTATTGGAATACAATAGTAAAAGGCAAATTTGAGGGTAAAATAAGAGATTGGAAATATCAAAATAATGTAATTGGAGTAATAATAGAAGGAGAGATAAATTGTACAGTCAGATGTTTTTATATAGATGTAGAGAATAATAAAACAGTTTACGATGTACAAAAAGACTTTACTATTCCTGCTTGGATTTCAATTCAATTTTAAATAATTTCTATATGATATCCTGATTTAAACTTGCATAATTTATCAGGAGGAAATAAGAAGTATTACTAATATAGAGAAAAAATAATTTAAAACTTATTTCAAGTTAACAATATTCCATTTATCCTTATCTTTTTTAAGAGTAACATACAATATTTCATACTGAGATACTCCATCTAAGGATCTTGGTCTTACAGCCATTTTCACAATTTCCCTTTCCTCTTTAAAATCTTCTACTAAGAAACCAATATTGTCTGATACTAAATTAGAAATCTTCTCTCTTAAAATACTCAACATAATCTTTCTTTCTGGATGTATCTTAGGAAAAATATCTATAGGTATACCCAGGTACCTTTTCTTAAGTTTTTCATATATCCATGAATAAATATCTAAACCTTCATATTTATCATCACATACTACATAATCTGAATTAATTATTTCTTTGACCTTCCATCTATCCTTTTCCATATAAAGTAAAGAACAAAAATTTAAATAATAGTTTTCTCCTCTCCCCTCCACATATGCGAAGTTTTCCCTTACATTTATGTATGTAATTGTTATACTTATATCAATATCATCAGGAATTTTTATATCTTCCCTTTTGTAATAAAAATCTTGATTCACATATTTTTCTGGAAAATTTTTCAATTCTAACTTTAACAGATCTATTAATAGATTTTTATCTAATATCACCATAGGAAAAACCAAAGGCTTCATTGGCTCTACAATACTTATTTTCTGATCTTCTGCAATTTTAAAAGGAGGAATTACCCTTATAGAGGAAACTCTATCATTCCATCCTATGGTGCTTAAATCAGCAATTGAAGATGTTATTTCTACATTCTTTCCCTCAAAATGAGAATTCTCATAAATAATAACTTTCCAGCCATTTGGTATCTTTATAGATGAGATACGATCATTAAATTTATATATAGAAAGTTCAGAGTAAAAACCACATATAGAATTATTAGGTAGGTTATAAGGCAATTTTAAGAAATATCCTTTGTAATTCTTGTCTTCATAAAATATAGGAAAATCATAAGATGGAATAGAGGCCTTAATAATCTTAACTGAAGATATCTTGTCTCCCATTTTAAAATCATCAGAATGTAGATCCTGAATAGTGCTTTCAACAAAAAGTTTCCTACCTTTATAATTTTTATCCTCATAGACCTCTAACTTCCAAGTATAGAAAGGCAAAAAGATTGATGATATTCTATCATTGAAACCAAGTTTAGAAAGATCATCTATATTGTCAAAAATTGGTAAGAAAGCTCCATCACAATTTTTATCCTCAAAAAATACTGGATATAACGGTATTTCTTGGGGAATATCTTCCATCATCCAGATCTTTACATATACTCTTGCCCTTAAATCTCCCTCTCCATCACTTCTAATATAATATCCCTGCATTATATTCCATACTTTCATTCCTGAAATAGCATTGTAACTAAAATCCTTAGGATTAAATTCAAATAGAAAATCTTTCCCAGTGCCTGGCCTAATATCCATCTCCTCATCCTTATGCTGAGATCCACGGAATCCGCTATCACTCTCATACATTCTTATTTGAATTCTTACAGGCTTCAAATCCCATAAAGGTTTTAATATTCCCCAAACTGGAAAAGGATGACTCTTATCCACATATTCTGCTTCAGTGTAAGGATAATCAACCTCATTATTTACCACAAACATTACCCAGTAGTCACTATCTCCTCCTGGTTCCTCATTGTTTATATTATCCCAACCTTCTCCGGTATCAAGATCCATAGCTTCTGGTATTCTAACACGGAGCCATTTTACATCTTTTTCATAATCTATTGTACAATTTCCTAAAAAACTAAAAGCTTCTCTTATTATAGAGTTATCAAGAGGTGCTAAGTTTTGCACCTCTTCCCAATTAACCTTTACTATTTCTCCAAAATCACTTCTTTTTTTCATTCCTTCTTCCAATTTATCTATGCTATGTACTTTTATAAATCCACCTTTATAAGATGCCTCAAAGAGATCCTTAGCTATTAAAGTACAATTTGAAAACCATTCTATTCCCAAAAAAGGATAATCTGGACTATTTTGAGATGTTAAACCTATTCCTGGAACATTAGGCATATCATCAAAAACAATATCCAAACTTCCCCATATTCTTGGAGCTTTCCATGCTCCACCATAGGTACAGAGCCATCTAATAGTTCCCTCATCAAAATCTGTTAATGTATATAGATGTTTTTTATTACCTTCTTTAAAATCATAAATCAAAATCTCATTCCAAAACTTACTATTATTAAAATCTTCCGTCACCCATTTTTTTATAAGTCTTAACCACTCTAAGGATGCCTTATAGGAAGTTCTATATGCAGAATCAAATAATGGTCTTCCCGCATGATCTTTATTTAATACATCATGATTAGTTTTTCCCCAAAAAGTTGTTAACCTATTAACATTAAAATACATACCACCTCTTTTTTTAACATCCTCTATTGCCTTGATTAAATCATTTGGAGCTCTTTTCAAAACATCAAAATAAGTAGCATCCTTTATTTTAGAGTAACTACTCAAGTTTAGTTCAACCCAATTAGAATGAGCATAAAAATCCTGAACAATATGTAAAGAGATACCAATAATAAGAAGTGCTCCTAACTTATCATTTTTATTAACCTTTTCTTTCATAGCATTATATGTATTGAATATTAATTGTTTCCAATATCTTTCAATAACCTCCTCATTATAAAGATTATCAAAGTGTAAAAAATCCACCAATTTTTTAGAAACCCTACAAAAATCATCATCTATTACATACTCAACTGCCTTTTCCTGAAATATATCTACATAAGAATTTCCAACAAGAGCTAAAGAGAAAGCATCTTTATTAAAACCCACTCCCCTCATAACTTCCCTTATCAAATCATAATGATAACCCATAGAGAAACCAAAGGTAATTTCTAATAAAAATATACTTAAAACAATAAAGAAAAAACTAAATCTAATTATCCTTCTCATGTCTAATTACCCCCTTTAAATTGAAGCATTCTTAAACTATTTCATTGAGGGATAATTTTGAATGATTCTGAGTAGCTATAGAAAGTAAAACTTACAGTAATAATTATCCCTTTTTAATTATAATAACACATTCTTATGGTGCTTTAAAAAATAATTTTAAAGTAATACAAACATAGTACCTACTAAAGATATGAGTTGCCCAGGATAAAATTACGTATATTTCTTATGCCTGTTTATTTATCTTATAAGTATGTGTTCTAAAAAAATTATGAATAATAATCGTCTTCCAAAAACATGTAAAACAGCTTATAGATTTTTCATTCTATTCACTATTGATTCATTAGTAATTAATATATTGACTTTTTTAATATATGAGTTACACTATAACTGAGGGAAAATGTAAAAAGTATTAAAATTCATCAATAATACCTCTTATAAACTCTTTTCCCCCAGGCTTTCCTTGTAGACTCCTAATTTAAAATATTAGAATAGGAGGTACAAAAATGAAAAAGTCGATTTTAAGAATCTTTATTTTCCTAATTATCCTTTTAATTCTTGCCTTTGCAAGTACATGGAAAAATAGAAACTATTACGGAGCTAACTTCCCCTATATAGGTGGGCTTTTTTGTCATGACGGTGATTACGTAGAATTCGAGGTAAACGATGAAAATAACGGATTTTATTACATGACCCGCTATAACAAAGAGGTTAATTTAGAACCATATTTTTGGAACAGTGAAGAAAACAAATGGGTAGGCCTTGGAACAACCCTTATCCTTCCTGCAAATGTATATCCAGTAGGAGAAAATTTCAGATACGCCCCATGGAGGTGGATGTCTTTACAACAAGGTTATAAAGGAAAGACAATACAACTTAGACTTGTAGAAAATAGAACAGTAAACAATCATTATTGTCCTTCAAATGATATTATTATAAAATTTAAAGACAATAGTCAAGTAAAGTATTGGAAAGGTGTTGACTCTGAGAGTTGGTGTGATTTAGATCAAGTGGCAAAATAGCCTCTATCTCTCTAAAGCTAAAATATTAAAGAGCCCCCATATGGGGGCTCTTTATTTTGAATATATTTAAAAAATAGTATAATTTGTAACTAATATGTATAAAGTACTATCTTATAAAATCAGGTTTAGGTGTCCCAGACATCACAATTCAACACAAGTATAAAGAAAAATTTATAAACCTTTGGGGAGAACCTGTATATAAAGATATCTTGAGGTAATGAGAGCAGAAATAGAAGAAATTGCTAAAAATTTAGATTTCTACATAGAAATTGCAGGTAAATATATAGGAATACAAATAAAGCCAATAACTTATGATCAAAACCCAAAAAATTTATAAATGGAAAGAATGGTTAAGTAGTACTTATGAAAAATTTGAGAAAGAAAACGGTAGAAAAGAGATTTATGATAAAGAAATAATAGAAGATATTAAACTGGTTATAAATGGTAAGAAAAGGATTCATCAGTGAATTAGAATTACTGGATTAAACTTCTATATAACTTTAACAATAGAAATAGAATTCATAGTTAAATATAAAGGAGAATATTCAAACCAAAATATTTGGAAAAGAAAAACTGTTATAAAATTAATCTGAATAAGTCTAAACAGACTGGAGTTTATAAATTGAGCTTTTCTAGATGGCATTTTAATGAAAAACATAAAATCACAATAAAAGGGGGCATACAAGAAAAAGAGTTATTATGAAGAAAGAGCATGCTATATAGGGAAGAAATCACAGAATTCATTGACAAATATATTCATTATAAAGAAATATACATTGAAAGTGGCATAATTCACCGAAATATTGCATAGTTTAATAGATCATTCAGAATATTAATCTAATTTAGATAACATAATAGAGATAATCTCAAAAACTGATATAAGAAATACTAATGCCATTAAATAAACTAGCTATGGATTATTTAAAATTATTATTTCCTCATATAAAAGTGCTATTTGGTATTGACAGAGACAAACTTAAAATTTTTTACTTAAAATCTGCTCATAAAAAAAGAGGTATAATAAGAAAACAACTATAAATAGGATATAAAAGTGAGGAGATAAATATATGAATGAGGATTTTGGGGAACTTAAAAAACTATTAAGTGAAATTGAGAGTTTTTTAAAGAAATATGAAGAAAATAGAACCCTTGAATTAGAAAAAGAATTACCTTCTCTCTTAATAAGAACAAAAAATCTTCAAAACTCTTTAGAAAAAATTTTGAAACATCTAGAATTAATAAATGATATGCTAAAAAATATTACACAAACTTTACCCAAAATTCAAAATACTGAAGAAACTATTAATAATAAAATTGAATTAAAAGATTACATAATACCTCTCTTGGAAGCTCTATATAAATTAGGAGGAAAAGCAAGTAATACTGAGCTTATAAAACACATAGAACCAACAATTAAAGCCATATTAATGGAAAAAAATATACCAGACATCAATTTAATTCCATGGCAAAAAGATATTCAAGAGTGCAAGTTAATTTTAATAGATAAGGGATTTCTTAATAAAGACTCTCCGAATCATATATGGGAACTCTCAGTTAAAGGATATGATTATGTAAAACAATATTTAAATGATATTATATATGAAATATTACCGAAGCCAACGTTTACGTTGGAAAATAATGAAAATATTAATGACTATATAGAAGAAGTTTCTACAAAAATGTATAATTTATCAAAGGAATTAAATATAAACATTAATGATGATTCTATAAAAAATTTCATCAAAGAAGTAAATAAATACAAACCCCCTTCACCTTCTGAAGAAATAGCTCTTTTTGAAAAAGTTAAAAAGGGTGATAAAAAAGCAAGAGATACCTTAATATTATCTTATTCATTCCTCGTCCTTGATATAGCCCAAAAATATAAATTAAAAAATCTAGAACTTTGGGATTTAATTCAAGAAGGATATATAGGTCTAGCAAAAGCTGTAGATTCATTTAACTACAAAAAGGGTTCTAAATTTTCTTCCTATGCTACATTTTGGATTAAAACACAAATTGAAAAGTATATTAAAAAGAAAAATAATTAGAAAGTTAAACAATCTTAATTAATGTATATTTAATGTAAATTAAAAAAAATGACTTATATTTAGAAGGTTTATTAGAAAAATCTAAAAAATTTTTAAAAACAAAGAACAAAAATAAGAAAAAGTGAAGTTTCAAAATTTACTATATAAAATATGAAATTTAGACTTAAAGAATACAAAGAAAATTTAAGAAAATTCATTTTAAAGAGATAGCAAAATATAAAGTACTCTCGCCTCTTCAAGAAATAGAACTATTTAAAAAAATGGAGCAAGGCAATAAAATAACTTCTTCCTGTTCCTACTCCTGCTACAAAAGCATCAATCTTTCCCTCTACCGCTTCCCATATTTCTTTTGCAGTAGTTTCTTTATGAATTTTAGGGTTTGCTGGATTCTTAAATTGCTCTGGCATAAAACTTCCTAGAATTTTTTTCAATAATTCTTCTGCTTTCTTTACCGCTCCTGCCATTCCCTTTGAGTGAGAATTACATCTGCTCCGTAGGCTTTTAGGATATATATTCTTTATAAGTTCACAGTCTCAGGCATAACTAAGATACACTTATATCCTTTCACAGCAGAGATCATATCAAGCCCGATTCGAATAAATTTAGGGACAGAAATAAATCCACTTCCACTTTTATTTATAAGAACCGGATATAACGGAGAAAAAGAATCTATGAGTTTTGGATTAGGAGTTAAATTTTCACAATTTAATTTAGATTATGCTTTTCTATGTTCAAAAGGACTTTCTAATCAGCATCTTCTAAGCTTTTCAACAGAATTTTAGAAATAAAAATAATAGTTTATCCTTTTAAAACTAATTACATTAATAAAAAAAATAAAACCCTCTGCACTTGCAGAGGGTGAATTTTCATTTAAAGTCTGAAATATGGTCCCTAAAAGCTATTATCTTTCTTTCTTTAATATATCATTTAGAAATACATTAGTTGTTATTACTCCCTTACCAATAGGAGCAAGCTATACAAGAACTTTTAGGGTTTCGTTTCTCATTGCTATACCAAATAGAACTTGGAAAGAGTTTGATGACCAATTAGCTATGTGGAAACACCATGCATCCTCCTCTCTTGACCAACCTACCCACTTGGTCTCGTTAAAGGCATACCTGTGAGTACCATAGAAAAATGGAATTCCAGATAGATCTTTTTGAAGAATTCTTTGAAGTTTAAATATTAATGCATAATAGAAATAGGATAGAGAATGTATTTGGGAATGTAAAAAGGGAAAGAGGAGATCACTTTAATACAAGAAAAAGAATCTTGCAAGAATATATGCAATTTCTCTTTTCATATTATTCAACATAAGAATTCTTTTAATTTGACTTTTTAAAATATGTCAACGGTTAATGAAAATATCACTACTCTCATATCCTTATGAATTGAGGATATTTTTTCCAAGGTTGAACTTTGGGTTCCATATTTTCTTATACTATTTTTATTCTCTTCTTTCTTTATTTGGTACCAGCTCTATTTGATAAATTTTGCCTTCGTAGTCTGCATTTAACTCACCATCTCCATGAATATGAATACATACTAAACTCCTCTCTTTCTTAAAAATTGTCTTATTACCTTCATTTAGACCATAGATTCTCCCTCCATATGAAATTACAATCCCTTTTAATTCTTCTTCTTATCTCATTCCTATAAAGAATCTCATCTAAAACCTCTTCAAAAACACCTTTCACAAATGATGGAATAGGATTTTAAACTCTATACAAAATTTCTTGTTATACCTCTCTATAAATCCCTTAAGTGAAATATTTGCAGATTCTATATCTTTTATACCTTCTATTCTTAGCTCTTCTTTAAGTCTACACTGCAGAGTCTTAAAAAATCTTACTATTCTCCCTTTTGCTTGAGAAGATTCTGCATAAATCTGAATTATTCCTAATTCTCTCATAGCTCTACCCAATTATGTTAATAGTTTATCTATTCCTAATAGTTCTTCTTCTATACTTAGCTTATCTTCCTTGGGAATTTTAAAAATGATATGCTTATCATGATAAATAAAAACAGGTATAATATGAGTTTTTATTATGTCTTTCATTAAGAAAAAATATCCTTCAAGATCTTCTGTCTTTTTAGAAACATTAGATAATATTTCTACTATTTCATCATCAATAGCAAATAAGAGATAATATTTTCTCCATCTATTTAGTTGCGAGGCTTACATCTATCTGGACTAACATTCCTTTTGATTCTTTTCTTTATAGGGAAAGAATATACATGGGATTTAAGAATTTTTTTGCTCTGGTATATTGACTTTTTTAATATATGAGTTATTCTATAAATGAGGGAAAATATAAAAAAATAAAATTCATTAATCAAACTTATTAAAAATTCTTTTCCCCCAGGCTTTCCTTGTAGACTCCT
>Ga0072500_149445_pt1 | contig 53429 bp, 62 predicted proteins | sample GBScelen77Swater_FD_63803 | JGI IMG/M metagenome (GOLD analysis project Ga0072500, IMG submission 63803) | Hot spring microbial communities from Great Boiling Spring, Nevada - cellulolytic enrichment S 77C v2 (version 2) | ecosystem: Environmental > Aquatic > Thermal springs > Hot (42-90C) ...
TTAGAAGCTTCTACAACAACTTCCCATACCGCTCAACCCTCCACTCCATCAAGAGGTTCCTAGAATCCTTCATAGCAATATACAACTGGGTGCTAATCAATGGCTTATCGTAACAACATCCTTATCATACGACACAAACTTTATATAGATATTATTGATAGGATATAGAGAAGGTAATTGAATCAAATAGTATAATATATAGTTAATTTAAAATACTCCTTATCATTACTACTAGCATGGCAGATAGCAAGGAGATTGGTGACCAGCAACCGAATAACCCCCGGCATACATCTTTGCTTACTATTACACATGTTAAAATCTTCTAATTATGTAAGCAATGTAAGCAATATCTTAAGCCTTAGTATCAATTTAGTATAACCTATTCCTATAAACCAAAGAGATTAGTATATCAGGTTTAAAATTCTCTGAAGTAACTACCTCTCTTCTAATATCACATCTCCTTCAACCATCTTCCTTTGTACTCTAACTAGAATATCGTCTGGCTCATAGCCCATCATCTTTAGCATATCCTTAGCCTTCTTGCTTACACTAATATACACATTATGCCCTCCTATCCTCCCAAATGCTATACCCTTGAATCTTACCTTCTGACCATTTATGATGAAGTAACCATTAACCTTACTAGTTATATTACTTGCAATAACATTAGTTATATGAACCTCTATACTCTCATCCTTGCTATACATTACTCCAACTCAACCTCTCTGTTTATCACACTATGCAAAGGTATAAGCCTATGAGCATCATCTATGCTGAGATTGTTTACCCTTAGTGTTATACTACCATCTACACATTCATGCTTTAGTAGCGTAGAACCAGAGTTACTAACCTTTACTAGAGCCCAATCACTCTTTAACTTGCATGTTAGAATAAACCATTGCTCATCATCTGCTATATATGGCATCCCAATATCTGCTGCTATATCCAATACGCCAAGCCTCTTCTCCTCAGCAAACATCTTCTTGCACTTAACACATCTCCATACATCAACTGCTCCAACTATCCTCTTACCATGCTTTATATTAACTACCCCATAGTACACATTCTTATGCTCACACTCACTCATCCTCTCTACCTCTTACACTATCGTATACTTTAGCAAGTATATTTGCTATACTATCTACTGCCTTATCCCTCCTTAATTTACCATCACTTAAACACTTCATCCTATAGATGTTTGTTATAGCAAACTTTGGGTTAAGTGCCTCATACTTACCATTCAACTCTATACATGCACCATAATGGTATACTAACCTTGCTAATGCATCTTTAGTATCATTTACATCCATGTTTAACCTATAGGCTATATCTTTAAGGCTCATTGCACCTTGAGTTACTAAGAGGATATATATCTTAGCATCATCCCTGCTTATGTTAAGCAGATTAACAATACCATCCTCAAGAGCCTTATAATCCATATTTAATCACATTATCATTATAATAAGTTGTTTATAACATGATTTATAGCCTCAACTAGCCCATTGCCATCATTACCCTTAACACTTACCTTAGCCATGCTCTTAACATACCCATTAGCATTACCTATTGCTATGCTATATGCACATGATCTGAATAATGGTACATCTGTCTCACTGTCCCCTATAGCAACACACTCATCAAGACTTAAACCTAGCATATCCAAAGCAACCTTTAAACCCTTAGCCTTATCTATGCTCTTATGATTTATATGGTATGCGTACATGCTATCAACTATCTTAACATCAAGCCCTTCCTGCTCCAGTACCCTATTAGCCTCATCCAAGTCAAATGTTCTCTCTAGCACTACCTCAGTCATCCTTGGGAAGACTGGTTTTATCTTAACACCCTTTATCCTCTCCTTTAGTATGTTGTATGCCTTCTCACAGTATGCCTTATCTGCAAGTAGTATATGATCGCAAGGGGAGGTTGTTATAACACCACCATTCTCCCCAACTGCTATCTTGCTTGTACCTAAGAACATTGCTAGTATGTAAGCCTCTATAGATGACCTTCCAGTAACAAATATAACCCTATAGCCTAACTGCTCTAGTGCTCTAAGTAAAGATAAAGAGTATAGATGAACTTTGCTACCATTCTCTGTTAATGTACCATCTATATCTATAGCAAAGGCACTTACCTTCATACACGCTTAAGAGCCTATTAAGCATAATAAATGTTTGTAGGATCACCTCCTTGCTAAGGCAAGGATAACCTCTTCATCGCTTACTGGATCAAAGTTATCATAGAACTCACCTACAGCCCCAAAGTCAATTGGTGTAAGTATAGCAACAAGGTTATCAACCATGCTACTTAACCTATTATATATATCCATAGGCATCACCGGTACTGCTAAGGTTATGGATGCTGGGCTATGCTCTTTACACCATAGTATGCTTACAATAACCGTTGCGCCCGTTGCTATACCATCATCAACTATAACCACATGCCTACCTGATATATTGTATTTATCGTTACCTCTATAACGTATAAGCATATCTTTACTCTCTTTACCCTTCTCCTCTATAGCATGTCTTATATACTCTTGGCTTATCCTAAGCGTCTCTATTATACTATCGTTAAGGTAAGATCTATTATCATGCATAACAGCACCTATAGCCAACTCTGGGTTATATGGTGCCCCTAACTTCCTTGGCACTATAACATCAAGTTCAGCATTTATGCACTCTGCTATAACACTGCCTACTATAACACCACCCCTTGCTATGCCTAAGACCAGTGCATCCTTATCCTTTAAGAAGATTAGTTTACTGCATAGTTGAGTCCCAGCATCATACCTATCCTTAAAATGCATATATAATAATTTATGGAGAATACTAATTAAATCTACTCTCTGCTTATAAAGATAATTAATTAAATACCTGAATTACTTAATTAAATTAAGCAGATACCTATCAGGCTCATAGAATTTATTACTCTCAGCAAGTTTACTGAGCATCTGTACTATCCTTGGGTAACCGAATCGCTCTGCTATAGTAAATAGAGCCTCCTTAAGCCCCATGCCTAGAATCAATGCCTTCTCTACATCCTCCTTGCTTGCAACATCATTGCTGATAAGCCATGATGCGTTGTTAACTGCTACTGCTATAAGCCTTAATGGTTCATAATGCTCAGCCTCCTCCTGCTTTAACTCTATCCTCTCATACTTATCCTTGCTATACTCATAGAACCCTTTCCCTGTCTTCTGACCATAAAACCCCTTACTATACAGATCCTCTATCAATGGGCATGGATTAAGAACCTTGCTATCTCTAGCAAGCATCTCCTTACTTGCCTTGTATATTACATCAAGCCCTGTGTAATCAGCCAACTCAAATATACCCATTGGGAATCCAAGCTTGAACTTGAATGCTGCATCTATAGCCCTCATACTAGCCTTATCCTCTAACATCTCCCATGCTGCCTCATGAACTAATGGTATGAATATCCTATTAACTATGAACCCAGCAACATCTTTCCTACAGAGTATAGGCTCTTTGCGTAGGCTCTTAACATACTCTAAGGCTATACTTACTGTATCTTTACTTGTCTTTGCACCTGGGATTACCTCAACAAGTTGCATAAGCTGGGGAGGGTTGAAGAAGTGTATCCCTATGAACCTATCCTCCCTGCTAGTAGCAGTTGCTATCTCAGTTATAGGCAATGTACTTGTATTTGATGCAAATATTGTCCTTGGATCAGCAAGTCTATCAAGCTCAGAGAAGGTATCCTTCTTTAACCTCATATCCTCTGGTATAGCCTCTATTATTAGATCTGTATCTACTACAGCATCTTTTAGGCTTACTGTTGTAGTTATTCTAGATAATATGCTTTGCATATCACTACTTGCTATCTTACCTTTCTCAACCATCTTGCTTAGGCTCCATTTTATCTTATCCATTGCCTTATCCAAGAATGCTTGATCTATATCCCTTATAGTAACGTGGTAACCTGCCATGGCTGATATCTGTGCAATACCATGGCCCATCACACCAGAGCCTAGTACACTTACCTTCTTTATCTTTACCATGATAGTTTAGCATAACTTGTAATATATATCCTTTGGTAGAAAAGGCTTTATAGTATGGTAATAAGTAAGTATTGATAGAGTATGTGCAGATGCCCAAAGGTGCACTTTTACGAGGTGGAGTTTAAACTTGAAGGTTTAAGAAGCATAGCCTATCATAAGAACTGTGGAGAAAGGTTATCAGATGCACAAGTCCAAGACTTCGATAAGCAGTTGCTTAAACTATGGGGTATAATGCAAGAAGAATAATTCAAGAAGTAAAGAAAATAAAAATATTCTCCTTGTATAAAAGAAATTACAACTCTTAATTAACAAGTGTAGAAACTTACTAAGGAAAATATTTAAGAGATAATCAATAGTGACTAAAAAGTTTATATAATTTATTAGCTATTCTCTTTAACGATGGCAACAACAATAAAAGCTGTTAGAGTAGAGCTGGATGTATCCAATGTATCTAACATAGATCAAGCAAGAGCATACATAGAGGAGATAGCACATCAGTATGCAGATCTAACTGTTACAAACATAAATGTAAGTAGCAATAAGATAACATTTGATGTTGGCTCTCCTGGGATGGAGGATCTTAGTCCAAGTGATATAAAGTTCAGGATAGAAGAGTTCATAAACATGAATGTTGCACCATTCAATATAGCAAGGCTTAATGTTGGAGGGTTAACAACCGTAACTCTAGAGGCTGCAAAGACAACTCCAGCAGCAACAACAGTAAAGATGAAGACTGTTAGAGTAGAGCTGGATGTATCCAATGTATCTAACATAGATCAAGCAAGAGCATACATAGAGGAGATAGCACATCAGTATGCAGATCTAACTGTTACAAACATAAATGTAAGTAGCAATAAGATAACATTTGATGTTGGCTCTCCTGGGATGGAGGATCTTAGTCCAAGTGATATAAAGTTCAGGATAGAAGAGTTCATAAACATGAATGTTGCACCATTCAATATAAATAGTGTTAGGGCAGGTTAGCAATTCTCAATGATTCACAGCAATAACAATGAAAAATAAATTATTTATTTATTAACTAAATTATTTATTTACTTATTAACTAATTGATATACATAATGCCCGCTATATCCACCAAACTTCTTAACAACACCTTGCTCCTCTAACCTCTTAATTATAGCATTTGCTACTGATATCCTTATACCAGTACTCCTTGCTATTGCTTGGGGTGTTATTGCTTTAAGGGAAGGGAGTATACTAATAACTTGTCTCTCATCAACATTAATGGAACCCTTAACCTTCTCCTCTCCTCTCTTACCCTTCTCCTTCTCTGCTTGCATCTGCTGTTCTTTAAGTTGTCTCTTAGCCTCTGCACTTATAGGCTTCTTTCCTGCACCACCCATGTTATCTATTTATAAATGGTGATTTATATTACTATCTACTAATAATTAATTGATTAATTTTATGCTAGAATATCTTGATATAATGCTCTAATAAGATGCATAAACATAATTTATAATATAATGATTTAATAATAGTAGTGCCATGGATTTCCTTACTATAGCAGAAGAGTTTAATGCTATGGAGAGTACCAGCAAGAGGTTAGAGTTAACAGACATAATAGTTAGAATACTAAGGAAGACACCAAAGCATATGATAGATAAGGTCGTGTATCTAATGCTAGGTAAGGTTAAGCCAGAGTATGAGGGCTTAGAGTTAGGTGTTGCTGATAAACTTGCATTAAGAGCATTATCCATATCCTCTGGCTTACCATTAAGCACTATAGAAGAGATGTATGTAAAGAGTGGAGATATAGGGGATACTGCTGAACATGCATTAGCAAAGAGAGTGCAGACAGTATTCTTTAAAGAGAGTTTAACTGTGGATAGGGTTTACTCAACTCTTGAGAGGATAGCATCATTAAAGGGTGAAGGATCGCAAGATGCAAAGATAAAGTATATATGTAATCTCCTTAACGATGCAGATCCTATAGAGGGCAAGTATATACTAAAGATAATAACAGGCAAGTTAAGGCTTGGTATAGCAGATTACACTATACTAGATGCATTAGCATTGGCATTTACAGAGAGCAAAGAGAATAGAGATATACTAGAGAGGGCATACAATATAACAAGCGATCTTGGTTTAGTAGCAAAGATACTGGTAGAGCAAGGTATAGATGCTATAAAGGGGTTAAAGATACAACTCTTCAAGCCTATAAGACCAATGCTTGCTGAGAGGGTATCTAGCGCACAAGAAGCTTTAGAAAGGATGGGAGGAGTATGCTCTGCTGAGTACAAGTTGGATGGTGAGAGGTTACAGATGCACAAGTTAAGGGATAAGGTTATGCTATTCTCAAGGAGGTTAGAGAATGTAACCATGCATTATCCAGATGCGGTTGAGTATGTTATCAAGTATGTTAATGCAGATGAGGTTATAGTTGAAGGGGAGGTAGTTGCAATAAACCCTGATACTGAGGAGTATCTACCATTTCAAGAGCTTATGCATAGAAGGAGGAAGTATGATATTGAGAAGGCTATGAAGGAGTATCCTATAGCATTGAATCTATTTGATGTACTTTATCTAGATGGTAAAGACTGTACTAACTTAACATACAAGGAGAGGAGGAGAATACTTGAGAGTATAGTAAGTAGCAGCAGTAGTAGTAACCTTGTAAGACTTGTTCCAATGATTATAGCAAGTGATGCAAAGAGCATAGAGGATTACATGTTTAAAGCAGTTAATGAAGGCTGCGAAGGTCTTATGCTTAAAGATCTTAATAGCAACTATAGAGCAGGGGCTAGAGGTTATGCATGGGTTAAGTTGAAGAGGGAGTACAAGAGCGAGCTTGCGGATACCCTTGATCTAGTTATAGTAGGTGCATTCCATGGTAAGGGTAGGAGAGCAGGTAAGTATGGAGCATTGCTATTAGCAGCATACAGTAAGCAGGATGATACGTTCTATACAACATGTAAGGTAGGCACAGGGTTCACAGATGAGGATCTTGATAGATTCTATACATTACTTAATGAGTATAAGATAAAGCATAGGCATGCTAGGGTAAACTCTAAGCTTGAGGCAGATGTATGGTTTGAACCAAAGATAGTTATTGAGGTTATAGCATCAGAGATAACCCTAAGTCCATTGCATACATGTGCATTAAACGTTATAAGAGAGGGTAATGGTCTAGCCTTAAGGTTCCCAAAGTTCACTGGTAGAATAAGGGATGATAAGAGTGCTGAGGATGCAACTAGTGTAGATGAGATAATTAATATGTATAAGAGGCAGTTGAAGGTTATAAAGAGTGTTGAGGGTAAAGAGATGGTTGAATAAAATCAATATACTATATGTATATAATACTACCCTTCTATAAGGAAGGTTACCTCTACAGATACATTAATCTGTTTTGGCTCAACGTATATGGGTGTAGCCTGCCCAGCATAGAGAGGTGTGAACTGAGGAGCATAGAAGTATGGATAGTAATAGTCTGAGTAGTATCTCATGCTCTTAACCTTGCCTATACTCTCTCCTAATGGCATAAGTAGCCTCTCAGCCTTACTCTTTGCATCCTCTACAGCATCCTTGATCAACTCATCCATTATGCTCTTACGTAACTCTTCAGATAATACGAACCCTATCCCTGTTATGCTTGTTACACCAGCCTCAGATACAGCATCTACAACCTTGCCTATATTAGCATCTGAATCCATGGTTATAGTTAGTACATACGTAGCCCTATACCCAACTAGACACTCCTTCCTTGGAGGAGTGTAGTGAGAGCATTCTATATCCCCTACTTGCTCTAGTGAGTATACAGGGTTAACACTGTAGTGTGATGTAGTTATCTGCTCATCATTTATACCCAATGACTTTAATACCTCTATAACCTTACTTACACTTGTAGCATTATTCTTTATAGCATCAGATATCTTTGCATCCTCATTCTCTACAGTAAGAGTTAATACAACCTTATCTGGTTTAATTACCATACTTGCTGAACCTGTAACTGTAACCTCCCTAGTATTGGTATTACTATTATACTGTGCATCTGCTTCATTGGTTACCCCTTGTTGCATAAACACTAATGCTATATATACACCAACTGCTATAATAACTGCATAGATGTATATGTTCTTCATACATAATATTGATTAATAACCTAATGTTAGTGTTTGCATTTTAAGATTCTAGCAGGTAATTACATGAACTTTTTATTTATTTACCTATAGTAGATATCTTATTTGATAAATAGTGTATAATATATATGTCATGGAGGCTGCTCTATTATTATAGAGCACCTCTGTATGCTAGGGAAGCTCTTTCTGATACTCTTCTTAATATTGCTTGCTATATTCTTAAACTCTGAGACAGTTACATTACCATCAAGGATTATACTAATCTCTGCATGCAAGAATGGTCCCGCTGTATGTAGTGAGATGCTACTAACCTTAATCTTGTGCACCCTCTCTATTAGAGATGCAAGCTGATCAGATAGATATGGATTGCTTATTATATCCAAGAGCACTAGAGATGACTCTTTTATTATGAAGTAAGATATCGAGAATATGAATGCTGCTATTATAAGAGCCCCTATAGGATCTGCTTGTGGGAACCCAAGGTACACTGCTACTACTATGCTTATTAAACCTATTACAGATGCCATACTATCCTTTATGGCATTCTTTGCACCAGCCTTTAATGATATGAGATTGTAATTACCTGCTATTTTGTTCATCTGATACGCTCTATAACCAGATATTACAGATGCACATGCAAGTGTTACTATTGCTACCTCTGGATGCTGTATCTCTATAGGATCCATCATTGCCTCTAATGCTCTAATTACTATAACTATACCCATGCCTACCATTGCTATTGCTGCTATAAATGCAGCAAAGCTCTCTATCCTGTAGAGTCTTATGCCAGTATCTTTATCTCTATTATTACTCCTTAATGAGAAGACCAAGCCTAATAGCACTATAAGTGTTATTAGAGAGTCACCAAAGGAGTCTACACCATCTGCTATCAGCACTATGCTACTGCTTACTATACCTACTACAACCTCAACTACCCCTATTGCAAGTAGTGTTAAGAACGTAACCTTGCTTATCCTTTTACCAGTATCAAAACCATGGGTATAACTATCACTATCGCTATTATCCATAACTACTAGTACATATTAATTTTACATCTAGAGTATTTAAGATTTATCATCTCTAGCATAAGATATATGGAACAACAAGTTTATATTTAGGTCTCAAGAAGAATCATAGGAGGTGTAACTTACGAGAAGAAACCCAAACTTTAGTGATGTGCGACCAAAACCAGTAGCAAAGGGCGAGGAGTACACAGTAAAGATAGATGAGATGAGTAAGAAGGGCGATGGTGTTGCAAGGATAAAGGGCTTCGTTATATTTGTACAGGGCGCAGAGTTAGGCAAGGAGTATAGGATAAGGATATCGCAAGTCTCTAATAGGTTTGCAACAGCTGAGATAGTTTAAGCATAAACCATTCTTAAGATAGAGTCATAACTTTTTAAATAGGTGTATTTTCTTTCTTATTCATGGTTACAGGTAGAGAGGTTAGGCTAAGTAGGATACTTAGGGATGGTAAGATGCTATGCATACCAATGGACCATGGTATATCATCTGGTCCAATAGCAGGTATAGATGATATACATAGGATGATATACATATGTGAAGATGCTGGACTAACAAGTGTACTTGTTAACAAAGGTATAGTTAAGAGCATGCCCAGACCAAGCAGGGTAGGTGTAATAGTACACTTATCAGCAAGTACAAGCATAGGTCCTGCCCCAAATAGGAAGGTACTAGCAGGTAGTGTTGAGGATGCTATAAGGCTTGGTGCAGATGGTGTATCCTTGCATATAAATATAGGGGCAAAGGAGGAGCCTGAGATGCTTATCAAACTAGGGAGCATATCTGCAGAGTGCTTAAAGTGGAACATGCCTCTAATAGCAATGATGTACCCTAGGGGCGAGAATATAAAGAACCCTCATGATCCAGATATAGTTGCTCATACAGCAAGGGTTGGTGCTGAGCTGGGAGCAGATATAGTGAAGACTGTTTACACTGGAGACCCAGATAGCTTCAAGAGGGTAGTTAAAGGATGCCCAGTGCCTATAGTTATAGCAGGGGGACCAAAGGCAAGCAATGATGAAGAGGTGCTTGAGATGACAAAAGGTGCTATGGAGGCAGGTGCGATTGGTGTTACATTTGGGAGAAATATATTCCAGCATAGGAATCCGCCAGCGATGGTTAGAGCATTAGCAAAGGTGATATTTGAGAATGCTAGTATTAGAGAGGCATTAAGGGAGATAGGGGATGGGTCTTAAAGGGAAGGATATAATAGTAAAGGCTAAGGTAACAAGTAATGAGTTCATAGAACAACTTAAGAAGGAAGGTGTTAAATACATCTATGATGGCGAGAGTATAAAAGCATTAGATGGATCCTCATACATGCTAGTATTCAATAATATAAGTGATGTAGTTAATGCTAAGAGGAACGGTAGTAGTGCTGGTCTACATATAACAGTTAAGAGCAAGCATGATGAGGATAAGATACTAGATGCAGCAGCAAACGGCTCAGACTTTGTAATAGTTGATGCTACTGATTGGAAGATAATACCATTGGAGAATATAATAGCAAAACTACAAGGCAAGGGTACAAAGATCTATGCATATGCAAATAGTGTGCAAGAGGTTAGAACTTTACTTAATGTACTGCAGTTAGGGGTTGATGGGGTTATACTTGAGACAGATAATATAGCAAGTGTTAATCAGAGCATGGTTTACATGCACGCTAAAGAGTATCCATTAGAGTATGTTAAGGTTACAGATGTTAAGGACTCTGGTATAGGGGAGAGGGTATGTGTTGATACAGCCTCTATTCTTAAGGTAGGTGAGGGTATGCTTATAGGGAGCAAGGCAAGCTTCCTCTTCTTAATGCACAATGAGGCTATAGGCTCAGAGTTCACATCACCTAGACCATTCAGGGTTAACGCTGGTGCAGTACACTGCTATACATTACTACCAAACGGGAGTACAAAGTACCTATCAGAGCTTGAGAGTGGGGATGAAGTACTTATAGTAAGTAAAGAAGGTAATGCTAGAGAGGCTATAGTTGGTAGGGTTAAGATAGAGACTAGACCAATGCGTGTTATAAAAGCAATGAGCAAGGATGGTGAGTATGGTAGCATAGTTGTACAGAATGCAGAGACTATAAGGTTCATAGGCAGAGATGGATTGATATCTGTAACTAGCATAAAGGTAGGAGATGAGATATTAGCATATGTTAAAGGTAGTAAAGGGAGGCATTTTGGGATAGAGGTTGATGAGTTTATAATAGAGAAGTGAGAGTATAATCTAGCATGAAGTTAACTAAGAGCAATGGAGATAAAGGTAAAGGTAACAGCAGTAGTAGTAAGATAGGTAAGATATGTGTCTCTATACCAGCAGATACCCCTGAAGCCTTAAAGACAAGTATAGGGTATGCATTAGATCAGGGTGCAGATATAATCGAGGTAAGGTTCGATTACACTAGCAAGGATATGGTTAGTGATATACTGTATAGCATTGATGATAAGAAGGATAGTATGATATTCACATGCAGGAGGAGAGATGAGGGGGGCAAGTATGATGGTAGTGAGCATGATAGGGTTAGTATAATCAAGAGGTTAGCATCGTTTAGACCTATGCTTGTAGATGTTGAGTATAATACACTCTTAGAGAATGATGAGTTACATGATCAACTTAGAGCCCTTAATGCTGATCTACTTGTATCTTACCATAACTTTAAGGAGACACCAAGTTTAGATAACATGCTTGATACTTTAAATGAGATAAGTAAGAGGTATAGCAATAATATAAAGATTGTAACCATGGCTAACTCGCTAGATGATAACATTAAGATCCTTAGCCTTTACAAGCATATAACTAACAACAATAATAATAATACAAACCTAATAGCATTCTGTATGGGTGAGTATGGTATAGCATCAAGGGTACTATGCACACTTCTAGGCTCACCATTTACATATGCTTCCTTAAAGGATGCACTTGCGCCAGGGCAGCTTACCATTAAACAGATGAGGTTCATATATGAGCAGATTAGATACATAAGTATAGATACAGGATACATAAGCAATGAGTTGCTGAGGTTGATAGAAGTTGCTAAAGGAGTTAGATGAGCTCTATGCCTATTCTAATGCTAACAAGGTATTCTGTGTTATAGGCTACCCAATAGAACACTCCTTATCCCCTGTAATGCATAATGCTGTATTCAAAGCATTAAAGATTGATGCAATATACTTCTCTGTTAAGGTGGATGTTAGTATGCTTAAGAATGCAGTAGATATGCTAAGAAATGCTGTTAATGGATTCAACGTTACAATACCACATAAGGTTACAATAATTGAGTATATTGATGAGTTAGATGCCTCTGCAGTAAAGGTTGGTGCAGTTAATACCGTAAGTAACTCTAACGGTAGGCTTAAGGGTTATAATACAGACTACCATGGCTTCATACAACCTATAAAGAGTAGGGGTATTAACTTAAGGGGTAAGAGTGTACTCTTACTTGGTGCTGGAGGTGCTGCAAGGGCAGTTGTAGCAGCACTGTGTGATGAGGGTATAGCAAGGCTGATAATAGCAAATAGGAGTATTAATAGCAATGTAAAGAGTCTAATTAATACTGCAATGGATAAAGGCATAGAGTGTAAGGCTATAATACTTAATGAGTCCAACAGATACTCTTATGATTGCGATCTAATAGTTAATGCAACACCTTTAGGCATGACAGATGCATTTAACAGAGACAAAGGCAGTAATAGTAGTAATAGTAATAGTATACCTTTAACAAGCAAGGATATAAGTAGTAAGAGCATAGTATATGACTTGGTCTATAATCCTATAGATACACAATTGATAAGTATTGCTAAAGATGCAGGTGCACAGGTTATATATGGTTATGAGATGTTAGTTGAGCAAGGAGCAAAGGCATTAGAGATATGGCTTAATATAGATGCTCCTAGGAATATTATGATAGATGCTATAGTAAGTAGGTTAGCAAAGCATTAATTATTATAATTAAGGTAGTGTGGATATGAAGACTAGGGCAGAGATGCATGGTGCTATCTCAATAGTAAATGCTATACCTACTGGCAAGGGTTCAACCCTTGGGATAGCATTGAATGTTAGTGCTACTGTTAGCATTAGCGTTGGGGAGGGTATAAGTGCTAACACAGGGGATATTAACTTCATAGCAGATATAGTGAATAGAGTTATTCCAAGGGATATTATAAAGGATAAGCATATAAGTATAGAGATAAGGTCTAGGATACCCATGGGGTATGGTCTTAAGAGCTCAAGTGCAGTATCAAATGCTATTGCTTTGGCATGCTATAAACTCCTTGATATTATAAGAGGTAATGATGATGTTATAGATGATATGAAGGTTATAAATACAGCTGTAGATGCATCGTTAGCAAGTAAGGTAAGCATAACTGGGGCATTCGATGATGCATGTGCATGCTACTTTGGTGGTTTCTTTGTTACAGATAACTATGCTAGAAGTATAATAAGGCATGAGAGGGCTGATGATAATCTGTATGCTGTTATCTTGCTACCCTTAGGCGTAAGGCGTAAGGATCCTACTAGGCTTAAGAGGTTAGCAAGGTACTTCTCCTATGCAGTAGATCTAGCAGCAGATGGCTACTATTATGATGCTATGAACCTAAATGGTATACTTGTATCATCAGTGTTATCTATACCATATGAGCCTATACTAGAGGCTATCGAGAATGGTGCTTATGCCTCAGGGGTTAGTGGGAATGGTCCTGCAATAGCTGCCATATGCAACGATAGCGTAGCAAATAGTATAGTATCCATATGGAGTAATTATGGGGAGGTGTTAAAGGTTAAGGTTAGCAATGAAAAGGCAAAGGTGATGGTTGTTGAGTAATGTTAGGGTTAAGAGGTCCATGTTGAATGGCAAGGTAAGATGCCCTCCAAGCAAGAGTTATACCCATAGAGCAGTTGCAGTAGCATCGTTAGCATATGGTAGATCAGTAATAAACAACCCCCTTATAGCAAGGGATACTAAAGCAACCATAGATGGTTGTAGAAGGTTAGGGTCCTTTGTATGCTTAGATAATAACATGAATAGGATAATAGTCCATGGGAGGCATGAGTTTACCATGGGTTATAGAGTTATCAATGCAGAGAACTCTGGGACTACTATAAGGATACTAGCAAGTATGGCTTCACTTGTAAAGGAGGGTAATACAATGCTATATGGTGATGCAAGTCTTAACAGGAGACCGATGCAACCTCTGCTTGATGCATTAAAGCATCTAGGGGTATGGTGCAGATCCCTTGCAGATGGAACACCACCTTTACTAGTTAATGGGGGAGGTATAAGAGGGGGTAGAGCAAGTATAACTGGTAGCATATCAAGCCAGTTCATATCAGCATTACTCATACCTTCTATATATGCTAAAGATAGCGTTGAGATAAGTATATTGGATGAGCAGGTATCTTACCCTTATATAGATGCTACCATTGCAGTAATGGATAGATTCTCTGTTAAGGTTAGCAATGATAACTACAAGCATTACTATATAGATAATAAGCAAGAGTATAAGCCAACAGAGTTCACTGTACCAGGGGATATCTCAAGTGCTGCTATTCTATTTGCTGCAGGTGCTCTTGCTGGAGATGTAACAGTTCATGGTTTAGACTTTCATCTACCCCAGGCAGATGCAAGGATAATAGATATACTTAAGGCAATGAATGCTTATGTTAATGTAAGCAGTGATGCTGTAAGGGTAAACAATAGCAATGAACTTGAAGGAGGGGCATTTGATCTTAAGGCATCTCCAGATCTTCTGCCAGTTGTATCTATACTAGCATTGAAGGCAAAGGGCAAAGTAGAGGTTAGAGGTGTTAAGCATGCTAGGGTTAAGGAGACTGATAGGGTAGCAAATATAGCAAGGGAGTTAGCAAAGCTAGGGGCAGAGGTTAAGGAGTATGAGGATGGTTTATCTATAAAGGCCCCTGAGAGGGTTAAGAGTGCTGTACTTGATGCTTATGGTGATCATAGACTCTTCATGGCATTATGTATAGCATCCTTACTTGCTGATGAGTGTATAATAAATGGAGCAGAGAGTGTTGATGTCTCATATCCCACATTCTTGGATGATATAAAAGCATTAGGTGCAAGTATAGAGGAGATTAACTAGTGCAGAATATAAATAATAATAATAAGATAGATTAAGAGAGATAAGTAAAGATATGGTATGAAGGTTAAGGTATACCATTACTCAAAGTGTGCTACATGTAGAAGGACTATAGATGAGTTATACAAGAAGGGTATAGAGTTAGAGTTAAGGGATATATTTAAAGACAGATTAAGCAAGGAGGAGGTAAAGGCACTCCTAACTAGTGCAGGAGTTAGTGCTAGGGAAGCATTAAGGAAGAAGCATAAATTATACAAGGAGATTATAGGGAAGGGTTACTCAGATGATGAGATAGTAGAACTGATGGCCAATGATCCTAGCCTAATAGAGAGACCAATAATAGTTGCCAATGGCAAAGCATTCATAAGACCAGATGTAAGATCTCTATCTGTGTTATGAGGCTATACAATACATTAAGTAGATCAGTTGAGGAGGTTAAGCCTAGCGATGGTACAATTAGGATATACCTGTGTGGTGTTACAGTATATGATCACTCCCACATAGGGCATGCAAGGACAATAGTAGTATTTGATGTGCTTAGGAGGTATCTTACGTATAAAGGTTATAAGGTCATCTTTGTACAGAACTTTACCGATGTGGATGATAAGATAATAAATGCTGCAAAGGCTAAAGGTATTAAGCCATTGGAGCTTGCTGAGCATTTTATAGAGCAGTACTTTAAGGACTTTGATAGGCTTAATGTTCTTAGAGCAGATGTATACCCTAGAGCAACCCAGCATATAAAAGAGATGCATGAGATCATAAAGGGTCTTATGGATAAGGGCTATGCATACAAGACAAGCAAGGGCATATACTTCCATATAGCAAAGGATAAGGATTATGGTAAGTTATCCAAGAAGCCTTTAGATGAGTTGATTGCTGGAGCAAGGGTTGAGGTAGATGAGGAGAAGCTTAACCCATTGGACTTTGCACTATGGAAGTTTTATAATGATGAGCCTTTATGGGATAGTCCATGGGGTAAGGGCAGACCAGGATGGCATATTGAATGCTCAGCAATGAGTATGAAGTATCTAGGGGCAACATTTGAGATACATGGTGGTGGTGAGGATCTTATATTCCCTCACCATGAGAATGAGATAGCACAGTCTGAGTCTTACACATGCAAGGAGTTTGCTAAGCATTGGGTCCATGTAAGCATGGTTAATGTAAAAGGAGAGAAGATGGCAAAGTCATTGAAGAACATAGAACCTATATACAAGGCATTGGAGAGGTGGAGCCCAAATGCTATAAGGTTATACTGTCTATCAGCACATTATAGGAAGCCTTTGGATTACGATGAGGCATTATTAAAGCAAGCACAATCCATATGGAGGGATATAGAGAATGCATTATATGAACTAGAGCAGGTAGATGCTTCTTATGATGAATCAAACTCAAGTGATGTTGATGAGGCTAGGAGTATTGCTGAGGATGCATTGCATAGATTTATATCATACATGGATGATGATCTAGATACACCAAATGCAATAAACTCCTTACTAGTTCTAGTTAAGGCAGTTAACAGATATGCTGCAGAGGAGAGGTTAGATAAACGCATTGTAGATGCTGTTAGTAAACCATTGAATGATATGCTATTCATACTAGGGCTTAAGAGGGTAGATGTGAGCATGGAGGAGAGGTTAGAGATAGAGCATTTAATAAGTAAGAGGAATGAGTTAAGGGCACTAAAGCGTTACAAGGAGGCTGATGAGATAAGGGATGCCTTAAGGGCTAGAGGGATAGAGTTAATAGATCATAAGAACAAGACAGTATGGAAGAAGCTATCTTAGGCTTTGATAAACAGTAAAGGTAAGTTTTAATACCCCTCTAAGCATTATAATATTATGAGAGCAAAATAGTTTCTCTTGTAAATAAATATATAAATAAATACCATGATTACATAAATCTTAATAAGAGTGCATTCATAGCAGGCATATGCGCATTCATAGCCAGTGCTGTGGTTGCAGAGTACTACTATACACTAGATAGAAGTGCAGTTATAAATACCACTCTTAGCGTAGTTGTAGAGTATGGAGTATACATACCGCTTCTAGCATATCTATTGTATAGAGATAATAGCCATAGATACATTGATGCAGCAGGTATTAATTGGAAGGCTGTTATAAGCGATGCAAAGAAGTTACTAGCAACGTTCTCTGCAGCAGAGTTAGTATATACTGCTATTAGAGGGTATATGCATTATCACTTTATAACATTAGGTATTGCACCGTATCAAGCGGCATGGTTCTCATCTATAATTGCATCAATAGCATTCTATACGATAATAAACCTAGGTGCAAAGATAACAAGGTTATTTAACTAATCAGTATCTATAAATAATTAGGAAAAAATAATAATTAGTAGTAATATTTTATTTTTCATAATGGATCCATTTGGCATCTCTGCACTGCTGACATCACAGATTGCAATAGGAGGTATAATAGGGTTCTTCATAGGGTATGCTATAAAGAAGATAACCAAGATTGCTCTTATAATACTAGGAGTATTCTTTATAGCATTGATATATCTAGAGTATAATGGATTCATAGTTATAAACTATGATAAGTTCCAAGAGGCATTTGGCAATATAGGAGGGAGCATAAGTGAGAGGCTTGTTATCCCTAGCACTCCTATACTAACCAATCTGCCATTGCTTGGAAGCTTTGGTATAGGCTTCATAATAGGCTTGAAGAAAGGTTAACTAATGATTTAATCTACAAACAAATAATAAAAAATAGGATAAGATGCTATAATTTATAAATCAGATTAAATAAGCAAAATATAATATTATTTTATTTAGGTCCAATCTTTTCTTAAGGTTCCCTACTTTTATCTATATTTAATCATATCTATGGATAATTGTAATATACTACAACCCTATTCTTTTATTTTTACTGTCTTACCTCTATAAGCCTAGCATCTATCATCTCATTTATCAAGCCCTCTAATGCTGGTTTAAGCTGGGTAGCATCTTCACCACTACTGCTTGCTATAACATTAACTAACTCCTTAAATGAGATACCATTACAGACATCCCATATCATAAGCACTACCTCATTAACAGAGTATGCAACCTTATCATCGTTAACAAGAAGTAGAGAACCATCTTCTGCCCTTGCCACGTTACCTTTCTTGTAGAGTCTTTCTGATTCCATTAGTAAATACGTTAACATTTGGTATTTAAACGTTTGCTATAGTAACATGCTCTTAAGAGTAAGTTATACTAAAATTATTGATATAAGAAACTCTTAACTTATCTCTAATATACCATATATACTACATTAAGCCAATCTGTTGCAAATAAAACTTATAGATATTATGTTAGTACCTTATCTAGCTCATTAGAGTCTATAGCAAGTTTAATCTCTCTAGCAATCCTTCTTCCAGTGCTCATAGGCTCATCATACAAGAGGTAGGAGTATGGTGAACCATTTATGTAAAGGTTAGTGCCAGCAACTATCCTTGCTGAGAACTCAAATGCAGTAAAGTTACCATCTCTATCATAAACACCTTCTATACAGAATGGACCTATCATATCATACTTAACAAGCCTTTTAACACTATCAACGAACCTCTCACCCATCTTATATGCCTCATCTAGCAATGACTCCCTTAGAACCAATGGGCTATTGCCTATTACTGTATATGTTATATCCTCTAACCCTGAATTCACTTGATGCATAGCTGGTATCCTGCTTATTGCATCAACATCAGACTCATACCTTCTATCTATGCCTAGCAACTCAACCTGCTTGCTTAATGGTGAGTAGAAGTACTGCAGATATACAGGCACGCCTATAACATACTCTTGCAGATAAAGATCATTCATGCTATTAACTATGCCTTTACTTAACAGCCTATTGTATTGTTGTATGAACTGCTCTTTGCTTGATGCCAAGAAGTAACCCTTACCTCCAGCAGCGCCATGTAACTTTGCTATTGCTAGAACCTTGTCTTTGCCATTATCAAGATCATCTAAGGTTAGAGTTTTAGGCACTCTTATGCCTGCATCTATCATAAGCCTCTCCTTTAATGTTCTATCTGCCTCCCATCTTAGGATATACCTATTGCCAAAGAATGGTACGTTTATTCTCTCTATCTGCTCAACGCTCATACTTGCTATGAAGGTTCCATGAGGAACTAGTATGCAGTTGTTATCCTTTAACTCATTTATTATAGGCTCAGAGCATACATGCTCATACTTGTAATCCTTAACCATTATAAGCCGATCTATGAACTTGAACCTCTTGTATAGGTTTAACCTTCTCTCCTCACAGATCAGCAAGGTCCTAAAACCTTCATCCTTTGCGCCTTTAAGTACCTGCAATGCACAATGGGACCCAAAGGTGCTTATGCTGTACATATACAACTTAAGGTCTAACCATTTAATAAAAATTAATTAATTAACCAGACTACTCAGATCTATTCTTCATTGGACTTTGATAATACATCTATTAGTTCCTCAACCGCTTGGCTTAGATTTAACATGCCTTTATGCTTAGCATACTCCTCAAGTATACTTATCTGCTCCTTTGTAAAGCATACTGGCATAGTACGTTCAGGCATAGTGTAAAGTTAACCTGCTCAAATAAAAGTATTACTAAACGATCAGATTAATAATATATAGTACTAATTATGAATACTATCTTATGAGCTACTATACAGATGAGAGGTTGATAACAAGTAGAGATGCACTTAATAGATACGAGTTCAAGGTAAAGTTGCTTGAGATAGTTGAGGGTGCAAGGGACCCTACCGCATTCAAGTTTGGTCATAGGGTGCTTGTAAAGAAGGTTCTAGTTATAATAAGGGACCTTAGAACCAACGAAGTTACAGAGAAGGAGCTTGATCTAGAGGAGATAGAGAATGAGATAAGGAGTAAGAGGAAGTTCACATCAGCAAACAGATGGGTTGCACCATCAGAGATAAGGAATGGTTACATAGTTGGTTATAGGCATATGGACCTACTTGCTAGTGCTATAGCATTGGACTACATTGTTATATAGCTTATAGAGATGTTAAGCAATCTATATATTATATTTAAAGTTATATTATACACTTGCCATAAATTTAAATCTATGATAATATATAAGTAAACTATGGCAAGATGTGAATGTGGTATATGTAATCATACATCAGATAAGGATTGCTTTGAGAAGGAGTGTAAATGTTGTATTAACTTTCACCTTAGATCTGGTCCTAAGAGATTAACTATACAATACTATAAGGTCTAAGGGTATTCTATATAAGTAAGAGTATATATCAATGCTAGCATGAGCAATGATGCGTATCAAGAGTGTATAGACCCAAAGTGTATGCTAAGGTATGATATCAAAGAGTTTAGACTATCATGCAGTAAAGGGCATCCATTGGATGTAAAGTACTCTATAAAGCCTCATGCTAAACTGAAGGATGTATTTGCCATGCGTAGGAATCATGGCTCAAATATATACAATGAGAGCGGGGTATGGCGCTTTAGAGATCTTATAAACTTCTGTCAGATAGATACTGAGGATTATGAGGAGTGTGCCAAGTATCTAGCATCTCTGGATGGTGCTGAAGGAAGGCTATCAAAGCCATTCAAGATGAGCAAGGTAGCAGAGTATGTTAACATGAATAAAGATTGTTTATTCTTGCAGCCAGAGGGGTATAATCCAAGTGGCTCCTTCAAGGATAATGGTATGGCAACAGCTTTAACACATGCAAAGTTACTTAATGTTAAGAAGATAATGTGTGCATCAACAGGGAATACATCAGCCTCTGCTGCAATGTATGCATCAAATGAAGGCATGCAATGCGAGGTTTATGTGCCAAGAGGGGAGATAGCAATAGGCAAGTTAGGGCAGGCATTGCAGTTTGGTGCACAAGTTATAGAGGTGGATGGTAACTTTGATGATGCGTTAGCAGTTATGCTTAAGGAGGCTAAGAAGGACAATGCTTATGTTGTTAACTCAGTTAACCCGTTCAGGCTTGAAGGGCAGAAGACCATAGTGTATAGAGTCCTTGAGTACCTTAACTGGGAGCCCCCAGATTGGTTAGTTTACCCTGGTGGTGCACTTGGCAACACTGCAAGTGCTGGCAAGTGTTTAATGGAGCTCTATGAGTGGGGTTGGATAAAGAAGATACCTAGACTTGCTGTAATAAATGCTGAAGGCGCAAGTACATTATATACATTATACAATGGTAAGTTCAATGGTAAGGAGTTAAGATGGAACAAGGGTAATGTGGATCTAGATCTTATAAATGAGTACTATGAGTACATGGATAAGAATAACATAAGACCTAAGACAGATGCTACAGCAATACAGATAGGCAAGCCTGCAAATCTGCTTAAGGCTCTTAGAGCATTAGAGTTTACCAATGGTGTTGTAGAGTGTGTCAGCGATAAGGAGATGTATGATAGCATGGCTGTAGTTGGTCTGAATGGATTTGATTGCGAACTTGCATCTGGCTCAGTGCCAGCAGGGATAAAGAAGCTTAGGGAGCAGGAGATAATAAAGAAGGATGATATAGTAGTCGGTATACTAACTGGTAGGCAGAAGGACCCTAATATAATTATAAATTACCATCTGAACCCAAATAATAGGTTTGCAGTTACCCCTAAGAGGTATAAAGGTTAAATATTATACTTATTTAACTATGCTATGCGTATATGCTCATTCTTGCCTAGTGCAACTGAGATGCTTTATGCTCTAGGCTTAGACAAGTATATAGTTGGTGTTACCCATGAATGTGATTACCCTGAGGATGCATTAAGTAAGCCAAAGGTTGTAAAGAGCGTATTTGATACATCTAACATGAGTAGTGAGGAGATAGACTTAAGAATAAGGGAACTGGTTAATGAGCATAAGGATATATACATAGTTGATACACAGTTGCTTAAAGAGTTGAATCCAGATGTTATAGTTGCTCAAGGTTTATGCAAGGTATGCTCACCATACATAAGCGAGATATCCAAAGCAAGGCAGATCCTAGAGTATAAGCCTAGGGTTGTTATGCTTGATCCCCATGATATTGATGGCATATTAGATAGCATAATACAACTTGCAGAGGAGTTCAATGTTAAGAATAAAGGCATTGAGTTAGTTAACAGCCTTAGGTCTAGGATAGAATACATACATGCTAGAGCGTTAGATGTTGTAAGGAGCAATGGAAGACCTAAAGTACTATGCATAGAATGGTTTAAGCCATTCTTCACTGCTGGGCACTGGGTTCCTCAGATGGTTGATATTGCAGGAGGGTTTAACTGCATAAGCAAGAGAGGAGAGCACTCAAGGACTCTAGAGTTTAAGGAGGTTGTTGATGCTGATCCAGATATTATAGTGTTCATGCCATGTGGGTTTGATGTTACTAGAGCATTAAGGGAGTTCAAGTATGTTGAGAGCATAGATGGATGGTATGATCTTAGGGCTGTAAAGAACAAGAAGGTGTATGTTGTTGATGCAAACTCATACTTCAGCAGACCAAGCCATAGGGTAGTTAGGGGCATAGAGATACTAGCAAAGATAATACACCCTGATGCATTTAACGATATAGAGGTTAGTGAATGGGAGGTTAGGAGGGTTTATTGATTCTTGATCTTCTTTATAAAATATACTGTAAATACGAAAGAGATGAAAGCAATAAGAATATAAATAATCATCTCTTCAGTGGAAACAAATTTATTTGTAACTAATCCAACAGAGAGCATTATGATAAAAACACCAAATACAGTACTGATTTTTGCTTCTTTAATGTTATTGCTGGGGACTGGGTTCCTCAGATGGTTGATATTGCAGGAGGGTTTAACTGCATAAGCAAGAGAGGAGAGCACTCAAGGACTCTAGAGTTTAAGGAGGTTGTTGATGCTGATCCAGATATTATAGTGTTCATGCCATGTGGGTTTGATGTTACTAGAGCATTAAGGGAGTTCAAGTATGTTGAGAGCGTAGATGGATGGTATGATCTTAGGGCTGTAAAGAACAAGAATGTGTATGTTGTCGATGCAAACTCATACTTCAGTAGACCAAGCCATAGGGTAGTTAGGGGTATAGAGATACTAGCAAAGATAATACACCCTTATGCATTTAATGATATAGAGGTTAGTGAATGGGAGGTTAGGAGGGTTTATTGATTCTTGATCTTCTTTATAAAATATACTGTAAATACGAAAGAGATTAAAGCAATAGGAATATAAATAATCATCTCTTCGGTGGAAACAAATTTACTTGTAACTAATCCAACAGAGAGCATTATTACAAAAACACCACATACAGTACTGATTTTTGCTTCTTTAATGTTATTTGTTATTAATAATGCTAATATTGAATAAAAAACGAAAAGACAGCTGTTATAAAGAGAGCTATGCTTCCAGTAGGAATTATTTGTAGATCTTTGAATAGAGTTAGAAATATAAGAACTCCTGCTATTAAGGTTGCATTTGCTTGTAGTAGATCCTTATTAGTTATCCTATCCTCATGCTGATCCTCCATGCTATCATCCATCTTTATTATATATTAATTACCTCTCCTTGCTTAATCTTAATGCACTCTGTGCAGCAGCAAGTATTGCTATGGGTATCCTATGGGGGCTAGCACTAACATAATCTAAGCCTATCATATCACAGAACTCTATGCTCTTAGGGTCTCCTCCATGCTCCCCACATATCCCTATCTCCAACCTATTATTAACTGCCCTTGCCTGCTCTACAGCAATCCTCATAGCCTTGCCTACACCATCCCTATCTATGGTCTGGAATGGGTTATCCTTAAGTATACCCTTCTCTAGGTACAATGGTAGGAACTTGCCCTCAACATCCTCCCTGCTGAATGAGAATACTGCCTGTGTTAGATCGTTTGTACCAAAGCTGAAGAACTCTGCTACACTTGCTATGCTATCTGATGTTAGACATGCCCTAACAACCTCTATCATTGTACCAAACTTAACATTAAGGATTACACCATACTTGCTCTCAACCTCTTGCTTAACCTTATCGAATATGCTCTTAACAGCAACCAACTCCTCCTTTATGCCTACCTGTGGGACCATTATCTGTGCCTCTGCATTAATCCCTTGCTTTATAAGTTCAGCAGAAGCCTCAAGTATGGCTCTTATCTGATACTCGTATATCTCTGGATATACTATACCTAACCTAACACCTCTCTGCCCCATCATAGGGTTAACCTCCTGCAACTCCCTTACCCTTTGTAGTACTACTTGAGCATCCTTATCATTATGCTCATAAACAGCCTTCATTAGATCCTCTAACCTAGGAAGGAACTCATGCAATGGTGGGTCTAGGAGCCTTATCGTTACAGGGTAGCCTTCCATAACATGTAGTATCTCCTTTACATCATTCCTAAGGTAAGGGATCAACTCATCTAATGCCTTAACCCTCTCTTCCTTGCTCTTAGCCATTATCATCCTTATGAGTATTGGTAATCTATCCTCGCTGTTGAACATCCTCTCAGTTCTACACAAGCCTATACCCTTTGCACCATAGTTCCTTGCTATCCTTGCTGCCTCTACTGTATCAGCATTTGCCCTAACACCTAACCTCTTCATGCTATCAGCCCATGCTAACAATGTCTTTAACTCATTACTTAACTCAGGCTCAACTAACTGTATGCTACCAAGGTATACATTGCCTGTAGAGCCATCTATGGTTATTGTATCATGCTCATTAACAACTATGCCATTAACCATGAACCTCCTATGCTCCTCATCTATAACTATTGAACTGCAACCAACTATGCAAGGCTTGCCCATCCCTCTAGCAACAACAGCAGCATGGCTTGTCTTACCACCCTTGCTTGTTAGTATACCTACAGACTTGAAGAATGCTGGTACGTCCTCTGGCTTAGTCTCTTCCCTAACAAGTATAACCTGCATACCATTGTTAGCATACTCTATAGCCCTCTTTGTATCAAGAACTACCTTGCCTACAGCTGCACCAGGGGATGCACCTATACCCTTTGCTATAGGTTCTACCTTTATCTTTGGATCAACCCTTCTATGCAATACTTGCTCTAAATCATCCGCATTAACCCTTAACAATGCCTCTTCCTTGCTTATTATACCTTCATTAACCATATCAACTGCTACCTTTACTGCTGCTATAGCATTCATCTTTGCTGCCCTAGTCTGCAAGAGGTATAACTTACCAGACTCTATTGTGAACTCAACGTCTTGAGGTTCTCTATAATATCTCTCAAGTTTCTCACATGCTGATACCAACTGCTTATATGCATCTGGCATTATATCTGCTAATCTCTCTATAGGCTCTGGTGTCCTTATACCTGCAACAACATCCTCGCCTTGTGCATTTATAAGGAACTCCCCATAAAGCCTCTTCTCTCCACTCTCAGGGTTCCTTGTGAATACTACCCCAGTAGCACTCCTATCATCCATGTTCCCAAATACCATTGCTACTATGTTAACTGCAGTGCCATCTGCTATATCTGGTGTTATCTTATAGTACCTTCTATACTCTACAGCCCTCTCACTCATCCAACTATTGAATACAGCCTTTATAGCAAGTTCTAACTGCTTGTATGGATCATCTGGGAACTCCTTACCATTCTCTTTGCATATCTTCTTGAACTCATATGTAAGTTCCCTTAATGCATCAGCATCAAGCTCATTATCATGCTTAACACCTCTCCTCCTCTTAGCATCCTCAAGTGCTCTAGAGAATAGGGAATCGTTTATATTCAATACAACCTTAGCAAACATCTGTACAAACCTTCTATATGCATCCCATACGAACCTTGGATTATTGGTCCTTGCTATTAATGCATTAGCAGTATCATCATTTAGGCCAAGGTTCAGTATAGTATCCATCATGCCTGGCATGGAGATTGGGGCGCCAGACCTTACAGATACAAGCAATGGGTTAGTTGTACTACCAAATCCCTTACCAGTAAGCTCTTCAAGCCTTTGCATAGCCTGCTTAACCTCATCCATTAAACCTTTAGGTAACTCCCTACCATTCTTATAGTACTCCCTACACACATCTATGGTTATTATGAACCCTGGGGGCACTGGTAGATTTGCTGCTGTCATCTCTGCTAGGCCAGCACCCTTACCTCCTAACACCTTCCTACTCAGACCCTTTGCCTCATCAAAGAATACTATCCTCTTATGGACTTGCATGGTATGGGATTATATTATACTAGTTATTAAGTTTAGCCCATACAAATAGAATAATATAACATAATTATAATCTACTCTTGCTTAGCTCCACACTCTATACAGAATGATGCATCAGAGTCTATCTTTGCTCCACATGCTATACAGAATTTAAATGTTGATCTGCCCTCATTACTATCAGCACTAGACTCCTTACCCTTTATGGCATAATCCTTTATCCTTGCAAAGAGTGTAGTTACTGCACCAGTAGGTATGAACTCCTCACTTATATCCATCTTATACTCTTCCTTCTCCTCTATGTATAACATTAGCCTTGGTACCTTATGTCTTGGATGTAAGCCATCCTCGTTAGGGCATTTATCCTTATCTAACTTGCATTGGATCTCAACTATATCACCTAACCACTTTGCAAACTTTAGTAGAGTCATCTCAGGGGTTGAGTACGTTAATGTATGAGTTGACATGTAATCCTCTGCAGCATTCTTAGCATTAAACACCTTCATAACTTATTATATCCTCTCCTCCTATTATTATCTATATCTATTAGTAAACTAATTATTTGTGGATTATGCTAACTCTGCTGTTTACCACACTTTGGGCAGAATTTTGCCTTAGCAGGTATGGTTGATCCACAGTGCTCACATACCTTGTTCTCTATCTGCTTAACATTAACACTAACCTGGGGCATGGGCTTTACAACCTCTACCTGCTTAACCTCTGTGCCTTTACCTATTGCATTATCCAACTCTATTATAACCTTTACCATAAGGAATACTAGTGAAGAGAATTGCATGAGAAAGTTACCCATCTTTATAAAGTAATCATGCTCCCCTATCTTACCCTCTTGGTAAAGTGTGTATGCATCTAGGAATGCCTCATAGCTACTCTGAACATCGTTAAGAAGGTTCTTTAACTTGTCTACTAATGGTCCACGGGTATTATAGCCTAGCTGACCCATCATATATCACATGCTTATAGAATAAATTAAGTGTTTTTATTTATTTATTTATTTAGGAACTCGTTATGATGTTTATATCATTCGTCTATACTTGCATTAGATCAGATGGACGGATTCATTATTTATTTGCCTATGGTGATCATCTTACTCTATGCTCTTAATGAATTCTCTATAAACCTCCTTATAACATCCTTTGGAGCAGCGCCTATATGCTGACCTATAACCTGACCATCCTTGAATAACAGTAGTGTAGGTATACTGTATATCTCATACTCTCTAGCAACATCTGGGTTCTCATCTACATTCAACTTTAAGAACCTAACCTTTCCATCATACTCCTTAGCCAACTCCTCAAGTACTGGAGCAACCATCCTACATGGACCACACCACTCTGCCCAGAAGTCTACTAGCACTGGTATGCTAGATTTTAACACATCGTTATCCCATGTACTTACACTTGTTGCCTTTACGTTTGCCATGTATAAATAAGGGATATAACCCACTAATAATTTTTTATAATCCAAGTGTATAGTATAGTATATTGATAAAGATAGTAAAGGGTTCTGGAGGGTATATAGTTGCTGATTTAACAGATGAAGAGGTAAGGAGGGCTAGCCTTGCTGGAGAACTCTTCATAGGAGCATTGGGTAGGATAGATGATGCCAGGATAATATCATACCATTGCAACAACTGTAGTAGGGACTTTAATAATGCACCAAGGGTAGTGAGAAAGAGTGTTAATGAGTTAGTAGCAGAAGGACATGTACTTATTGAGCAAGGAGAGTATATATGCAAGGAGTGTAATGCTATTATAGCAATATACAAGGTATTTGGTGAGGGGATTAGTAGAAGGTATGATGAAGATATTAGTATAAGGGATATTGTGGGCTCAAGGGTATTATACAAGCAAGAGAGTATAGGTATTGTAAGTGATGTACTAGTTAACGTTAAGAGTTGTAGCATTGCATTGCTTGTAGATCATAATGGCAACTATACAAATATACCATGGGAGAGTGTAGAAGGTATAGGTAATGGTGTAGTGCTGCTTAAAGGCAAATTATGTGCAAGGTGTAAGTACGAGAGTATGCCTATAGCAGAGTTCTGCATGGAATGTGGTAATAGATTAAGTTAAGTTAAAATTAAAAATTAAAGATGATAACATATTTGTTTTAATAATAACCATCAGTTATTAAGCATTCTTAGTTCTTTCCTCTTAATCTTCCCTGTATCAGTCTTTGGTAACTCATTTATGAACTCTATTATTCTAGGATATGCGTACTCTGCAAGCTTCTTTCTTACAGACTGCTGTATCTCATCCTTTAGAGCCTCCGATGGCTCATACCCTGGCTTTAAAACAACATAAGCCTTTATAACATGCCCTCTAACCTCATCATGCCATGGGACTACAGCGCTCTCTAGCACTGCTGGGTGTTGATTTATAACCTCTTCAACCTCAGCAGGTCCTATCCTATAACCTGCAGCCTTTATTAGGTCATCAGTCCTTGCAACGAACCATATAAAGCCATCGGCATCCTTGTATCCTTGGTCTCCAGTGTATAGCCATCCATTCCTTACCTTCTTTGCTGTCTCCTCTGGTCTATTCCAGTAGCCTAGGAATGCTACAGGGTTAGGCATCTTTACTGCAATCTCACCTATCTCATTTGGCTTAGCAATATTACCCTGTTCATCAAGTATCTCAACAGTAAAGCCTGGAGTACTCTTACCTATAGACCCTGGCTTTGGACCCATTAAGGAGTAGCAGTTTGTTACTATTATATTTGCCTCAGTCTGCCCGTATATCTCATTCAATGGCACATTAAGTTTATCCATAGCCCACCTTACAAGCTCAGCACCTACGGGCTCACCAGCACTCCCTAATGCCCTTAATGCAAGGTCGTACTCCTTCTTAGGGTCCTCATTGAACTTCCTTATCATCCTTAGTGCAGTAGGAACTATGTATGCACATGTTATCCTATAACGCTCAAGTATGCTTAATGCCCATGCTGGATCAAACTTACCACTCCTAGGTGTAACTACAACTGGGTAACCAAAGTAAAGTGAAGGGTAGAGCACATCACCTATTGCAGCTACCCATGCCCACTCAGATGGTGTCCAGAATATATCACCTTCTTGTGGGGCAAACTCCATGTATAACTGGTAGCATGGTATACAACCTAAAAGGAAGCTATGAGGTAATAATACACCCTTTGGTAACCCTGTAGTGCCAGAGGTGTAGAGCATATGTGCTGGATCGTATATCCTAGTATTGTAAGGCTTGAATGTTGATGAGCCATTACTTACTATACTATTAAAGTCATCAAAATCACTGCTACCAGAGTTAACAGCAAAGACATGCTTTATATCGAGCCCTTCCAACGCAGGTTTAACCTTATCCTTTAGGGAGTAATCAAATACGAGTACCTTTGCACCACTATCAGCAAGCCTATACTTTATAGCGTCTGTACCAAATAGAGTACTCATAGATAATGCTATACCTCCTATCCTGTATGCTGTTAGCATGCTTACTAGAGCCTCTGGTCCTTGGGGTACGAGTACAGCTATTCTATCACCCTTTCCTACCTTAAGATCTGTTAAGGCATTTGCTAGCCTATTTGACATATTTAAGAGGTCCTTGAATCTGTATATTCTTGTGTTATTATTCTCATAGTATATGGCTATCTTGTTTGTTGATGCATGTTTATCAAGCATCTCTATACCCATATTAAAGTACTCAGGTAACTCCCATACGAAACTCTTGCATAATGCATCGTAACTTGAGCAATCAAACTTCCTTATATCAAAGTTAGAGAAGTTGCCTTTAATCATAGATATCTACCTCCTACTTCTGCACACCTCTCTTACCTTAACTCAAGGTATAGAGTATTTATTAATAAACTTTATTCACCTATATTAAAGATTCTTGGTTCTGTTAATTATTGATTATAATCTAACCTCTCCTCCATCTACCACTATACTCTGCCCTGTAATGTATGCTGAGGCATCTGATACAAGAAATGCAGCAGCATTAGCAACCTCTTCTGCACTACCAAACCTCTTTAAAGGTATGCTCTTGCTCATCTCATAAACCTCTTTACTGCTTAATGCTTTAAGATTTGCATCCGTTGCTATGCTTCCTAAAACTAGGCAGTTTATCCTTACCTCTGGAGCAAGCACTAATGCAAGAGATTTAGCCAATGCTATAACCGCAGCTTTGGCTAGTGTGTATGCTAGTCCATAAACATCTCCAACCAATGCTGGTGTTGAGCCTATTAGAACTATGCTTCCATTACCTTGCCTCTTCATAATAGGCGCAACTGCCCTTACACAATTGTACGAGCCCTTAAGATCTATGCTCCATGCCTTATCAAGTAGATCATCACTTATACTCAATGGGTCAGTGAACCACTCCTCTCTACTTATAGGATATCCTGCTGCTGCTATTAATGCATCTATACCCTTGAACCTCTCCTCAACTTGATCAACCATTGCCTTAACATCATTATAACTGCTTACATCAGCATAGAGTGCAATCACATCATCATTACTGTTATTATAATTATTATTGATTGATTTTATCTCTTCTATAACTTTGGCTATCTTACTCTTATCCCTATACTGTAACGCTAATCTTGCATTATGCTCTGCAAGCTTTAATGCTATAGATCTCCCAATACCTCCAGATGCACCTGTTATAAGTACTCTCTTACCATTTAGGTCATTCATCCCCAAGTATACCATTTATTAACCTTGCAAGTTTAAAGTCGTAGTTGCTTATGCCATTAACATCATGTGTTACAAGATCTATCTTAACTATGTTATACACATTATAGAACTCTGGGTGATGGTTCAATTTCTCAGCATAGAGTGCAACCCTTGTCATGAAACCAAACGCTTGGTTAAAGTCCTTGAACCTTATAGTTCTGGTTAATTTACCATTCTCTATACTCCAATTCTTAAGCTTTGCAAGCTCTGCTCTTATCTGCTCATCATCAAGTTTAACATACTCATCCTCTTCTTGCATGATTATTAGTTAATACCATTAGATAATAAACATTGTTATATCTAGTCTCATTAGCGGTTACTAACAAGAATTTAACTCAATTTAACTTAACTGTCCCCCGCCTCTGACCCACAAAGGATCATAGGAAGCCAAGTAACCTCACCCTGCTTCTGCACGGGGGCCCGCTGTAGCACGTCTGGGTTAAACTGAGGATCATTACCTCACCCCAGCCCGTCAACGTGCACTTGTGCGGGTATTTAATAGTAAAGCAGAGTAAATTTATATACTATACTCTATCCCCAATAACTTGGATAGGTCTAACTCAAATGCACTAACATTAACCCTTATCCTAAAGTTATTCAAGACACTCTTACTTATCTCACCTATGCTACCTATGCTTATATTATTAACCATTATAGATGCAGCTCTACCATGCTCATACAATGTATCCTCTATAGGTTCAGTTACAACATCGTAACCAAATAGATGCTTAAGGAATGCTTGGAGGTAAGACTTTGCCTCTGTATAATCTGTATGTGCATCTGCTATAACACATGCTACGTTGTAATGCTCTTTTATAGATAAGCAATCATACATAAACACCTTACCTATCTCAAAGAGCCTCTGAGGATATGGTTCATGTATATTCTTTGCAAGTACATTAAGCAAGGAAGGCAAGAGCATATCTCTAAGTACTTCATGCTCCTTGCTCTTACTCTCCTTAACCAGTAGCACTTTACTTGAGCTTATATCCCTGTTAACCATCTTATACTGCAGTTCATAGCTTACAAGGCTAAAGTTAATAACCTCTAACATCCCTAAGCCTATGAGTACATCTCTAGCATGATCAAGGATACCAAGGGTCTTATCCTTTGAACCCATAGCCTTTAACCTAGGATACCTTGGTTCTAGTAAAGATATATTGTATCCTATAGCAATATCCTCTACCAGATCTATCTTACTTATTATATCTATTCTATAACGAGGTATTGTGCATATTATAGCATTGCCATTGTAAGAGGCATCTAGCCTACAACGCTTAAGACATCTTACCATCTCATCAGCACTTAGATCTATGCCTAGTATACTGTTAGCATAATTAATATCTATACTCATACTCCTATTACGCATATCTGGAGTAGTTAATATTTTAGAGTTGGTGTGTATATCTACACTATTTATAGTGAAACCCATATCTCTAAGGGTTACTGCTATAACTGCTAGAACATCTTGGGCAGTGTTAATATCTGTAGCAGTAACCTCAACTAGTATATTCTTTGTACTCTCATCTATCCTTGTAAGGTTGGAGTTTATTATTGGAGGGAACGATAGTACATTACCATAAGAGTCCTTTATTATTGGATACCTATCTGCATTGCTTAAGAGGTGTGAGTACTCCTTACCAACATCTGTACTTGCTAGTATATCCTTAATGCTCATCTCACTGCTATAGTTCAAAGGTACGAACCTAAAACTATCATCTACAGTTGTGTAGTAGAACGGTTCCTTAACTCTATCATAGTTATGTAAGCCTATAGATGCTTTCTTCCTCCTTCTCCCTAAGCCCATATGCAGATCCTCTTGCATGCTTATCAACTGCCTTACATCCTCTCCATCAAGCCTGCCATTAGATGCAAGCAATGCTACTATGTAAGGTCTTATGTCTTTAACACTATCATCTACCATGAACCTTATGCTACTCTTCTTAACCTCTATCATTGGTAGACCTACCTCTATATCCATTAAACCTTTCAGTGCCCTTGCTATACCATAATCTGTAGAGTAATCTGGTCTATTTGGATTGTATTCTACCTTTATGTAATCATTGCCTTCCTCCTCTATATCCAATGCTATGTAAGGTAGCATAGCCTTTATCTCATCTATACCCTTGCCTACTAGATTCTCTAGCCTATGCTTGTAGAGTGTTACAACTGGCATAATGGAGTACCTCTTAGCATAGATAACCTGTTTGAATACAACTCTCTAACATCATCTATACCATACTTAAGCATAGCTATCCTCTCCAGCCCTCCACCCCATGCCAATACCCTACTCTTAACCCCTATAGGCTCTGTAACCTCTGGCCTAAATATACCCATACCAAAGAGTTCTACCCATCTACCTAAGCGCTCATGGTATACCATTGACTGTAAAGATGGCTCTGTGTACGGGAAGTATGTAGGCCAGAACTTTACCTTGCTTAAACCAAGCCTCTTGTAGAACTCCTGCTGTATACCCATAAGATCCCTAAGTGTTACATCATCACTTACAACTATACCCTCTATCTGATGGAACTCTGCTAGATGCTTGTAGTTTACCTTCTCATTCCTGAATACCCTTCCTATGGAGAATACATTTGCTTCCTTAGGCCTATGCTCTGCAAGGTACCTTATGGTTACTGCTGTTGTATGGGTTCTAAGGACTAACCTCTTAGCCTCATCCATGCTCCATCTATACCTCCAACTTGCTTCATGTATATTTGATACACTTGTTATCAACTCATCACTTGCAATACCATAGTTACTATTATTGTTGTTATTATTGCTAGCCTTTCTACCAGTATCTATATCTATATAGAATGTATCCTGCATCTCCCTTGCTGGATGATCCTGTGGTGTGAATAATGCATCAAAGTTCCAGAAGGAGTATTGCACTATGCTACCATCTATCTCCTCAAAACCCATGCCTATAAGTATCTCTCTAACCTCATCTATAACCTCTTGGAGTATATGCTTCTTGCCAGCGTATATTATTGGTGCTTTTGCAGTAACATCTATACTCCTTATTATAGCACCGCTCTTTATCTGTTTAACAAGCTCCATACCCTTCTCTGCTAATGATACTGATGTATGCTTAACACTCCTCTCTACTATATATCCTGGTCTCTTAATCAAGTATTCTAATACTTTAAGTTCTTTATCATTAAGTTCTTCCTTAAATAACCCATTTGAGTCATGTATCCTCTTAAGTAATATATACTCATCATCCTTCTCTCTACTATACCACATCCCTATGTAAATCAACTTACCATCTTCTATACGTATAATACCTTTCCTTATAGCATGCTTAATAGCTGCATTAAACTCTTTCTCGTCAAGTCTTATCATTCTTCTAAGCTCCTTTATCTCTAGAACATTCTTAAGGCTCTTGAGAGTATTATTTAATATCTCCTCAGGTAAACCATCGTTTACAGCCCTTTTACCTGCATCACCAAGAGTTACCATCTTCCTTTCACCCTCCTCAACCTTAACAAGACCCTTGTACTTTAACCACTCTATACCTCTTCTTACCTGATCTATGTTAAGTAATGTTCTATTTACTAGATCCTCCAAACTTAAAGTATTATTATACACTGTATCTTTTGATATCATATCATATAATGCTAGCAATATCTTGTACTCTATATCATGCAATGCGATAATATCCTTTCTATTCATCTACTACTGGTACTAAATAGCCTTACTTTTAATCTTTATTAGTAGAATGCTGCAATGTTAGGTATGCAAGCAAAGGATTTAGCAATAGAGTACTATAGAAGGAAGTTTGGTACAGATGCTAGTAAAACATTCATCCATCTAGTTAGAGAGGTTGGAGAGATAGCCTTTGCTATAGAGAGGGGTAATGTGGATCATACTAAGATAGAGATTGCAGAGAGCATAGCATTGCTCTACCATCTAGCAAGCATATATGGCATAGATGATATAGATGATAGCATAATAAGAATATACAGTAAGAAGATGGAATAATTTGCAGGTAATAACATTCAAAGTAAATAGATTAAGAACTAGTAGGTAAATCAATTTATATTAATCTGAATACTGATTGTAAGTATGAATGGCTTAAGTAATAATAATAATAATGCAATAGTAACCCCATGGAAGGTTGAGGGTAGCATAGATTACGATAGATTGGTTAAGGAGTTCGGCACAAAGATAATAACAGATGAACTCCTTGATAGGATAAAGAAGCATGCAAACAGATTACATCCATTGCTTAGATTAGGTTACTTCTTCAGCCATAGAGATCTTGATTGGATACTTGATATGTATGAGAATGGTTATAGATTCTACCTTTACACTGGTAGAGGTCCTTCAGGGAATGTACACCTTGGGCATATATTACCATGGGTATTCACAAAGTACATGCAAGATGCATTCAATGCTAATCTATTATTCCAGATCACTGATGATGAGAAGTTTCTTTACCATGATAGCAAGAGCTTTGATGAGATAAGCAGGTATGCATATGAGAATATATTGGATATAATTGCTATTGGCTTTGATCCAAGTAAGACAAAGATAATAGTTGATACTAAGCATATAAGACATCTATATCCTATAGTAATAGAGATAGCAAAGAGGATAACGTTCTCTACAGTTAAAGCAACATTTGGGTTTACAAATGCAACTAACATAGGTATGATACTCTTTCCTGCTATACAGGCTGCTCCATGCTTCCTGCCATCAAAGTTGGAGGGCAAGAATACACCTTGCCTTATACCTGCTGCAATAGATCAGGATCCTTACTGGAGGGTTACAAGGGATGTTGCTGAGAAGTTAGGATACTATAAACCAGCGCAGATACACTCTAAGTTCCTCCCAGGGCTAGGTATGCAGGGTAAGATGTCCTCCTCCCAGCCAGATACAGCAATATTCACAACAGATGATGAGAAGGTTATAGAGAAGAAGGTGATGAATGCATACACTGGTGGGCAGCCTACAGTTGCACTGCAGAGGAGGCTTGGTGCAGACGCAGATACATGCCCAGTATTCTGGTATCTAAGGTACATGTTTGAGGATGAGAAGAGGTCTGATGAGCGCTATATTAAATGTAAGGGTGGAGAGTTATTATGCTATGAGTGCAAGCGTGACCTTGTAGATGCTGTAAAAGTATACCTAAAGGAGTTTCAAAGGAGGAGGGAGAAGGCCAAGGATATGGTAGATAAGTTTATGTTTGAGCCTTAATCCTATTTAACCAACTAAAATCTATAATATCAAATGTTAGTTATCCAATAGATGAGAAGATAAGGTTTAACAGTAAATAGATAAGTTTAACCGAATCTTGTATTAGAGCAATGATAACAAGAAACCTATATACCTAATTGCTTTTGGATATTATAATTAACATGGCAAAGAAACATTGCTCTATATGTGGTAAAGACGTCAAGATACCATACAGGCTTGATAAGTATGGTATACAAGGTATAATATGTGGTTCTTGTTACGATGAGAAATTAAAGGAAATATATAATATTAAACATTAAATAAATAAGCGTGTATATACATTTATGAGTATTGCATATTAATCTGTTATCCGTATTAAAGATACATTTATTAGTTATAACTAGTAAATAATAATTGATTTTGAGTGATAGACTTATCCTGCTTTATGATAACAAATGTTACTATTGTAGCAGATTTGCTACTCTAGTAGCTAAATTAACAGCTAATAGATTAACCCTTGTAGGGCTATACAGTAAGGAGGGAGATGAACTCAAGGTCTTATTTCCTAAGGGTATTAACATGTATGAGATGTTCTGGTTTATCGATGGCTTGTATGCATATGGAGGTTTATATGGTCTCTTTAAACTTTTAATGGTTATAATAACAAATCTCTTAAACATAAATAATAATCACATGACCATGAGTATAAAATACGAATGCTCAAAGCATGATTATGATGGTTGCAGACTATCCTCTAGAGTATATAATCTTGTAACTAAAAGAAGCAAAGTAAAGTTAAGCAGAGTAGAATAAAAATAATTAATAAGACAATAAATTTAAATCTTTATTATTACTATTACTATTATTATTATTGGATCAGACTACTGGTTTAACCTCTACCTCTTCTTTAAGCCTCTTGGCAACTATCTCTGCAGCCTTCCTTCCAGATAGTAACATTGCACCAAATGTTGGACCCATCCTTGGCAAGCCAAATGTTTCAGCAACACTCATACCTGCAACAACAAGCCCTGGATATACTTCAGATGTATACTCAACCACTAGATCCTCTGACTGCTCAACCCACATAGGGTTCATACCAGAGAACTTTACTAAGCCTCTATCCTGTAACCTCTTTACTGCTACTGCATCATGCCCAGAGGCATCTATAACATATTTAGCCTCTAATGCTACTGGATCAACACATGTTATATTCCTTGGTAGTGCAGATACTGGCATCCAATTAACAACTACACCAGATACCCTATCCTTTCTAAGTATAAGATCATCAAACTTTGTTAGATTAAGGAACCTAACTCCAGCATCACATGCATCTGCTATAAGCTTTGAGCATGCATTTGGTCCAGGTGTAGCATACAAACCATCTGTTACCTTCTTGTACTTAACCCCTAGCTCGTCTAGAACTTTGTTTGCTGGAGCCCTAATGGTTATTGGGTTCATCATGAAGCCTCCTATCCAGAACCCTCCGCCTATGTAGTTGTTCTGCTCAACTATAAGTGTCTTAAATCCCATCTTTGCAAGATCTCTCCCAGCCATTAGACCTGCTGGTCCTGCTCCTATTATTATAACATCGCTATCTGCATACTCCATTAGCATCTCATGGAACATACCTGCTATTGCCCTAGTTATCTCCTTCTCGCTTACCTTTGCGAATATTGGCATAAAATTATTCTACTATACAGATATTTAATTATTGTTACCTTAATATTTAATTAAAGGTTATAAAAGAGGAGTGAGTAGGAAAGAGGTAAGAAAGAGAGGGGTAGGTAATAAAACACTAGCATTAATAATACTTGCTGGTATAATAGGTGCAATAGTAACAATAAGTATTGTAACATACAATGAGAGGGTTAAGCAGGAGAACTATGTAATTGCTATACAAAGAGTAAATGCTGAGGCTAAACAGTTGACTGAGCATTATAACAACGAGTATGATAGATGGAGTAGTAAGATTATAGATGATGATGATATGGTTGATATTGTTGATAGTATAATGGTTAAGCAGAAGAGGTTAATAGATATTATGAAGAGTATGAATGTGCCAGATGCTTTCAAAGAGGCGCATAGTTACAATCTAAAGTCACTTGAGTATGAGTATAATGGCTATGGTTACTTTAAGGACTATCTAGTAAGCAAGGATGAGAATGCGTTGAAGAGATACCATGAGATGCTACAGCTTGCTTTTGAGAACGAGGTTAAAGCATTAAGCATTTACAATGGTAAGGGATTAATACTCCCTTAACTCTGTTAAGAGTATGCTAGAGCAGTTAAAGGTTAAAGCACTCTTCCAGAATACCATAGATGTATGGATTGCATTATGTAATGAGAGAGGTTCAGAGTGGTATAGTGTTGATGGTTATAGAGCATTCATACGTTACCTTTTAAGTAAGAATGTTAAGATGAACAGATTCCCTCTATGTGTAAAAGAGACTGGTACATATGAACATAGTAGGGATAAGGTATCCTTGCTTGATGAGTTATCAAAGTTAAATACACAAGATGCTCAAGTTTATATAGTAAAGTTAGATGAGAACACATTAAAGATTATAAGAGAATTCCCATCTTTGGATACTAAATAAATTAATAAATAAAATTATTACTAACCAAATATCAATGTTAGTTATGCCTCATTATGATACCAAATCCTTTGCTTCTTAATGCTATCAATGCTAGCATGAATGATACACTTAACATTATATAGTATGCTAATGGAAACTCTGGTACATAATTGAATGATACACTTGCATCCTCTCCTTGCTCACCGTTTATACCCCTTACCTCAAGTATGTAATTACCTTGTTCATTAAGGGTTAACCTACTTATGCTGCTAGAATTAACTCCATCTAACCTAGAGACTTCTCTGCTATTAGAGTAAAGTATAAGATCGAATGTTGCATCGTTTAAAGCATTACCATTGCTATCAGTTATACGTATGTTAAATATGGAGTCCTTACCTATATCTGCAGGTAACCACTCAACCATAACATTGTATTTACCACTCGTGCTCTTTGCTATAAGATTTACAGAAGGTACTCCTGTGCCTATTATGCTTGTTGTATAGAACTCAGGCTTCAATGCAAGGTTACTTACTGCAAGTATCTTAACCTCATTGCTACCAATAGATAGCATATATGTATCATCCTTATCTAGCCTTATTGTAAATGAGCCATTGGAATCAGGCTTAACAGAACCTTGCTTTACAACCTTACCATCCTTATCCTTTATGTAGTAGTATACATTAACATCCTTGCTAGGGTCTCCTTCTACGCTAACACTACCTGTTATAACCAACTCCTCCCCTCTTGTAAATGATATTGGGGCGTTAACACTCTTTATCTCTGCTAACCTAACATGCTCAAACATACTCCAATGTCCCTGCTCAAATGGGTATGTATCATCTCTGAATGCCTTTATAACTATAGTCCTTGCATCTGGGTTGTAAGAGTCTAGATAGAATGGTCCGTTGCTTATTACTGCATGCCCCTTGCCCTCTATCCATCTTATTGTAGCATCGTATCTAGCATTAGCATCCTGAATACTTACTAACCCTTGTAATGCCTTTGGTATAGTGTTATTTGCCTTAAAGTTAAGTAATGCATCCTTGACCATATCCGCATTACTCTTTATTATTAAGGATAACCATTCAACGTTCTTTGATTTAGCGGCAGATTGTGAGAACTCTGCATTGCCATCAGTAACAACCTGCTCCATAGCTGCATATACCTCCCAAGGCATACTTGCCCACAATGAGGCATAGTCTGCTATATAATTAGGATCAAAGTGCCAGTAATCAACGTAAACCTCTAGCCTATCATCATCCAAGAACCTTACTCCTTTCAATGTCTTTATGAACTTCTCTGCCGTTGCTGTATACTCAGGATCGTATGTAGGATCATCATCGTTCTCCTTTGTGCCCCACTCGAAGGCAAAGTATAATGCATATAGTATATCATTCTTATCCATCATGATACCATTATGCCATTTACTATACTTTAGATCGAATGTTACCTTGCTCTTTGCCTTAACGTTACTACCAACCTCTTTCCATTGATTACCATAAGGGTCCCATACTATTGCATTACTAGGTACATCTATTGAGCCATCTGGACCTGCTGTATAAACATCCCATGTTACCCTAACAGGTATAACATCACCAGTATGAGGATTCCTGAAGGTTGCTGGATCAGCTATAGCACTCCATACCCTTGTTGCATAGTAGTCCCTTAGCCCTGATACAGGGTTCCATGCACCTTGGTATATCTGCTTCATACCAACCTTAAGGCTATTAGACTCATTGCTTGCATTTATCAATGTAAATCTACCTGTTATACCAGCACCAAAGTCCAATACCACACCTTTAACATTACCTCTAACTATGTATGGATCTAAAGTATTAGCAATGAATATCCTAACAGATTCATTAACACCTAAAGTAACTGCCCTCTTAAGCAAGGTATCTCTCTCATCCTTTGATCTATAATTGCCTGTGAATATCTTTTCTGTTACCTCATCCAACTCCTTATTCTCATAGTTCCAGTAATCTGGGTTCCTGAAGCCTGGCATGTTAGCAAACCAAGGAGCATACATCTGTGCTGCCAATGAACTATCGTATCTATCTAATGCAGATCTACCCCAGCCTTCAGTGTATAGATGCCATCTGAACTCCTTTGGATCAGAGCCATAAACATCTGAGAATGCCTTGTTAAGATCACCATATATCCTCTCAACCTTGAAGCCTAGCCTCTCAAGGTCAGATGCTATTATCTCTCCTATAGTTTTTCTTCTAGGATCATCGCTTCTTATGAAGAACTTAAGCTCTATCTGCTTCCCTTTGTATAACCATTTACCATCACTGCTCTTCTGAGCACCAGCATCTGTTAATGCTCTGCTTATCATATCCTCTGCTAACTTAGGGTTGTACTTGAACCCAAATGACTCTATAACATCTGCCAACACTATGTAATCTGGATCGTATTGGCTGAATGATGAGTACATTGGTGCACCAAAGCCCTTCAAGACCTCATTAACTATATTATCCCTATTTATAAGGTAGTTCATGGCATACCTAACCTCTCTAAATGCAAATGGATTAAGGTTATCCTGCCCTGCTGGTGCAGGGTTTAGCAGTAGGCTCAATGAGCCCCCAGGAGCCTCATAAACCTTTACATTAGGATCATTCTTCAACTCCTGCACTATATCAAGGGGTATTCGCCAGAAGTAAGTATCTATATTACCTGCTTTAACCTCATTAACTGCAACATTCTCATCTAAATAATGTATGAAGATTACCTCATCTACATATGGACCCTTCTTAATCTCTTGGGCATAAGCATTTATAGGTATACTTGTAAGTAGTGATGCTAATAATGCTAATGCTATAACTGTATTGCTATAGCTATAGCCTAACCTTCTTACCATATTTACTCTTTAGAGGTAATATTAATTAAATCTTACCATTATTGCTATAATATATGGTACTTAGCAAGATATTATTACTTAAAATGATACCATTCATGAATGGATTTGTATATGCTAAAGAGTTAGCCTCAAAATTGTATATTAATTATAATGTATGCAATGATATGCTAGAGGAGTTGGTAATGCTAGGTATAGGTAAGAGAGTTTACAGTGATAAAGATGAAGCCTTGTTCTTATTTGATGCTTATGATAGGATAAATATAGTAATGTTAGCATTAAGGCTTAATGCAAGTATTGAAGAGGTTACAAGCGTACTTAACTGGAAGGACTTTGAGATACTAGCATCTAACATACTTGAAGAGAACGGATACAAGGTTTCTAGGAACGTTAGGTTAAAGCAGAATAGAGTTAGATTAGAGATAGATGTTGTAGGCACGAAGTATATTAATGATAAGTGTACGGCATTAGTGATAGATTGTAAGCATTGGAGTTACATTACAGAGGCAGCATTAAAGTTAATAGTTAAGAAGCAGGTTAGGAGGGCAAGTATGCTTGTAGAATATGATAATAGCATAGATATTGCCTTGCCTATTATATTAACACTAAGGGATATGCCTATGCTTATGGATGGGGTACCAATAATCCCTATATCTAGGCTAAGATCGTTTCTTTATGAGTATGATATCAACGATGATAGTATTACCCTTATAACAAAGAACTAATCATATTATAAAATCAAAGGAAGATCATACCTGCAAGGAGTAGTAAGGTTATACCTATAAATGCTTTAGTTATCCTTAATGAGTTATCCAAGGCTTTAGAGTAGTGTAGGAACTGCTCATATCCCATTACCTTAACCTCTGTTGATGAGTATGCTACCTCATATGAGCATTCTTTAGCATTTATACTTGCCGCATTACTTAACTCTATAAGTAATGATGCTAACCTCTCTTTGCTTGTTATGCTCCCTAATGGGAAGTAACCTAAGGTATTCCTTGCTTTGCCAGAGGTAGCATGTGTATCTGATGTACATAAGACTATATGGTATCTCTTAGCCATGTTTTTGCTACCATTAATTAATGCCTCTCTTAACCTCATTGCTACATACTCTCTAACACCATTTAATGCGTTATTAGCATCTACCCATGCAATTAGTAAGATAGATTCATTTACATGTATTATACATACATAAATTCCAGATGGACCTATATCACCACTATTATTAATATATGATCTAGGGCCCTCATTGCTATATGATTCTAACAGATTATCTTTATGAGATGTATAGCTATGCATAAAACCTACTTTAAAGCTATACTGCTCCATAGATGTTAAAGATTCTAAGGCGTACTTGCATGCATCTATCATATCTTTAATCTCTTCATCCTTTAAACTCTTACCCATGCTATCGTGGGCATCTACAAGTATGGTATCCTTAAAGCCTTTTAGCCTAGCATACTCCTCTACATTCTGCCTAACAGACATAGGTATATCCTCCATACCATGCTTAGATGAGATTATAAGCAAGGCTACACTACCAAACGCTATTGCAGTAACATTGGTATACTTTGAGTCAACTGTTATAGGCTCTGTACATCTGTAACCACTCTCAATTATACTTTTATCATCAAGGGAGTCAAGGAACCTCATCAACTGTTCTCTTGAGGGTAAGTTTAGTGAGTGATCTGATATGCTATGGAGAGTTACTGCATGAGCTCTAAGGTTAGCGTACTTTAATCTTATAGCATAGGGAAGATTGCTACCACCAACAGGGTAGAATGGACCTGGATGGATATCAGGTAATACCAAGAGTAGGTTACCATCATAACCATTGGGATGGTAAGCCTTTACGCTTACACTGTTATCAAAGACTTTAACTATCTCTGAATTACTACTATTACACTTGAATATGAGCATCTTTGTGCCAACCTTAGATGTGTATGCCTTATGCTCCATTATAGCCTCCATAGCTCTAGCATCTTTATCTGTCCATGCTAAAAGGTAAGCTTGTAGCAGTCTAAATGTACTCTCTACGTATGGTCTACCAGCCCTATCAGCCAATATGCACCATATTATGGCTAGTGCAATTATACCAATACTAAAGAGCACTGATTGGAATGAGATTAGATAATAAAGAGCATCATACCTCACTATTACAATAAGCAGAATTATAGGCATTATTAACGATACTACTATAGAACGATTTAATGGAGAACCAAAGACTGATGTAAATATACTTATTCTAAGCCCTATAGAAAATGCCATACCCTCAATGAGCAGTATGTTATCTGTTAATGATAGATAAGATAGTAGTATACTTAGCATGAGTATACCTAACCATAATAGTGTAGCAAATGCATTTGTATGGTAAACCTTGCTCATCTTTGCTACTGGGTACCTCTTAAGCAGAAGATAATCAAGTCTAAACAGCATGTATGCTATGGGTAAAGCAATAAGCATAATCTCAATACTAGCACTACTCAAGTATGCTATTGCAGATACACATGTAAGTGCTATTGCTAGTGAGGTCTTATAGGATGATGGGTTTATAAGGGTAAGGTAAAACCGCTTATGTATATTACCTACTGCATCTACACCTGTATGGTTTATAGAATTAGAATCCATCCAGCATTAGGTAGGGAATAATATCTTTATAAGTATTGACACACCTATAAGGGCTGCTGAGGCTATTAATACTATCTCTGGTCTTATCTTTACACCTTTAGTCTCGTCCTCAAAGAATCTAAGTAACCCTGCACTTGATGCTGGTAATGGAGCTGATCTCTTACTCTTCCTAGAGCTCATACAATAAAGTGATTAGTTACACAATGATAAATATTTTACTGATACTTAATTTAATTTATAATACACATACTGCCTACTTGCTCTACAATCTTAATCTTAATCATTATCATTCATCATCTCCTCATCTGCCTTCTTCTCTCTTACCCTTTCACCCTCTTCTCCCCTTAACCCCTTCCCTACTTTAATCTTTGACCCTACTCTCTCAGCATCACTCTCCTTTATCTTTGACAGTATATCAAGGTAGTATAGCAGTAACCTAGCCATATCCATCTGTTTTGTAATATCATCCTCATTCCTTAATATGCTACCTATAGAATTAACCTTCTCCACTATTATCCCTTTTAGATTACTTAACGATATATCTTTACCCTCCTCAAGCACTGTCTCATTGCCACAGTTTATACATATCAGTCTACCTTGATACCTTACTTGTACCCCTTTGCACTTAACACATGCCTCTTTAACCAGTGCCCCTCCTTTTCTGAGCATCTCTGCTGCACTTCTAACGCTATCCTTGCTCATGTATTATGTAAGTAAGCACTCAAATAAAAACAAAACAAATACTAATTGTACAGCAAGGCTTAATAATGAGTTCTAAATAATTTCTTACATTAGAATGTCTGTTATATGTAAGAAGTGTGGACTGCCAGAGGATCTATGCGCATGCGGGGAGTTAGAGAAGGAAGAGAGTAAGATAGTTATTAGATTAGAGAAGAGGAGGTTCAACAAGGATACAACTATGATAGAAGGCATAGGACATACTGGAGATATAGATAAGATAGTTAAGTACCTTAAGAGCAAACTTGCATGTGGAGGGACTACAAAAGACGGTTACATACTCCTGCAAGGGGATCATAGGGAACAGGCTAAGAAGTATCTTGTGGAACTTGGATTCAATGAATCATCAATAGAAGTACATTAATAAATAATAAGAAATAAGAAAGGAAGAAGAGGGTAGGTAAAGATGATGATATATTTATGCTAGTAACTATTGTAGTTGTATATGCAAAGAGTAAATAACAAAGGTTGGATTATATTATTACTTATTAATACAATCATAACACTTATTATAGCTGCCTTAATGTTAATCTCATTCCCTTTGGGTGTTTACATAGTATTTATACATTCAGATCATGCTCTTTTAAATGATACATATACCTTCATATCTATGCCTATAAGGATGGAGTTAAGGATAGGTTACATTTTCATTATAGCATGGTTTATCTATATAATCCTCTTTGTTATGATACTATTAAGACCTAAAGATGTAGTAAAGGTTGCACTTAGCATAATTCAAAGCAAGAATAATAATAATAATAAAAGAATGCCTAGAGGTGGTATGATTTCTGTTAACAGTAAAGAGAATTATATTGATAAGGCTAACACAGTAGAAGAAGCAGATAGAAACCTACTTATGATAACCATTGCATGGTTCTCTATATTCATACTAGCATCTAAGGGCATAGATACTATACAGAGTGCATTTGGTATAACTATGGGTTCTCTAGAAGCAGAGTATGATAACTACATAAGATACTTCATAGATGCTTCTACTGCCCCATTAAAGGAAGAGTTTGTATTCAGGATCATTCTAATAGGTCTACCTATTTATATACTCCTAACCAAGCATGATGTATCATTAACAAGTGTATTATGGCATCCTTACAATAAAATTGATATTAATAAGATGAATGGAGAAAGAGTAGCATTTATTATAACAGTAAGCGCACTATTATTTGCTTTAGCGCATATACTATTCAGTTCTGGTTGGAGTTATGGTAAGATATCACAAGCGATGCTAGGAGGTCTAATACTTGGATGGTTATACTATAGGTATGGCTTTCCTACCGCAGTTATACTACATTGGGCTATAAACTATATGCCCCTAGTTTACTTGCTATTTAATAATGGCATTATATCAAGTGAAGGATACCCTTTGATTAATACTACACACTTGTATTATAATGGCAGTAATACCTTTATTTATATAATAGAGCTCTTAATCATCATAAATGGTATAACCGCTCTAGCAATTATCTTAAGGTATAATCTTAAGAGTTATATAGTTAGATTGAGCAGTTGGTTTAAATTACTAGTTGATCTCATTTTTATCTATTTAAGGTGAGGTTAGATATGGCTGTATTAGGTAAGAGTGAGTTGATTAGACTGATAGATAAGTATAAATGTATACATCCATTCAATGCTAACCTACTTGATGGAGATGGTTATATTTTAACAGTGAAGGATGATGTTACCTTAAACTACCTAGAGCATAAGAATGTTATAAGCTATGAAGTAGTATTTACTTTGCCTAACTACGTTGCTCACTTAACAGCAAAGAGCAGATATGGTAGGCTAGGCTTATCCTTCCTAAATGCAGCTAAAGTACACTCAGGCTTCATAGGAAGGATAGTCTTAGAAGTGGTTAACCTTAACAATGAGAGGAAGCCAATAACTATAAGGAGAGGAGACCCATTCATGCATATAGAGTTTATAGAACGTATAGGTGAACCTTATCCCTACGATGGTGAGTATCAGTTCCAGTATATGAGTGATGATGAGGTTAAGATGTACATGCATATTATAAGCAATGACCATAACCTTAGAAGCATATTTAATATCAATAAACTTGAACTAATAGCATCAAACAGGGTACTTTAACTAGATCTCTTTTATATCAATCCTTATATTTATTATTATCGTCAAATAATTGCTCTATTTGATGGGAAATATCTAATATTTATTGTATCAGATAAATTTACTTAATAGACTAAATGGTAAGTATCTAGAACATATAATATTCTGTAACATATAAACAATGAATAATGTATTTAAGAGGCAATGTACTCTTACAATATAGATGGATAAGGGCGTTGATGCTAACTATAAGAGGTCTACTTTGACACATAATAATATCGTAAAGATTGTTTCTATAATTCAGAGAGCCATAAACAATGGTAAGGCTAATACAATAGAGATGAAATCTGTAAGCAGATATATAACATACTGTATTAGTACTGAGGTTAATAAGTGCATTAGATATATAGAGAGTATTATTGAATATAAAAATTATAAATCTAAACGTAAAAGATCAAGATCCGTAGAATATTATAATGATACTTTACTTACTATAAAGGATAGGTTACATACTATAGTCAGAGAGTTAACTAATAGCATGCCAGAGACATATGAATCCATTATGCTACCTAATGGGTATATAGATAAGGCTATATTTGGAGAGTTGGTTAAGATAGATAATGAGATAGCATATAACATAAAGTTGTTAAGTAATTATTTAGCAGATGTTAAGAAGAGCGGTGTAATAAATGATGATAATGTAAAGGAGATCTCATCAATATTATCTGAGATAGAATTGTACATAGATCAAAGGGATAATATATGCAAGATAAATAATAATAATAATAAATAAGTCTAGCAATTACTTCATACTTTTCCTTTTCATACTTTTAATATTTATTGTTATAATCATGATATTGCAAGCATAAGATTAAGAGAAGGATTATACTAAGTAAGTTAAGGGGGTGTAGTTTAGCATGGTAGAACTCCAGTCTCGGGCACTGGAGGTCGTGGGTTCAAATTGGATCCTTGGAGATCTATGAGAATCCCACCACCCCCACCTAACAGTTAATAAAATCGTAAAGGATTAAATTTGATTGATATGCTCATGTTGGCATGAGCATTGAGGATGAGATAGGGGGGTGGAGAAGGACACATTACTCATCACAATTAAATCCAAGATTAAACAATGAACATGTAACTCTCATGGGTTATATAGCAAGCATAAGGGATCATGGCAATATAGTATTTGTTATGCTCGCAGATAAGGATGGGGAGATTCAGCTAGTATTCAAGAAGGGTAAGGGGGCTGGTAATAGTAGTATTGATAACAGTACTACTGTTATTGATGATGGATACACTTCTATACCATTCTCTAAGGTTAAATCTTTAAAGGAGCATTCATGTATAGCAGTAAAGGGGAGGGTTAAGGTTGCTCCAAATGCACCTAAAGGAATAGAGGTTGTACCAGAGGAGTTAAAGATACTCTCATTGGCAAGGAGTATACCTCCATTCTCTGTGTATAGTAAGACATTCCCTAACCTAGATCTTAGACTTAACCTTAGGGCTATAGATCTGAGGAGGTATTACATGAAGACCATATTTAGAATTAGGCATAAAGTCCTTAAGGCTATTAGGGAGTTCCTTGATAAGGAAGGGTTCATAGAGGTTAATACACCAAAGATAATATCAACTGCTAGCGAAGGGGGAGCATCTCTATTCCCAGTATTCTACTTCGATAGAGAGGCTTTCCTTGCCCAAAGTCCTCAGTTGTATAAAGAGCAACTTGTTACTGCATTTGAGAAAGTATTTGAGATAGCCCCAATATTCAGGGCAGAACCATCTAGGACTAATAGACATCTTGCAGAAGCGATATCGGTTGATGTTGAGGAGGCATTTGTAGATTATAAAGATGTTATGAACTTGCTGGAGAGGATGATAACTTACACTATAGAGTATATTGTAAATAATGCAAGTGATGAGTTAAAGATAGTTAATCCTATGCTTATGGTACCAAATATACCATTCCCAAGGTATACATATGATGAGGTTATAGATATTCTTAGGAAGAACGGTTATAGCATAGAATGGGGTGATGATCTCTCAAGTGAGCATCTAGCATTACTAGGTAAAGTTATCAATGGTTATTACTTCATAGTAGATTGGCCTTCCAGCATAAGACCATTCTACACAAAGAATAATGGGAAGGTTGCTGAGGCGTTTGACCTTATGTATAATGATCTAGAGATATCATCAGGAAGTAGTAGGATAAATAAGAAGGAGGAGTTGATTGAGAGGCTTAAGATCCAAGGCTTAAGAGTAGAGGCGTTTGAGTACCATCTTAAAGTATTTGATTATGGGATGCCTCCTCATGCAGGCTTTGGATTAGGGCTTGAGAGATTCCTAATGACTATAGCAAAGTTAGATAACATAAGGGATGCAACCTTCTACCCTAGGGATATAGATAGGCTTGTACCATAACAAATATGATAGGAACTAATAAATATGCTCTTCTTTACTACTACTATCTATCTATATGATTTTTGTCTCCTTCTCCTTGCACCAGGGCCTCCGAACTTCTTAGGCTCCTTCTGTCTAGGATCTCCTATTAGCAGGTGTCTATCATACTCCATTATCCTCTTCTTTATCTCTTCCCTAACACTCTTTGGTAAAGGATGGTCTTTTATCTCTCTCTTACCCTTAACATAACCAGTTAATGCCCTTGATATTGCAATCGCTGCTGCAAGTGCTTGGCCCATAAAGCCTCCACCATGAACTCTAACTCTTATATCTACCTTATCCTTAGCATCACCAGCCAATATCAATGGGGTCATTATAACATGCCTAGCAACCTCTGGCATGTATATCTCTAATGGTATATTATTTATCCATACTCTACCTTCTCCCTTGGTTATGCTAGCAGTAGCCTTTGCTGTCTTCCTAAACCCTGAGTATAAATCAACTAGATTGCTCATGTGCCACCACTCCACCCTATAGACCTTGCTATCTCTTCTATACTAGTATAGTATGATCTTGGCTTCCTTATCATGGCATGATCAAACCTTGTATATTGAGAGTTAGCATATTCCTCTGGTACACCAATGTAAACCCTAAGCCTCTTAAACGCATTTATACCTTTAGGCTTCTTCCTAGGTAACATCCCTCTAACCATACGCCTTAGTATCATATCTGGCCTCCTAGGATGGAATGGTCCATGCTTGGGGTGTACTACACTTGATATCTGAAGGAACTCATGCCATTCCCTAAGTATAGATTCCTTCTTACCACTTATCATAGCTCTCTCAGCATTAACTACCACAACACTCTTACCAGATAACAGTAACTTTGCAATACATGAGCATAACCTACCTGCTATATGATCTGTAGCATCAACCACAACTACTTCTTCTTGCCTACCTTTATTGTTTATACTTACACTAACATTAGGATTAGACAATTATCCTCACCCCACTACCTTTAGGATACATATTAACAAGTTCTCTTATAGTTAAGGCTTTGCTGTTAGATGCAAGTATCTTGTTTAATGCAGACTCTGAGAATGAGTATGCCCCTATAGTAACCTTAGCATTAAGGTTACCTACACCTAGAACCTTACCAGGTACAACTACTACACTACCTTCAGTAGCATATCTTGCTATCTTTGCTAGATTAACCTCAGCCCTCTTACTCCTTGGTCTCTCTAGTAACTCTGCTACCCTATCCCATATCCTTGCATTATTCTTCCTTGCTGCATCTCTTAATAGTCTTATATCCTCAAGCAATACTTGGTTTCGCATACTCCCTTAACCCCCCTATCCCATTACCTAAGTTAATAATCTTATGCTCTAATATGTTTACTGCGCTGATCAGTATATCCTTGGCATCCATTGAGCCTATAGACTCTAACTCTAGTATATACTCATCCCTTTCAGCATTAACCTCTTTAACAACAGCTATACTAGTAGGTTGCCATTTAGCATGCATCTTACCTATGCCTAATCTTGCATAAGCTTCCAGCTTTATACTCTGACCTTTAGCAAGTATTACTATAGGTATATCATCACTTATTGGCTTCACACTCTCATCATCAGATACTAGATCTTTAGATAAGACCATTCTATTCTTATCCTCTGCCTTTACATCTAGGTAAAGTATTACTCTACACTTTGGGCATCCTAACTTACTCTTGCACTCACATGTATCTGGCATGTTAAACTTATTCAAAGGTGTAGTTAATGGTATAAGCCCTAATCTATGTGCTAGTATCTCATCATGCATAACAGATGAGTTATCATATATTATAACATCATCTATAGCCATTGTAGGAACCTCTACCATTGCTATCCTTCTTAATGCATTAATATACTGTATAGGGTAACCTATGAACTTAACTGCTATCCTTGAATTAGAGTACTTTATTATATCTACTGAACCCAACTTTCTACCTATATTGCAGATGAGTAGACCACTTAAAAATCTATCTATGCTAGAAAGTTTATTATGGAGTAATTGGTTCAATGCTTATGGATGAATGGGCAAGTATAATAAGGAAGATCCTAACGCTTAGACCCCATGAGGATATAGTTATACCAAAATCTAAGATTAAACATCCATTACATGTTGGTTTTAAACGCTCTATAGGGGAGCCTAAAGGGCAGATAGCAGATTACAGGTTAAGGTTAATCGATGGTAAAAGCATACATGTTAGAGAGTACAAAGACTGTTATAAGGTACACTGGGATATAGTTGACCCATCTGTAAACCCTATAAAACATCTTAGATATGATGCACCACACTGGTATAGTATGATATTATATACTGCTGGAGTTGTAGGCGGTGCACTCACTGCAAGGGTCTTAAGGGGTAATCCAATGTTAGGTGGATTATTTGGTATAACCCTGCTTCTATTAACAGATGTTATTAATGGCAACAGTAAGCATAGAAAGATTTCAACTATTAATTTACCTTGATGCCATAGCTATCCTCTCTTGCTCATTCTTCTTCTTTATAGCGTAGCTGTTAGCATCGTTGTTTGCTGCTAGTATTATCTCATCTGCAAGTGCTTCTTCAATTGTCTTCATACTAGAGTATGTTGCTAACCTAGCACCTTCTGATATGAACCTTAATGCAAGGTCAACCCTCCTTACTGGTGATACATCTACAGATACATGATAAACTACTCCACCGTATATTATCCTTGTAGTATCCTCGTTTGGTGAGGCATTCTCTATAGCATTAACAAGTACTTGGATAGGATTCTTGCCAGTCCTAAGATGAATGATATCGAATGCTGTCTTTACTATATTTATTGCCCTAGCCTTCTTACCAGCCATCCTACCTGTGTTCTTCGCATACCTCTTACCAAAGTGCATTATACTGTTAACAAGCCTCTCAACTATGTTAACCTCGGCCTTACCAAACCTCTTATGCTCATGTCTACCAAAGCTTATAGGTACCAGCATAGGCTTTAAGGATATAACATTCTCTAGCCCAGGGTCTGTAACCTTAACCTCCTTAAAATCCCATTTATTGAAGAGTAATAGATTAGGCTCTTTAACCATAATTATCACCTCCTTGGCTTCTCCTTCCTACCTCTAACAAGCTCAAGCAATGATACACCATTAACCTTTGATACCTTCCATCTTACCCCAGGTATATCTCCCATAGCCCTTCCCATGGACCCTCCTATACCCTCTATGATAACCTCGTCATGCTCATCTATATAGTTAAGTGCACCATCTCTAGGACAGAATGCAGTAACAACCTTGCCATTCTTTATCAACTGTACCCTAACACACTTCCTTACCGCAGAGTTAGGCTGCTTTGATTCTACCCCAACCTTCTCAAGTACTATGCCTCTTGCTTGTGGTGAGCCCTCCAAGGGATCAGCCTTCTTATCAAGCATCAATACTCTACGCTTAAACCTCTTCTCTGCCCATCTGAACTTTAGCCTCTTCTTCTTTAGTATCCTTGCAGCAAATAGACCTACTGGTGATTTAGCCATATCAAGTAGTTATCGCTTGACCCCTTATTATAACATTCGCTACATCAAAGTACCTCCTTGTTAGTATCCTTGCCTTCTCAACATTCCTACCCTCTCTACCTACAACAATAGCCTTCTTCTTAGGCTCAACTATAACAGTTACAACCTTGCCATGTGGATTATGGTTGCTAATCTTAACATCCATTACCATATCTCTGCCAAATATGTTCTTAACAAACTCTGCTAGATCTTCTGCATACTCAACCAACTCTATCCTCTTGCCTATTATATTCTGAAGCATCCTTATAGTTGAACCGTTCTTGCCTATTGCTATACCCATATCACCCTTGTT
>Ga0072500_131761_pt1 | contig 52453 bp, 56 predicted proteins | sample GBScelen77Swater_FD_63803 | JGI IMG/M metagenome (GOLD analysis project Ga0072500, IMG submission 63803) | Hot spring microbial communities from Great Boiling Spring, Nevada - cellulolytic enrichment S 77C v2 (version 2) | ecosystem: Environmental > Aquatic > Thermal springs > Hot (42-90C) ...
AGGGTTTGGTACAACACAGAAGAGTAAGACTACTATAAGCGAAGGATTACAATCAGCAACTGGAGCAGTAGAGGTAGCAGGACTTGTTACAGGGCAGAAGGTAACGTTTACTATAGAGGGTGGTGATAGTGTTACAGCACTTGAACACGTCAGCATACCAATAAAGTTGGCTAGTGGAGCTAATGCGGTTAACCTAAGTGAAACACTGAGTTCAGTGAGGTACTTCAGCAAATCACTAAGCTTTGATAACATATACAAGGGCGTAGTATTTAATACTACAGGTAATGGAGCCTTCTCAAATGTCAAGGAGGCTATAACAAAAGCAGATGCTGATAATATATGTGATTACACTTCAGGCAATCCTAGCAAAGCAGACAATACATGTGCATTCATATGGTTCAGTAATATAGTAGGAGCACAAAATAGGATACTTGATGGAGGAGAGGTTGCAGTACTAACTATTATATTTAAGGCAGTAGATACTGATGGCACTCCAGATGGTAAAATAAATGAACATGAGAGACCAAAGCAGAATGATAAGCTGCACATAGAGTTCGTACCACCAGTAGGCTCAGTACTTACTGTAGAGAGGTCAGTACCAGTATTGACCACAGACGTAGTTAATCTGGGTTAATCCACATCAACAAAATAAATACACGAAATTATTTTTTTATATTTATTATTTCTTTTGCATATTAATAATTTATACTTTTTATCTATAATATTCCTCCCATAATATTGAATTCAACCCATGCGCATATAACTACATCGTATAACCTGTGATGTGAATATATCTTCAACAATATCTGTAATACTCATCTGTATCTGTAGTCTGTAATCATGCTTACACACTAAAGCCTATCTACACTGAGTAGTAATCTATAGCATGGCAAGAATGCCTATACTAACAAGGAAGCAGAGAAGGGGAATACTAGGTATAGAGTCTGCAATAGTGATGATAGCATTCGTAGTAGTAGCAGCAGCACTAGCATTTGTTGTACTGAATGCAGGCTTTGGTACAACACAGAAGAGCAAGACTACTATAAATGAAGGACTACAAGCAGCAACTGGAGCAGTAGAGGTAGCAGGACTTGTTACAGGGCAGAATAGAGGAGCAGCAACTACACCAGAGAAACTAGAGTTCTACAGCATACCAATAAAGCTTGCTAGTGGAGCAAATGCTGTGAACCTACAGAAGGAGTTGACCGCAGTAAGGTACTTCAGTAACTCAATAAAGTATGATAATATATACAAGGGTCCAGTAAGGACATCACCAACGTACGATAGCGAGCTATCAATGTTATCTAATGTAAATAGAGACTGTACAGTAGGAGTATCTGGTGACAAGATATATGATAGTGATGATGATGCGTACACTTTACCTAATCATACATGTGCCTTCATATGGTGGAGCTCTAGCGTTGAGGACAACGATATACTTGATGGTGGAGAGGTTGCAGTATTAACCATAGTATTCAAGGATGAAGATAGACCAGCAGAACTAGACAGAATAGTAGCAGAGTTAGTGCCATCAGGTGCTTCAGTATTAACTGTTGAGAGAGTAGTACCAACAATAACTACAACCATAGTGAACATGAACTAGGCAGGTGATAATAAGATGAACATAAAAGGCAAAATAAACCCCCTTAATTTTTTTGTTATAATAAACAATAAGTTAAGTTCATCATCTAGAATACTATTATCTGGCATGCTAGTATCATTATTATGGTTCATGATATACTATAATGCTAACGAGTACTTCCTTCATCCATTATACTTTATCTTGCCCTCCATATTGATAGTACTAATACTAATAGTACTACCAGCATTAGGTAAGAAGAGTGCTAGTAATAATGTAACAATGGAAGGTATAGATACTAGCAATATGCAGATTGAAGAGGTTAACCTCTCTACAGGAAGCGATATGAATATGGAGCAGAACTATAATACCAATGGTACAGTAATAGATGAATCAATGCTAAGCAATATGATAGATGAGAAGATAAATAGTATAGCATTAGAGTTCAATGAATCAAAGCAGAAGATCAACGATGCATTAACTACAGTAAATAATATAAAGGCAGATATTGAGAATCTAAAGAAGAATATAAAGGAGCTAACAGAAGCATTTGAGACTACTCTTGTAGACTTTAAGGCATTTCAGGCAGAGATAGCTAATCCATTGAACTTCATGCGTAAATACTTTGATCAATTGGATATAAAGAATCTATCAGATCCAACATTGCCATTGCAACAATCAGATATAGATATATCCAATAATAATGGATATAACAATGGTAATCATGAATATAGTAATGGTAACAGTAATGACAAAGTATTAGCAAAGGATGATACAAAGGATTATATGAAAAATAATCATAATAATGACAGGGGAAATAATAGTAAGGATGAGAATAAAGACAGTTCTATCAAAGATATAATAACATTAGCAGAGTCAAATGGAATAACATTATCAAAGCTTATGGAACTGATACTGACAATAGGGGATTTTATGAGGGTATTTGGTAGTGAATATGCAAAGATATTAGATGTACAATGCAGATTGCTTAACCTAAGCAAGGAGGCAGAGAAGATAGTGTATAGCATAGTTGATATGCTAAGCAAGTCAACATTAACTGCTGAGGAGTGTGTAATATCATTGTATAAATTAGCATTAGTTCTAGGATTCAATGATAGCAATGCTGATACTATATATGCAAGGGTAAAGATGAGTGTTAAGAGCGAGCATCATAATGCAAGGAGATTAGAAGATGATAGGGGTTTAAGTTGATAGATGGAATGATGGAAGGGATAGATCATGGTTAATGCTGTATTTACAGAGAGCATACTGCTAATAGCATCATTAACCATAGCAGGTATATTCGCTAGCATGGTTATAAGCAAGAGTTCAACAATACAATCATTATTCTCTACACAGACACAGGTGCAAAGGGATATAATGCTAACTAACATAAAGATTGTTTATGTTAACGCTAATGCAAATAATAACATAGTTAAGGCATATGTTAAGAATATTGGTATTAATCCTATAGTTAGTTTAGATAGCGTGGATGTATACTTTGGAGAACTTAATTCACTCTCAAAGATACCATATAATGCAGCAAATGCACCAAAGTGGATATACTCAGATAGCAGCAATACATGGAATCCAAAACAGACTAGAGAGTTAGTAATAACATTAGATTATAATCTGCAAGCAAATAAGACATACATGCTTAAGGTAGTATTGCATAATGGTGTTACAGATGAGTACATCTTCTCAACGTAGATGATCTAGAATGGGATTCAGCATAGTTATATCATCAGCAGTAATCTTCATATCATTATTTGCATCTCTAGCAATTATATTATCTATTACAAGCAGTATTTATAAGGCAAATGATGCAATTGTAAATAGTGCAAAGATAAATAGCCAGATTAATAACACTAGTATAAGGATAAGCAGTATTACATTAGATACAAATGATAGGAAACATCTGATAATAACATTAAATAATGATGGTAAGAGTAAGTTATTCAACTATACATACTTTGATTTAATTGTAACATATGATGCAGATATTAATGGTAATATGATACAGGTTACAGAACAATTAAGGTATAATGATTCATCCTTACTTGAAGGACAATGGACAATTAGCATACAGAATGATATAGTAGATCCTAAGATATTGAATCCCAACGAAGTAGCAATTATAGATGCTATGCTTAGCAATAATGTTGCACCAAATGGAAGGATAATTGTTACAATTAGTACAGACAATGGTTCAATAGCAACATTAGCAATACAACTATAAATAAGGTGATTGTGATGGTTACAATAATATCAACTACAAATGAAGAGATTGATAGACAGTTAGGAGGGGGTTTACCTTTACCATCTTTAATACTCATAGAGGGAGAGCACGGTAGTGGGAAGAGTGTAGTAGCAGCACTATTCATGTATGGCATGCTTGCTAGCAATATGAGAGTATTAATGATAAGTGAGAATAACATAAAGGAGTACATTGATAAGATGAAATCTGTAACATACAACTTCTCAATACCATTCCTTAAGAAGAACCTTGTTATAATGCCCCTCTATGTCTATGGTGCAAAGTGGTCAAAAGAACATTCAAAATATCTCTTACCAATAATAAGTAAATTCATAAATGCAAACGCTGATAAATTTAATGCTGTTGTGATAGACTCATTATCACTATTAACTATGCATGCTGAGCAAGAGTCTGTACTTGATTTCATAACAAGATGTAAGAACCTTGTTACCAATGGGGTAAGTGTATTGCTTACTGCACATCCTTCATCAATAGATGTAAGCATAGGTTCTCAGCTTAGAGCGGCAGCAGACTGCTACATAAGGCTAAGATCAGTTAACGTAGCTGGTAAAGATGTTAAATCAATGGAGATTGTAAAGCTGTTAGGAGCAAAGGGCAATGTAAATGCACAGTTCAGCTTTGAGGTTAGTAACTCATTTGGTTTAAAGATAGTGCCAATAGCAATGGCAAATACATAGTTCATATTAGCTAGGATGTGATTATTATGCAACTGCAGGTAAGTAATAAGAAACTTCAGGAGATTATACAAAGACTACCTTATGTGAAAGAATATCTAGAAAGGTTAGTTAACGATGGTTATACATTACCAACATTCTATGAGAGACTAGAAGATTCTTTAAAGTTTGTTAAGAAGCCAAACGTTCTTTACCCTATAAGTGAGCATGTGCTTATACATGTGAATGCATTAAAGGAAAGTGCTGATGGTTATATGCTTTATAATGTAATAGAACCCCCAGAGCCCCATCCATTGCTTATGCAAGCAGTAAGCAAGATATTTGCTATACATGCTGGAACCATAAAGCCACCAACAGAGTACCAAGAGAAGTTTCTGCTGCTAGATGAATTCTTATCAAATACATGCATTAAGGTTAATAACTATGTTGATTATAGCAAAGCATTAACCAAGGATAAGAGTAAAGTTTATGTTAACGTTAATGACTTTGAGTACTTGAAGTATCATTTCATAAGGAAGAGGATAGGATTAAGCATACTGGAACCTTTCTTAACGGATCCTTACTTGGAGGATATATCACTTATAGGCAATGGGAATGTTTATGTTGTACACAAGTTGTTTGGTCCATTGAAATCGTCTGTATGGTTAAGCAACGATGATATTGAGGAACTTATGATAAATATGGCTGAGCAGATAGGCAAGACTGTATCACATGCAAGACCCGTGGTAGATGCTACACTACCAGAAGGTTCTAGAATAAACATAGTTTTTGGAAAGGATGTTAGCAGGAAAGGTACAAATGCTACAATAAGAAGGTTTGCTAGCGTCCCATTATCTATAACCCAAGTTGTGGCATCAAACACAATGGATGCTAGAGAAGCAGCATACCTATGGATGATGATAAATGAGGGGATGAACATATTTGTATGTGGTGAGACAGCAAGTGGGAAGACTACAACTCTAATGGCATCATGTGCATTCATAAATCCAAACTGGAAGATAGTTAGTATTGAGGATACACCTGAGTTAACTTTACCACAAGCAAACTGGGTAAGCGAGGTTACTAGGGATACAGGGAATCCACAATCAAGTGTAACAATGTTTGACCTACTTAAGGCTGCATTAAGGCAGAGACCAAACTATATACTTGTAGGTGAGATAAGAGGTGCTGAAGGTAATATAGCATTCCAAGCTATGCAGACAGGGCATGGTGTTATGAGCACGTTCCATGCAGCAACAGTGTCTAGTCTAATACAAAGGTTAACAAGTGAACCTATAAATGTGTCAAAGACACATGTTGAGAACCTTAATATAGCACTATTCCAGAGCGCTGTACAAGGCAAGCAGGGTAAGACCGTTAGAAGGGTACTTAGTATAAATGAGATAATAGGCTATAATCCAGCAACGGATAGCATAATGTACATACCAGTATTCAATTGGGATCCTGGAGAAGATATTGCATTGTATAGAGGCAAAGGCAGTAGTGCATTATTTGCAACAAAGCTACTAGTTAGAAGAGGATTATCAAAGAAGGATGAGTCGTTACTTTACGATGAGCTTGAGATGCGTGCTAGCATAATAAGGCATTGGATAAGCAACAAGATCTTTAATTACCATGATGTATATAACCACATAGTCAAGGTTAAGGAGATGGGCTTAGAGAATTACATGGAGAAGGTAGGTGTTAGATATTGAAGGGTATACCATTATTAAATAAACTTATACAGAAGCAAAGTAGGGTAAGTAAGCAGATGCTTTACTTTGTTGCATTCCTTTACTCAATCTCAACAGGGCAAGTATCATCAATAGAACTCTTTAATGCTGCTAGATCATCAAACCATGGACATTACTCAAGGGTCATGGATAATATATATACTCTTGCAATAACATGGAAGTACAATCTTGCAAATGCATGTGAGATGGTTGCTGAGAGGTTACAGAACAAGGATCTTGCATTTAATCAATTGCTAATTAAACTTGCACAGATAATAAGGCTTGGTGAGAACATATCACACTTCTTAAAGCAGGAGTTGGAGGTAACAAGGCAATCGTATATAGCAGATTACGAGAAGCAGTTGGAGAGTATGAAACTATTCACAGGTTTATACTCAACTATGATGTCAACCTCAATATTTATGATTGCAGCATCGATAATAATGGGTATATTCTCTGGTTCTGCAGATAACAACATGTTAATAGTAAGTATCTTTGCTGCTCCTTCAGGGTTAGGGGCATTTGTGTATTTAATGTACAGGGGATTCCCTAGGGATGATCTGGTTAATGAGGCTGGGGGTATAACCAAGGGTTATAAGAGGATGCTTTATCCTTGCTTAATATCAAGCATAAGCATAGCCTTGATACTAACATTTACTAATATGCTTGCACCAATGCTAGCCATGGCTGTAGCATCTTTACCATTGATTGCATTAGGCTACTACGCAAGAAAGATAGAGAATAGGGTATTTGTATTGAACTATTGGTATCCTGCATTTGTAAGGTATTTGGGTGATATATATTCTACAATAGGCTCATTAAGGAATGCTTTAAGGACCACATTAAAGAGTGACTTTGGTCCATTGAATAGATATCTACAAGCATTACTTAATAGGGTTGAGAACAGAGTTAGTACTGAAGATGCATTCGAGCAGTTATCAAATGAGACAGGTAATATAGTTATAACTAACACAAATACTATACTCATAAAGAGTTTGCAGAAGGGTTCTGATATGAGTGTAGTTGGTTTTACCCTCTCTAATCTAATAACTACCCTTAATGAACTATACAATAGAAGGCTTCAGATAGCAAAGGTCTTTGATCTAACATTGTTATTGCTACATGTTCTCTCATTAGCGACATTAAGTCTTATGAGCACATTAACACAGATATTCTCAAGGTTATTTGCAAGTAAAGAGGTTCAATCCATAATACCACTAAGTGTTATAGATCCTTCTCTCTTGCATATTCTACTCCCTATTATAGTTGTCTTAATATCTATAATAAATGCATTTGCAAGCAAGATAACTAGAGGAGGATTCTTCAAGACAATATGGTTAAACCTAGGCATGTTTATAATTTTAGGTGCAATAACAATGTACGTTACAGATATATTCATGTCCAAATTAATGGAATTGGTATTAAACTTGAATCCTACAGCAATATTTAGTTAGGCTAATCGATAACTATATCTGATATTTCATGTGGTTACTTTACTCTTCTGTATATCTTTGTTCTTACATTAATACATTCTAAATTATTAGAGGTTAATATTGATTCTGACTTTCCAATTATCAGATATCCTCCTACTTTAATTGCATTACATATATTACTAATCAACCTATCTTTAATGCTATTATCAATGTAGATAAGCATGTTTCTACAGAAGATAAAGTCATACATATTCTTAAGATGGCATATATCTGTCTTTGTAATATCCTTAACCTCAAACCTTACCATATCCTTAATCTCTTTTTTAATATAGTAATTCTTACCATCTGTATCAAAATACTTATTTAACATATACGGAGGTATGTTCTTAATTGATTTAAGACTATAGCAACCTTGCATTGCATAATTTATTGCACTCCTATTTATATCATATGCAACTATATTACATATAACCCCATTTGATCTTGCTATCAATGCTATACTGTATGGCTCCTCTCCAGTAGCACATCCTATGCTTAATATATTTGCATTACTATAGGATTTAAGTAAAGTGGCAAAGTGATCAAAGACATCCTTATCCCTAAAGAACTCAGTTACATTTATGCTAAGTTCCTTTATGAGTTCCTTAACCTCCTTTTTATCATTCTTAAGAATTTTAATATATTCATTGTAATCTTTAACATTGCATATGTTCATCCTAAATGTTACCCTCCTCATTACAAAGCTCTTACTATAATATGATATATCTATATCGCTATTAGCAAGTAATATCTCCCTTAATCTATTATAATCATAATCAGCCATCATAATTAATTATATCACCTTCTCATAATTACTACTCTTAACTCTTACATTTAATGTGGAAGGATCAAATGTTACACTTCTGCCATTTCTACCTCCTGTATCTTCTGCAACTATCTTTATATTGTATTGCTTTAATAACTCTTTGACTTTATCTATATTCTTTCTTCCTATGTTAAACATATCCTCATCATTCTCATTTGTAAATATACTTGCGCCTCCAACTATCTTTGCTTTAAGATTATTTGTATCTGCACCATATCTTGCTAATTCTTGTATTAGATTCTTTACTGCAGTATCAGCATACTTTGCCTTAAGATTATTATCATTGTTTATACTATTATTGCTATTTGGTAGCATTATATGTGCCATACCTATTACCTTACTCTTCTCATCAAATATACAACATGCTACACATGAGCCAACTATCGTTGATAATATTTTATCCTTGCTTACTGCTAGTTCACCTATCTTAATATTTATGATATTATTTTTAATATTAGGGTTGTTCATACTTTATCGCTATTAGATTATGATCTAAATGCTGATTCAGCTAACTTTCTTGCATCATCAGCTGGTATAAGTACTGATATAGTAATATTAAGATCTTTATTTATCTTAAATGATAACTTGCACTCTGAATATATAAATTGTAATGTACCACTATCTGCAATTATATATTCTATTATACTTGCTAATGTATCATTAGCATATCCTGGTGCAGTGCACTCTATACGGAATCCTGTGAAGTTTGTTAAAGCATTAGTAAATGCCCCTGCTAGCAATATATTTCCAAATTCTGCTACTGCACTAAAAACTAATTCATTACTCGGTTCATAACCTATAGCATTGCCTATAATTATCTCTGCTAGCCTCTTTGAATCTTCGCTATGTATTATTAACAATAATGTTAATTGAAGATCACCAACGCCCTTTATATATACAGCAAATACATTATCGTTGTAATCAAATGTTGTATATATATCATCCATGGTTATCTCTCTTATGTTCATACTATCAATTATAGCGTTATCATTAAGCATCTTATCTATTGCATCTATGCATTTGTTTAATATGGCAAACTTTATCATACTTGCTACGAGATTAGACTTATTATCATCAGTACTAGCATTACCATGAACAGAATTACCGTTGTTATTACTTATATCATTACTTGGAATGCTCATGTGTAATAATAAAATATAATATTTTATTATTAATTATTGTGTAATGCTTATTACATTCAGTCTATTAAATAATATGCTATAGATAAGCAGTTTTGATAGCTCTCTTACATACATATATTTATTTATTGTAATAATTGATTAAGCATATGCATAAGAAGATAAACACCATGCTAATCTTGTTAATGCTTGTACTAACTATAGCAATACAATCACAGAATGTATATGCTCAAGACTCCAATAATGATAATAGTAAGAAGAGTAATGATAACAGTAATAATAATGGTAACGCAAACCTTAGGATTGATATATCAACTATACCATCAAAACTTGTTAAAGGCAATGAGGGCTTCTTGGTTGTACAAATATATAATAACAATGAACCAGCACCATTCGTAGCATCTGGTATAAACATAACATCATCTAATCCAGAGGTATTAAGTATAGACAAAGATAGCATAGAGCAGGTAGGCAACTCATTACTTATAAAGGCTATCCCATTAAGCAGTGGTAGTGCTACAATTACCTTAACAACGAAGGATCTTAACCTAAAGCCTGTGAGCAAAAAGATAGATGTTTATGAACCCTTGGATAAGCCTAGTAAGTTAGCGTTAACAGTAAAACCCTCATCCTTTAATTACCTAGGCCCATTTGATGGTTACATTGCGGTTCAGTTACTTAATGCAGTAGATGAACCAGTTATAGCTGATAAGGATTATGATATAGAGGTAAGATCCTCGAATACCTCAATACTTGATGTAAACACTAGCATTAGAATAAGTAAAGGAGAGAACTTTGCATATATGCATTTTAATGTGAACCCAAATGGTAATGGGAGTGTTACAGTAACTGCAAGGCATGGTTATATGGTAGCAAGTGCAAATATAACTATTGAAGGTACAGAAGGAAGGGTATTAAGGCTTTATGCAGTAGATATTGTGCCAGCATTGAAAGGGCATCCTACATATGCATTTGTACAACTACAGGATAGTAAAGGAAGGGTTCTATATGCAGATAAGGATATAAATGTTGAGGTTAGGGCAGATACCAAGGATATAATAGGAGGTACTGGAGTTATAAGGAGAGGGGAGAGCACAGCTGTAGTAAGGCTCATTGTAAATACAGATAAACCATTAAATATAGATAAAGAATGCAATAAATCTGATAATAGTTCTGATACAAAATCATGTATAAACTTAATTGCTGTTGCAGTTGGTGAAGGTATGGTCTCTGAGCCTGTTAAGATTGATATAAGGGAACCAATAATAGAGGATTACACATCTTACCAAAAGAGTAAGAGTATAGGAAGCGATTACCTTAAGATATATGCCCAACTATATCCTAACAACATGCCTATAATTGCTGATGGTAAGAGTAAGGCAATAGGTGCTATTCAGTTAATATCTTATTCAGATAACAATAAATTTGCAAGACCAGTAATAGCAAATACTGATACTATAATAGATCTTGTATCTAGCGATAAACTTACCATGACTGATGCAAAGGTTATAATACCAAAGGGAAGGAGTATGGAATTGGTTACTGCTAACATAGGATACAATGCATCTAGCATAAAGGTTAACGTTCTAGCAGACTATGTGGAGAATAGTATATTAGAATTAAGCATACAAGGGCATAAAGATGTTAGTATATCTGCAGAGCCATTGTTAAGCATAGTCCCATACTCTATGCAATTCCCATACTTAATATACTTCAAAGACTCTGAAGGAAGAGCATCGTATGCAACTGATGATACAAATGTTAGGATAGATGCAGATGGCATAAGCATAAGAGAAGGGAGTAATAGCCTAAGGAAAGGGGATTCTATCATGCTAATGGAATTGGAGGCTATACGCAGAGGTAATATAAATATATATCTTGAGGCAATAGGACCTAACTCAAGGTATGAGAACCATAACAGTATAGATGTTATTAACTTTGATAACTCAAATATTGAATTAGATATGCATATACCAGATACAATGGTAGTTGGCTCAAAGTATCTAGCCTCTGTACAACTGTTATATAAAGGATACCCATTTAGTGCAGATAAAGATACTAGAATAATAGTATTCTCAAACTCTAATAGCATAAGTATACCTACAAATGTAAGTATAGCAAAGGAGAAGTATTTCACATTCTTTACAGTCGAGGCAAATCACCAAGGTAAAGTAGACATAACTTTATTAGCTGATGGCATAAACTCTATAAGTAAAGAGATTAATGTAGTTGAGGATAAATTAATGTTAAAACTTGATTCAAAGGATAGCGTTAATAAAATGGATCTATTTGATGTAACTCTTACTGCATCATACGCTAATATGCCATTAAGTAATTTAAGAGTTAAATGGAGTTCTGATCTTGCTGTCCTTACAAGTATGTATGATGATATTACAGATGCTAATGGTATTGCTAGAGCAAAGTTCTTAGCATATGATAAAGGCATTATAACTGTATCTGCAACTATTTATGGATATGGTATTGAGAGAAGTGTTAGTATTAAAGTAAAGAGTACTGAAGTAGATGTTAGCAGTAATGATAATAATGCTAGAAATAATAATGATAGTAGTAACTCAAATATTAATGATGCTGGCAAAGAGAATATATCATTAGAAGGTGACGTATCTGGTAACATATTTGGATTTGATAAACTCGCTGAGCTTCCTATTGATGAAGAGTATCTAATAATGTTGCCATCATTAGCAAGTATAATAGCATGGTTCATTAATAAGAAGAGATCAAAATCAAAATAAATCAAAAATTATTTTTGTATAGGTTGTATTAATAGAGAGTGAAAGTTGGACCTATAATTCTCATATCCTTGTGATAATGCATGTGCTATTATACATCTCTTCCCTTTATAATCTTCTAAAATAAAACCTCTACTAGTATTAAATAGATCATTCTTTCCAATAAACTCAATTACATCAACAAGCATCTTCTCATCTGTATCAGCTATAACTAGACCATTGCTATCTGTTATGCATGCTCTAGTAACCTTCTTCTCCTTCTCTGGCAATGGTATACTGTGAACTATTCTCTGTGCAAACTCCCTCCACTTGAATATATTTGCTAATACACCAATAGCATTACCATTGCCATCTTTAACAATGCTAGAGAATACAAGTACCAACTTACCATTAACAAGATTTGAGTTATGTGCACTCTCAAACCCAAATCTATCTTTGAATGCACTTCTAAACCATCTAGCATTATTACAATTAATACCTTTAACATTGTACATATCTGCTCTACCATTTGCTATAATATTACCATCTAGATCACACACTATTATATCATGGTATACTGTATATGCATCAAGTATTATTGATAGCCTCTCCTCTAACTTATTTATACTATCCTTGCTCTTACTCTTCAAGGCATCTATAACATAAGAGTCATGAGACCACCATGTTACATCACTAGCCCTCTCGTATAGGCTTCTATCTACTATATCTATATTTGTTAATGCTATATCTGCAAGTCTATTACCCTTTACTATCAATGCCTGCTCCTTTATTGTATTACTTAACTCTTGCATCTTTCTCTCACTCTTTATACCCTTTGTTATCTTCTCAACCTTCTTATTCAACTCACTCATATAACCTGCTACAACACTAAATGTCTTGCCTGCCTCTCCTGCTCTTGCTGCCTCTATTAGGGCATTTATTGCTAGCAGGTGTATCTCCTCATTTATCCTCTCAATCTCCTCTACAGCCTTTATTGTGTTAGATGTTAATTCATATGCTAGATCTGCTATCTCCTCAAGCGTAACCTCTTTTTTATCATGCTCATACCTTGCTTGCATATGTTTCCTCCTTAACTCATAATTTATAAGAATATGTATTATAAGTCTATTACAAACTACACTTTATCTTAGTGATTTTAATACTAGATGTATGGATATGAACATAGGTAGCAAGATAATGAAAGGAGGGATACAGCGCAGGTTCACCATGCTATTCCTAGCAGTATCTCTAGCACCTTTAGTAGCAGTATCATTCCTGATTTTAGAGAATACAAAGAGCAGTCTATTGAATGAGATAAGCAGTAAGTATACCCAACTTGCTGAGGATAGGGCTAATGTAGTTATGAATGTTATAAATACTAGGGTAAAGCAAGCAGAGGTCTTGGCATCAAGCATAGCAGGTTATCTTGCCTCTAACGACTATGCTAGAATAAGCAGTAATGTTGATCAATTATTCAAAGAACTTCAAATTATAGGTGCAAATCCAAAGATACTTTACGTTACTGATGATCAAGGCAAGGTTATAGTCAGTACTGATAAGAGCAAAGAGGGCAAGAGTATTGCTGATCATGAAGGTTTTAGGAAGGCTAAGAGCAACAGTTTTGGGGAGATAAGCAAGGATGATCAAGGGATGATACTAATCATAGGCTCTCCAGTGATGTATGATGGTAAGTTTATTGGAACTGTATTGTTTGAGACTAGAGGAGGAGTATTCATGAAGGCTTTACTTAACAGGGAGAATCTTGGAGAGACAGGAGAGACATATTTAGTTAACAGCAACAGATTGATGGTTACACCATCTAGGTTCATAGAGAATGCTGAGTTTAAGCAGGTTGTTAATACTTTGCCTGTTATTGAGTGTTTTGAGCATGGTAAGAGCATGAAAGCGCAAACATACCCAGATTATAGAGGCACACCAATATTTGGCTCCTCATACTGTATGAAGGATCTTAACCTTGTACTACTTGCAGAGATAGATGAGGCTGAGGCTCTAGCACCAATAAATAATATACAGAATCTTATATTATTCATAATATCTGGTATAGCAGGGGGTGTTGTAACATCTTCATTCTTCATAAGCAGAAGCATAACAAGACCATTGATAGAGTTGAGTAGTAAGGTAAGCAGACTAGGAGAAGGTGATCTAACCATTAGCATAGATAATATAAATAGCAATGATGAGATAGGCAATTTAGCATCAACACTAAATGACACAATAAGATCATTCAGAGAGCTAGCAAGTAATGTTAATAAGAGTGCGGATGATGTTGCAAAGAGTGTTCAAGAGGTAGCAACAAGCATAGAGCAGATAAATTCATCAGCACAACAGATAACAACTGGTATACAGCAGGTATCAAAGGGTTCACAGGATCAGGCATCAAGGATAAATGAGATAAGTAAAACCGTAGAGGATATAACATCAAGCATAAGGGATACAAGCAGCAAGATGAATAGAACTGTAGAGTTCTCTAATGAGGTTAACATGCTAACTGAGTCAAGTATGAGTAATGCTGAGCAAGCAAGTAAGAGCATAGAGAACATGATAAATGCTAGCAATGAATCTGTAGAGATGATGAATAAACTTGTGGAGAAGACTGTAAAGATAAGTGCTGTGCTTGATGTTATACAGAAGATAGCAGAGCAGACTAATATGCTTGCTCTTAATGCAGCAATAGAGGCTGCAAGGGCAGGAGAAGCAGGGAGAGGATTTGCTGTAGTCGCTGAGGAGGTTAGAGCATTAGCAATAAACTCATCAAAGGCTAGTGAGGAGATAGCAAAGATAATTGAGGAGGTACAGAACGATGCAAAGAGTACTGCTGAGATAATAAATGCAAGTGCAAAGGAGGTTAAAGAGGGTAAGAGTGTAATAGAGCAAGGAATTATAGACCTTAAGCATATAGCAGCAAAGACAAAGGATATGATAATGCTAATAAATGAGGCTAATGCATCACTTAAGGCACAGATAAGCAGCGTTGAGGATATAAACAGGAGTATAGCAGAGATAGCAGCAGTATCTGAGGAGAATGCAGCAGCAACTGAAGAGATAACAGCAGCAGTTGAAGAGCAGAATACAGCATTGAATATAATAAGCCAGAAGATGCAAGAGCTTGTAGATCTAAGCAAGGATCTTAAAGAAACAGTATCAAGATTCAAGTTAGATAGGCAAGAGGTTAGTTATGCTAGACTTAATGAGGTTAAGGATGAGGTAGAGAGCGATAGAGTATTAGAGGTTAAACCTTTAACAAGTATAAAACCAGTGTTAGCAAACGATGGTAATGGGTTTAATAAGAAGAATATCAATGCAAGGTGATGGCTATGATGAGTAGCAATATCTTAAACATACTTTTATTTAAATTAAAGATAGATGATGGTAGTGAAGAGTATTATGCTGTTGATGTTGATAAGATATATGAGATTAGGACAATTGAGAAGATAACTAGAATACCAGACTCAAGGCTTATAACTGGTATAATGAACCTACGGGGCAAGATAATCTCTGTGATTGATATAAAGAGCATATTAGGCTTTAGTAGCATTAAGATTGAGAAGGGAAGGATACTTATAGCAGATGTTAATGGAGTTATGCTAGGGTTACTTGTAGATGATGTGGAACAGGTTGCAAAGGTAAGTAGTGAGAGCATAGATTACAATGCTGCAATACTTGATAACATACCTTACATTAAGGGTATTATAAAGATGCAGGATAGATTAGTCGTGTACATAGACCTTGATAAGTTACTTAGCAATGGAGGTGGTATGAATTAATGATGCCAAGGAACATGGTTAAGATACTTGTTGTTGATGATGCAGCATTCATGAGGATAGTACTTAAGGATATACTTAAAAACCTAGGATATACAAACATAATAGAGGCCTCAGATGGTATTATGGCTATAGAGCAGTACAAGAAGTTCAAGCCTGATCTGGTTACATTAGATGTTAACATGCCTAAGATGGATGGTATACAGGCATTGAAGCATATAATGAGCATAGACCCAAAGGCTAAGGTAGTGATGGTTACTGCAGTTGAGCAGAGGTTTATAGTGCAAGAGGCTATAAGGACTGGGGCAAAGGATTACATAGTCAAACCATTTGATAGATCCATGGTTGCAACGGTTATTGAGAGAGTGCTTAACACAAGATAACAGTAACAAGGGTGTATGCATATGCAAGGCAGAGATGGTAATGATGTTAACATAGTAATAGTTAATGATTCCCCATATTTTTTATCTTTGTTAGAGAATATAGTTAAGAGCAATAGATTTAATGTATATGCTAAATTTACAAACGCTTACAGTGCACTTGACTTCATTTACAAGAATATAGAGGAGATAGATGTAATACTACTTGATCTTGAGTTACCAGATATGGATGGTATATCATTGATTGAGAGGATATTAAGCAAAAAGTTAATACCAATAATAGTTACCACAGCATATGATGACTCATGGTTAGCAAACAAGGTTATAAGCATTGGAGCATATGATTTCATTAGTCTAAGCAATACAAGATTAAAAGATCTTAATTCATTGATAGTATCAAGGATAGAACTAGCATTGATGCTTAAAGATGCTATTAAGAATAAGAGCATTAATAAAGGTAACAAATGTATAAAGAACTCAGATTTAAAGATAGTCGTTATTGGGGCATCTACTGGTGCACCAAAGGTAGTAGCAGATATACTAGCATATATACCAAGGGATATAAACGCTTGTATAATGATTGTACAACATATGCCTAAAGGGTTCACTGAGAATTATGCTAGTATGCTAACACAAAGAGCAAATATTAATGTTAAGGTAGCATCAGATGGGGATAAGATAGTTAAAGGATTGGCACTAGTTGCACCAGCAGATTACCATATGATAGTTGAGAATGGTTACGTTAGATTAGATCAAGGGATAAAGTATGCACATGTTAGACCCTCAGTAAATGTAACTATGATCACAGCAGCAAGGCACTATGGGCATAATGTTATAGGAGTACTGCTATCTGGCATGGGATTCGATGGTGCACTTGGTATGAAGGTTATAAAAGCATATAATGGTATTACAATAGCACAAGATGAGGGTACATCTGTAGTATATGGGATGGCAAGGGTTGCTAGTAATGCAGGTGCTGTTGATTTATCTGTTCCAGCAGATAAGATAGCATATGAGATAGTAAGAGCATTAAAATATGCAAATAGGTGATATGTATGAGTGGCATAGATAGCAAAGAGTATAGAGAGTTATTCCTTATAGAAGCAAATGAGCATCTTCAGAATATAAACAATGAACTATTAGCATATGAGAAGGATCATGCTAAAGAGCGTATAGATAGCATATTCAGATCAGTACATACAATAAAAGGCATGGCAGCAACTATGGGTTATGAGAATATAAAGTTAATGTGCAAGAGCATAGAGAATGTATTAGATGCATTAAGAAATGATAAACTAATGTTATCAAAGGAAGTCATAGATACTCTATTTGCATCAGTTGATGTATTAACTAAACTTGTTAACGATGAGAATGCATTGATAGACATATCTAATCATATAAAGATACTTGCAGATCTAATAGACTCTAACCAGAATAATGAGATAAGAGAGAAAGTTGAGAATACACATGCTGATGAATCACTTCAAGATAAGTTACCTCCAACTATAACAATTAAGTTAGAGGATATAGATAAGATGGTGGATCTAGTTGGAGAGTTAGTTATAGCAAAGATGAGATTAGAGAACTCATTGCAACCATATTTAGATGGTAGAATGAATATGGTACTAGCACAGTTCAGTAGGCTTATATCTGATCTGCAGTTTAATGTTATGAAATTAAGATTAGTACCATTAAGAATTATATTCAACAGATTCCATAGACTTGTTAGAGATACTGCATCAAAATTAGGTAAAGAGGTTAGACTAGAGGTTAAAGGTTCTGAGCTAGAGATAGATAGAAGTATAATGCAAGCTATATCTGATCCTCTTGTGCATATAATAAGGAATGCTATAGACCATGGTATAGAGAAGCCTGAGGAGAGAATACTAAATGGTAAGGATAGGGTAGGGTTGATAAGGATAGTAGCTTTAAGGATGGGCGAGATGATAAGTATAACTGTAGAGGATGATGGTAAGGGTATAGATGCTGATGCATTAAAGGCAAAGGCTGTAGAGAGAGGAATAATAAGCAAGGAAGAAGCAGAGAGGATGAGTGATGAAGATGCACTTAAGTTACTAGGCACCCCAGGGTTATCTACTGCTAAGCAGGTTACAGATATATCTGGTAGGGGTGTAGGCATGGATGTTGTATTCAAGCAGGTTAGTAGATTTGGAGGGTATGTTAGCATAAACAGCAAGAGAGGCTTAGGTACAAGTATAACTCTTAATATACCTCTTAACGTATCTATTATCTCTGGATTATTAATATATGTTAATGAGGAGAGGTATATAATTCCATCATCAAATGTAGCAAGAACATTAAAGGTTAGTTCTACAGATATAATGCATATACATGGTAGGAGAGTTATAAGGATAAAGGATAAAGATGGGAGAGATGAGGTAATAATACCCTTGCTAGATATGTCGTATATATTAAACTGTTATAGGAACAACAATGACTATAATAGCAATGAGTTTAGCATAGTAGTTGTTAATATTAAGGGCAAGTATATAGGTCTAATAGTAGATAGATTTGAGTACATTAAAGAGATGGTTGTGAAGCATATAATAGGAATTGATGGTAAGTTCAAGGAGGCTACAATAATAGGTGATGGCACACCCATACTAATATTAGATATAGCACAATTAATCAATAACTAGTAGCCTGTAAACTCTTGTGTCTTTATAATACTTGCATCTATACCATCTCTAATTAGCGTATACTTAACTGCTCTAACATCATCTACTTTACCTGCAATATAAAAGTAATCAATATTCTTCTTTATACGCTTAATATATGAATTAATATCATTGCTATTACATATTATTAGTTTAAACCTTTTATTACCTAACTCATCAAGGTAAGATATATACTCACCAATATAAAATAATGTTATCTCATGCATACTAACTACATTAGAGTATCTTATCATACTTACGAATGGTGTTATTCCTATGCCTAAAGCAATCATTGCAATCCTAGAGTGTTTATCTGGTAGAACAAATGTACCATATGGACCTTTAATTAATACATAAGATGCATTCATTATACTATTCTTCCATGGTGTATCTCTGTATATGAATGCAAATGATAGATAGTTGTCTGATGGTATGGATGTTAGATTCATCTCTCTAAACCTTTTATCTTCATTACAATCTACATACACTTTTATATATTGACCAGCAAGGTAACCACTTAAGCACTTACTTAATCTAATCTCAATAACCCCTCTTCCTATTCTTCTCCTGCCTATTATATTTGCTTTATAATATCCTATACTCATTGCTTATATCAGTATCTACTACTATAGTTATCATATATCCTATATGTGCCTAATCTTAGTTCTTCAACTATACCTCTTAATTTACTATCTACCTTCTTTGCTTTACCTTCAGCGATAAGCTTTATAGCATCCTCTATACCTAAACTTACCATAAGTTCAGTTACTGGAGTTCTTACTGCTACATAGCCATCTATGTTACCCTTGCTATCATATGTTGGCTTTATAACTGCTTTAACCCAGTATATGCTGCCATCCTTTGCTCTATTCCTTACATAACCTATGAATGTACCTCCTCTGCTTATAGTCTTCCACATAACATCAAATACTTTAGCATCATGGAATCCAGACTTTAATATTCTATGATTCTCTCCATATAATTCATCTTTACTATACTTACTAACCTCAATGAACTTCTTATTTACATAGTTTATATCACCATCTATATCCGTCATTGATACTATAGATGCGTCTGCTATGCATGAGAATATATCAACTATCCTCTTTAGATTATGGATAGAACTATTGATATCCTCTATATTATTAATAAATCTCTTTATGGATTCTTGTATATCTTTAGCATTATTTGCATTTGATTCTAATGTAGTACTTAGCTCTTCTGCTGCAGCTGCTATCTCTTCACTACTTGCACTAATATCATTTATAGATGCGGAGATTTCAGCAGTACTTCCCTTTATTCCATTAATATTGTTATTTATCTCTCTTAAAGAAGATCTTATATCATCAAATATCTTAGTTAATGATTCTATACCCTTATTTATAATGTTTGAGTACTCTTTTAGCATTTCTGCTATCTTATTTATGGTATTCTCTATACCATTTGCACTAACACTAACATCCTTTGCTAATGCTCTAACCTCCTCAGCAACTACAGCAAACCCTCTTCCTGCTTCTCCTGCTCTTGCAGCCTCTATTGCTGCATTAAGAGCAAGCATATTTGTTCTCTCACTTATCCTATTTATTAATTCTGAGAGTTCATTTATAGAATTAAACTCTTTTATGATTGTATTAATAATATTAGTGAATTCAGATATATTCTTCTTAACATTATCTATATTATTTAATGTATTCATGGTCTTATTTGTTATCTGATCTGATATGGTTGTAGTAACTTTATTTATCTCCATTGCTGCAGATGATATATTCTGGATCTTATTAGCAAGATCTGTTATTGCTACAGTCATATTTGTTACATTCTTACTCTGCTCATTTATTATTGAGACTAAATCGTTGATACTCTCCTTTACCTTATTTGTTGAAAGACTTAATTCATTTATACGAGTAGTTATTCTATTAAGTATGGTTAATCCATCATCAGTCTCTTTAATACTGCTTATCTCTATTCTACTCATAACAAAGATTTAACTTTAGTTAGATTTAATATTACGCATGTTATACAGATAAATTACAATATCTTATAACTATGATTTATAATTTAAATCTATTTTTTATAAATTATAAAATAAACTATTAATTTGAGTGGTATCTTGTTGTACGACTTAGCATCAATAGAGCCTCGGGCGGGATTCGAACCCGCGACCTAGTGCTTACGAGGCACTCGCTCTAACCAGGCTGAGCTACCGAGGCATGCTTAATCTATTTATCATATCATAACATTATTAATTTATTAGTAACACCATACTATACATTATTTGTTTGTTATGAAGGTATCTGTATCTGGTGTTAGAGGGGTATTCCCTAACGATCTTAATATAGAGCATGTCATAGCATATGTAAGAGCATTCTCTTATCTATCATTAGATAACTCATGTATATTAGCATACGATGCTAGAACGAGTAGCAAGTTAATATCAAAGGTAGCATCCGCAGTATTAAGGAGTAAAGGCTTAGATGTATACAATTTTGGTATAATGCCTACACCAGTTCTTGTAAGGGAGAGTAGAGAGCATAAGGACATAGGTATAATGGTAACAGCATCACATAACCCATTGAACTGGAATGGTATAAAATTCATAACTAATGGAAGATGTATATTTGATGAAGAGTTAAAGGAGATATTAGCAAGGGTTAATGAAAGTAAAGAAAGTACTGTAATGCATAATAATGGTAATAACAAAAGTAATAACATAGGTATAGGCAGAGAATACATTATACATAACACGAATTATATCAGAGATTCTATACAATTCATTAATGATAATATAAAGGGGGTAGACGATGTAGCAGCAAGAGCAAGGGTTGTTATAGATACATCAATAGGGACTGTAAAAAGATACATCCAAGAGATACTCTCTAACATTGGATTTAAAGATATTGTAGTTATAGATAGTGATGAGCCAGACCCTACTGTAAGGAGTTTAACCGAATTAAAGATGCTCACATCAAGTAATGGGATAGGGTTTGCATTTGATAGTGATGCTGATAGGCTAGTAGTAATTAATCAAGGCAAGGTTCTAAGCCCAGACGATACTCTACTACTATGTATAGCGCCAATAATAAGTAATAGAGGCTATGATAGTATAACTGTAAGTGTTGATACAAGTAACTCCATAAGAGATCTAGCAAGATCATATAATTGTAAGATATACTATGCTAAGGTAGGAGAGGCTAATGTAGTTAAGAGTATGCTTAACAATAATAGCGTAATAGGAGGAGAAGGTAGTAGTGCAGGTTTTATAATAAGTAACTTTAACTCATGTAGAGATGCTATACTTGCATCTATGCTTATCCTTAAAGCATATGATCATATAGATAAGATACTTGAGTACTCACGATATCATACAAAGAGAGGCAAGGTAAGTATAAGTACTGATATAGATGTTAATAAGGTTATAGAGGGTATAGTAAGCAAGGAGCATGATTACTCAGAGTATATAAGCATAGATGGTACCAAGTTTATAATAGATGAGCATACATGGGTACTTGTAAGAGGATCAAATACAGAACATGCAATAAGATTATCTGTAGAATCAATAAGCAAGGATAAGACAAATACTCTTTATAAAATCTATGAGGATAAGATAGTAGAGGCATGTAAAGATGCTAGGAGAGAGGGATATAATTAAGATAATAACATCTAGGCTAAGCAAGTACAAGGGTAAGAGCATATCTAGGCTATATGATGATGTTGATCTTGTAAGGCTAGGAGACTTAAGTGTAGCACTGAAGTGTGATATGCTTGTACAGAGTACTGATGTGCCTAAGCAGATGAGGTTATGGCAAGTAGCAAGGAAGAGTATAGTAGCATGTGTAAGTGATATGGCAAGTAAGGGAATAAAGCCTTTATACGCACTTATATCATTAGCATTACCTTCCTCAATAAGTAAGAAAGATGTATACTCCTTAGCCTATGGATTTAAGAGGGCTGAGAAGGAGTTTGGTATAAAGATAGTTGGAGGCGATACTAATGAAGGTAAAGAGTTGGTTATAGACTGTTGTATGATAGGTTTATGTAGTAAATGTAAGGATGGTAATAATAATAATAGTAGTAGTTATGTTAAACGTTATGGTGCAAAGCATGGAGATGCTATAATAGTATCTGGTCCATTTGGCTACACTAAGGCAGGATTACTACTTCTAATGCATGAAGATAGACTCAAGGCTAGTAGAAGGTTTAAGAGCATAGCAGTTAATAGAGTACTATTACCAGAACCAAGGCTTAAGTTTGGTTTAGCATTAGCAAGGTATGCAACATCATCTATGGACTCTAGCGATGGTTTAGCATTAACATTACATACAATGAGCAGGTTAAGCCGTAAGAGGTTCATAATAGAGAGGCTACCTACAACTAAAGATGTAATAAGGTTTGCAGTAGATAACATGCTTGATCTAAAGGATCTAGTACTACATGCTGGAGAGGAGTACGAGATAGTTGCTACAGTAAGGGCAGATATGCTAGACAAGGTACTAAGACTAGCAAGGGATAATGGATGCAATGCCATAGTAATAGGTAAGGTTGAGTATGGTTCTGGTGTATTTCTAAAAGAAGGTGATAAACTTGTAGAGATAGAGGAGAGAGGTTGGGAGCATCTCAAAGAAAGATAAGATAAAGTGATAAGTAATAATCCATTAATTAATTAAAATAAATTAAAATACTAGAATATTAATCACTCATCCATCTGATGGTTGGTTAGAATATGATCATTAACTTATATTAACCTCTCCTCTTTGTAGCAGAAGCAGATACTATTGATATAACATCCCTATCCTTCAACTCGTAATCTGCTGGTAATCTAAGCCCATCCCTAGCATCTATTGCATAAAGTAATCCTTTTGCTAACTCACTATGTATCTGTCTTGCTAGATCCTCTACAGTTGAGCCTGCTGGTAAGAGGAATACATCTGGAAGAACATTACCATCCTTATCAGATAACTTGGATACATCTGCTACAGGGTAAACTGTGTTCATCTTAAGTAACTTAAAGACAGCAACATTTATTGCATGTTGTACACCAGTACGCATATACTCTCCTAGCACATCCCTTCTTATGAAGTTAAGTGCCCACTTCTGCCTCTCATTCAACCCATCCTGCTTTATAACCTCAAACCTCTCATCGCCTGGCACATATCTTATAAGTCCTTTACTCTCAGCCCTCCTTAATGTAAGCTCAGCCTCTGCACTTGCTGGTACTACAAGCATATCCTTGTACTCTTCTCTTATCCTCTTGAAGTTCTCGGCTGCAGTAGGTATATCTATCTTATTAGCAACTATCAGCGTTGGTTTTGATACATCCCTTAATACCCATGCAAACCTCTTGCTATCATCTATACTAAAGTTCTCAAAATCTTTGCCTTCTAGGTTACTTAACTTTAGAGCAGTACTAACATGGTGTTCCTTAACCCCTATGCCAGCAAGTATCTTTGCTATGACAGAACTTATACTCTCCCCTGCTTTAATACCTTTAACTATCTTATCTCTATTCCCTTCTATCAACTTAAGGTACCACATGACAAGCTCTTCTTCTATATCTGCTATATCTGCCAATGGATCACCCATACCAGGCTCAGTTATCCTACCAGCAGCATCTATGCTACCTGAGGCATCAACTATATGTAGCAATGCATCTGATTGAGTAGCAACTGCAAGGAACTGATTGCCTAACCCTTTTCCCTGCCATGCACCCTTTATTAACCCAGGGAGATCTATTATCTCTATAGGTATGAACCTCCAGCCATCCTTGCATAATGAGTTCCTTGGGTTATCCTTTACATTAAACTCCTTGTGCACACATAATGTTATAGCATAAGATTTACCATAGTTAGGCTGTTTTGTTGTGAATGGGTATGTTGATACCTCAGCAGAGGCTAGGGTAGCAGCGTTAAAGAATGTTGTCTTACCCGTATTAGTCTTGCCTATTAACCCTAACCTTATTGGCACAATAAATAATTATAGGATGAGTTATTTAAGCCTCTCTATTGCTGCTTTTAGTTCATTAACCCTCCACTCAACCTCCTCTATCTCTTCTTTGCTAAGATCATCGTCCCAGCGCTCTAGTAGTATGTTAATTATCTCAGATGCATTGTATAGTATAGCCCAGTATGGGTGATGCTCTGCAGTAGTATAGGCTAATTCTAATACATCTTTTAGCCCTGATCTAGCAACCTTTAGCATGTTTGCATGTTTGTATATCTTTATCACACCATTATCCTTATCTACACTTATCCTTGAATCTCTATAAGCATCCTTAATTAAGTTAATAACATAATAATCTTTATCATTATTTTTATTACCATCTTCCTCTCTGCTCATCCGAATAACCTCTTATGCTCTTGCATGATACATCTATTGTATACAACCTTTATCCCATGCCTCTCAGCCTCTTCAATAGCCTCCTTGTTGTATATGCCTAACTGAAGCCATATTACCTTAATATTACCACGCTCTATAGCCTCTTTAACTACAGCATGTACCTGCTCAGATGGTCTGAACACATCAACTATATCTATCTGCTCATTAACATCCTTAAGGCTCTTGTATGCTCTCTTACCAAGTATCTCATTAGCATAAGGGTTAACTGGTATAACATTGTAACCTTTATCCATGAGGTACTTAGGAACTATATGAGCCTCTTTACTTGGATCCCTGGATATCCCTACAACTGCTATGTTCCTCATTGTAAGTATAGATCTTATCTCATCATCAGAGTATCCATCCCTTTGCATATACTCCTTAATACTTAATACTTATTTATTCCATTCAACTCACTCCAATTCAATACTTATTAATAAATAGTTAATACATAGCAATACTATGAGATATGATAACAGATACATCAAGGTACTTAGGATGCTTAAGGAATACGATGGATACATCTCTGGTGAGTATATTAGCAATATACTAGGTGTATCAAGGGTTAGTGTATGTAAGTACATATCATTGCTTAGGAGTAAGTATGGTTACATAATAGATGCAAAGCCAAGAGTAGGTTATAGACTATTAAGTATACCAGATAGATTGTTGCCTTGGGAGATAATGGAAAGGCTTGAAGGTAAGAGTAGAATGGTTAAAGATATACTATACTATGATGAGGTCAGCTCTACTCAAGATATTGCATTAAGGTTGGCAGAGCAAGGTAAGCACTCTTTACTTGTTGTTGCAGAGAGACAGTTGAAGGGTAAAGGAAGGCTTTCCAGGCGCTGGATATCACCCCATGGAGGCATATGGTTCTCTCTAATAGTTAAACCAGATATTCATATAAGCAGTGTATCAATGCTATCATTGGCTAGTGCTCTAGCAGTATGTAATGCTATAAACAGCAACTATAATCTAAATGCAAAGATAAAGTGGCCTAACGATGTTATAATAAACTATAGGAAGGTTGCTGGTATACTTGTAGATGCAAGTATAGAGCAGGATGAGATGCACTATGCTATCATTGGAATAGGCATAAATGCTAATGTTAGTAAGGATACCATAGAGAAGGGGATATCAGATTATGCAAGACAAGAGAATGATGTATATTACAAATATGGTTATGGTTTAACAACACTCATACATGAGCTTAACATGAGGGTTGATAGGGTAAGGTTACTTGCAGATACTATAATATGGTTTGAGAGTATATATGATATGCTTCACCATAACAAGGCAGAGTTCATTGAGGAGGTTAAAAGGCATATGGTATTAGGCAAGGTTAGTGTTGTAAGCAGGGAAGAGAGGATTGAAGGATATGCAATAGGCATAGATGAGGACGATGGTTCATTACTGCTAAACTATGAGGGAAGGATAAGAAAGGTTATTGCGGGGGATGTATACATTAGATACAGCATCTAATATCTATATAACTATCTAATTACCTTGCTAAACCCATCAACTCCCAGTTCTGTCCTACTCTTCTCTTTAACTTTAACCTCTTTATGAAATTACGTTTGTTCCTTACTTTTGGTATTGGGCTATGCTTTGGTCTAGCCTGTAGCTTAGGTGTCTGACTCCTAACCTTTCCTGCTTTAGTTATAGAACCATGTGTTGGCATAGCTTATATTCACCTAATACTACTATTCATTCCTAATATAAAAAAGTTAATATCCTTTGAGTACTTATTTAATTTGTATGGATATAAGGATGCTTGTTGTAGGTGCTGTGCTTATTGCTGTAGGTGTTATAGTAAGTTCTATCTTCGGTGGATTCCTAACCTCTGGACCATTGGATGTATGGAATGAGTCTAGGGGTATAGCACAGCTAGGTACCATAGCAGCAAGCATAGGTGTCCTAATGGTTATCATAAGCTTGGGACTTGGTAGAAGGAAGAGAGATAGAGGAGGAGGCTTGTATAGTCAACAGGGTAAGCCTATGTAGTAAGCTATCTCCTTAGGTATTACACAAGATAAAGGATTTAAGTCTCATCCCCTTAATTATTAATATGAGTCTGTTCCTTGCTCAGAAGAGGTTAGCAAGGAAGGATATGCATACAGTCTATGATGCAGCATTTGCTAGACTTGAGAGCCTATCAAATAAGGAGTTGATGGATATACTTAAGGATAAAGATGTTAGTGATGAACTTGCTGCAAAGGCTAAGTGGATACTCTGGAAGAGGCTAGACCCACAGGATAGGGATACAGTAGAGGTTTAGTATAAATAATAAAATATAATAAATAGATCGTCTCTTAGCAGATAGCTCTGTTAACTTAACGTTATCTCTAGTATACTGTACACGACACACTAAGCCCTTAAGTTAACAGAACCATGTTTATATATCCATGCCTATTTAGCTCTGTTAACTTAACCACAATCCATAAGTTTTATTAATTATGAACTAAGATCAATCTTAACATTAAGGTATGTCATAAATATTCTAAACCAGTTCTTGAATGCTCTCTATTGCAATTATCTTACAGAAAGTTATCATCGAAACATTCAGTTCTATCCTTTATTGTATTGAATAGATCTCCATTATGTTCTTATCTTATTGATTATACACATTATGTCTTAACCATTTTACAAGCTTGATTATAGTAATAATCCATCTGTGTATATATTGTATACTTGATACCATACAATCTCCTTAACTTTATGAAATTATAACATACTACTAGCGTCTTTTCTTTAGAGATATTATTAATATACTTATTTATGTAAGGTTCATATGTTATCCATAACAAGTATACTTCATTGTTTCATCTATCATTATTATTCTCTTTATCCTTCTCTTCTCTTTCTTTCTATCTATAACAAATTCATTGATATCTATCATGCATTGTAACCACTTCCATATAGTACAGTGATCTCTTTACTAATTGTTCTAGACATTTGGATACTAATCTTACTTAGACTCCTTGCTTAATAGTAAAGATATATACATATATCTTAAGTGTATGTGCTTATTATTAACACTGTTAGGAATTGGTCATAGGATAACTACTCTTCCTTCATACGCTTATACTTGCTAACATTGCTCTTTATCCATTTAACAGCATCTGGACACTGTTTATTGTTACCACAGACTACCTTGAAGAAGTACTTCAATACCTGCCTTATCTTTGTATGTGTAGAAGGTGAGTAACCTTCTTTAATGTATAGTCTATGTACTCTTGTATATCCTCTTTAACGCATGCTCTAAACTCCTTCTTTATATGCTTCTTTATGTTTAGTAGTAAGGTTATGTATCTAATGATCCATAACTTCTTCTCTCTGCATATATTCTATGAACCTCAGGATATCTTGCTTATCTGCATCTGGTATTGCTTCATGCTTAACCCTATCTATCCAGTACCTTAACTTTACATCACGGTTGTATAGGTCTCTATACTCTCTATCTCTATAGACTTCTTGCTTCATCATATTATAATGGTTCTATCGTATCGTAGATTGGATGGGCGGGAAGGGACTTGAACCCTTGACCTTGGCTGTGTGAGAGCCACGTCCTAACCATGCTAGACCACCCGCCCTATACATTCATATTTGTAATTGGATAATTGTATATTCTTACTATAAATTATTTACCATTACCAATCTATTCTATAGTTTAGTTTTATAATAGATCTTAAATATTATTATGATTACTATATCTATAATACTATTTACAACATATGTATCTGCTATTATTTATTCTATTACACAACTTACTTCTTTGCTCCTAGAGCTCTATTCTTTAGTCTCATCTTATCGCCTCTACACTTTCTACACCTTATAGCATCTATGGAGTTCCTTGCCCCGCACTTGAAGCAGATCTTAAAGAATAGTCTACGCCTCTGTGCCAACTGCTTCTTGAATGTGTCTGTTATAGGCATACCTACTTCTTACTATTGCTCTAGGTATTTTTAGCTTTCTTTGCTTATTTAATAATCGGTAAATTATGAATACTGGATCATAGCTTAAATCCATCTGCTCTATAATTATGGTAAGAGTAGCTTCTATCCCTCCATACAACACCATGCTTACTTTTCTTAATCCCACTAAGGAAGCCAGAGAATATGATGAGCGATGCTAAAGGTGCACACAATCCATGAATAGGGTTTACCTTTATACCAACACCCTTTACTGTATTTAGTATTGATATTATTATCATAAGCATAATTGTTGCTATGCTAGAATACAGTAGGTATAGACTTAATTGTATATTGCTAACAAATAATGAGTATGGTAATGATATCAAAGGGTATACAAAGAGGAAGAAGGTTAATGCTACTATACCTATAGCCTTTGCCTTGTTAACAGCATATATTGGAGCAATAAGCCTAGCAAGACCATTTATAAGGGTATTAAGATCCCTAGACCATACAGCATAGAATAGATGATCAGCAAGGCACATCCTTATCTTAAACCCTTGCTTCTTTGCCCTTGCTCCTAATGCTCCATCCTCTATTATCTCATTCCTAACACTACTATGTGTACCTATAGACTCGTATACACTCCTCTTTATTATATAGTAACTACCAAAGAAGTAGCCTGTATCGTGCTTACTGCTATTAACCCTTAATGGCGAGTACCTTGAGTATAGAAATGTTAATAGCAAAGGTACTGTTATCTTGCTCCATCTATCTATGCACTCTAGCCTAGGTACTAGGGTTAAGGCATCTAGACCATTGCTAAGCATATTTGATACTGCTAGGCTTAGTAGTCTTTTATCATGTAAGCTATCAGCATCTGTGAAGAGTAGTAATTCAGCATTAGAGTGAGTATATGCATTGTAGCATGCCCAGTTCTTTCCAACCCAACCCTCTGGCTTACTATTTAAGCGTATAAATGTTATCTTATTACCCATTCTCTTTGCATAATTATTTATTATATTTGGGGTATCATCTGTTGAGCAGTCATCAACAGCAATTACTCTATAGTTACTGTAATCCTGCTTAAGCAATGACTCAAGGCATCTTGATATAAATCGTTCTTCATTCCTTGCTGGAACTATTATATCTACACTAGGGTATCTGCTTATTGCATGATGACCATCATAAGCAAGTTTAGGGGCATGCTTGTAAGTCTTCAATACATATACTAAGAAGTATATCCATGTGCCTAATACTCCTAATGCTATTGATAACATGATAGCATTAATAATAGTTAGTAGCATACTTGCATCATTTAACATTAGCATACTAATTATTTTAGTATTTAATTTATTATTTTCTAGCGATACTGTTAAGCATAATGATAATCATTCTTAGATATTGCAGCATTACTTATCCTCTCCAATGCATCCTTTGTACCCTCTTCTATATGCCCTTTAACCATGGATGAGAATACTGAGAGCATCCCCTTTAGTCTTATATCCCATAGTACATTAACCTTGGTCTTGCCATTCATATCCTCTAGAGTTATCACTTTATGCCCTTGCATAGGACCATCTAGTATATTAATATCGATCTTCTTGAGAGGTTCTATACTTACTACCTCCTTGCATAAGGAGTCCCTGAATGCTATTGTAACCTCTCTAGTTATGGTATTACCATCCTTGCTTATGTTCTTTACACTCTTTGTACCATGCCAGTACTTTGGCTCATTATCAAGATCACTAACTATACTCCATACTCTATCTATTGGTGCATCTATAACCTTGCTAACCTCTAGCCTTATACCCATGGTTATTAATCAACAGAAGATCTATTTAAATTAATTAAAAATTAATCGTTAATGATCTACCTATTACCATATGGAGTTGCTAAAAGGTACATATCTTTATTGGTGTAAAACTAAACTTTTTAGATTAAACACATTATCTAGTAACATTTTTAAATCATTCTTTAAGGTAGGCATGGTATCAGCCTAGGCATTAGATAACTAAAATAAACTAATTTCTTAACACTCTTGTTAAGCACTGGGCTTACAGTTGGTACAATTCTTGGTTTGCTTACACAAGAACAGTCCTCTATTACTGTTATAGCTGTTATACTAAGTGCAGTTGTATCAACCATTATAGCAAAGAGGTTCGTACTTAAGCATGTATAAACTGCTCTATTCAATCATTTACTGCTCTGTTATGACTGTTATTGCATATGCATAAGTAATATATTATATAATTTTGTGTATAATTACATAGAATTATATAAACAAGTTTTAAATATAACAATGTTATCTAATCCTTATATGCAAAAGAATATTGAAGAGACTAATGATGCTAGTGTAACTGAGCAGTGGGGCTTACCTGAGGAGGTAAGGAGTGTTGAGGAGATGGTAAGGTTATATAGAGAGGGTAAGATAAGTGATGAGGAGTTTAGGCGCTTTAGGCTACAACATGGCATGTATGGTTCAAGGCTTAACAAGGATTACACTATGGTTAGGATAAAGGTCCCTGCTGGGATACTAACTCCTAGACAGCTTGTAAGGATAGCAAAGTTAAGCGAGGACTTCTCTATAGGCAGTGCACATGTAACAACTAGGCAGAATATACAGTTACATTGGGTATACCTTGATGATGCACCAGCAGTAGAGCAAGGTCTTGTAGAGGTTGGGCTTACTACTAGAGAGGCTTGTGGTAATACGGTAAGGAATGTTACATGCTCACCATTCGCTGGTATATGCATAAATGAGCCATTCGATGTAACACCTTATGCTAAGGCATTAGCAAGATTCTTCTTAAGGAACCCTATGTGCCAGAACCTTCCAAGGAAGTTCAAGTTCAACTTTGCATGCTGTGATGAGCATAGTTATGCTAGGATAGCAGATGTTGGTCTAGTACCAATGATAAATGATGATGGTAATGGCAGATTAGTAAGGGGGTTCAAGGTTTACATAGGTGGAGGCTTAGGACCAGCATCGTATCTAGCAGAAGAGTTGGAGGAGTTTACACCAGAGGATATGCTCTTGCCTACTGCAATGGCTGTTATAAGGTTATTTGATAGGCTTGGTGATAGGGAGAAGATGCATAGGAATAGGATGCGCTATCTAGTTCATGATATGGGTTTTGAGAAGTTTAGAGAGCTTGTATTGAAGGAGAGGAGTATAGTTAATCTAACCAAGTCGGTATTAGTTAAGTTAGATATTAAAGATAAAGATAAGGCACAACTGCAAGATGACAGTTATGATCATATTGAGTTTAAACCATTAAACCCTCCAGATGGCTTTGATAGATGGTATAGTAGTAATGTAGTTAAGCAGAAGCAGAGAGGATATGTTACAGTGCTTATACCATTACAGGCAGGGGATGTTACTGCTAGACAGTTAAGAGCATTAGCAGATATATGCAAGGAGTTCTCTTTAGAGAGATATGTTATTACAACACCATGGCAGGGTTTTGCCATTAGATTTGTAAAAGAGTACAGATTGGTTGAGTTATATAATGCATTAAAGGAGGTAGGATTAGCAAACTATGGTGCTCTAGGGATAACAGCGGTTGTAGGCTGTACAAGTACAACCTCCTGCAATCTAGCAATAACAAATGCACATAGGTTAGCAAAGGAGATAAGGAGCAGGTTAATAGAACTAGGACTTGATATGGATCAAGCATTCAAGGATACTACAATAAAGTTAAGTGGGTGCCCAAACTCATGTGGTCAACATATGATAGCTACCATAGGCTTCTTTGGTGCTGCAATAAGGATAAACAATACCCTTACCCCAGCATACAACATGCTATTGGGAGGAAAGGTAGGTAAGGATAATGCATTAGGCACTGTAGTAGCAAGGGTACCAGCAAAGAGGATCATAAATGTTATACTTAGATTGATAGATGTTTATAAGCAAGAGCGTAAAGATGGTGAGTCATTTGCCTCATGGATAGATAGAGTTCTTAAGGGCGAAGGTAATGTTAATGTTAAGGATATTCATGCATTGAAGACAATAATAGATGAGGCAGCAAGGTTACCAGAGCCTGATAAGGAGCCAGAGGCTTACATGGACTATGGTAGTGATAACAGGTTTATAGTAAAGACTGCAAAGGGTGAGTGTGCTGCATGATGCTTGCAAGGAGATATCCAGTGCTAGTTGAGCCAGAGGAGTTATATAAGCGTATAAAGGATAAGGACCCAAGTATATTTGTAATTGATGTTAGGAGAGAGGAGGAGTATACTAGAGAGCATATACCAAGTGCTGTATCATTACCCTTAGCAAAGGTTATAGAGAGTATGGATGCATCAGCATTAGCAGGTTTATTCTCTAGTATAGGTTTAGATATAAGCAGTAGTACCAAGCATGTAATAGTATATGATGATACATTTGGTGCACTAGCAGCAAGGGTTGCATGGACGCTAGAGTATCTAGGGTATGAGAGGGTATCACTATTATCAGTAACTTATAACATGTGGAAGGAGTTAGGCTTTGATGTTGAGCATGGTAAGAGCAGTAGTTCAATAATAACTAGCAATAGTAATCTTAGCATAAGTGTTAATTCTAGCATACTAGCAGATTATGAGTATATAAAGAATATAGTTAATAGCAAGAGTAGTAAGAGTAGGTTATTGGATGTTAGAGAGAGGCTTAATTACCTTGATCATCATATACCAAATGCCATAAATATACCATGGAAGGCATTCTCTGCTGAGGATAGGATACTTAAGAGTAAAGATGAGATAGCAAGGATTCTAAGGAACCGTAAGATAAGCATGAATGATGAGGTTGTAGTCTACTGTGGGAGCGTTGGTACCCTATCTGGGTTATCATACTATGCGCTAAGGTTAGTAGGGCATAGTAATGTTAGATTGTATGCAAAATCATTAAAGGAGTGGAGATCATTGAATCTACCATTGGAAGGGTTTAAGAATGCACACTACTGGGATCTATCTGCTGAGTAGTTAATAATAATATTAGTTAGTAGGTTGTTATAATAATAATCTATTATTTATTTACATTATTATTTTTTAGGATGAATACTTCTTCTCAAGCATCTTTAACTCATCTAGCCCAACAAGTTTATTGAACTCATTAAAAGTTAGCAGTCTATGCATTATACTCCTAGTATCCCTCCTAGCCTTTAGCAGTGAGAGTGCATCCATAACAGCATAAGCAGATGCAAATACAGCTGTTAATGGGAATAGTATAAGTCTATAACCTAACCTCTCCAACTCATCTATGCTAAGCAATGGTGTCCTACCTCCCTCTATCATATTTGCTACAGTTGGAGCCTTAACCTCTCTGCATATCCTTGCCATCTCATCTATACTCTTAGGAGCCTCTATGAATACAAGATCTGCTCCTACTCTAGCATACTCATTTGCCCTCTCTATAGCCTCATCCAAGCCTAAAGGCTCTAATGCATCTGTTCTAGCAACAACTATGAACTCACTGCTCCTTCTAGCATCTAACGCAGCCTTAAGTTTCTGTATATACTCATCCCTAGCAATAACCTGCTTCCCTTGCATATGGCCACACCTCTTAGGCCATACTTGATCCTCAAGGAATACACCCTTTACACCAGCATCCTCAAGTTCCCTAACAACTCTTCTTACAGTTAAGGCATTGCCATATCCAGTATCTATATCAACTATCAATGGTATACTTATAGCCCTTGCTATCCTCCTTGCCTGCTCTATAACCTCGTTAGCATTAAGCAACCCATAGTCTGGTAAACCTAACATGCTTGCAGATACACTATACCCAGACTGGAATACAGCCTCAAAGCCCAGATGCTCTGCTATCTTTGCGCTTAGGGCATCGTAAACCCCTGGTACAACTATTGCACTATTACCATTTCTTATCCTATCTATTAAAGATAGACCTGAGTCTTTTGCCATCCTATAGTATTGCATAAATAGTATAATAAAAATTACTTCATTCATGAGCATAGATATGCTTATAAGAGATGTTAAGGTTGTAATACCTAGCATAGGTATAGTAGAGAGGAATATTGTTATAGATGATGGTAAGATCAAGGGTTTGAGTGTAGATGAGTATGATGCAAGTGTTAAGATAAATGCTTCTAACCTATACGCAATACCAGGGCTTATAGATCCTCATGTCCACTACGGTGTATTTACCCCAATAGACCTTGCTGCAGAGAGTGAGTCAAGGAGTGCAGCAGTAGGAGGTGTAACTACAATGATGAGGATGCTTAGACTTTATGCTAAATATACAGATAAACTTGAAGCGCATCTTAATGCAAGTAAAGGCTCCCATTATGTGGATTATGCTTACCATGCATCAATACTCATGTATGAGCATCTTGAGGATAAGGAGTTAGAGTATTGCATAAGGAATGGGATAACATCCTTTAAACTTTACATGAACCTAAAGGGTGAGTTAGGAGGCATATACATGGATATAGACCCTTACACAAGTAGGCTTGAGTATGCCAAGGTTAATACTACTGAGGATATGATAGAGAGGGCAATAAGCAAGGTATCTATGCTAAAGTGCTTAACTCTAGTCCATGCAGAGGATGCAGATATATGCTATGCTGAGATGCTAAAGTGCAAGGAGCAAGGGTTAGATGGCCTTAAGGCATGGAGTGATGCTAGACCAAGCATAGCAGAGTACAATGCTATTATGCATATAGCAGATCTTTTAAGCAAGTATGATGCAAGAGCATACATAGTTCATGTAGGCTCCTCTCTAGCATTGGATGCTATTGCAAGTGCAAAGGCTAAGGGTTTAAAGATATATGCTGAGACATGCCCCCATTATCTTACACATACATATGAGTTTGATTTAAGGGGGAAGGTTGTACCTCCTCTAAGGAGTAAGGAGGATAATGCTAGATTATGGGATGCCTTGGCCTCTGGCTTAATAGACTGCATGGGAACAGACCATGTTGCCAATAGGCTTGAGATGAAGATAGCAGATAACAGTGTATGGAATGCTTTAGCAGGGTTCCCAGGGCTAGCAACAATGCTACCAGTGCTTCTTAGTGAAGGTGTTAACAAAGGCAGGATAACATTAGAGCAATTGGTTAGGATTACAAGCCTCAATACTGCTAAGATATTTGGGTTAAGTACCAAAGGTAGGTTAGAGCAAGGTTATGATGCTGATATAGTACTTATAGATATAAAGAAGGAGCAGAGGGTTGATCATGAGAGGTTATTATCGTACTCTAATTACTCCATATATGATGGCATGCTTCTTAAGGGATGGCCTGTATACACTATAGTTAGAGGCAATATAGTTATGGAACATGGTAATATTATAGGTAAGAAAGGGTATGGGCTTTATATTGCAAGAGATGTTAATTAATAATCATAATATAAATATAAATATAAAAATAAAAATAAGATATATCAATATTTTATTATCTCAATATCATTATTCTTCATAATCTTATAATAGACATTAGCATGCTTTGTGAACAAGCCTACCTCTATGACTCCTGCTATACATTTTATCTCATGTTCTAATTCAACAAGTTTATTCTTACCATTATCATAATAATACTTGCTGATATCAATTGCAGTATCAAGTATTATATTCCCATTCTCTGTTATTACAGGATAACCTTTATCATTAACCCTTATTACTGGTTTAGCATTAAACCTATCTATCAGAGTTTTAATAACATATGGTCTAGCATATGGCAGAACCTCTACTGGTATAGGTAATGTTAATCTATCAACATACTTGCTCTCATCAGCAAATATCATAACCTTCTTAGCTGAATGAATGAGTACCTTCTCCCTAAGTAATGCTCCTCCACCACCCTTTATCATGTTTAACTTGCAATCTATCTGGTCTGCACCATCCAATACAATATCTATACATGGTGAAGACTCTATAATATTAAGCCCAAGAGCTTCAGCCTTAAGCCTTATCTGAAGTGATGTTGGTATGAACTTTAATGAATCAATGTTTATGGTAGCATCCTTATTACTGTTATCACTACTGTTGTTCTTCTTACCTCTTGTTGAATTAACAAGCGTATCAAGTACAAGGGCAACTGTTCTACCTGAACCTAAGCCTATAACCATTCCATCGGTTATTTCCTCTAATAGAGTATTGGGAAGCATAGTAAGATTTATTTTCATGTAGATCTTACAAGAGTACGCTTATTTTAATTTTTAATTTTGCTCATAATGTAGATTGGTATGCTCGTAACCACTATGAATATTCTTATGAACATGCTAAAATCTATATATCGTAAATACTATAGATTGCCTAATTCGAATCTTTAATAAAATCAAATCATAAAGGTAAAGAGGATAATCTCATGGTTATTCAACAATATTCATTCTACATTATTAGCGTTTAGCAATAGTTTAACTGTTAACAATAAATTTAAATCAATACTCTTTCTCTAACTTTGATATCATATCAACGATCTGCTTCTTTAACTCCTCGATCTCATTAAACTCGTAATTGTTATTGTTTTTATTAGTATTATTAATATCATTAACTGTATTCATTGGTAGAGGATCAAGTCCTTTATCCCCTTGATCTACTTCCCTACGCTCTTCTTCCTCTATCTTCTTACTCTCATTATACCTGTGATCTTTTTTAGTAATACTCTTATTTTGGTGTACCTTGATGTTGTTATACCCTGCTAGATTAAGCATCCTCTTTCCATGTTCTTTACTATTATTATTTAGACTCCTCCTCTCTTCAAGTTTCGCATATATATCATCTAGTCTAGATAACATTTTATTCATAGTAGTGATGAGTGTATAGACAGGGGTGTTTGAGCCTAGATCTAGGTAATGATTATAATTAGGGTTAGGATTAAAATATGAGTTATTGTTAACAGTTAAACTATTGCTAACTGTTAATTGATTACCATCAATTATACTCTTATCGTATCTGTTTAATAATAAAATATACTCATGTTCACTTATCTTACCTTGTTCTTTGTACTCTCTAAGCCTGTTATCTGCGATACGTCTTATCCTATCCTTAATCTCGCTCTCTGTATAATAGTTTACACTTGTATTATGATGTATTCCTCTTGCAAGTACTGTTACTGCACCCGCTAGTCCTGCTGCTATTATAGCCTCTATCATTAGTACTTAACATTCTTACTACTTGCTATTATCCTTTACTTGCTATTCTATGCTAGATCCTTATTACTGCCTCCTCTACTTCCTTAACCTACTATCTGGGAATCCACAACTTGAGCAGCGCTTCTTCCTTACATGGAAAGAGTTACTCCCGCATCTCCTACACCTTACATGGACTCTGCCCTTGTTATGCTTCCCCATCGATGGGGTTCCTTTCATTGCTCATCACTTTGGTGATATCATCACAACGTTATCTCCCCTAACCACTATTGTACCCAACTCTGCTGACTTGCCATCCTCTAGTATCTCCTCAGACTTTGATAAGAGCAGGTTCATGTGCTGATCGTAGCCTAGTAGAGTACCTCTTATAACCTTGCCTCCCTTCATCTTTATTAACACTACTCCTCCAAGGCTCTCATCCAATACCTTAACAGCCATATCTACAGACATGCTTATCACTTAACCTTATACGATTGCATATATCAAATTAACTCTTTCTATTTAAATACCGTTCATACATACTCTCTATAGCATTTATGGCATCTATTATACTATCTATTATCAGGTTAAGCATCTCTTCCCCAGCATGCTTACTTGCTCTGCTGGGATCTCCTATTATACCATCATCAGTTAACCTTGATATAGACTCTGCTAAAAGGGTGATATTATCCAAGACTACCATTGATACCTTGGCATTAGCATTATAATCATTATGATCAGATTCTAGTCTTATATCCTTGCCCATCTTTATCTTATCGGTCTTTACCATGTTAGAATCTATTGCAAGCATAAGGGATGTCTCTTTCATCCCAGCATGATCACCACCATCTATAAATACCCAGTATGGTATACTTGCTAACATTATATTAGGATGCATTAGACTGATCTCTTTTATACATGAGAGTATAGCATGCTCATTGCCATAGTGTGCATTAAGTATGATTATCCTCTTTATACCATTATATATAAGGGAAGAGCATATATCTTCTATAACCCTTGTTAAAGACTCCTTGCTTATACTTATGTTGAATAATGGTTTATGCTCATATGATATACCATAGTTTATAGGTGGTAATACCAATGCATTTATCCTCTCTCCTACCTTTGAGGCAATATACTCTGCTATGGTTGTATCAGTTGCTAGTGGGAGATGTTTACCATGCTGCTCAAGTGAGCCTATAGGTAGTATAGCCTTGATCTTAGGATCAGCACTTATAGCATATCTAACCTCCTCATCGCTTGCATATTTTAGGTTCATATTTATGATGTGTAGATTACTCATTAAAAATTTAATCTATGTAGGTTAGATATGCCTACTATTATTAATCTATTATCCTAGCATAGACTAGCAATGGATTGCTATATCTGGTTTAGTATCAAATAATTGATGAACATAAGCAGTTAAGTTAAATTTCCTATATTACATAATACTTTATACTTTATAATCTATTATCAATTTTGGTAATGAACATCACATTTATATCATACCTTTACTATAATATTATTGTAGGGTGGTATGGGTGGAGCATAATATAATGATAAGGATGGTACGTGCAATGGATAGGATGTTAACGTTGGTATTCACCATAGTTATACCTATACTTATGCTTGTGTACCCAGTGAATTCTTATGGTATGGATGCTATAATATTATATGCAGCACTGATCTCTACATGGACGTTCATGTTAACAAGCCTTGCTACAATGATAAGCATCAGTGTTAGAGGTAATGTTAAGAGTAATCACTACCACCATACCACCCTACTGATGGGGAGGGGGTTCACATGGGCATAACTAGTATAACTGTTAAGGATGTTATGAGAACTGATGTAAAATACATAACTAAAGATGCAACTTTATATGATGCTATAAAGGCAATGAGCAGTTCATGGGTAAGTAGTCTTATAGTAGTAAATAGCAATAAGGAGCCATTGGGGATAGTAACTGAGAAGGATGCTGTAAGAGCATTGGCATGGAGTGTTAATGGACTAGATCTTAAGGTAACCAATGCTATGAGCACACCAATTGTAACTGTAGAGGATACAGCATACCTTGATACAGCACTTACAGTAATGGTTGAACGAGGTATAAACCATCTGCCAGTAACCAATGGAGGTAAGATAGTAGGGATATTAACAAGTAGAGATATAGTAAGGTTCATAGTAAAGAATAGATTACTTGCTCCAGAGGTTATAGAGGTTCTTAATATAAAGAGAAGGAGCGAGGATGATGTATCAAGGTTAAAGAGTATGTTGAGCCATGGATTAGGACCATATATAAATAGACCCCTCTCCATCACATAATTTGAATCAATAAGATGTAAGAGTATTCAATGAAAAGTTAACGGAGTCTATTACTAAAGTACCTTGCAATTATAGGCGCTGCAATCATATGCATTATTCCATACAATGCTGCTGGTAAACCTATGATTGGGCTTAGACCCATGCTACTTAAAATGCTTAATGTTACTGTAAACTCTTTCATACTTATGTTGTAGATTAGAACTACACCATCGTGCTCATCCCATGCTAATGCCTTTCGTATGTAGAATCCTAATGCAAGTGTAGATATGAGATGTATTAACGATGCTAAGAAGGCAGATACAAGTATCAGTGAGGTTGCAGACGCTAAAGTATATGCAAGTGCCCCAATAACCATTACAGTAGGCAATGCAGATAATATTGATGATGCTTGATAAATTTCATCATACCTTCTTACTATGCTTATCTTACTCCTTATTATAGAGCCTAAGGCTAATGGTAGTAAGACAGTAATAAGAAGTGATAGCATCATACCAACATAGTCAATCTCTACCATCTTACCCACTAATACATAAACTATAGAAGGAGATACTAATGGGCTTAACGATGTTGATAATGCAAGTATGCTAATTGATAATGCTATATTCCCATTTGCTAGCTTAACCCATACAGGTATAGTCTGCTCACTAGGCATAGAGCCATGCAACACTTGCCCAAAGATAAGATCCTCTCTACCAATAAGCAAGTATGCAGATATGAACCCAAACAGAGTTGATGCTATATACTGTAATGGTATAATAACTGCTAGCCTAGATGGTTTAAAACCTTTGCTAACTATATCGTGTATGCTTAACATTAAGCCAGAGGAGAACATCATACCTATTAGGAATAATGGGAGTAAGGGGAAGAGGTTACTTATTACAATGCTGGGCATTGTAATACCTAGTATTAAAGAGGCTATAACAAATATTATAGCCTTGTTAACTATTACACTAATTATATATCGCATATACTATATCACCTCCCCTCATATTTATTAAATACATATAATTCAATAGCATTAAGAATAAACTTTTATATTCTAGGCATACCAAGGTTGCTTATGCGCTTATTAGAGTATCAGGCAAAGATGTTATTCAAAGAGTATGGCATAAGGATACCGAGAGGCTATCTAGCCTCAAGCATAGATGAGGCTAGAAGGTACTCTGCTGATCTAGGCTTCCCATTGGTACTAAAGGCACAGGTTAAGATAGGTGGTAGAGGTAAGGCTGGTATAGTGAAGTTATGCAGTAATGCAAGGGAGTTGGAGGATAACTTTATATCTATGCTTGGCAAGAGTGTGCAAGGCGAGGTAGTGAAGAGCATACTACTTGAGGAGTTCGTAGCCCATGATAAAGAACTTTATCTCTCAGTATTCCTAGATAGGAGTAGAAGGGCATACACAATGATAGCATCACCAGAGGGAGGTGTTGATATAGAGAGTGTAAGCAACAAGATAGTTAAAGAGATAGATATATTCGATGAGAGAGCAGATGATAAAGTATTATATGAGGTAGCATCTTACCTAGGCTTCAACGAGGATAACACTATCTTTATAGATGTTGCTAGCAGGTTATTAAAGTTGGTTAATGAGAAGGAGGCTGAGTTAGCAGAGATAAACCCTCTCGCAGTTACAGACTCTAGCCTAATAGCATTGGATGCCAAGGTAATAATAGATGATAATGCGCTCTTTAGGCATGAGGAACTAAGAGCATTTGAGGAGCAGAGCATAGAGACAGAGGCTAAGAGAGGAGGATTCTCATTGGTTGAGTTGGATGGTAACATTGCTGTTATAGGTAATGGTGCAGGCTTAGTTATGTCAACGATGGATATGCTCTCTGATGCAAATGGAAGACCAGCATGCTTCCTAGACGTTGGTGGAGGCGCAACGCTAGATAACATATACAAGGCATTGAATCTAGTTAGTAGGTTAAGCAACGTAAAGGCTATACTTGTTAATCTATTTGGGGGTATAGTTGATACAAGCATAGTTGCTCAAGCTATAGTTAATGCATATAGAGATGGTGTAATCAAGGTACCACTATTTGCTAGGATAGCTGGTAGGAATGCAGAGATAGCAAGGGAGATGCTAAAGGGTACAAAGGCTATAATGTTCGATTCTGTAGAGGATGCTATAAAGAGTGCAGTAGATGCAGTATCATATACAGATACAGATACAGATAATAGGAGATGATATGTATGAGTAACAGCATGCTTTCAAGTAAGGTTACTGATCTTTTCAATATACTGCAAGGGAGTAAAGAGGATAAGGATTACAATAAGAAACCTGTTATAATACAAGGTATAACAGGTAAGTTCGGTAGCCTTCATACTAGGTTGATGCTTGAGTATGGTACAAACATAGTTGCTGGAGTAACCCCTGGTAAAGGAGGGCAAATATTCAATGGTATACCTGTGTATGATAGTGTTAAGGATGCTGTTAAGGAGCATGATGCAAAGATATCGGTAATGTTTGTCCCAGCACCATACTTCCTTAACGCTGCAGTGGATGCCCTAACCAATGGTATCAAACTTCTTGTAGCAATACCAGAGCATGTACCAGTAAAGGATACTTTAAGGTGTATAAGACTTGCAAGGGAACATGGGGCTATAGTTGTAGGACCAAACACACCTGGTATAATAGTACCTAATGTAATAAAGTTGGGTATAATGCCAGCACAACCATTCACTAAGGGTAGTACTGTAGTAATATCTAGGAGTGGTACACTTATGTATGAGATATCATATAGGCTATCCCTTGCTGGTTTTGGGCAGAGGTTATGCTTAGGTATAGGTGGCGATCCAATAAACTGCTTAACTCTCATAGAGTGCTTTGAACTTATAAGGGATAGGGATGATGTGGATTCTGTTGTAGTAGTTGGAGAGATTGGAGGGAGTGCTGAAGAGCAACTAGCAGAGTATATAATAAGTACTAACTTCAGTAAGCCTGTTGTAGCATACATAGCAGGGAGGAGTGCGCCTAAGGAGAAGCGTATGGGCCATGCTGGTGCAATAGTCTATGGCTCATATGGCTCTGCAGAATCAAAGGTTAACATGTTCTCAAAGGCTAATGTACCTGTAGCAAAGAGACCAGCAGAAGTACCTCTCTTGCTGAAGGAGAAGGTTATGCATAAATGATATAAACAAGATTCGTAAAGAAGCACTTGTTAGTTATTATAATTATTAAAACTTATAGTATCAATCCTAGGTAATATCAGAGATGATCTACAATACTAAACTACTAAACTACTAAACTAAAATGATAACATCACCTATAAGCAATTAACTAATTTAAAAATTATATTAGATCTGTACCTCTCTACGCTTTACAGTACTTCGCATGAGTATGAATAGAATTATGGAGTATATTATACCATACTGGATATGGAATCCTATAGCTGAGTATACTATCCTATTGAACTGCTCTTTCAGATCATCCGATGTTATCATACTCCCATTTCTATCAAGTAACTCATACTCATGAGTATTAAGTAAAGGTATGATAAGCAGGTATGAGATAGGCAAGAATACAGTTATCCATATAACAATACCTAGAATAGTACCATAAAGCATACAACGTTCTAGATTTAATGCTAGTAATGAGAGCATACTGCTAAGCGGTACGGATGCTATAACACCTATAGCTGTTCCTGCTATTAGATGCAGTAACAGCCCTACGAGAGTACTATTATAGCTTATCATAGTATCTATACTCAAGGCATCTGAGACCACTGTGTAGAATATTCCATGAGGATATCCTATAATCAACTCTGCTATAAATATAATGAGTGCAATAACAGTAGATGCTAGTAACCCAGCAAGCGCACCTTTAGCAACTATACTAATCCTAATATTCATAATATTATAATATTATTTTGTATTACAAGTATTAAAATATTATGTTAAGATTTATAGAATATAATTAATTGTAGCCGCTTCATTCAATTAATTTATTAAAAGAAATGCCGATTAGAATTAAAATATTATACCTATTTCATTTAACATATCCTTAACTTAAAATCTCTTTGGATATTCATAACAAAGCAGTTTAGCATATATAAAAATATAAATCACTCTACCTCATCTAATATGAGGCTATGGAGGATAGGGGGGCAATCTATAAGATAAGGTGGGAGATACTTGTAATTGCTGTTTCATTAATACTTATAGCTATAGTAGTGTATACAATACCTAATGATTATGTACTTAAAATACTACGTGAAAGGGAGGAGGAGTTCAATGCAAGAAATCAAGTAGGAGGTAGTATTATAGGTGATATACTAGGCTCTAATAACCAAGGCAATAATATCCCATAATCAATATCAATTCAACTTAATTGGTTACAATCATCCATTCCATAATTGTTCATAATAATAAGTAATTATTGACAAAAGGAATAAATAAATTGTTTATCTAATTATATGCAGATTAATTATCTTACATTATGATACAAATATGTACTCCCTAAAGCCTTCCCCTCTCCTACCTATGCTTACTAGTACAAACTCATCCCTCTTACTTACTAATCTATCCTCTATCCTCTTTAACCCTCTATGCAACTTCTCATACTCTTCCATATCTATCTTTACCCTATTACCTATCTCCCTCTCTAGATCAAATTTACTTACTACCTCTTTATAGTTATCCTGTATCAGGCCAGAGAATGCCATAGCGCTACAGCCAGAGCCATAGGATGCAAACCCAACTCTTAGGCCAGCAAGGTCCCTACCCTTCTTATACTCAAACTCCAACTCACTCCTAAATCCCATGTACAATGAGCCTGTATATAGATTGCCTATTATCTCAGATGCCTTCAATGAACTTGCTAACTTACTCTCAAATACCTGCTTATACTCATCAGTCTCCATGAAGCGTCTTCTGAACTCCTCATCCCTCTTCATGAACTCTCTATCAGATAGTATAGCCTCTATGGTACCCATGCCCTCTGGAGGCTTAGGTTCTTCCATTCCTACCTTTGCTATTATATCCTTCCACTTTGGTAAGTTACGCCACTCATGCCTAAGAAGGAATGCCAAAGCATTCTTACCCATCTTTGAGTATGGTAAATGCAATGCTAGCAAGTCTATATGATCGATTATTGACTCATCTGGCTTTAACTTTATTAACCCTGTCTCTATTGCTTTCTGCTTATACATAAGCATGGCCTTCTTAACGTATATAAGATATGCTAGATTAGAGTAATGACCATTAACTATTGGTGTCTCTCTTGCAAATGGTCTATAGAAGTCATGCTCATTGCTTATAACGGTTGATGTAACCTTTGGATCGAATGCAAGTAATCTAGGGTCCTCCTTTATAAGCATTGCAACAGCACCTGCACCTTGAGTATACTCACCAGAGGACCCTATATCATATTTAGCAACATCACTAACAACAACTATTGAGTATTTACCATTATTCTCATCACACCTTATCCAGTTTGTGTTATCATATATAGCATAGGAGCCAGATACGCATGCAAACTTGCACTCTATACCTCCACAGTGCTCAAATGAACCCTTGCCGTATATCTGCTCAAGCATACCTATAACGTATGAGTTCATGGCTTTAGACTCATCTAACCCAGACTCTGTTGCAACATACAACCTTCCTATATCACTTGGCTTAAGATCGTTCTTCCTAAGTAGCCTTAAGCATGCATTTGCTGCCATACATGCAGGGTCTTGATCGCTATCTGGTATAGCCATCTTCTTTATTCCTATACCAAACTCTAACTTGCTAGGTTCTATCCCTCTTGCATCTGCAAAGTCCTTGAAGTCTATATATAATGGGGGTACATATATTGCTATATCATCTATACCCACTCGTTTCATTAATGCTAGAGTATACGCTCTTCTTTATATATTCTACCATTGTAATAATCTTATGATTAGGATAATAAAAGCAGACCCTTGGTGGAGGGCTATGAGTATGAGCGAGGTGGAGGAGTTCTTAAAGAGGCCATTGCTTATGAGGCTAGGGATTATGGATAAGGACGGTTACCCTTTAGTTCATCCAGTATGGTTCATATATGAAGGGTACAGATTTTATTTAACATCAAGTATTGCAAGTAAGAAGGTTAGATTATTGAAGGATAATGCTAAGGTATACTTTGTTGTAGATGATATAGTGGATGGAAGACCTAGAGGGGTTAGAGGCAAAGGAGATGCATCAATAATATATGATAGTAGTATAACTGCTAAGGTTATGAGAGAGCATATAATAAAATACATAGGCTCACTAGATAAACCAGTTAGCAAGAGGCTTCTTGATGAGATTAGTAATAGCGTTACCATAGTTATAGAACCTCTCTTCCTTGCAACATGGATAGGTTAGTAACGGGCCCGGCGGGCTTCGATCCCGCGACCCCCGGATATCTTCCTTGCTTATTGCATCTCAGCAGGTTAAAAGTCTCATCTACTATAGTATGTAACCGATGCTCTACCTGGCTGAGCTACGGGCCCATAGTGATATGGGAATGGTCATTACCATGATATATTTCTTCATATAATTATGGTTAAACCCTTAGTCTATAGCAAGAATAAAATATTAAAAGGGCTTCTTAGCAGTATAATATTGTGCCCTGGTAGTATAGAGGTTGCTTGCATAGCAAGCAATCGTAAATCCTGGTCTAGTATGCGGGTCTGTCACACCCGCGGCCCGGGTTCAAATCCCGGCCAGGGCGCTATTATATATTGGTATGGAACTCTACAATTACAGGAAGGTAACAGAGTACTGGTTAAGGAGGATAAAGGAGTCATACCCCGAGCATGCAGATACTGCTAGTAGGTTCATAGATGCATTAAGGTTATCAGGTGTAGGGGAGGGTAAGGTTAAGGACTATGCACAGCTAACATTAAGGATACTTGAGCTTAATAGTAACAACAATAATAATAACAACAATAAGCCTATAAAAGAATGGACTAGAGAAGACGTTGATAGGATAGCAAGCATAATTGTAAGCAAGAGAGGCTGGAGTTACTCTACAATAGCAATAGCATTAAGGGCATTAAAGAGGTTAGTCCATTATGCTAAGCATAATACTATAGCAGATGGTAGTGCTATAAAGTACTGCTATGAGGTAGAGCATATACACCCAGATAGATACAAGAAGAGGGCAGACAAAGAAGAGAAGGTTAAAGCAACAGACCTTATAACAAGAGAGGAGTTTGATAAGATGATAGAGTACATACCAAAGGTAAGCAGATACCCAATAAGGGATAAAGCCATGCTGTATGTTATGTATGAATTTGCTGCTAGACCTAGTGAATTACTTAATATGAGGTTGAAGGATGTTGAAGTTAAGGATAATTACGTTAGGATAACAACTACTGCAAACAGGTGTTAAGACATTAACATTAGTACTATCTTATAAACCATTGATGGAATGGCTAGAGATGCATCCATTAAAGGATGATCCTAACGCTTACCTATGGTACAGTAAAACAAAAGGTAGGGTATCTTATGGTAGATTAAGGATATTCATAAAGCAATTAGCGAAGGTAGCTAATATAAAGAAGGATGTATGGCTATATCTATTTAGGCACTCAGCATTAACAGAGTATGAGAAGATATACGGTAGTTCTATAACAGAAGTATACGGTAACTGGGTGAAAGGTTCTCCAATAAGGAATAGATATATACACTTGGCTAATAGTGATCAGCATTATGCTGTATTAAAGAGGATGGTATACTGGATAGTAATAGTAGTAATAATAATAATATAGTACTACCATCCTAGAACCTATAAAATGTCCTAGATGTAATACCATAAATGAACCTACAGCAAAGGTATGTTATAACTGCTCTCTAATACTGGATAAGAGGTTTGCTTTAGAGTTAAGCAGAAAGGAAGAAGAAGCAAGGAAGGAGAGAGAGGATAAGGTTAAGATGCTAGAGAGCGAGGTTAGAGAGTTAAAGATGATAATAGAGTAGTTAGCAAGGAGATTAAAGAGTAAAGATAATAACAGTAAAATAACAAAATAGATAGTAACTTGGTAACAATAGAGAAGGAGATAAGTAATTATAATAACGATAGCAATGGTTATACCTTAACCTTTACCTTATTTATCTTTACGCTCCTTACGCAAATAACAGATACCGTATAATCCTTTACCGTTATTTAGTTAATTATTATTTATTGCTGTTCCATTAACTCCTCTATTATCTTCCTTATCTCTTTAAGCCTGCTAAGTGCTAATTCTACAAGCTCTTCATTACTCATGCTATCTATAGTATGGGTTAAATCTTCTTTCATCACTATATAATAATTAGATTTATAGCAATAGTCTTACTCGACTTTTATCCTATTCATTGGGTTTATAGAGAGTATAAAATCCTTGATCTCTTTCAGTCTCTTATCCCTATAATTATATATGAAATTTCTAGCGGTATACCTTATCAGATAACCATTCCTTATAAGTTCTGATAACGCCTTTGATCTTACATACTTATCTGTAATGATAAGATGCTCATACATGATCTCTGATAGATCACTTATACAGAATACAACTGTATCATCATTCATTATCCTATCTTTATACTTGCTTGTAAGGAGATATACTATTATAGCAGATAACTTACGCTTAAGCATTAATAACTTCTGTATGGTATAATATATACCATTATCGGATATGATAAAGTATGTTGACAAGTATAGCATCTCTCTTCTAACTAACTGTTGTAATGCTTGTAAGAATATAGTAGGGGTTATAGAGTTAGATATACGCATACTCTCTAGGTCAGAGAATTCTAGTATGTTTGTGCCTTTCTCGAAGAAGTGGTATAATATTTTAAGTCTAATATCTTTCATAGAGTTAACCATTTCTGCGTATTATTCTTATCTCTATAGCGTATCTATCTGCTAAGATATTAAGTTCGTTTATAAACTCTTTTAGCATACTATCATCACCTCTTGCCTCAAGGAGTATGCTATTTACCATCCTAGCCTCTCTCTTAGATCCATTGTTATTATGGTTATAGCATCTCTTATCACTCAATGCTATACAGTTATCATTATTTGAAGATACGTTATGCATTTCATGATTATTGTAACTGTAACTGTAGATATCTATACCTTTTACACCCGCTCCCTCCTTGCCTCCTTCATTATCTCCAATTACCATTACAGCAGATGAACCATTGTTGCAATTAATAAGAATATTATTGCTTTCTGCCCTTTCTTTTCTTCTTTTCTTTACCTCCTTCCTACGACTCTCTATTAAATTTTTCACATGCCTTACTAAACCTGTAGTAGGAAAGCATATGATATTATCATTGATTGTAATAATATCATTGATAAGTTTTATTATAGACGGTACTCCGATGCCTTCTTCCCTTGCCTTCTCTAGTAACTTTAATGACTCCTTTATACTCTTTAGAATCTCTATGCGTATTGATATTATGCTGTTATTACTACGAGCCTCCAAGTATCTAACATACTTATCTAACTGTAAGAGAACCTCTCTATCGATGCTGTTAGCATCTAGGAACGCTGCTAGAGTAGGAGGTAAGGCTTTGTATACTGATGGGTCATCTTTAAGTAACGCAAGCCTGAAGGGGTTAATATCGTTCTTTACAATATTATTTATATACATCTTTAAGAGCTCCTCTTTACTGTTAACCGCCCCAACATAAACTATCTTAACATTATCATTCTTAAGTAAGACAGGGTCATCTATACAGTAGTAATCTCCATTATACCCCACTACTTTAACTACAGATGAGTCATTGGCAAATCCATTAAGGGTTATCCTCTCCAATACCTTTATCTTATCCTTCTCTATCATAAGTAGGGTAACACCTCTCTGATAAACTTCATAACATAATCTATACCGTAATCTATGATCAACCTTCTTGCAATATCCAACTCCATATCGCTATATGTAATATCTGTATCCTTAGCGAAGTTAAGCTCTATCACCGTATCAACATACTCCTTATTATCATACCTATCTAGTATTGAACCATACCTGCATGAGAGCTCGTAGAGTGCTAACTTTGCAGCAAATACCTGCTTACTCTTATCCTTCTTACACTTACTTGTGTTTAAGAATCTTTTGTAAAGCAAGAAGAACTCATATCTCATATGCTTAGGCAATTCTAATTTATCTGCTATATTACTTAATATGCTTAGATCATCTCTCTCACCATACTTCCATGCAGATTTAAAATACTCCATAGTGCCTAAGCCTAAGAAGAAGAGTGGTACATCCTCATTTAATGCCCCTTCGCTGTTAACGTATGTAGAGCCAAGGTTTATACTCTCTACATAATCTTTATCCAATACTCTCCCACATATCTCACATATCCATTCATCGTTGTTCTCATCGTATATGATCTTATGATTATCATGACTATGAATGTTATCTCGTGAACTTCTTGATCCGTCATTTTGGTTCTTATTAACACTATTATACATATATGTGTATAAATTGACTATAATGATTATATAAAGTTTTTGATAAAGTTTATAACCTTCTATAACACACCATCTGTATGGCTAGACTTCCAAAGGGTAGTGAGCTTAATCCAAAGGTGACACAGTTAACAGTAGGTAATAGGATACTCTTAGCATTAAGGAAGAGAGCATTAAGGTTTACTGAGATAAAAGAACTAGCAAGAGCATCTGGTATAAGCTTATTGCTTAACCTAAGTAAGTTACAGAGAGAGGGTCTTGTAAAGAAGGAAGGTAAAGGATTGTATGCATTAACCGATAAGGGTAGGGCTGTAGTCTTATCATTGCTAATGCAGGTAAGTGCTTATGATGAGGATACTGAGTATATAAAAGAGGTACTGCTTAGATCTGCAGTAAGGAAGGTATACTATCTGTTATCTGATATAGCATACATAGTAGCAAGGAGAAAGGAGATAATAAAGGATTGTAAGGAGATACATGATGAACTTAGTATACTATTAAGTAGATTTGCAGATTTATATGAATACTATGAAGGGAAGAAGCCAAGGAAGCCTATGACAGGTATAGATATTAGTGATATAGTTGCAGGAGGCTTCGTATGGGGACCAAGGGTAGTTAGTATGAGCCTAAATGAGAGAGTCTCTATCATAGAGAGGCTTATTTACGAACTCGATGATGATAACATAGGAAGCCCTGAAGAGAGGGAGTATATGCATAGAGCTATACATGTAGCAAGAGAGGTTATAAATAGGCTAGGTATAAAGAAGAGTGATGCTGAAGAGACGAATGTTAAGGATGATATAATGAATAAATAAATTGATTTAAGAATTCCATTTTTTATACAAAGATGATATAACTTAAATATTTGCTTTCATATATCTGTGGGCTGTTAACTTAACTATCTTTAGCATACTGTACATGCTTCACTCAATCCTTAAGTTATCAGAACCTCAATAATATAAGAATTAAGTTAATATACTCATTCTTCCACTAAAGAGGCATGGTATTTCAATACGATGTAGAAGAATTAAGTGATATATCAATAATGTTACTAAAGAAGTTAGAACCAGAACCTTACTATGTGAAAGAGTATATCAATAATATATGAGATCGGA
>Ga0072500_154547_pt1 | contig 52148 bp, 40 predicted proteins | sample GBScelen77Swater_FD_63803 | JGI IMG/M metagenome (GOLD analysis project Ga0072500, IMG submission 63803) | Hot spring microbial communities from Great Boiling Spring, Nevada - cellulolytic enrichment S 77C v2 (version 2) | ecosystem: Environmental > Aquatic > Thermal springs > Hot (42-90C) ...
TCGGCAGGAGGCCGTTCCCAAAAGACGAAGCCGACCTGCGTCGGCTAAAATAGCCAGCAAAGGCTGGCTTTGTTTAGTAGGAACGGCTTTAGCCGTCGCTCTTTCGGGGAGGCATGAAAAAAACCTACCCCTTTAAGACCTCACGGAGGGGGTTCTGGCACTCCCAACGGCATCGTTGCGGATTTACGAAGTTTGACCCGCAGATTGGTATCACTTCGGGCAGGAATCTTATACCCTGCATGGAATCAGAAGGGCTATGATCCGCATAGAAGGCGCCCCGATTTACACCTTCTGGGACGAATGCCCGATTGCCGAGGCGATGGTGGTGCAGGAGGGGCGTATTGTGGCGGGGGGGTCCCGTGCGGACCTGAGCGCCCGCTATCCCGAAGCCCGAAAATGGGTTGCCGATGGGGGCGCGATCACCCCTGCCTTCAACGACTGCCATATGCATATCCTGCCGCTGGGGATAGACCTCGGCAAGGCGGACCTGCGCGGCTGCACCTCCGTACAGGAGATTCAGCAACGCCTGCGCGACTGGATGGACGCCAACCCCAACGCGGAGTGGGTTCTGGGACGCGCCTACGACCAGAACCTGCTGCCCGGCGGACGCCACATGACCCGCCACGATTTAGACGCCATCTGCCCCGACCGCCCCGTTTATATCAATCATGTGAGCAAGCATGGGGCGCTGGTGAACACGCGCGCCTTGCAGATTGCGGGTATCACACGCGAGACGCCCGACCCTCCTGACGGCGTGATTGTACGCGACGAGTCGGGCGAGCCGACCGGTGTGTTGCTGGAGAGCGCTGCCAGCCTCGTGTCCAAGCACATGCCGAAGCCCTCGCGTGCCGAGCTGGTGCAGGCGGTGCATCGTGCGGCGCAGGACCTGGCGCGACGCGGCATTCTGTGCGCATCCGATGCCAGCACAGGCTGGCACGACCTGGAGGCGGAAGTTGCCGCCTATGCGCAAGCATTAGAAGAGGGTGCGCCTGTGCGCATGACGCTGATGCCCCTGTATAATGCGGCGAAGCGGGCAGGCTGGTTAGACCACAGTGAGCAGGCAGGCGAAGCCACCGGCTTCAGCCCCCAGCCGCCCTCGCCCCACCCGAACCTGCGCTGGGGTGCCGTGAAGCTGTTTGCTGACGGCGCGTTCACCACGCGCACCGCTGCCCTGCGCCAGCCTTACGCCGACACGCCCACCACGGGCGTGCTGATGTACGAACCCGAAGAACTTATCGAACGCATTCTGACCGTGCATCGCGGAGGGTGGCAGTGCGCCGTGCATGCGATTGGCGACCGCGCGATTGAACTCGTGCTGGAAGGCTACCGTCGCGCCCTTGAAGAGACCCCACGCCCGCACCACCGCCACCGAATTGAACACGCGATGCTGATGGCGGACGACCTGATGGACACGATGCAGGCGCTGGGCGTGGTGGTCGTGCCGCAGCCTGAGTTTCTGTGGTGGCTCACCCGTGCCTACCTCGCAGGGTTGGGCGAGCGCGCCTACGCGCTGATGCCGTTCCGCATCTGGGTGCAACGGGGCGTGCCCGTCGGGTTCAGTTCCGACCAGCCGGTGGTGCCGGGCGACCCGATTCTGGGCTGGCGCGCTGCCGTCACCCGCACCAGCCGCGACGGCACTTGCCTTATGCCCGAAGAGGGCTTGGACCCCCTGACCGCTCTGCGGCTGTTCACCATCGGCGCGGCGTATGCCACTTTCGACAACGAAGTGGGGACGCTCGCGCCCGGCATGCAGGCACGCTTTATGGTGCTGTCGCACCCGCCAGAGCAGATCGCCGACGCCGACATGCAGGTGATTGCCACCAGCGCCGACCTGCCCGAAGCATGAGGAGATAGGGATGTATCAGATACTTCTGCTGAACGGACCGAATCTGAATCTACTGGGCGTGCGCGAGCCACACCTGTACGGCACGCTCACACTGGAGGCGCTGGTGGAACAGCTCACGCAGGAGGCGCAAAGCCTGGGGATGACGCTCCGGCATGTGCAGTCCAATCACGAGGGCGCGCTGATTGACGCGATTCACGAGGCGCGCGCGTGGGCGCACGGGATTATTCTGAACGCAGGCGCCTACACGCACACCAGTATTGCGCTCCACGACGCCCTGCGAGCAGTGGGGCTGCCCGCGATTGAGGTGCATCTGACCAACATCTACGCCCGCGAGCCGTTCCGCCACACCTCTATGATTGCGCCCGCGTGCATCGGGGTCATCAGCGGTTTCGGCGCGGACAGCTATCGGCTGGCGTTGCACGCGCTCAAGGCTTATTTAGACCGTCAGTCGGGGCGCTGAGAGTGTTGCGCTTCGGCAATCCGTCGCAGAATACGGATGGCTTCGCCTTCGGTGAGGGTGGGGTTCTGCAGGGCGCGGTGGGCTTCAGTAAGCGCCTCGCGCAGGGGTGTTTCGGGCGGCAGGCTCTGAATCAGCTGGAGCAGGGTCGCGCCGCTGGGTAGCCCCAGCTGGCGGCACAGGCGTCGACGGATGTCTTCCAGAATCGTGGCGAACGCGGGTTGAACTGCCCGCGCCGAAGCGTACAGGTTCGCCAGCGCATCCACATATTCGCCCAGCGGGGGGTGGCGCGGGCGCTCTGGCAACGGCAAGCCGAACCGACGCCCCAGCGAGATCATCACAATTGCGGTCAGCACCACCAGATGTGCGAACGCCACACGCAATGCAGGCGGCGCATAGCCCCAGAAGCCACGCGGGGCGGATTCCTCGTCCAGAATAATATCGCCCAGCCCCGCATCGTCAAAATAGATTACGCCCCCTTTGGGCAACACCTGTTTCACAAACGCCAGAAAGAACGCCGCGTTATCCGCCTCGCGCAACCGCCCGTTTGTGAGCCAGAGCCAGTCGGCACATTCCAGCACATAGCCATCTCCGTAGCGCATCAGCGCGACGGTCGCCCCTCCTGCATCGCCCAGCAACGGCACCCACGGATAGTCCGGGTTCGGCTGCAGACGCCCGAAGTCCCCCATCCGAACCGAGCGGATGCCCGCCATCCAGTCGGGGTTCCAGAGGGGCGTGGCGTTCATAAAGCGCCGCTCTGGTACGGCGAAGGGCGGGCGTCCCCTGTCCGTGCGGAAAGCCTCCGGCAGGCGGCTATCGTTCGCCATCAGCACCAGCACACCCCCCTCCTGAACCCAGCCGTCCAGATATTCGGCGTCTTCCTCAGTCCAGAACTGCGTCAGGGAGAACCCCTCCACCGAGGCGGGCAAGGGGAAAATAATCAGCATGTCGGCGTCGTCGGGTAGATGCACGAAAGTGCGCTTCAGCGAGCGCACGGTATAGCCGTTGCGCTCCAGCAGGCGCGCCAGCCCTTTTGCACCGTACTGGTGCTGTCCATAACTGTAAGGTAGGGGCGTAAAGCGTCGGTCATACGCCTCGCCCGCCAGCCGAAACATATAGGTTACCAGCGCGGCGAACAACAACACCAGCCCAATCAGCCGCCAGCGTTCCCCCTTACGCATTGGCTTGCCCCCTCACCTTCTGCTGAAGGGTCTGAAAAACGGTCTCAAGGGCGTGGTAATCGGCTTCGGTTGCGGGGATGTTGCCGTACCAGATTCGGTCAAATGCAATCGTGGGCGCGAGCATCAGGCGGTAGGCTTCGGTAAGGAGCGCGACATTTTCAGGGGTGGGCGGCTTGCGCAAACGCTCCAGATGTTCCCAGTTCGTCAGCGCGGGGTCATACGCGAGCAGTCGGTTCTCATGGAGCAGGCGCAACACGCCCAGATAGAGCGCGCGCACCGCCTGCGCATACTCTCCCGATTGCGCCTTGAGCTGCGCCAGCCGATGCCATTCGTCGGCGCTCAACGCGCGGGCGTCGTCGGGAATCTCCGAGCCAGTAAGGGTTATTTTCGGTGTGGCGCGGCGCGACTCGAATCGGCTCATCAAATAGGAAGCGAATAACGCCAGCGCCAGAATCAGCAACGCAATCACCAGCCACTGGAACACAGGACCCAGATTCGCCCCGCGCACGCCCCCAACCCGCCCGAAAAGCCGATTGAGCGCCTCTATCAAGCGTACAAACCCCTCGCGGATGGCATCCACCACACGCTCCCAGAGGGTTTTTTCAATAACCTTCATATCAGGTTCGGTGAAGATGCGCTCCAGTTGCTGTTTGACCGCCTCGCTGGAGGGGGGTGCCGTACGGGCGCGCGCCCACTTGAGATAGACCCCCACCGCCTGCTGCGCTCGCGCAAGGTCGTCGTTGCCCAGCGTCTCGCGTGCCCTGCGCAGTTGCTCTCGAAGCGGCTGAAACGCCTCTTTGGGCAGGCGACTCAGAATCTGGTCGGCGCGTTGCAGCGTTTGCTCCCGCGCGGCGCCCTGTTGCGTGTAAGCCCTGGTCAGCAACGCCTGCGCCTCCTGTAACGCCGAAACCGTGTCGCCCCACGCCCAGCACGCCCACAGCCACAGGCACACCCACACCAGCGCCGCTCTCATCCCTTCCCACTCCGTGCCAGTACCTGCGCAATATCCAGCCCCTCCGCCCGATAGCGCAGGTCAAAATAGAAAAAGAAACTGGTCAGGTACATCGCAGGGTACACCAGCGCGAACACAACATAGCTCACCACATCCACCAGATTCCCGAAGGTGTTCGCCCAGCGCATGTAAAGCGCTTGCAAATCCACACCGTAGGCATAAAGCAGCCCTGCTACAGTCAACACGACCAGCCCCAGAAACATGTACGCCGACAAATACACCACCCCCTGAAACGCCCAGAACAGCAGGCAGCTGACAAATGCATGCCGAAAATTTTTGCCGACCAGGGTGAACGCTCGCGAAAACGCGGTCAGCGCGTCGGTTTCAGGTTCAAACAGAATAATTTGTGGCAGGATAATCACCCAGACCGTGGCAAGCGCCGTCAGCAGCAGCAACACAATCGTCCCCAGCAGGTAAAACAGCATCAGCATAATCAGGGAGGCTGTGCCGCCAAGCCCCAGCGAGCCAATCGCCACTGCGCCCGCGACCGCCCCGATTCCTGCCATCACGCCAATCACTACATAGATTAGCCCAAGCACCATGAACGCCAGCAACTGATTGGCAATCAGTTGCCCCAGTCGGGGGCGCACGGCGTCCCACACTTCGCGCAGTGAGTTCACAGGCTCCCCCTGCAGAAAGCGATACGCCGCCCACGAGGTCGCCATCGCCTGAAACGGCGGCGCAATCACCAGATAGGGAAACAAAAGACACAAGGAACCGCACTCCAGAAATGCAGCCACAGGCGAGGAGGCTGGCGAGCGCCATTCAGCAACTGCTATCGGCACGAGAAATAGCACCGTAACGAGGGTCGGGATCAAATAAATCAAAAAGCTGAGCTTCGCCAGCAGGGGGAAATGCTCCCGGTAGAGCGCCACGCCGTCGTCGATCATCTCATAGGGCGTCATGGGGCGTGTGAGCCACTCGAACTCGGAGCGTTGCAACCCGCCTTCCCCCATCGCGGCGGTGCGCCAGTCGCCATATACCGAACGCCCTTCTCGCGGTTCCATAAGACCTTCTTGGATTATTCGCCTGAAAGGTACGGTTTCCTGCAGGGCGTGCTGGAGGTAGGGTACACTTCGAGAGAACTTCCAGTCGCTTCAAGCGTCTTAAGGGGTAAGCTATGAGCCTCATCGAGAGTTTTTTGACGGCGCTGGACAGCCTGCGTGCGAATAAGATGCGCACGGGGTTGACGATGCTGGGCGTGATTATCGGCGTCGCGGCGGTGATAGCCATGATCGGGATTGCGCAGGGCGCTCGCCAGGCGACGCTGGAGCAGATTCAGCGACTCGGCGCGAATGTGCTCACGGTACGCCCTGGTCAGGCACGCCGCGGGGGCGCGTTTCTTGGGTTCGGTAGTGTGCAGAGCCTCAAAGTCAGCGACGGCGAAGCCATTCTCAAAAGCTGCGGCGAATATGTTGTGCGTGTCTCTCCCGAAGTGTGGACCACTCAGCAGGTGAAGTATCTCAACCGCAATATGCGCACCAGCATTTCGGGAGTCACGCCCGAGCTGGAGCAGATTCGCAACCTTGTGGTGGAAGAGGGGCGCTTCTTCACGGAGCAGGAGGTCAAAACCTTAGCCCGTGTCGCGGTGATCGGGCATACGGTGTGGCAGGAGCTGTTTCAGGGTGGCGCGTGCGTGGGCAAAACCATCCGCATCGGCGGGCAAGCCTATGAGGTCATCGGACGGCTCGCCTACAAAGGCGACACAGGGTTCCGCAGTCTGGACGACCGAATCTATATTCCTCTCACGACCTGCATGCGCCGACTGGCGCGTCAGGATCATCTGGACGCCCTGAATGTGCAGGCACGGCGCTCTGACCAGATGTTCGACGCCCAGACCTGTATCGAGGAGACCCTGATGCGCACGCACAACATCCCGCCGTGGGGTGACCCCGATTTTCGTGTGTTCAATCAGGGCGAGTTCGTGGAGACAGTCGAGCAGACGGCGCAGGTGTTCACACTGCTGCTGGCAGGGGTGGCGCTCGTCTCGCTGATTGTGGGCGGAATCGGGATTATGAACATCATGCTGGTGTCGGTTACGGAGCGCACGCGCGAGATTGGGTTGCGCAAAGCGATTGGCGCCACTCGCTTCAACATCCTGATGCAGTTTCTGATTGAGTCGGTGGTGGTGAGCGTGCTGGGCGGCTTGATTGGGATTGCGCTGGGCTACTACGCCGCGTATACGCTCGCTTCGCAGGCGAACTGGAAAGTGCTGATTCCGATTGAGGGCGTACTGCTGGCGTTCGGGTTCGCGGCGTTTATCGGGGTCTTTTTCGGGCTGTACCCTGCGTGGCGTGCGTCTCAACTGCAGCCGATTGAGGCGCTCCGATATGAGTGAGGCGGGTATAATCTCCCGCAGGTATGAACTCGGTCGTTGAAACGGACTGTCGCGCGTCGGTCGAGTCGGTTCTGGCGCAGCTCCCTGCAGGCGTGCCCATGCTGGCGCTGGGGCAGACCGTTTTCTGGGACGAGCCGATGAAGGCGAGCCTGCTGCCGTGTCTGCAACACAGTTCGCCGCCGCGCCCGTTTCTGTTTGGGGTTCACGACACCGACTATTTCGGTCGCGCCCACACCCGTGCCATCCCGCCTGACGCCTATGTCGCCGATGGCTTCGCGATGTTGCCCCATAACGACGGCTCCACCCGTGCGCTGTGGGCTTCCGCGGGGGAGATTTCCCAACTCTTTGGGTGCGAGGTGTTTCCCACGCGTGAGCAGTTTCGCCGTTTCGGCGGCTCGCTGGAATGCCTCGCTCGCAACACGCCGAACGGGCGTCAGGCGCTGATTGACCAGCTCACCGAAGCGTGGGGCTGGCGCGGACTGGTGACCACAGACCCCCATCCGCGCCCGATTGCGGAGATGCCCCTCGCGAAGGTGTTGCCCGCACTGGACGCCCTGCTCCAATGGGGCTTTGAGGGCACGCTGGAGTGCCTCGCCAACCCCGAACAGCGCGCTTACGCACAGTCGCAGGCGGAGCGGATTCGGCAGGCGGTTCATCAGCGTGCCCAGGCGATGCCCAACGGTAATCTCGCTGACCTGTACCGCTACCTCTACCCCGATTTTCTGCGGGCACTGATAGGCGACATCCCCGAATTTGTGGGCTTCACCCGCACTTCGGAACTGCTTCAGTTCAACACACAAACGGCGCACCTGCCGCGCTTTCGGCTGGTAGACCTCTTTGTGAACCCTGCCACGCGCGCGCTCTGTGAGAATGCTTATAACGCTTGCCTCGCTGGCTCCGAAATTTACACGCTGAACCAGTTTGGCGAAGGCGCGCTGCCGTTTGACTTGCTAATCCCGAATGAGGGGCGCGGCACGCTCTTGCTTACAGAACGCTACCTTACCGTGCTGACCCCTGAGCCGAAGGTAGTACGCCTGCAGGAGCCGGTAGAGTCGGTGGCTCAGCTGGCGGCAGTCGTGGAGCAACACTTTGGCACGGAGTGCGTGCTGGTGGGCAAAGCGATTACGCTCATCAGCATGCTGGCGCACGAGTTTATCTTTGTATTTAGCGAGCGGGGGTCGCCCTACATTGCGCGCACGGTGGCGATGAACCGCCAGATACAGCAAGCGGGCGTGGCGCTGAATCTCCACCCGATTGTGCGCGTGCGCTACCCGACATGGGACTCGCTGGCGTCGACGGAGTGCGTCGCGTTTCGCCTGCCAGAGCATCTGGCGCGGGCGTTCGGGCAGTCGGAGCTCTGCTCGCATGAGTTTGCCCGACGCTGGCGCACCGTCGTGGAGCAACAGCGCAGCTTACTGGACGCGCTGGCTCGCCAGAAACGCCCCCGCGATTTGATGCGCTTCCTTGCCGAACACGAAGACCCCGCATGGGCGCAACGGCTGGAGCAGTATGAGGCGATTCAAACCCAGCTGCGGGCGATTGGGCAGCACGCCGAAACCCTGCGCCAGCAGGCACACGAATTGTACGAAACCCGACGCCAGCTCAGACGCGCCTACTGCGAAAACCCCCGTGAACAAAAGCACCTCGCCCACACCCTGCACGAGATCAAAGTGAAGATTCGGGAGCTTAACCGCCAGCGCGTGCATGTGGGGCGCACCGCTGATGCTCAGGCGCTGCGCCAACAGGCACGCGAGCTGGAAACGCAGGCGGAATATGCCCGCATTCGGATGATACGCAACGCCCTGCTCACCGCCGAAGGGCTGACCTACACCAATGCCCGACCTGCCAGCTGGTGGTTCCGCCTGCTGACGCCCCAGTGGTTCCGCGCCTGCGCCCAGAACATTCAGATCACCCTTGAGACGCTGGGGGGTTAAATCATAACTTTTTGGCGAGCCAGCGAAGAGCAAGTAGCGGCTAACGCTTGCGCAAAATCAGGATATATTCGGTGGGATAGGCTACATAGTCGGCTTCGTCAACGCGGGCGAATTTGCCTGTTTTGCTGTCGCGCGTTCGGGGCAGAATCTTGGAAGGAATTTCGCGTAAAATCACGCGTTCCAGCGCAAAGCCCAGAGTCGCCATCTGCTCCGCGAACACTTGCGCGTTCTGAATCTCCACCCCGTTGATGTGGGTATTGCCAATTACAATCGCAACGGCGCCTCTCGGTTTCAGCACGCGCTGTATCTCAGTAAAACACTGATACATTTCGGCGAAATAGAGAGCGCACTCGCTCGCTTTGCGTGGGTTGCGGTCGCCCAGTTGCTGGACAATCCACTCTGCGAGGGGCGAACCTATCTGCTGAGGGCGCGCTTCGATGCCGTTGGAACGCCCGATAAACCCCTTCCGGAAACTTCTCAGGTCGGTCGTTGCGCCGAACCAGAGGGCACTGAGCTGGTGGAGGTCAGCATATTCGTAGCTCGTTACATAGGGGGGCGAGGTAACGACAAGACTTATCGTGCTGTCCTCCACGGGAAGCGAGCGGGCATCGGTACAGTACGGGAGAGCGGGCACTTCCAGCGCGCGGTTTGCCCTTAGAATCTCCCAGAACTCACGGTTGCCGCGCTCCATGCGCTTGACATGGGTTGCAAAAACGCGCCGTGCATCGGGAATGCGCCGATTCAGCTTGCGCATCGGCTTGACACTACGGTCGTGCCAGTAGGAAAGCGGCTTCAGACAGTGCGAAAGCGCACAACGGAAGAAAACTTTCAAATCATCTGCAGGGAGCCTGTCGATTGCTTCGTGGATGGCGCGCAACGCTATTAGACTTTTTAGGGGGAACCAGTAGCGCAGGCGTTCATGAAACTCTTCAACCGCCGCACCTGGTTCACTGCTGAAGAGATTCGGCTGCTGAGCGGGCACTGACTCCAGCACTTTCGCAACGGCTTGCTTCAGCCGCTCTGGTTCTATCGCATTCACTTTAGCCTGAGCGACCCAGTACGCGACGGGGTTGATGTCGACCCCCACGCTGGGGCGGCGCAGCCGCCTGGCTTCTACAAGCGCGGTTCCTGACCCCATGAACGGGTCCAGCACCCACTCTCCCTCGCAGGAGAGTTCCTGGATCAGGCGCGCCGCCAGCTGCGGAATAAACTTCGCTGGGTATCGGTGATAGCCATGCGTAGCATAGTTCGTTTCTCGCTGGGTAAGATTGGCAAACGCCCAGCTGGGGTCGGGCTGGAGGTTCTGGAACGCTTCCGCACCCCCTTGCGGTATGTGCGATTGTGGCGGGATTCGCGTTTCCATGTTCTTAGTCTGCCTCCAGCCATTTTTTGAGATCTATTAGCAGATGGTCTACGGGTCGTAAGATATGGGAAAAATGCCGTATTTGCCCCTCCTCATAGAAAAGGTAAACCCTATCGTACAAGGCCATAGCCATTTTCGCGCTCTTGGACGCTTTCTCAATTTCACCATCCTGAATCACCTCTTCAAAGTCGCCGTCTTGATCCAAAGTAATGAAACCGAAGCGAATCCCTCGGCTTCGCAAGCGGTCCGCCCAGAAAAGGTCTTGCTGAAACCGCTCGCGCAGCGAGGTTTTGCAGCTATAGACAGCAACTACTCGGTAGGGGTTGTCATCTTGTAGCGCCAGAGCAACAAAGTCCACCTGAGATTCAGCAAGGTAGGGTTCCCTAATCTCACCACGCACCCAGAGATGCTCACTGAGAATCCGTTTTACAACGGGGATTTTGGCTGCTTCTTTCCACTGCTTTATCTCCAGGGGAGGCGAGTCCTTATCCTTTCGGATAAGGTTATGAAACAACAACTGGATTGCTTTTTCAAACGCCTTCCCGCTAACACTCTTCCATGCTTGTCCTGCATCACCTTTTGTGTATTGCTCAAGAAATTCTTTTTCCACCTCCTTCCACGCTTGTACCGCACCAGTTCCGCCGTCTGTTTTCTCGCGGAACTGTTGGACCACCCAATCGGTATTCACTTTCACCGCGACCTCCGTGTATGTATTGTACCCCTGAAATATTTCACTCTTCCCCTGCTTCACTCAGCATACGCGCGCCTGTCTCAATAAATGCTTCGCGCTCCATATCGGCGGGCAGGGGGTAATCTTTTGCGAACAGGCGCCACTCATCGGCAAGCGTCAGGCGCGCCTCGGCAGTGTCAGGAGAGGAGTCGCTTGCCTGAGATGAAGCCCCCCATGCCCGCGGTAGACGCATGTCCAGATGATAGTGCAACGCCTGCGCCCGCAGCTCTCGAATCAGCGCGCCATCAATCCCGCTGCGCTGTTCAGGCAGGATGTTGAAAATCCGCTGGCGCACAATCGCGTTCCTGATGTTAACCTTTTCCGCCCGCTCTTGGATCGCCTGGTTAATCTCCGCCTGAGTCAACTCGCGCGCGTCTATCGGTGTCAGGTCGTAGACTTTGCGCGTACATACCTCCACAAACTCTGCCTGGCGCGAGTCGGTATCGTACAGAACAAACCCCTTCGGCTTGCCCGCCTCTTCCCACAGGTTGGGGCTGGTGAACTCGGTGGCGCCCGCGTAGTAGGCGTTGGGGGCGACCTGCGTGAACAGATGGTAGTCGCCCAGCGCGATATAATCCCATTCGTCGCGGATGATTCGGGAGCGCGAGATGGGGTTTTCCAGCGCAAACTGGGTAACGCCCTCCAGAATGCCGTGGAGCAGCAGCAGGTTCACCCGCGCGTTGGGGTCGGGCGCCAGCAGGCGGCGCTCAATCTCTTGAACTCCTCGTGAGGGGATGCAGGTGATGCTCACACCCAGCGAGGTCAGGCTAATCACCTCTATATCAGAGTAGACCACCGACACGCCGGGCAGGTGGCTGAACAGCGCGAGGATACAGACGCTCTCCGCCGAGCGTGGGGTTTCGTGATTGCCCGCAATGATTATCAGGGGCGCGCCCCGACGCCGCTCCTGAAACTGGCGCAGAACCTGATAGGCGTTCAGCAGGCTGGTGTTGGAAGGGCGCACCGTGTGGAACAGGTCGCCCGTAATCACCACGAGGTCGGGTTCCGCACGGAGCGCCTTTTTGAGCGCGTCGCGGAACGACTCCATCACATCCGCTTCGCGCTGGTTCTGCCCGAACTGGTTGACCTTGCTGTAGGCGCGATAGCCCAGATGAATATCACTCAGGTGTGCGATTCGCATGGCTCAACTGGCTCAGATAACGGGAACGCGAGCTGGTGTCGGGGTCGGCGTCGGCGGTGGGGTCAATCCCGCGAAGCATCAAACCCTGCCCGCGCGATAAGTGTACCGCCTGCGTGGGAAAATCGGTGGGGGCGCGCATCTGCACCAGCAGGGTGGTGCGCGCCTCCTGCGTGCGATTCACCCCTGAACCGTGAATCGTCAGGTAGTTGAAGACCACCACATCGCCTGCTTCCACAGGAATGGGGACGGCAGCCTCCAGAGGGTACTGCTCCAGCGGCAAGTGCCAGCCACCTTCTGGGATGTGGGGAAGCGGTCCCAGCTTGTGGCTTCCAGGAATCACACAGAGGCAGCCCCGTTCCACAGGCGTATCTTCGAAGAAGAAAATCGCGGCGAGCATCGTGTGCTTTGCGTGCGGAAAATAGGGATAATCCTGATGGAGCGGGAACGGCGCGCCCTGCTCTGGCGGCTTGATAAAGAGCTTGGTGTGGTGCAGCTGGATGTTGGGTCCAATCAGGCAGGCGATTCGGTCGGTGAGGCGCGGGTCGCATATGAGCCGTGTGAACGCCGCGCTATGATACTGCACATTATGGCAGTGCAGAAGTTTCGGGGGCAGGTCGGTGAGCGCGCGGCTGCTGCCCCATGCGGCGTTCAGGGCGTCCTCGCCCCCACGCGCCTGCGCTAACCGCCGAATCAGCGCGTGTGCCTCCTCACGGTATGCTGCCGCCTCCTCACGGCTCAGCACCCCTGGTATGTGTAGGTAGCCGTTTTCCTCATAGAAAGCGACCTGCTCTGGACTGAGCGTACAGGCTGTTTCCATCGCCTGCAAAAGATTCCTCCCCATCTTCCAGTTTCCTGCAAATGGGCGAGCAGGAAACCCCTTTTTATCGTCTAAAGAGGTAGTGGAGGGATTGCGATGAGGATTATCGTCTGGTTTCTGGCGGCGCTTCTGTGGAGCAGCGCCTGTGCCGACCTGGAAAAATATGTGCGAGCAGAATCACCCTTTGAATGGAGCAAAACGATTACAGGCAAGGTGAGCAACAGCGAGTTTGTGGAGTTGACGCTGATTTCCCAGAAGTGGCGCGAGTTCATATGGCGCCATCGGCTGCGAATCGTCAAGCCCGTCGAACTTAAGAACCGTGAGACGGCGATTCTTTACATCACGGGCAGTGGCGACGGACGGAGCGAGCTGCAGTTGATTGCGCGCGCCGCCGAGCGTGTCGGTGCGATTGCCGCCGTGCTTCACGATGTGCCGAATCAGCCCCTGATTCGTCCCGACCTCGTGGAAGATAACCTGATTGCCCACACCTATGTGCAGTTCTGGGAAACGGGCGACCCCACATGGCCCCTGCTGTTCCCGATGGTGAAATCGGCGGTGCGGGCGATGGACGCGATTCAGGCGTTCTGCAAACAGGAGTGGCAAATAGAGATTAAGGGCTTTACCGTAACGGGCGCATCCAAGCGTGGCTGGACGACATGGCTCACCGCCGCCGTGGATTCGCGCGTGCGGGCGATTGCCCCGATGGTGTTCGACAACCTCAACTTCTTCAAGCAGATGCCCCATCAGCTGGAGTTGTGGGGGCGCTACAGCGAGCAGATTTCGGAGTATTACGAGCGCGGGCTGATGGAGAAGATGCTCACCGAGCGCGGGCGCCAGCTGGTGAGCTGGGTAGACCCTTACAGCTATCGTGAGCGGTACACCATGCCGATCCTCATCATCAACGGCGCGAACGACCCCTATTGGGCGACCGACGCCGCGCGGTTCTACTTTGACGACCTGCCTTCCAAAAATAAATACGCGCTCTATGTGCCGAACGGCGGGCACGGACTGGGTGATTATGAGCGCGTGGTGAACACGCTCTGCGCGTTCTACTTGATGGCAACCGGGAAAATCCCGTTCCCAGGACGGGTGGAAGCAAAGACGCGCAGGCAGGGCGACTCTGTGGCTGTGGAAATCACAGCAGAGCGTACTCCCGAAAAGGTGCAGGTGTGGGGAGCGCGCGCCGATAATCTGGACTTCCGCCCCGTGCGCTGGGAACCCATCGAGGCGCATGCTCACAGCAGCCACTGGCACGCTACCGTGCCCATGAACGGCAAAAATATCGCCGTGTTCGCTGAACTAACCTATCGTGCGGAGGGCTTTACCTACACCATTACGACAATCCCTGAAATCGTTCGCCGCTGAAGCGGGTTAGCGACGCCAGGGATGTTTCCACCGAGTAGGGAGCGGCGGGTAGGCTGCCCACGGGGCACATGAGGCAACGGGCGGAGCCGTGTAAGCGGCGCCAGGGGCGGGTTCCGAACTCTGCCCGGAGGCGGGGGTTACAGGCGGAGGCAACGCCGCACCAATTGCGGCGGGCGCCTGAGCCGTCCGGGCGGGCGCGTTCCCGCTTAGGTACTGGTCAATCTCGCGATTCGCTTGCTGATAGAGTTCAGCCAGCTCGCGCCACTGCCCCACCGCTTGATTCGCGACTTGCTGCTGGCTGGGATTGCCCATCCGCAAACCGGGGAACTGATTCGCAAATGGGTTTGACATGCTATGCTGCGCCGCTGTGGTAGCAGGGGTCGTATGGGCTGGCGCAGGTGTGCGCTCTGGACGATACCCCATCAGGTGGAGCGCCAGCGCTCCTATCGTCAATCCCGCCACAAATGCACTGATTGGCACCCAGCGATCGGTCATCGGCTTACCCTCATCTATATTATGCCCTGTTCGCGGGCGTTTCTTCAATTCTTTCGACGCCCTGAAGTGGGCAATGTGGCGCTCAATGGCGCTTGCGCAAGATGGAAATCAGCAGCCACACGCCCAGCAGTGTGGAGGCGACGAAACCTGCAATCGTGAGCGTTAGCCCGTAAGGAATATCGCGTGTAGCAGGTAGCAACAGCGCCAGCCCCACAATAAACGCCGCGGTCAAAATGCTCAACGAGAGGCGTGTTACCATCGCGTCCAGCCGATCCAGCGTTTCGGGATTCGCGCCAATCTGGGCTTCCACAGGCACTTTGCCGCGCTCCACGCTCTGAAGCCACTGCATCAACATCATCGGCATCTCGCGGAGCAGGTAGTGCCATGTATCTAACTGCTCCACCACATCGTGCCACGACAGCCCCGGACGCCACGCCACTTTGCTCAGCTGGCGCACAAAGGGACGCGAGACCTCAAACAGGTCATAATCGGGGTCCAGCCGTCGCCCGATGCCCTCCAGCATTGCCAGCGTCTTACCGACCAGCCACAGGTTGCCCGGCAGGCGGATATGATACTGGCGCATTAGTTCGGTGAGGTCCGCCCAGAATTCGGCAAAGCTGCTCTCTTTGAGCGTGCGTCCCCGATACTTGTTGATGATTCGCTCTGTCGCGCGAATGAGGCGCGGACGGTCTACATGGGCGCTCAACGCGCCCATGCGAGCGAACACATTCAGGATGGCGTGGCTATCCTGACGAATAATCGCGATATAGAGGCGTGTGAGATTCAGGCGGTCGTCCTGATTCAGCACGCCGACCATGCCGAAATCCAGCACGCCGATGCGCCCGTCGGGTTCTATCAGGTAGTTGCCGGGGTGGGGGTCCGCGTGAAAGAAGCCATCTTCCAGCACCTCTTTGATAATGAGGCGCGAGGCGTTGCGTGCAATCTGGCGCGTGTCGTGTCCCGCTGCGCGGAGCGCCTCCACTTCGTCCACCTTAATCCCGCGCAGGCGTTCCATCACCAGCAGGCGCGGCGTGGTGTATTCCCAGTAGATTTTCGGGATATGCACCGCTGGCTCATCGGCAAAATTACGACGGAACTGCTCGGCGTTGCGCCCCTCACGCAGGTAGTCCAGCTCATTCAGCAGCGTGAACGCGATATCCTCGGCGATTGTTTCGGGGTCGTAGAGTTCGCCCATCTGAGTGCGTTGAGCGAGGTGGGCTAAGTCGTGTAAAATCTCCAGATCGGTCTCCACAATCTCGCGGATGCCGGGGCGTTGAATTTTGAGCGCGACCTCAGTGCCGTCAGGGAGCATCGCCGCATGCACCTGCGAGAGCGAGGCGGAACCTATCGGTTGGGGGTCTATGCTGGCGAACACTTCTTCCGGGGGGCGTCCCAGTTCCTCCTGAAGCACCTCCCGGATAAGAGGCCACTCTACAGGCAGCACGCTGTCCTGGAGTTTACGCAGTTCCTCGATAAAGGGTTCTGGGAGCAGGTCGGAGCGCGTGCTGAGAATCTGTCCCAGCTTGACGAAGGTGGGTCCCAGCTCTTCCAGCGCTTCGCGCAAATGGTGCGCTGGCGATTCGAGCGGTTCCTCGGGCGGGCGCAGCTCGCTTTTGGGGAGAGCGAGTCGCCGGTGGACGCTCAGGTACTCCAGCGCGCCGCCGAATCCGTGCCGCGCCAGCGTGGCAACGACCTGTCGGTAGCGCTGGAGACTGCGCACGCGCCGTGCTAACGGGCGCATCGCTTAACCTTGAGACGACTCCAGTTTCTGCAGGATGGCGTCCAGTTTCTTTTCAATCTGATGGATTTCGGTGCGTGTGGGAATTTGCAGTTCCTTCAAGACCTCCTGCAGTTCCTCACGGATCAGTTTGCGCAGGGCGTTGCGTTCCTTTTCGCCGCGCTTCACGAGGCGCTCAATCATCTCTTCCGCCTCTTCGCGCTGGGCTTGCCCTTTTTTGACCATCTCATCCACGAGATTCTGCGCCGTTTCACGGGTCAGCGAAACTGCCCCCAGTCCTAAAAGAAAACCCTGTTCCAGCATTTCACGCAAAGTTGCCATTCTAGTCTCCCTCCTCTAGAAAGTATACCTGAGAGTGGGGTATACTGTTGGGGAACCTGCGTCGCAGGTTGCGCGTATAAGAGGGTAGACCTATGCACGGCTTCGGGAGCAATAACATGGGCAGGTTGTCCCTCGGCATGGCGTTCGCCGTGCTGATGGTTGCCCTTTTGAGCGGGTATAGTGCGCCCTGCCCGTGCAACGCCTTCCCCTCGAAGGCGTCCGACTCCCATGCTTGTTGCAAGCCAATCCCTTCCCAAACCGAATCCAACCCATGCTCTCACTCCTGTCGGCTCTGTCAGGCACAGCCGTTGCCGAAGGCGTTCCTGCCTGCATCAGTGGAGCTGCCCGTTGTCGGCTGGGTTGTCGCAAGCCTCGTTCCGCCTGCGGTTTTGCCAGACCTCTCCGCTGGCGAGGCAATCATTCCGTATTTTGATCTCCATAGTCACAGTCCGCCCCTCCTTTGCCCCTCTGAACGCGCTCCTCCTGTCTGAAAGCGTGTCGGTTCACGCGCAGGGTGAGCTGTGAGCTCACGCCGCGCCTTTCTACACACACGCTTTCGCTAACGCACGGTCGTCCGTGCGCCCATCAGAATGCATAGGAGGAGAAAACCATGCGACTTATCAGCTTGTTGACAGCACTGATTGTGAGTGCGAGCATTGCGCAAGCGCCCGAATACACGCTGGCGATTGAGGTCAAAGGACTTCACTGCCAGGGATGTGTGGAGCCTGTAGAGTCAGGCTTGAAACAGGTGTCGGGCGTTAAGTCGGCGAAGTTGAACTTCAAAACGGGTATCGCGACAGTCCAGTTCGTTGAGGAAAGCGCCACGGTCTCTGAGCTGGTGAACCATGTGGCTCAGATTCCGCATGCGATGGGCAAGTCGATGAAATACACCGGGGCGCTGCTGCTTCAAATAGAAGGCGATCTGGGCAAGGTGCAGAAGGCGCTTCAATCGCTGAGCGGGGTGCAGAAGGTGGAGAAGCGCGAGAAGACGGTTCTGCGCCTGACCTTTAAGCCCGACGCGAAGGTGCGCTATGCCCAGATTGCGGACGCAGTGAAGCGCGCTGGGGGCAAAATCGCTCCTTGGAAGTCCGCTCACAACGACTCTCACGCGGAGCATCACCACTGAGAGGCTGAGCTGGGGGCGTGGCAACACGCCCCCCCCCACTAACAGGAGGGATTTATGTTACACTACCACCCGGCGCATCATGGCGCCCCTTCGCCTCGGTCCGCCCCAGCGCACGATCACCACGCGGGGCATACAGTCGTGATGTTCCGCAATCGTTTCATCGTCTGCTCCGCGCTGACGATTCCGATTCTCGTCTGGAGCGAGAGCCTTCAGCAGTGGTTGGGTTTTGAGGCGCCGCGTTTTCCGGGCAGCGATGCTCTGGTGCCCGTGTTGAGTGCGGTGGTCTTTCTCTACGGTGGAACGCCCTTCTTGCAGGGCGCGGTGCGCGAATGGCGTGCCCGGAAGCCGGGCATGATGACACTGATCGCGCTGGCAATCAGTGTGGCGTTCGGGTACAGCCTTGCCACCACGCTGGGGCTGCAGGGCATGCCCTTCTACTGGGAGCTGGCGACCCTGATCGATGTGATGTTGCTGGGGCACTGGCTGGAGATGGCGGCGGTTGGCAGGGCGTCTCAGGCACTGGAGCATCTGGTCGCGCTATTGCCCCCGCAGGCGCATGTGGTGCGCGGGGAGCAAGTGGTGGATGTACCGCTGGAGGCGGTGCAGGTGGGCGACCGTGTTCTGGTGCGCACGGGCGAGCAAGTGCCCATAGACGGTGTGGTGCTGGAGGGGGCTTCCAGCGTGAATGAGGCGTTTCTGACGGGTGAATCGCGCCCTGTGCCCAAACAGCCCGGCGACGAGGTTGTGGCTGGCTCCATCAATCTGGAGGGGCGGCTGATTGTGGAGGCGCGGCGCGTGGGCACCGCCACTACACTGCATCAGCTGATGCGATTGGTAGAGGAGGCACAGCATACACGCAGTCGTTTTCAGGTGCTGGGCGACCGGCTTGCCTTCTGGCTCACCGTGGTCGCGCTGCTGATGGCAGCGGGAGCAGGTATCGCGTGGCATCTCGCAGGCGCCGACTGGCAGTTCACGCTCGCCCGCGCCGTCACGGTCCTGGTTATTGCCTGCCCGCACGCGCTGGGGCTGGCAATCCCGCTCATCCTGGTTCAGTCCACGGGACGCGCCGCCCGCAACGGCGTCCTGATTCGGAACCGTGAAGCCCTCGAGCGCGCCCGCACCATTCAGGTGGTCGCGTTTGATAAAACCGGCACGCTCACGGAAGGGCGGTTCGCTGTGACGGGTGTCTGGGTGGCAGGGATGGAAGCAACGACCGCCCTGCAGATCGCGGCGACGCTGGAACAGAACACAACCCATCCGCTGGCGCAAGCCCTGCTGGAGGCAACCAGGGAGCGCGACCTCCTGCCCAGCACGCTGGACGAGTTCCGAACTGTGCCCGGCAAGGGTGTGGAAGGGCGCATTGACGGCACGCTTTACCGACTGGGACGCCCCGAATGGCTCGCGGAACTCGACATTGAACAAACGCCTGCACTTCAGAAAGCACTGGTACATGCCGACCAGCACGGCGAAACAACTATCGTGCTGTTCAACACGAACGGGGCACAGGCAGCGTTCACGCTCGCGGACCGCGTTCGCTTGGGCGCAAAGGAAGTTGTTGCAGCGCTCCAGGCGATGGGCATTCAGGTCGTGATGATTACAGGCGATGCCGAAGCGGTGGCACGCACCGTCGCCGAGCAACTTCAGGTCGATACTTACTATGCGCGAGTGCTGCCCGACCAGAAGGCGGAGATCGTGCGCCAGATTCGCGAGCGGGGTCAGCGCGTTGCCTTCGTGGGCGATGGCATCAACGATGCCCCTGCCCTGCTCGCCGCCGATATCGGCTTCGCAATTGGCGCAGGCACGAATGTTGCCATCGAATCCGCGGATGTGGTGCTGGTTGAGAACGACCCGCGCGATGTGGTCTTTTTCCTGCGACTGGCACGACTGGGGTACACCAAGATGGTGCAGAACCTGTTCTGGGCAACGGGCTACAACCTGATTGCACTGCCGCTGGCGGCGGGCGTGGCGGCACGCTGGGGGCTACTGCTCTCACCCGCAGTGGGCGCGTTGCTGATGAGCCTGTCGACAGTGATTGTTGCGATAAATGCGCTCTTGCTCCGCCGTGCAAGGCTCGATAACGGCGAAGACATTCCACATCAGCATAGCCATACAACGCACGCCACAGGAGGGAAACAACCATGAAAAAGTGGTTCCCGATTCTCAGCAGTCTTGCTCTGCTGGCAGGACTCACATGGGGCACATGGTGGGTGGTGCAGACCAGGCGCCCGCCTGGTGCGATGACCCCTCTGGAGGCGCAGGGAATGGACATGAGCGCCATGAAACCGCCGCGTGGTGTGTTCCCTGTGGGCACAGAGGTGGTGAAGCCGCGCCCGTTTCTGCCTGCCGTCGCCTACCCTGCCACTTTCCGCGCCTATAACGAGGAGATTCTCCGCGCCCGAATCACGGGCAGGCTGATGGAGACCCGTGTCTATCCCGGCGACCGAGTGCAATCGGGGCAGCTGCTGGCGCTGATTGAGCCCGAGGAGTATCAGGCGCTGGCGCAGGGAGCAGAAGGCGGGCTGCAGATGGCGCTGGCAGAGCAGAGAGAAGCCCTCTCGATGGTTCAGGAGGCAGACGCGGCGCGGCACGCGGCTCCGGCGCGCCTCCAGCAAGCCGAGGCGGAAGTAAATGAAACCCAGCAGATGCTCCGTGCCGCTGAAGCCGAGCTTCAGGTCGCCCAGAAGGAGCTGGAACAGATTGAAGCCGCGATTCGGGCGGCGCAGGCGGAAGTGGAATACTGGCAGGCAGAATCGGAACGCCAGAACGCCCTTTTCCAGAAGGGTTTCGTCTCAAGGCGCGACGCGCAGGCAGCCGAAACGCGCCTCAAGCAGGCACGCGAGAGCCTGCAATCGGCGCACGCAATCCATCGTGCGCAGCAGGCGCGACTCGAGCAGTTGCAGGCGAATCGCGAAGCGATGCGTGCCCGCATGCAACGCGCCCAATCCGCCCTCGAGGCTGCCGCGCGCGAAGTCCAATCCGCCACTGCACGCCAGCAAGCCGCCCGGGCGCGGCTCCAGCGCGCTCAGGCGCAAATCCGAGCCGAGCAGGGCAAAACCCGCGCCGCCCAGCTGCAGGTCGCCTACACCCGCATCGTCGCGCTCAATCCGGGGGTGATTACCGAACGACTCACCGAACCCGGCACGCTGGTGGAACCCGGCACCCCCATCTTCCGCCTGCAGAACACCACCCGGATTCGCGTCCAGGCGAAGGTCGCCGAGCAGGACGCCCTGCGAATCCGTGTCGGATACCCCGTCTGGATACGGCGCTACGCCGAGCCGAACCGGGTCTACAAGGCGCGCGTGAGCGCCATCTTTCGCGAGGCTGACCCGAACACCCGCACGATGATTGTGGAAGCCCTCCTCTCCAACCACGATGGGCACCTCAGCGTGGGCGAGTATGCTGAAATGCGTATCGGGCTGCGTGCCGACTCGCGCCCCGCACTCACCGTGCCCCAGCGCGCCATCCAGTACGACGAACACCAGCGCCCCTACCTGTGGGTCCTGGAAAAAGTGCAACGCCACACGCACGAACCGACCACCTACTACTGCACGATGCACCCCCAGATAGAGCAAAACGAACCCGGGATCTGCCCCCTCTGCAAGATGGAGCTGGTGCCCAAAGAGCAACCTGCCAATTATGTGGCACGCCGACGCTATGTGAAGGTGGGACTTTCCGACGGCGAGCGTACCGAGATTCTGGAGGGTCTCAAAGCGGGCGATCAGGTGATTACCTTCGGCTTTGCAAACCTTGTGGAGGGCGACCCTGTGTTTCCCACTGAGTGGACTACACGAGGACCCCGCCAGATTAACCCACCCCAGTTTCAGCCATCCACCCCTTCCCACGGAGGGCACGGGCATTGAGGAGGCACAGCCATTCTCTGGGGAGTCTATTCCGCGCCGAGCTGGTTCAGGAACTGTTGCACGCTCACAACCTGAACGCCGAACTCCGCCATCTTCTGGATCAGCTCCTGATCTTGTTTGAGGTCGTCATCGCGCGTGACGAGGTAATCTGCGCCGCCCTTAATGGCGGTTTCCAGAAACATATTATCGTGCGGATCGCGGCAAAGACGGACATCACCCCTCAATTCCACCCAAAGCCCTCTTCGACGCAGTACCTCTATCAGGGCATGCCCTATCATCCAGTAAAGTATCAGCAGCTTTATAACAAACCGCAAGTCGTATCGAATGACCCGTCGCATGATAGACCGAAGCAAGCGAGGGCGCGAAAGCACATTTCTCAGCTCCTCCAGCAGCGCCTCACTGATTACTGGTGTAAAACGCCCCTCGAGAAAAGCCTTCAGCAAACGCGCAGGGAAGCCCTGTGGGTTCAGCAGGGACGAAACCCAGACATTCGTGTCGATTACGGCACGCATTGGGAGCGGTACTCTTCATACGCCGCGGTGATGTCTGTCTCGATCTCAGAGGGGTCTATACCTAATTCCTGCATCAGGCCGCCTAAAAGGGCGTGCCATTGCCCCATAATCTGTCTATACTCTTCCCGAGTTGTGGTGATGTCGGCTTCTATCTCCTCAGGGGTGTATTTGGAGCTATGCCGATGGACTCGCTGGAGAAGTGCGTCGAGACGCTGTTCCCAGTCGCGGAACGCCTCGACACGCTTTTGTGAGTCTTCAGAAGGCGGGCTGATACGCTGCAACAGTACGGGGAGCAAGCGTGAAACCAGCTCTTCAACGGAGCTGTTCATCTGCTCTGCCACTCGCTGCAGTCGCTCCCAGTCTTCCTCGCTTATCTTAATGCGTAATTCTTTCATCCCACCTCATTATACCACAGGAGGGTTGTTATGAGCCAGCGCGGGTTCAATCTGATAGAGTGGAGTGTGAAGCATCCGTCGGCGGTGCTGGCGTTCTATACCGCCGTGATCGTGCTGGCAATCTGGGCGGTGGTCGCCTACCTGCCGCGCCGGATGATGCCCTACATCGAAAGCCCCCAGATTGGCATCGTGACGCGCGTGCCCGGCTTGAGCGCGGAAGATATGGAGACCTACTACACCAAGCCCATCGAACAGCGCATGACCGCGATTGCAGGCGTGCGCTACATCCGCAGCACGACCCAGGACGGCTACAGCATCGTGGTGCTGGAGTTTCCCTATGGCACGGATATGCAGAAAAAGCTCGCCGAGGTGCAGGCGCTGATGACCATCACGCAGGATGACCTGCCGATGCAGGGCGCCAACGCCCAGCCGTCGTGGGTACTGCAAATTGACCCGCTGAACCTGCCTGTGCTGACCCTTGCCGTAACGGGCGACTCGCGCTGGACTCTCGCCCGCATGCGCGAGGTGCTGGAAAACGAGATTGCTGACCGCATCAAGCGCACCAGCGGCGACATCTACACGGTTTCGGTGTTCGGCGGCTACCGGCGCCAGATTCAGGTGATTGTGGACCGCAACAAGCTCACTGCCTACGGTCTCTCGATTCTGGATGTGCAGCGCGCCGTCGATGCGTTCAACCTCGCCGCGCCCGCAGGACGGCTCACGGCAGATGCCCATGAAGAGATTGTACGCCTCGATACGCTCGCCCGCAGCGCACAGGAGGTCGCGAACTACCCTCTGAAAGCCGTCGGCGACCGGGTGGTGTATCTCCGCGATGTCGCCCGCGTAATAGACACCTATGACGAGAAGCGCAGTGGCTATTTCCATCAGTGGCAACAGGGCGGTAAGTGGCAGGTTGATGAAGCCATCGCGGTGAATGTGCTGCAGAATCCGTGGGCAAGCTCGCCGCGCGTGATCGAAGCGGTGATGAAAGAGCTCGAAGCCATCGAGCGCGACTACCCCGGCTTGAAGTTTCGCGTCGCCTACAATAACGCCGAGTTTGTGGAGGTGCTGCTGCGCAACCTGTGGGAAGAGTTGTTTCTGGCGGTGATTCTGGCGGGGCTGGTGGTGTGGCTCTTTCTGGGCGAGTGGCGCATGACGCTGATTGCGCTCACCGCTATCCCGACCTCGATGGCGATGGCGATTCTCGCGCTCGTGCCGATGAAGATGAGCCTCAACTCCAGCACGCTGATCGGGCTCCTATTCGGCATCGGGCGGCTGGTGGACGATGCCATTATTGACCTGCATGCGGTGCGCCGCCATATGCGCATGGGCAAAGACCCCATGCAGGCGACGGTGGATGGCATCACGGAAGTGCGCCGCTCGGTGGCTGCCAGCACCCTGATGATTGTGATTGCGCTCACTCCCTTGCTGTTTGCGGGGGGCATCGTGGAGCAGATGTTTGTCGGATTGGTGTGGCCGCTGATTTTCGGGCTGCTGGCGTCGTTTCTGGTCTCGATGACGCTCACGGCGACGCTGGCGTCGCGCTTTCTGCATGGCATCTCCGAGCAACCAACGCGCATCGAGCGGTGGCTCATTCAGCCGTTCCAGCACGGGCTGGACAGGCTGGAGAGCGGCTACGCGCGTCTCATTCGCTGGCTCCTGCGCCATCGGTTCGCGAACATGATGCGCATTCTCGCAACGCTGGTGGTCGGGTTCGGGTTCTACTACTTCATCGGCAGTGAGATGATGCCGCTGGGCGATATCGGACAAGCCTACTTGCGACTGGAGATGCAGCCGGGCACTTCGTATGCCGCGACGGAGCGCGCCGTGCGCCAGCTTCAACAAATCATTGAGAAATACCCTGAAATCCGTCGCGTGTCGTGGGAGGTGGGCGCGGAGGGCGGTCCGGGCTACTACGAGGGCGCGTACTTCACAGGCTACGCCTCCATGCGTGAAAACACCGCGACCGCCATGATAACGCTCACCTCCAAAGATGAGCGCAGGCGCGACATCTGGCAGATTATCGACGCGATTCAGGCGGAGGCGACCGCCACCATCCCTGGTATCCGCCTGCTCCAGATTAAGGAGATGGGTGTGGATGTGATGGCGACCGCCGCCGCACCTATCCAGATACTCATCTACGGACCCGATTTTGAGCTGACCAGCCGTCTGGCAGAAGAGAGTCTGCGGATTGCAAAGGCACAGGTTCCCGACCTGTTCCAGCCCGGCACCTCGTGGACGATGAACCGTCCCCTGTGGCGGCTGCGCATTGATCTGACCAAAGCGGCGCAGATGGGTTTCACGCCCGAAGAGATCGCCCGTCAGGCGCTCTACGCGCTAAAAGGGGGCTATACCCAGCAATTCTATCGCTTCCCGGAGCATGCGGACCGACGCCAGACGACCATCCTCATCCGCTACGAAGAGTCGCAGCGCCTGCATCCTGCTGACCTCGAGCAATTGATGCTGGTGAACGCGCGCGGGGAGAGCGTGCCGTTGAAAGCGGTGGCGCGGGTGGAGTATACCCTCGCGCCGACGCTGATCGAGCGCGACGGGCTGCGCCGCGTGGTCAGCCTGATGGGCTACTACCGCAAAGGCGACTATCAGCCGCCACGCCTCGATACGAATGGCGACGGGCAGGCGGACACCATCCTGTTTGAGCTGCCCCATCCACCGCGCCCCTCGATGGATGTGGCGATGGATGTGATGATGAAAGCGATGGCGCAGGTCAACTGGCCCCCGCGCGAGTACGGCATGGAAGTGCGCGGCGATATGACCCAGATGATGGACTCGTTCCGTCGGATGATGGTGGGTTTTCTGGTGGCGCTGCTGTTGATGTATCTGGTGCTGGTGGCGCAGTTTGGAGGCTTTCTGCAGCCGTTGCAGATGATTTTCAGCCTGCCGCTGGAGCTGTCGGGCGTGTTCATCTTTCTGTGGCTGATGAAGCAGGCGTTCAGTACGGTGTCGTTGCTGGGCATCATTGTGCTGACGGGGATGGATATCACCGCCGCGATTCTGATGATTGACCTGATTCTGGTGCTGCGGGCGCAGGGCGTGCCGCGCGATGAGGCGGTGGTGCAGGGCTGTGTGGATCGCTTACGCCCGATTTTGATGACCGTGATGGTCACCATTGCCGCGCTGGCGCCCGTTGCTTTCTTCCCGAAGATGGGCACCGACGCCTACCAGCCGCTGGCGACCGCAGTGATTGGCGGGCTGCTGATGGGCACGGTTCTGACTCTGATTGACATCCCGATTATGCACACGCTGGTGGACGACCTGTTGCGCTGGTTGCGACGCGAGCTCTAAGGAACCGACCGTGTAAGCCAGACTTTTGACCGCCTTAGCAAAGACCTACAGGAAATCGAGCGAGCCTGTCGTATTCCCTCGGAGGTTCAACAAGGGAGGTCAAACGATGCGAATCGGCTGTTTGATAGGTGTTGTCAGTCTGCTGAGTGTGTCGTTGGCACAGCCCGACTACCCGGGCGCGCGATGGGTTCCTGCATATTCGGGCAATTACACCGCCTCGAATCGTCCCAGTACCTACCCGATTCGGTATGTGATTGTGCATGTAACTCAGGGGAGCTACAGCGGCACCATCTCATGGTTCCAGAATCCCAGTGCCCGTGTGAGCGCCCATTATGTGCTTCGCTCCTCAGATGGGGAGATTACCCAGATGGTTCGCCATAAAGACATCGCCTGGCACGCGGGCAACTGGACCTACAACACCCAGTCTATCGGATTGGAACATGAGGGCTGGGTCAACGATCCACGCTGGTTCACCACCGCGATGTACCGCTCCTCTGCGAACCTGACACGCTACATCTGCGATCAATATGGGATTCCTAAAACACGCAGCTATATCATCGGGCATAATGAAGTTCCGGGCGCGACTCATACCGACCCCGGTCCCTATTGGGATTGGAACTACTATATGAGCCTTGTGGCGGGTCCCAACGCCAGCTATGCAGGTGCCACTTTTCCCAGCACCATTCGCCCGGGTGAGCAGCTGGTGGCAGTGGTGCGCTTCAACAATACAGGTGGGGTCACCTGGAGCCCCAGCGGAACCAACCCGGTACGGCTGGGCACGGCGAACCCACGCGACCGTAGTAGCCCCTTCTACACCGCCGGCAACTGGATTTCTGCCAACCGCCCCACCGCTGTGGACGCAACGACTGCCCCCGGCAGCACGGGGAGCTTCTCGTTCGTTCTGACGGGACCCCGAAGCTACGGAACCTACACCGAAAGCTATCAGCTGGTGCAAGAAGGTATCACCTGGTTTGGTCCTGTAGTGAGCTTCACCCTTCAGGTGGTGCCATGGGACATCGTCATAGACAACACCAGTTCTCAGTTCTCCGTTTCGGGCAGCTGGACTCTTGCCACGATGGCTACCGACAAGTACGGAGCAAACTATTACTGGACCAGCACCAATCCCTCGTCCACTGCATACGCGCGGTGGTTTCTAAACGCGCCCATCGACGGAGCGTATGATGTGTACGCATGGTGGAGTCAGGGCACGAATCGCAGCACACAGGCACGATACGAGATTGCGCATGCGTCGGGCACAACCGCTGTCGTGGTGAATCAGCAAACGAACGGGGGGCGCTGGGTCTACCTTGGGCGGTTCCAATTCCCCAAGGGTGGTGGCAATGTGTACCTGCGCGCGACTGCGCCTTCCGGGTATGTGGTGATTGCCGACGCAGTTCGTATCGTCGGACCCTATTGACGCTTGAAGGGGCTGGAGCCTCAACACTCCAGCCTCCTCTCAGAGAGACCATGCGTGTTCTCTTCGCCACTATCATAGGCCTGGTATGGGTCTTGACAGGCAGGGCGCAGTCGGTAAACCTGCAGACCGTTCCGGAGCTGGGGAAACCGATAACCGTACGCTCTGCACGCCTTACGCTGGCAGATTTGGTGCGTCGGGTCGCTCAGGAAACCGATGTTCGGCTGGGCGTAGCCAAAGAGATAGAGCAGGAGAAGCTGACGCTTTTCGTCTCGGAAAAACCCGCCTGGCAGATACTTCACCTTGCGGCGCGTGTGCTGGAGCTGGAATGGCACAGGGAGCCAGAGAAAGGCGGATATTATCTGATTCGCCCCACCACGACATCGCCGAATGCCCGGCGCAACAGAGAACTTCAGGAGTCTCGCAAGCGCATGGAGCAAGCCCTGCGTGAGTGGCAGCAGCAGGCAAGCACCGACTTTGTTGCCCTGCGAACCCAGCTGGACAAGATTGAGGCACAACGCGCTCAGATTGAAGGAAGCCGCCCCCCAGGCTGGCAGGATGCGCTCACCGCTCTGGCACAGCAGCGTGCGAATCTCGTCCCTTGCGCCGAGTCGCTGCCCGCCTACCTCGTCGGATGGCTCACGGCGCGTTTCGGGCGCGAGCAGTGGAATCGCTTCTGGCAAGGATTACCTCTGCTCGCGACTTACCCCCAGCGCGGCAGCGCACTGGAACTGCCCCAGCAGGTCCTTACATGGTTCGCCGCTCAACAATCCCCAAAAATCCAGGAAGTCCCCATCCAGTCGGTGGGTTTCCTTTTTTACCTCAAGCAAGGCACACTCTATGCTTTTTTGATAGCGCGCACTCCGCAGGAACATTTTGTCCACCCCGCCCAGTTTCAACTGGATACCCCCCAGGCACCCACAACCTCTGGCAAGGTGGTTGGGGAGATTCCGAACCTGCCAATTGCGCGCAAGCCGAACGATACCCCGCCCCCATGCCCCTACTATGGGGGTGTCTGTACCCTTGCGGAATCTCTGGAGTGGCTCACCGGGCACTGCGAAATCCCTGTGATTGCCGAGTCGTTTCGCTTGCCGATGCGTCAACCGCCCATCGTCGCCGCAAACAGTCTGGCAGAGTGGGCACAGCATCTTGTCCAGACGGAACCTGTGGAGGTTCGCTACGAAGAGGGCTTCCTGTGCGTGCGCTATCTGGACGCATGGCGCTGGCGACTCAGCGAAATACCGGAGCGGCTGCTGGAACCTTTTGAACAACGCGCGCTTCAGCAAGGTGGACTGAGCCTCGATGACTATGCCGAGCTGGCAAACCAGCTCACCCCTTCTCAGCAGGCACGCATAGAACAAGGAGGACTAATAGCGCTTCGATTTGACCCTACCCCTCTGCAACAGGGTATTCCTGTTCTGCGATTCTGGGCGAACCTTATGCCCTCCCAGAAACAAGCTGCTCGGGAACGACAGCCCCTGGCGTATGAACAGCTCACGGCTACTCAGCAACGCCTGTTCTGGGACGCTCTTGAATGGGGGCTGACGAAACCCCAGATGATGACCCCAGGGCTTCTGGACGAGCTGGACGCCTTATATACGCCAGAAGCCACGACGGAACTGGCATTCTTTCTCGACGACTGGAAACAGAACACCTACCGCGTCAGCAACGGCGAGATAACGATTGTTTTCGAAGACGAACAGAGCTACCGCGAGAGCCTCTCCGAGCTGCCCTCCGGCGCGCGTCCCTACTCGGTTAGTCAGGAAGTGCGCCACGAATATATGTTCCACTTCGGATTCGACAGCCAGCGTGCCCTCATCTGCCCCCTTGTGATAACGCAAGCCTCCCAGGCGAAGAGCGAGAAATGAGCTTTGTGCGCCCAGAGCGGGAGGGGGAACTTTCACACAAGGATATCAGTATATAACAATCAGAGGAGGTGCTCACCATCGCCACGAAAAAGCTTCGCAAGCGGCGTGGACGCGATAAGGTTGCCTGTGCCTTCGGGCACTATCTGGGACACCGCTCCCACTGCAAGGCAGGCAAAAACGCTTCGCAGCGCTATTACCGCGTTCGGCAGGAACAGTATCTCAAGCGCCTCAAGCGACTGGAACGCGAGCTTACAGGCAAGGAATTCTCCTCGGCACCGTCTGAAGCAGGTATAATCCCTCCTGATGGGTACCGCAATTGAGCCCAACCGCATCTATCTGATGGACTGTCGCGAAGGCATGCGCCTGATGCCCGACGAGTGGGTGGACCTGATTGTAACGGACCCGCCCTTCGCGATTGATTTCCGCGCCCGACGCGCCAACTACAACCGCACCCCGGAGCGCGTGCTGGAAGGCTACAACGAAATCCCCGCTGAAGAGTACTATGAGTTCACCCTCTCATGGATGCGCGAGGCGTACCGGGTGCTGAAGCGTTCGGGCAGTATGTATGTGTTTTCGGGCTGGAACAACCTGCGCGACATTTTGAACGCGCTCGATGCGGTCGGCTTCGAGGTGGTGAATCATATCATCTGGAAGTATCAGTTCGGCGTCTATACGAAGCGGCGCTTTGTAACCTCGCACTATCACTGCCTGTATGTGTGCAAAGACGACGCGCTTCGCCGCTTTTACCCCGACGCCCGGTTTCCCACGAGCGCCCGCGACGCCGCCGGACGCAGCCAGCGCTATGCCGATATGGAAGATGTGTGGATCATCCCCCGCGAATACTGGAATGGGGATGTCAAAACGCCCACCAAGCTGCCCGCCGCGCTGGTGGAAAAGATTCTGCAATACTCCTCTGTGGAGGGCGACCTCGTGTTAGACCCGTTTCTGGGTTCGGGACAGGTGGCTGTGGTGGCAAAGCAGATGGGACGGCGCTACCTGGGCTTTGAGATTGTGCCCGAATATTACCAGTTCGCGCTACGTCGGCTGGAGGAGGGGGTGTACCGAATCAAGGCAGGTGAGGGTATCCTTCTAATGCACGGTGAGGCAGGTGAACCAGCATGATAGAGAAAACCCGCCATCAGGCAACGGACGCAATGCTCGCCGAGTGGGAACTGCCGCCCACCAATCTCCCTGAGGAGGACGATACGCCGATGGAGACAGGATGGCACCGCATGCAAATGGATTTGCTTATCGAGTCGCTCCTGTACTACTGGCGCGAACGGAACGACTTCTTCGTGGGGGGCAACATGTTCCTCTACTACAGCACGGAACAAGCCCAGAGCGTGATAGAGAAACGCCCCATCTACAGAGGACCCGATTTCTTTGTGGTGAAAGGCGTCGAGGGAGGTCTCTCACGCGACAAGTGGGTGGTGTGGGAGGAAGGGGGGCGCTATCCCGACTTGATTATCGAGTTCCTGTCGCCCACCACCGCCGAGCGCGATAAGACCGAGAAGAAGCAGCTCTACGAGCAGGTGTTCGGCACGGAGGAGTATTTCTGGTACGACCCGCTCACACGCGAACTGGCAGGCTTTGAGCTGGTGCGCGGGCGCTACGAGCCGAAGCAGCCGAACGAAAAAGGCTGGCTCTGGAGCGAGGTGCTGGAGGCATGGCTGGGCATCTGGGAAGGGGAATATCAGCGCCGTCAGATGGCGTGGCTTCGGATGTATGACAAGGAGGGCAATCTTGTGCCGACCCCTGCCGAGGCAGCCCAGCAGGAGGCGGAGCGGGCACGCTTGCGAGCCGCAGTTGAACACCAGCGTGCCGAACGCGCTGAAGCCGAACTTCAACGGCTCAGGGCGCTCCTGCAGCAGCAGGGAATCAGCCCCGACGAGGCGCAATAAACCAGAGCGTCCGCACCCTCAATAATGCACCGGGAATCGCGCCGTGAGCTCCCGCACCTCGTGGCGCACGCGCTCCAGCACCGCCTCGTCCTGATAGTGGCGCAAAGCGGTCGCAATCAGGCGGGCAATTTCGCGCATCTCAGGCTCGCGCATCCCGCGTGTAGTTACGGCTGGCGTGCCCACCCGAATGCCGCTGGTCACGAACGGCTTCTGCGTGTCGTAGGGAATCATGTTTTTGTTGGTGGTGATGTTGACCGAATCCAGCACCTGTTGCGCCAGCTTGCCTGTTAGACCCCATTCGGTGAGATCAATCAGCATCAGGTGGCTGTCGGTGCCGCCTGCGACCAGTCGGAATCCCTCTTCCTGAAGCGCCTCTGCCAGCGCGCGGGCGTTCGCCTTCACCTGCTGCTGATAGACTTTGAACTCAGGCTGGAGCGCCTCGTGGAAGCAGACCGCTTTGCCCGCTATCTGGTGCATCAGCGGACCGCCCTGCAAGCCCGGAAACACGGTCTTATCAATCAGGCTCGCATACTCTGCTTTGCAGAGAATCATCCCGCCGCGCGGACCGCGCAGGGTTTTGTGCGTGGTGGTGGTTACGAAATCGGCGTAGGGCACGGGCGAGGGGTACTCCCCTGCGGCAATCAACCCTGCGGGGTGGGCAATATCTGCCATGAGGTAGGCGCCCACCTCGTCGGCAATCTCACGCATCGCCGCCCAATCAATCTCGCGCGGGTAGACGGTCGCGCCACCCACAATCAGCTTCGGGCGATGCTGGCGTGCCAGATCGCGCAGCTGGTCATAGTCAATCGTCTCAGTATCGCGTCGCACACCGTAATGCACCACATTGTAGAGTATCCCCGAAAAGTTCACTGGACTGCCGTGCGTCAGATGTCCCCCTTGCGCGAGGTCCAGCGCCATCATGGTGTCGCCGGGCTTGAGGACGGCAAAGTAGACCGCCATGTTGGCGTTCGCGCCCGAGTGGGGTTGCACATTTGCATGTTCCGCGCCGAAGAGGCGCTTCGCCCGTTCAATTGCGAGGTTCTCCACCGCATCGTAATACTCACACCCGCCATAGTAGCGCTTGCCGGGGTAGCCCTCTGCATACTTGTCGGTCATCACCGAGCCGACCGCCTCGCGCACGGCGCGGCTGGTGATGTTCTCGGAGGCAATCAGCTCCAGATTCTGTTCCTGTCGGGCAACCTCATGCTGAATCAGGGCATACACTTCGGGGTCTACCTCCGCAAGCGGGGCAGTTCGGTGGCGACGCACATAGGCTGTATAATCGATCACGCTCATGGCTCCACTCCTGCAGGCATGATTGTACCTTCTGCAGGGCGCGAATTCACGCGGGCAGGACAAAGCCGCAAGAGAGCGTATCTAAATTCTCCATGCAAGGGCGCGTCGTGTGGGCACTTTTCAGCTTGTTTTTGCTTTATGGCTATGGGCAGACAACATCGGATGCCGATACACTTTTTCAAGAGGTTCTGAAGCAGGCGAACCTTGCGCCTGATGAAGTCCGTTTTGACCGCGAACTGTTCAGTTACTACTTTCGCACTTCAGGCACGACCGCGCTGTTTGAGCTGGCTATTCGGGAGCCGTTACGCCTGCCATACTATGCGGAGCGGGTTCGGGGCGGTGTGGTGGGGAGCGTGGCGCGTCCGCATCTGGCAGTGGAACAGGCAGCCAGCTGGCTCGGCATCAGTGTGCGACGCACCCTGATAGGCGACCCGCTTGCCAGTTTGCGGGAGCAAAGTGCCCAGCCTGATGCGCTCACAAACGCCCTGATGCGCCTCTTTCAGGCAGCGGGCGCCCCCCTCACTCCCAGCACGCAAGCCCAGATTCAGAACCTTCAGGAATCGTTAGACCCTCTTCTGCGCCAGCAGGTCGCCTTTCTGGTTCTGGTGAGCGTGCAGGCGCGTCAGTGGCGCGACAGAGCATTTCAGGAGTTTACGCCCGAGGAGCGCGATGCCCTTTTCCTGTGGCTCAACCTGCCCCACACCCGACAGGACGCCGACTGGAGCGCCAATACGCCCGATGCGTTTGCCCTGCCCCTCAAAGCCGTTCAGAAAGCAGACTTCGCCGCGCTGTTTGCAGGAGGACACGATTGCGCTCTCGCCGTTCAACAGGCGATGGAAGCGCTCCAGAAAGCCGATGACGCCACCCGACTCCAGTGGCGTAAGCCGTTTGAATATAACCTGGACACCCCTTGGGGGCGCATCCGAATCTGTGGCGGCGGCAACGATACACACCCGCGCCAGCCCTACCTGATTCTGGTGGACACAGGCGGCAACGACACCTATCTTGGTGCGGGCGCGAACCTCTCGCTGGAGAACGGGGTCTCGTTTCTGATAGACCTCGCAGGCGACGACGTTTACATAGACACACAGGCGATGCGCACAACACCTCTCCCCGAAGTTGCCGACCGCGCCCAGCGTCAGGGCATGGCGTTCGGCGGCGCAGTGATGGGCTATGCGCTCCATGTTGACTTTGAAGGGGACGACCTGTATCGCACCGCGTGCGCTGGACTGGGCGCGGCACGCTTCGGAGTGGGCGTGCTGATAGACCTACAGGGCAACGACCTTTATGACGGCTACGCTTTCACGCAGGGCGCAGGCTTGTGCGGAATTGGCGTGCTGATAGACCGCGAAGGACGCGACCAGTACGCTTGCTTCACGCAGGGGCAGGGGTTTGGCTCGCTGAAAGGCGCGGGGCTACTGATGGATATCACAGGCAACGACACCTATGTTGCCCACGAAAAGCCCGTGGATTTCCCCTCCGCACAGACCGCTGAGCGCAATGTCAGCCTCGCGCAGGGGTGCGGCTACGGACGGCGTGCGGACTATCTGGACGGGCGCTCCTACGCAGGGGGCGTGGGGATTCTGATGGATATTCAGGGTAACGATGTATACCGCTGTAGCGTGTTCGGGCAGGGTTCAGGCTACTGGGGTGGTTTCGGCATGCTGATTGACCTTCAGGGCGACGATTCGCGCGAAGGGGTCTGGTATGTGCAGGGCGCTTCCGCCCACTTCGCGATTGGCTATCTGGAAGACCGCATGGGCAACGACCGCTATCTCGCTTCGCTCAACATGGCGATGGGCGCAGGGCACGATTTCGGCGTGGGCTACCTGCTGGATACAGAAGGCAACGACGAGTATAATGCGCCCAGCCTCGCGCTGGGCGGGGGCAACGCGAACGGAATCGGGGTTTTCGTGGACCTCGCGGGCGACGACCTCTATCAGATTCGAAGTAACTCGGCGAATCTGGGGCGTGTGAACGCGATGGGCAGGGGCACGCTCCGGGAGCGCGCCTTCGCGCTGGGACTGTTTTTAGATAACGGCGGAACCGACTCCTATCCCCCCAATCTGGAGTTCGCGGGCAACGGGCGTATATGGCTGTTCTGGGCGCAGCAGAATCCGCGCCCTGCCGAGAGCCAGCTGGGCGTCGGCATGGATCGCTAACCTTTGCCCAGTACCTGCTCAATCATCTCAGTGAACTGCGTTAGCAGGCGCTGGGCGTCGGTTTCTGTCGCCGACTCCACAAACAAGTGAATCAGCGGCTCGGAAGCATCGGGCAACACCAGCGCCCACGAGTGGTCCGTGTAAACCTTCAGCCCGTCCACTGTCTCCGTGCGCCCCTCCACCTTCTGCGCCACCATACGCATCACGCGCCCCTTGAGCTCCCAGGGGCACTCTATGGTGTGGTGGAGCATGGTGAATTCGGGAATCTGGTCGACAATCCCGGCAAGCCCTGTCTCAAGCCGCTGGGTGGTCTCCAGCAGTTTCATGAAGGCAAACATGGCGTCAAAACCGGGCTGGAGCTGGGGGAAGATGAACCCGCCCTGCACATCGCCCGCGAAGCAGAGCGTTTCGGATTGCTCCACCGCCACGCCCATCAGCGAGCGCACATCGGCGCGCGTGCGAATCACCTGCACCCCAAACGGCGCGGTAATCGCTTCTATCACCGAAGGCGCGTTCACAGGCACGGCAATCGCACGGTTCGGGTTCGCCCGCGCCATCAAGTAGGCAAAAACTGCCAACAACCGACTGCCGCTAATCACACGCCCGCGCTCGTCCACTACAGTTAGGCGCTCGCCCTCGTTCTCAAATAGCACGCCACACTCCGCGTTCAGGCTCTGCACCACCTGACTCAGGTTCTGGGCAAACGCATCGTGTTCGGCGGGCGTGCGCGGCGAGCGCTGCGCGTCGGGATAGGCGTTCAGCGCAATCACATCGTAGCCGAACGAGCCAATCATCGAAGGCAGAATCGCCGAGACGCGGCTGAAGGCGTAATCTGCCACAATACGGAGCGGTCGCCGCCGCTCGGGCAGGGAAACCAGCCGCAAAAACGAGTCCTGATACTGCTCCACCGCGCGCGAAGCAAACTGGATTGTGCCCACCTCTTCGGCGTCGCACCGCGCGAAATCTTCCCGAGAGAAGAGGTTCTCAATCTTGCGTTCGCCCGACTTGGAGAGGTAGACCCCGCGCCGGTCAAAAAACTCTATCAGGGTCAGTCGGCTATTGTGGGGGGCAATCCGCACATTCACGCCACCCGCCGCGCCGATGGAGCGCAGGTAGTGGCGCGTGATGGGCACGGGCATCGCCCGCAAATCCGCCACATCCACCCCTGCCGAGAGCAACCCCGCCATAAAGGCGTGCTTGATCATCCGTGACACCTTGAAAGTATCGCGCGAAAGCACCACCGTGGAGCCGCGAGGCAGGGTGGAGCCATACGCCGCGCCCAGCTTGGTGGCTAAATCGGGCGTCATCTCGATGTTAGAAAGCCCTGCCACCCCCAGGTCGCGAAACAGCGCGCCCCGCCAGCGCGTGCCCCAGATGAGACTCATCGTTACGGTAGAGCCTGCTTCAATATACTTGTCGGGCCAGAGCTTCACGCGCGTGCGAATCACGCTGTCGCTTTCAATATGGCATCGGTCGGCAATCACCGCCTCTTCCTGAACCTGCACATTGTCTTTGATGGTAACCCCTGTGCCCACAATCGCGCTCTGCACATGGCTGGCGCGCCCGATGTAGGTGCTGTCCCACACGATACTGCGCACCACCATCGCGTCGGCTTCCACGATGCAGTTGTCGCCCAGCACCGTGTAGGGTCCCACCACCGCGCCTTTTTTGATCCGGCAGTTGCGTCCCAGACACACGGGCGGCACAATTGTGGCGTTGGGGTCTACCGTGGTGCCCGCGCCCTGCCACACGCCAGGGATGACCTCGTTGCCCGGAATGGGAAGCTGCACCTTCCCGTTGAGCATATCGATATGCGCTTCCCGATACTGCTGAAGGGAGCCAATATCGCTCCAGTATTCGCTCATCACATAGCCGTACAGCGGCTTGCCCTCGCGCAACAGCATCGGGAACAGGTCCTGACTGAAGTCGTAGGGCTTGCCCGACTCCATATACTCAAAAATCTCTGGCTCCAGAATGTAGATGCCCGTGTTCACGGTGTCGGAGAAGACCTCGCTCCACGAGGGCTTTTCGAGGAAGCGGGTGATGCGCCCGTCCTCGCGCGTGATAACCACGCCGAACTCCAGCGGATTGGGCACGCGCGCCAGCACGAGGGTCGCCAGCGCACCGTTCTTGCGGTGAAACTCAATGGCAGGCTGCAGATTAATGTCGGTCAGCGCGTCCCCACTGATAATCAGGAAAGTGCCCTCTTTGAGGTGCTCTTCCGCTTGCTTCACGCTTCCTGCGGTGCCCAGCGGGGTATCCTCCACCGAGTAGACCAGCCCGATTCCCAGATCAGAGCCATCGCCAAAGTAGCCTTCTATCGCGTCGGCAAGATAGTAGACCGTCGCCACGACCTGCGTGATGCCCTGCGCCTTGAGCAAAAGCAGAATATGCTCCATAATCGGGCGGTTCACTACAGGCACCAGCGGCTTGGGATGATTTGCGGTTATCGGACGCAAACGGGACCCTTCGCCCCCTGCCATGACCACTGCTTTCATCACCGGCTCGCCCTCAGAGGGTTTTATACGCCTTGAAACAGGGGTTTCCTGCAAGCTTGTCTTTTCGCTCCGGGAATGTCTTGCAAGCCCCGTGTGGTACAATAACTCTGGGTGAAATCTGTGCCGAAGCTGGAACTCTCTGACGACCAAGTGATTGAACTGGTGCGCCAGCTCCCTTCCGAGAAGCAGGACGAGCTCCTGCGCTACTTGCTCCGGAGCCGCTGGCCACGCTGGATGGAGCTCTCGCAGTACGGTCAGGAGCGCATACGCCAAATTGCTTCAGAGCGAGGCTTGAACTGGGATGCTCTGAGTGAAAACGAACGCGAAGCCCTTATCGACGACCTCGTACATGAGGTTCGCCAGTGCGACCCATAGCGGTGTTCGACACGAATATTCTGATATCTGCGCTCATTTCGCACAGTGGGGCGCCCTTTCGGTGTCTCATGCTGGCCAGAATGGGTGATGCCGTTTCCGTTACTTGCCAGGAGATTCTGGATGAGTTTCGCGAAACATTGGAGATAAAGTTCAATTACTCGCCTTCTCGCGCTCTATCTGCCGCAGAGGAAATTCGGGCTTTTTCCAAAGTCGTGGCAATTCCTCGAAACCTCAGTGGTGTGGTCACTGATGCAGACGACCATGTAGTGCTGGAATGCGCCCTTGTAGGGAACGCAACGCATATCGTTACAGGCGATCGTCGCCATTTACTGCCTCTCAGAAACTATAAAGGGATTGCAATCGTGAGCGCTGCCGAGTTCGAGCAGATTCTTTACTCTCGCGACGAAAACGCACCTTGAGGTATACTTCCATCGGGAGGTTTTCTCACTATGTGGCTACCGTTCAAAAAGATTCTGGCGCCGACCGACTTCAGCGAGCCGTCCTACCTCGCTCTGGACATGGCCATCGAGCTGGCAGACCACTTTGACGCGGAACTACACCTGCTCCATGTGGTGCCCCCGCTTCATGTGGTGCCCGTGCCCGTGAATGTGGAGATTCCCCTCTACGAGATGGAGCTGAAAGAGGCGGCGGAGCGCTCGATGCAGGAAGTAATGGAGCAGCGCATCCCGAAGCACCTGACCACTTTCGCCACTGTAGTATGGGGCGATCCCGCCGACGAGATTATCGCCTACCAAAAGGAGAAGGGGATAGACCTGATTGTGATTGCCACCCACGGGCGCAGCGGCTGGAAGCGCTTCGTGTTCGGCTCCGTTACCGAGAAAGTGGTGCGCTATCCCACATGCCCTGTGCTGACCATCAACGCGCCTGAGGAGTCGTAAGCCTCGCACCTGCGCCAGAAGCGAGTCCGCAATAGCGGTACGCTCTTTCACTGACCCTCTCCACAGGGGGACGACAGCGTGAGTCCCCCTCAAAAGCAATGCTTTGTGTCTCCTCCACCCCCTTCAATTCTCCTCTCTAACGCCGATAATTACCCCTGCTGGAGGTTTCGCAAAAATGGTGGCGACGACGGTAAACACGCAGAACGATTTTTCCATAGCCCGAATTCGCAGCGAATGGGATCACCGCTTCGTGGTGTTTTTGTGGGTTCACTTTGCCGTTTCCCTGCTTCTGGCTTTCTGGTACCGCACCTTTGAAGAGGCGTTGCTTGTAGGGCTACCCAGTGCCCTGGTGCCAGCCCTGATTGTACGAAGCCAGCCGGGAACTGTCCTGTCGCGCTGTGTGATTGGCGCGGCGTTTATGGTGTTCTCTGCGCTCTTTATCCACCAGTCGCGTGGGGTTACAGAGCTCCACTTCCATGTGTTCGCCTCACTGGCGATTCTGGGGGTTTATCGGGACTGGCGCGTGATTGTCACGGCGGCAGTGACCATCGCGGTTCACCATGCCAGTTTCGCTGTGCTGCAGGCGATGGGGCTGCCGTTTTATGTCTACTCCACGAACCTCAACTACTTCATTCTCACACTGGTGCATGCCCTCTTTGTGGTGCTGGAGTCGGCAATCCTCATCTGGCAGGGGGTACAGGGTGAGCAGGAGTGGCGTCAGGCGGAGGAGTTGAGCCGACTGGGACAGGTTCTGCGCGGGGAGCAGTTCTCCGGCAACGACCTGACCGCCACGATTGAGTGGGACCGCCAGTCGCGCCTGTGGGGTACGGTAGACACGATTAACCAGCTGATGGGGCGCCTGAACCGGAACATCGGACGCTCCAAGCGCGCGGCACAGCAGATTGCCGATCAAACCCGCTTCGTGCGCTCTGACGCGCAGACCATACACCAGATGGCAGATTCGATTCTGCGCTCGATGAGCGAATTGAGTGCGGGGGCGCGTCAGCAGGCGGAGCAGATGGAGCGTTCTGCCCAGCAGGCGCTGCGTGTCGCCGAGATTGCTCAGTTGACACGCCAGCAGGCGGAGCGACAGCTTCAGGAAGCCGAGCGAACCCGCGCTTTCGCGCACGAGGTGGCGGAATACACAGCCCAGATTGTCCAGTCCAGCACTGCCCAGCAGGATGCCGCCGCGAACGCCCTGAAAGCCGCCGAACACTCCGCGCAGTCTGTGAGTGAAGCCCTTACGACCGTGAACACGCTCAACCAGCTGGCAGACGCCGTAACTCAGCAGGTTCATCATGCGCAATCGGCGCTGGAGCAGGCGGTTGCCCATGCCAGCCAGCGCGCCACTCAGCTCAGCCAGCGCTCGCAGAGCGTGCGCCACATACTTGCCACTATCACCGAAATCGCACGGCAGACCAACCTGCTGGCGTTGAACGCGGCGATAGAAGCCGCGCGCGCGGGCGAACATGGCAAGGGGTTCGCCGTCGTGGCTGACGAAGTGCGCGCCTTAGCCAACCGCTCCGCCGATGCCGCCAAAGAGATCGATAGCGTGCTGCAGGAAATGACCCGTGAAATTGAGGGCATCCTCGTCAGCATGCAGGGCGACGCCCATCAGAAGGGGCTACAAAATATCACCGCCGAAGTGTTGCGGCAGGTGGTCTCGGCGTTTGAGAAACTGCGCGACCAGCTCCAGAAAGTGGAGCAAGTTGCCCAGGCTATCCATCAGGCGAACGCCATCGTCGTGGAACAGTGCCGACAGATTGAGCAGTCTGCTCACACCAACTACCAGCATGCCTACCAGAGCCAGCAACGGCTCACTGAGGTCGCCACGCAGATAGACCAGCTCAAGGCGCTTATTGAGTCGGGACTGCACCAGACTGTGGAGACCGCCCAGCAGATAGACGCCATTAACGAGGTGATACAGGCTATTGCGGCGCTCAGCGAGCAAACCACCGCCTCCGCCCAGGAGGTGGAGACTGCTGCCCATCGTCAGATAGAGGCGGTCCAGCAACTCCTCAAAGCTATCGAGCAGACCGACCAGACCGCTCAGGAAGTCTACCAGCTGCTGGCGCAGTTCCGCACCAGCGATGGGGAAGGCGAAGCTACTCGCCTTCCTCACGCGGCGTAAAAATCGCTCAGGAGGAGGATGATGAAACTATTTCGAAACTGGATACAGAGGTCGCTTGTTTTCAAACTGGCGTTTTCGGTGGGAATCACCACTGCGCTGATACTGGCGGTGCTGAGCTGGCTCAGCTACCGGGCCGCCAGTGAAGCTCTTGCCAAAGAGACCATCCGCAACGGCATGGAGATGACCCAGAAGACCGCCAGCGAGATCGATTCGTTCCTGCTGCGGGTCGCGCGCATTCCGATGGTCATGGCACAGCGTCAGTATCAAATCGGCAAAGACCCGGACAAGAAGGTCATTCCCTTCCTTGCAGGGATTCTTCAATCCGTGCCTGAGAGCGAGGCTGTCAGTGCCTACTATGCCTACGAACACCTGTATCCGCCAGACCCATGGCGTATTCCTATTGTCACGCGCCAGTCGTGGCCTGAGTGGAACAAAGTAGACCCCGATTACGACCAGCATGACGCCAGTCAGGAGTGGTATCAAAAACCTAAAAAGACAGGCAAACTCAGTATTACAGAGCCATACTATGATGATGGCTCCGTGAACACCACGATGGTCAGCGTTACCGTTCCGATGTACGATTCGCAAGGGCAATTTTTCGGTGTGGCGGGTGTAGACATTACACTCGACGCGCTCACCCAGCTGACCCATAGTTTGAAGCTGCTGGACGAGAGATATAAGGAACACGAGTACGCCTTGCTCATCAGCGAGGGGGGTACCCTGATTGCTCACCCGAACAAGCAGCTTCTGCTCCGTAAGGGGTTCGACGGGACGCCCTTTTCCAAACTGCCCGAAAGCCAGTTTGTTCGGCGCGACCAGCAGAGCGGCTACATGCGCGCCGTCATTGACGGAGAACCTGTTTACCTTTTCTGGAGCAAAGTCCCTACCAGCAACTGGACGCTGGTGTTCCGCGTGAAAGAATCGGCTATCTTTGCGCCGATTGCGCACCTCAAAACGCAGTCGCTGGTGTTTACCCTGGTGGCGCTGGGATTGATGCTCACTCTGGTCGTTGTGCTCACTTCGCGTACGCTGGCGCCCCTGCGCCAGATGATTGACTGGGCACGCCACGCCAGCGAAGGCGAGGGCGACCTCACAATCCGTCTGGACGACACCCGAACCGACGAGCTGGGACAGTTCGCCACCTACTTCAACCGGTTTATGGACAAACTCCAGCACACGGTTCAGCGGGTCAAAGCCGCCAGCCAGCAGGTGGTGTCCATCGCCCACGCCACGCAAAGAGCCACCGAGCAGCTGGCTCAGGTCGCCGCAGGAGTCGTCCAGCAAACCGCGCAGGCGGCTCAGCGCTCAAAGGGCTTCCAGAACGACCTGCTCCAGAACAGCGCCCAGCTGAACTTGCTCCAGCAAGTGACCCAGACCACAGCGAACAACGCCCGCCAGAGCGTTGAAAAACTCTCCGAAGGCGTTCAGACTCTGGATACCGTCTCTCAAATGGTGCGGGAGGTGGCGCAGGGTGCGGAGCAGACCGCCCATGCCGCTTCCCAGAGTCTCCACGAGGTTCAGCAACTGCTTCAGACCGTGCAGAACACTGTGGAGCAGCTGGCACACACACGCCACGAAACCCAGCATGTAGCCCACTCCGCACAGGAGGGCGTGCAGGGACTCTCTGAAGCCACGCAGGCGGTCCAAAAAATCGCGCAGGATGTGCAGGTCGTCAGCCGCGAGCTGGAATCGCTGGCAGATATGTCCGCCTCCATCAGCGCGATTCTGCAGACGATAGAAGAGATTGCACGGCAGACCAACCTGCTGGCGTTGAACGCGGCGATAGAAGCCGCACGCGCCGGCGAGGCAGGCAGAGGCTTCGCCGTCGTGGCTGAAGAGGTGCGGCGACTCGCGGAACGCTCTGCAAACGCCACCCAGGAAATCCAGAGCATCATCCAGCAGGTGCTGGAGCGCACTCAGAATTCGCTGAACGCGCTCCGAATCACCACCCAATCGGTGGCTCAGGGAGTGAACCAATCGGCGACCGTTCAGGAGCATCTCACGAGCGTGCTGCGAGCTGTGCAAACGATTGATGCCCAGGTGCAATCGGCGGTGCGCACCATAGAGAATGTTTATGCAAGCAGCCAAGCGGCTGTGGAGCAAATCCAGAACATCGCCGCCATCTCCCAGCAGACCAGCGCCGCCACCCAGCAGATGAGCGCGGAAATGGCGTCCGTCTCGCACACGATGCGCTCTGTAGAAGCCGCCACCCAGCAATCGGCGGAAGAGTCGCAACAGATGGCACATACTGCGAACGCTGTTATCAGCTCGCTTCAGGGTGTGGTCAGCCAGAGTGAGCAGATTACGCAGGAGATCACTCATGCCTCGCAGGCGGTGGACAACCAGAACACGCTTTTGAATCGCGTGCAGGGGCTAATGGGCGAGCTCAGCGCGATTACCGCCGAACTGGATACCCTGCTCAAGCAATTCAAGACAGAGTCGGAGGGTGGCGCAGAGTCTGCTCCCCAGCTTCGAGTGGCATAGCCATGCGCAAACAACTTCTCGCCTTTGGGCTGATTCTGGTGTGGGGCGCGCTGGTCGCTTCCACCTTCTGGAGAATGGAACTGCGGTTCCTGCGCCCTGCGGAGCGCCCGCAGGGCGCCCGCGCCATAGACCCGACCACACGCCCCCAGGTGCCCCTTTCGGGGCTTCACACCGACCGCGGCGTTATCCCCCTCAGGGGCGCTCTGACCCTCGTGAACTTCTGGTCGCCCGACTGCGCCTGCTCGCGATTTATGGAGCGCCATGTGCGCGAGCTGGTGGAAACCTACCGTCCGCGCGGAGTGCGCTTCATCACGGTCATTATTGCTGACAGAGAGAACCCCAGCACTCTCCTGCATCTCTGGCAACGGACAGGGATTGACACCCCTGCCGTGCCTGACCCTGAAGGCGCAATTGCCCGCCAGATGGGCGTGTGGGCAGGTCCTGCGGCGGTTATTCTTGACAAAGAGGGGCGAATTGCCTATATCGGCGCATACAACATCGGGCGCTACTGTGATAACAAGCGGACCGCCTATGCTCAGCAAGCGCTGGAGGCACTGTTAGCAGGTAAGACGCCCCCGCGTCAGAAAGTCCCCTTCTACGGCTGTCAGGTGCCCGACGGGAAATAGCTCAGAATCCACTCAGCAGTCGCTGGGCGCCCAGCGCGCCCAGCACCAGCATTGCCAGAATCAGCCCCATCACCAGCCAGCCCACCAGCGGCGAGAGCTTGCGCTCCGCACGCCGCTCCAGCGAGACCGGCTCCTGCCGCGTGCGCCGATCCCGACCAAACAGAAACACGAAGTAGTAGCGCACAAACAGAATCGGGATGACCCCGCGGATGTCCACAAGGTGGCGTCGATGATACTGGCGCAACGCCCGCTTCAGCGACTCGTACTGCTCCGGCGTGAACGACTCCACCAGCTCCCGGGGCAGGCTCTGGAGCAGGTGCGCAATATACACATCCTGCGGATGCTCCAGAGGCGCCTCCTCACTCTCAAACGCCTCCTGAAACACCCACAAAGGCGGGCGCTCCTCTTCGGGTTCGGGCAAGGGCGCAGGCTGTGCCATACCCTCTATTATCGGCAGAAAGTGAGCGCGTTTCACCGCGAGAACACGGTTTTTTGAGGTATAATCGGCGTGATGAAGATTCCCATTGAACTGGTGGAGCAGGCAGTGCGACTGATGGAACGCTACCAGCTGCAGGAGCTGAGCCTTGAGCTGGACGACTTCAGCCTGCATCTGGAGCGCGCGGAGCCGAGCGCAGAGCTGCCCGCGGTCGCCGTCGCCACCCCCAAGCCCACCACCCCCGAAATCGAGCCAGACACCACGCCCTTCTATCCCGTAGAAGCGCCCATGACAGGCATGTTCTATCGCGGTCCCTCGCCGAACGAACCCCCCTATGTGGAAGAGGGCGATGTGGTGCATGAGGGGCAAACCATCGGGCTGATTGAGGCGATGAAGGTCTTCAACGAGGTGCCCTCGCCCGTTTCGGGAACCGTGCGGCGCATTCTGGCACAGAACGCCACCCTCGTGCAACAGGGAGATGTGCTGATGCTGATTGAGCTGCCCGAATAGGCGCCATCAGGTATAATCTTTGCCCGCAACCGATGGGAAAGAAGAATCTCCGTATCAGCCTCTTAGGCGCAGGCACCGTCGGCAGCGGTGTCTGGAGCCTCCTTCAGGAGAACGCTGATCTGCTTTATGCTCAAACAGGGTGTCGGTTTGAGGTCCGCCATGTGCTGGTGCGCTCTCTGGACAAGCCCCGCAAAGCGCCGATTCCGACCGAACTGCTGACCACCGACGCCCAGCGTGCCGTGTTAGACCCCGAAGTGGATGTGGTGATTGAGCTGCTGGGTGGGCTGGAGCCTGCACGCACGCTGATAGAGCAGGCGCTTCAGGCGGGCAAGCATGTGATTACCGCCAACAAGATGGTGATGGCACTCGCGGGCGACAGGCTGATCACGCTGGCATCGGCACAGAAGGTACGGCTGCTCTATGAAGCCAGTGTGGCAGGAAGCCTGCCGATTCTGACCAGCCTGCAGGGTGCGCTGGCGGGCAACCGCATCACGCGCGTGGTGGGCATCGTGAACAGCACCACCAACTTCATCCTGCGCACGATGGAGGAAGGGCTGGAACAGGGCACACCCGCCGAAGATTCTTACCGAATCGCCTTACAAAAAGCGCAGGAGCTGGGGTACGCCGAAGCCGACCCCACCAGCGATGTGGAAGGCTACGACGCGCAATACAAAATGGCAATTCTGGCGCGGCTGGCGTTTTTGCAGTATGTGCCCGTGGAGGCGGTCTATCGGGAGGGGATTACCCACCTCAGCGGGCGCGATATGGTGTGGGCGAAGCGGCTGGGGTACGGGATTAAACTGCTCGGCACCGCGGAGCGCCTGCCCGACGGACGCCTGAATGTGCGGGTGCATCCTACCCTGATTCCCTTGGAGAACCCTCTGTGTGTGATTCGGGGCGCGTTCAGCGGTGTGTGGTTGCAGGGCAACGGCTTTCAGGATATGCTGATGCACGGGATGGCGGCAGGGGCGCGCCCCACCGCCAGCGCCGTTGTAGGCGACTTGATAGAAGTGGCGCGTCATCCGAAACCGCTCCCCATCCCCGACCCCTCGCTTCAGCCGGGCGAGACCGCGCCGATTGAGTCGCTCACCTTCTGCTACTTCGTGCGGGCGCAGGGCACGGAACCTGCCCTGGAATCGGTGCGCCGCGCGCTCGGTGAGTGGGGCATCTCGCGCCTTGAGGAAGACCCCGAAGCAGGAGAGTTTGTCGCCTTTACGGCTCCGCTCCAGGAAGGCTATTTTCAGGAGCAGATGGCGAAGCTGCGCGCCCAGAGTGGGGGGGCGATTCAGGTTATCCGTGTGCTGGAATAATCTCAAGCGACCGCTCCCCGACTCGCCTCAAGGCGCGGCTTGCCCCACTGAACCAGCTTTTCGTAAAGCAGTTCGGGCTTCAGGGGCTTGCTGAGGTAGTCGTCCATGCCAACGGCGAGGCATTTTTCACGGTCTTCCGACATCGCGTTCGCCGTGAGCGCGATAATGGGGATGTGTAGCCGCCCGCCTGTGCGTTGCTCGTAGTCACGAATGCGACGCGTGGCTTCAAAGCCGTCCATTTCGGGCATCTGACAGTCCATCAGAATCAGGTGGAACGGCTCGCGCGAGAGCCACTCCAGCACCTCACGCCCGTTTTCGGCAATTTCACAGATGACGCCCCACTTCTCCAGCACGCGCCGCACCACCTTCTGGTTCACCAGGTTGTCTTCCGCGACCAGCACGCGCAAGCCCTCAATCCCGGTGGGTTCGGCAGGCGGCTGGGCGGTTTGCTCCAGCAGCACGCTGGGCGGCGTCGCGCTTCGGGGCAGGCGCAGCTCAAACCAGAACAGGCTCCCCACGCCTTCCTGCGACTCGACGCCAATCTGCCCCCCCATCAGCTCCACCAGTTTTTTGCAGATTGCCAGCCCCAACCCTGTGCCTCCGTAGCGGCGCGTGGCGCTCCCATCCGCCTGACGGAACGGCTCAAAGATGCTCTGGAGCTTCTCCGAGGGGATTCCAATCCCCGTATCCTGTACCTCAAAGCGCAGGTAGAGCGACTCGGGGTCGGAGCCGAGCAGTTTCACCCGCGCCACCACCTCGCCCTGATGGGTGAACTTGATGGCGTTGCCAATCAGATTGAGCAGAATCTGGCGCAGGCGCAACGGGTCTGCTTTCACATAGAGCGGCTGGTCGGCATGCGTCTCCATACGCAGAATAATGCCCTTGAGCCGCGCCTGCGGTAGCGCCATCTGAACTGCCTCTTTCACCAGCGCGGTCAGGTCGGTGGGGGTTTTGTCCAGTCGCACCTGTCCCGATTCATACTGTGCAAGGCTGAGGATGTCGTTCAGCAGCGCCATCAGATGCTCGGCGCTTTGCTGGGCGGTCTCTATCAGCTCGCGCTGTTCCGAGTTGAGCGGTGTATCGGCAAGCAGGCGGAGCATGCCCAGCACGCCGTTCATCGGGGTACGAATCTCGTGGCTCATGTTCGCCAGAAACTCGGAGCGCATCTGCGCCAGCCGTTCCGCCTGCTCTTTGGCGTGGCGCATCATCTGGAGCGAGCGCTCCGCCATCATCGCGCCCCCAATCAGTTCGCCCAGCCGACGCATGAACTCGCGCGTCAGCTCGTCCTGAAGAGGCGGTTGAGCACCCTCAGTGAATAGAAACAGAAGCCCCGTGTCAGACCCCAGCCACCGCAGCGGTACCACCCACACATAGCGCGGCGAGTTGGTGTGAATCATCATCGGGGCAGGGAGCGCCGGATTACTCAACCACTCTGCAGCGGGCAGCACGCGCCAGCGAGAGAGAAACGCCTCCGAATGCTCGCCCCAACTGCAGCAGAGATGCAGTTCATTCCTCTCCAGATGCCAGATCAGGTACTCGGACGCCAGCCGCAACTCGCCTTGCTGGGAAATCCGTCTCAGCAGGGCGTCAATTCGGTGGGGGAGTGGAAGAGGCGATTGGAGATCCAGCGCGGCTTCCGCGAGCAGGGCGTCGTAATCGGCACGCCGCTTCTCCTGCTGTTCCTTGAGAACCTGCGCCGTGATGTCGCTCTGAATGGAAAGATACCCCAGCAGATTGCCCTCCTTATCATGGATGGGGGAGATCACCACCTCTGCCCAGTAGTGCGTATCGGGATGGAAAGGGACGGGCGTCGTTTCGGTACGCTCCGAGACCCATTTCTTGCGGTTGATCAGCCGCCCGCGAAACACTTCCCCGCGCGCGATGGTGGCAAACAGCTCCCGACAAAACTCCTTGCTCTGGAAGCCACTTTTCAAGATGCGGGGGTTATTGCCTATCGCCTCCTCAGGCGTATAACCCGTGATTCGTGTGAAAGCGGGGTTTACATAGCGGATGAGAAACTTTGTGTCGGTGATCAACACGGCGTTGGGCGAGGTCTCCAGGGCGCGAACAAGGATTGCAATCTGCTCCTGCGCCTGCTTCTGTTCGGTGATGTCGCGCCCCACCGACTGCAACTCCACAAGATTGCCTTCTGCGTCAAAAAGCGCACGGTCGGTCCATTCCATCCAGCGCACCGACCCATCGGGCGCTATCACCCGATGCGTGTAGGTGTGGAAGGGCTTCTCCGGCGTGAGCTGGCTCACGACCTGATGAATTACTTCACGCTCCTCTTCAGGCAGGTAAATCAGAAAGTTGACCCCGACCAGTTCCTCGCGGCTCTTGCCGAAATAGCGGGCGTAGGCGCCGTTCACAAAAGTCAGCGTGCCATCGGGCTTCCAGCGACAGATGAGCTCGGTCTGGTCCTCCACCACCGACTCGTAGAGCCGTGCGAGGTGTTCCAGCTGGTTCTGGGATGCCCGATTCCCATAGCGCACCAGCAGCGCCAGGTAGGTTCCTACAGCGATGGCTACACCCCCTGCGAACAGCATGCTGGCGAGGTTCAGTTGCATTCCCAGCAGGTAGCGCATCACCAGCAGCAGTACCACAAACATCGCCAGCACCGGGCGTGTGGCTTTGCAGAGGTTGAAGAACCTCCATGAGTAGGAACAGGCGGCTCCAGACCCGCCGATGTAATCCCGCATAGCGTCCACCTAAGCTGCTTGCTGATTCAGAAACTCTTGAAGACATGCCTGTAGGGCATGCCAGCTCTTGTGGAGCGCCTGCAACGCCTCATGGGCGCCGCTCAGGTCGCCCGCCTTGCCCATCTGTTCCAGTTTGTAGGCGTCTTCTGCCAGCGGGTCTGCGCCGATAGAGCGCGCGCTGCCCTTAATGGTGTGCGCCACGCGCCCGAAGGTCGCGGCATCGCCCAATGCCAGCGCTGATTCCAGCTGGCTCAGCAGGGTGGGCATCTGAGCGATGAACTCCTGAAACAGCTCCACCTGAAACTCCACATCACCACCCGTGATTTCCTCCAGATGTTCCCAGCTAATCAGTTGCATCCGTCTCACCTCTTTTTGAGATTTTTCCACATCCGTTTGGTTTTTCTTTGCTTTGAGCCAGTTGAGAAGGGTTGCTTTGAGTTCGCCAGGCTTAAGCGGCTTGCTGAGGTAATCATCCATGCCGACAGCGAGGCACTTCTCGCGGTCGCCGCTGAGGGCGTGCGCGGTCAGCGCCACAATCGGAACGCGCTCTCTGCCCGTTTGCACCTCATGCTGGCGAATATGGCGAGTCGCCTCATAACCGTCCATTTCGGGCATCTGGCAGTCCATCAGGATAAGGTCGTAAGTTTGAGCGGCGACCCTCTCCACCGCCTCGCGTCCGTTCACCGCCACTTCTACCTGCACACCCAGTTTTTCCAGCAGGCGTATGGCGACCTTGCGGTTGACCTCATTATCCTCCACCAGCAGGATTCGCGCGCCCGCCAGCACCCCGGCATCCTCTTGCTGATTCTCCTGCGAAGAGCCTTCTGAATCGGGGGCGGCTTCCTTCAGGATTACAGGTAAGGGTAAGTCCACGAAGAAGGTACTCCCCTCGCCCACTTTGCTCTGGACGCCAATTCGCCCGCCCATCAGCTCGGCTAATCGCTTACAGATGGCTAAGCCCAGCCCTGTGCCGCCATACTTGCGGGTGGTGGAGCTATCCGCCTGAGTAAACGCCTCAAAGAGGTGCGCCTGTTTCTCTTCGGGGATGCCGATACCAGTGTCGCGTACAGCGAGTCTTACCCCCTCGGCAAAAATGCGGCTGGGCTCCACACACACCACCACCTCGCCCTGATGAGTAAACTTAATCGCGTTGCTGACGAAGTTCGCCAGAATCTGGCGCAGGCGCACGGGGTCGCCCATCACGGCTCTGGGAGCGTCCGCATCCCATTCAGATCGGAGGGTGAGTCCCTTCTCGCTGGCGCGCCCGTAAAATAGCGCCAGGGTTCCCGTAACCAGCTCTTCGAGGGAAACGGGGATTTGCTCCAGCTCCATTTTGCCCGCCTCAATTTTGGAGAAGTCCAGAATATCGTTCAGGAGTGCCAGCAGGTAGTCCGCGCTCTCGCGAAGCGTCTTGAGGTAATCGCGCTGTTCGGGCGTGAGCGGCGTATCCCAGAGCAGTTCCACCATCCCGAGGATACCGTTCATCGGCGTGCGAATCTCGTGGCTCATATTGGCGAGGAATTCCGATTTGGCTTTGCTGGCAGCTTCCGCCTGCACTGCCAGTTCCTGCGCGTGTAAAAGCGCCTCCTCAAGGCGGTAGTTCGTTTCGTTCAGCAGGCGCTCCGCATGTTTTTGCTCGGTGATGTCCCTCACCAGCACCACCACTTTATCGTCGCCGTAGGGCACATGGCGTGCTTCAAAATATTGCGTGCCCTGAGGCATCTCCAGCGAATACTCTATTGTCTGGGGAGTACCCAGCTCCAGAGTGAGTTGAATAGCGTTCAGGCTCAGCGTGGCGACAGTTGGGGGCAGCACCTCGTCCACACGACGCCCAAGGAAATGTTCAGGAGGCGCCGCGAGCATTTCTACACTGGGCGCATGGTAGCTGAGGAACCGCCCTTCGCGATCCATCACGAACATCAGATCAGGCAGGGCATTCAGCAGCGACTGTGTGTAAGTGAGATTCTCTTCCAGTGCGCGCTGGGTTTTCCAGTAAGTGAGCAGCATCGCCACGATTCGCGCCGATTCCTCTATCATCTCCAGTTCCAGCGGGCTGGGTGAACGAGGCGTCCGCGAATAGACGGCGAAAGTGCCCAGCACCTCGCCTTCCTTGCCGATAATCGGTTCTGACCAGCAGGCTCGCAGCCCAGACCGAAGGGCGATCTCCCGATGCTCACTCCAGAGCGGATCGGTGAGAATATCCACCGTGACCACCCGTTGCCTGCGATAGACTGCTGTGCCGCATGAGCCGAGGCAGGGTCCAACGGCTACCCCATTCACAAGGCGGCAGTATTCCTCGGGCAGGCTCGGACCCGCAAGATGATAAAGGAACCCCTCCCGATGCTCCAGAATAGAGCAGAAACTACGAGGAAACAGCTGCTCAAAGCTTCGGCATAACTCTTCAAGCACTTCGCGGATGTCTTTTGCGGCGAGCGTTCCTTCAGCGGCGCGCCCCTGAATCTCAAGGAGCTTTTGCCGAATCTGGTGTCTGCGTTGATTTCTCTGGCGCAGGTAAGTCATAATGCCCACCAGTCCACCGATGCAGAGCGAAGCTCCTGCTGCCAGGTCAAAGCCCTTCAAAAGCGCCTGATCTGCCCTCCTGAGATATGCCAGATACCTGTCCGCCAGAATATCCACGCCCAGTGCGCCGATGACTTCGCCATGCTTATTGTGCAGAGGCACATAGGCGCAAATAAAAGAACCCCAGTAATCCGTAACAATCGGGGTGATGATGGGACTTCCCGTTCGCAGGGGATGTAGCATCCGCTGAATGTCTTCCTCGTCGGAGGATTCGTAAACATCCCCAATATAGGATTTGTCTTCCACGCCGTCGTTATCGTGATCACCGGGAGGCGTCGGGTCGAGAATGAAAACGACCTTCCCGTTCTTCTCTATGTAAGTATAGACATAGCGAATTTCGGGGTGTATTTTCTGAAATCGCGCCAGAGGGTCAATCAGCCTGCTGTAGAGGGGCGTGTTCTCATCGCCGGGCTTTAGTTTCAGCTGGGCTTCGGCGTCCACCAGTAGCGAGGCAGAAAGTGCCAGATTAAGCAGGTTTTGGCGAAATTCTTTATCCAGATTTTGTTTATGCTGGCGATGAAGTACCTGAAGACTCAGGTAGGCAGTCCCCGTCAGCACCACTGACACCACGGATCCAGCCCCTATTGCCCAGAGCCAGTCGCTCAGCTTACTCTTCATCGCCTTGTGTTTCAGGTTATTCCATAAGAGCCTTTGTCTTTCATACGCAGGCTGGCTCCGCGCTTCGAGTTATCCACAGGCAATTAACCGGAGTCCCCATACACATGTTGAGTCCCTGTTAAATTAAGGGCTGTGGACATGTGGATAACTCGGCTTTTTCGAACGGCGGGTAGGTATAATTGGGGTCGGGCTGAGGGGCGATTTTGAGTTCAAAATTGCGGTTTTCGGAGCTGACTCATGAGTTATTTAGCCTCGTGAAACAAATTGTGGATAACCTGTGGATAGCCTGTGGATAACTGTGGATAACTCGGGGGCGAATTGTGGGTAACTGGGGGGTATCCACAGGGGTATCCACAGAGTTATCCACAGGGGGGGTGGGGGGTAATTTGGGGGGCGGGGGCCGGGGC